>Ga0196976_1000089_pt1 | contig 61553 bp, 98 predicted proteins | sample S3v_513CmetaG_FD_148644 | JGI IMG/M metagenome (GOLD analysis project Ga0196976, IMG submission 148644) | Soil microbial communities from Anza Borrego desert, Southern California, United States - S3+v_5-13C | ecosystem: Environmental > Terrestrial > Soil > Desert | place: USA: California...
CGTTCCAGAGCCAAATCGAGGAGCTCGAGAAGAAAATCGCGGCTCTCTCGCGTGGGAAGAAGGCGGCCTGATGGCATTCGGCCAATTCGTATCAAGCGAGCCGGCGGGCCCGGGCGCATTCCGCTTCGGCTTACAAAACGGCCAGAGCGTGCTCATGAACGGGCCTGCCGCTGAGGACTTGAACAAGCGGATCGGAGCGAGTCAGGCGCTCGGTCCCGGTGCACTTGCGGCGGGACCGTCGCAGTCGTTGCCGCCGGACACCGCTTCCGATTTCGTGACTCCGAACCCGACGGCGCAGGCGGCGAACATGAGTGTTGCTCCGCCGCCGTCTGCAACGCCCGAGAGGACAGCGGGCGGCGGCGCTCGGATGAGCCTCGACGCGGCTAGAGGATTGATGGCGCAGAAGGCTCCGAAGCCGGGAGCCGAGAAGGTGCCGGCCGCTCCGGGCCTACCGAGCACGCCGAGCGCGCCGACTCAGCAGGCGGCGGCACCGGCCGGTGCAACGACTGGCGCTCCTGAGGCTCCGCAACAGCCGCAAGGTGACGTGCCGCTCGGCTACACGATGGAGGCAGTCGGCCCGGGCGGGCAGAAGATCACCGGCCCCGCCGTGCGCCGCCCCGATGGATCCATCGGAGTGTACGTGCCTCCCAGCAAGGGCAGCCCGGGCGGGTTCACGAAGCTCGGGCAACAGACGCTCGAGCAACACGTCCAGACCGAAGCGGCCGCTTCGACCGCGGAGCAGCAGGCGGCCCAAGCGAAGGCCATGGGTGTCGACGCCGAGGTGCAGCGACTCGCAGCGGAAGAGGGCGCCGCCGAAGAGGCGAAGTGGCAGGCTGCGCTTCAGGTCCAGTCGCAGCAGGACGAAATCTCGGCTGAGCAAAAGAAGTTCGAGGAGTACGAGGGGCAGTACGCGAAGCTCTCCGAAGAAGTGAAGAGCACGAAGATCGACGAGAACCAGTACATGAGCGGCGCGCGCGGCGTGTTCTCCGCTCTGGGCATGGCGCTCGGCGCGTTCGGTGCGGTGCTCGGCAAGAGTCCGAACTTCGCAGCCGAGTTCGTGCAGTCGCAGATCGACCGGAACATCCGACGCCAAGAGGCCGAGCTCGCGACGAAGAAAGAGGGCGCGGGCAACGCGCTCGCGCTCTTGCAAAAGCAGACGGGCAACTTGCAGACGGCGAAGGCGACGCTCCGGTCGCTGCTCACCGAGCGAACCGCGGCGGACGCACGGGCGGCCTCACTCACGGGCGGCAGCGAGCAGCGCCGGTCCTTTGCGGCTGCTACGGCTGCTGAGCTCGAGGCACAGGCGCTCCGTGCGAACGAGGTGCGGCAGATGTCGTTCCGAGAGCATCTGCTCGCGAACAAAGCGTACTACCAGCAGGGGCGGGCGGGCTCTTCGGGTGGGATGCTGCTGGTCACACTCGAGCAGCGCGAGCGGGCGCAGAAGCTCCAGTCCGGAGCTCAGGACATCGAGAAGACCGACCAGCAGATGCAGATCGACCGGCAGAAGGCGGAGCAGGAAGCAGCCGGTAAGGGTCCGGGCGGCGTGAAACTCTCGGCTCCGGCGGCGTCGCAGGTCGCGCAAATCGATGCAGCGCTCGAAGGGCTCGCGGCATACGACAAGCAGCACAAGGAATTCGGGCGTCCGGGCGTGCTCGTGCGCGGTGGCATGTTTGCCGGCGACGAATCGAAGGCGCTCACCGGTCGGGCCACGGCGCTCGGCCCGGTCGTCGCGAAGGCGCTCGAAGGCGACGCGGCGACCGCTGCATCGATGGACGCGGTCAAGGACGCGCTGCTCAACAAGAGTGGCGACCAGACGGAGCTCTCGACGAAGGCGCTCGCCGAGCAGCTCGTCATGAAGCGCAAAGCTTTGATGGCAAATCCGAGCGCTGGGAGCGGCACTCCGCCTACCCAGTGACCCAATCCATCGACCCCCGCCTCCTCGGGCAGCCGCGCACGGTGGCCCCTGTTGTGGTGCCTCCTCCGCCCGTGGCTGCGGTGCCCGGTCAGGTAGCTCCAGCGTTGGCGACGTTGCCAGCGGGCGCCGCGTATTGGTCCAACGAGCAAGCCGCGCAGCAGACGGCGGACGAAGACGAGGCCGTAGCGGAAGCCCGTCGCGCCGCCCTCCGCGAACAAGTCGGCGTTGCCGAGACCATCGGGACGCAGTTCGCGCGCGGTGCACTCGATACGCTGCTCGCCCCGGGTGCGCTGGTCGGCGTTGGCGCGCAGTCGCTCGGCTCACTCACCGGCTCCAAGGCGCTCGAGAAGTTCGGCGAAGACCTCGGCAAAGCGTCCAATGCCAAAGCCGCAGCCGAGGCGCTCGGCTTCGTTTTTGGCGGCGGCGGCGAGAACATGGCGGGCTCAGCGCTCGGCATCACGCAGACGTACGCCGAGCAGGTCAACGCGCTCGACGCCTCCGCGAAGGCGGTGCGCGAAATCGAGAAGCAGGAAGAGGCTCGCCCGACCCTCACGACGGTGAGCCGCATGGCGGGCATGATGGCCGCGGGGCTCGGCATCGGCGTCGGGGCCGGCGCTTCTTCCGGTGTGGCAGCGACAGTCGGGGCCAACGTAGTCGAGGGTGCGGCGGGCGGCGCGCAGGCGGTCTACGAGAATCACCCGGCAGCCCCGTTGAAAGACGTGCTCGTCTCGGCTGCTATCGGCGGCGTGCTCGCTGGCGCCATCACGGGGGCTGCGGAAGGCGCCGTTACGAGCATCAAAAAGGCCTCGCAGGCTGACCTGAGCAAGGTCTTCGGCAAGGTTCAGCAGTTCGCCGACGAGCGGATGATCAAGTCTGCGATCGGCAACGACGCGAAGACGATGCGGATCCTGACCGACAACGGGAAGGACTTTGGCCGCGTCGCACGCGTCGCCGAGAAGATGCGGCAGGCGGATCTGCCGAATAGCGCGGACGAGATGCTCGGCGCTGTCACGCGAAACCTCGACGAGGCGACAGACACGCTTTCGTCGCTCGCGGCGAAGCTCGACGCGGAGGGATTGCGGCCATCGTCCCGCGACCTGTTCGACACGATCGACGAGCAGATCGCCGAGCTCCGCGCAAAAGGGACGGGCACGCACCAGAACGTGGCGGACGCGCTCGAAAAGCAGATCGCCCCGTTCCGGGCCAAGTTGCAATCGCCGGTCGGAGACGCCGATGCGCTCCGGAATGCGGCCCGCCAACGCATTGCGGAGCTACGCGCCGCGGCGCCGAATCCAGTCACGGCCGCAGAGAACGCGGCGCGTGCTGACGCAACCGAGAAGATCCTTCGGAGGCTCGAAGCTGTTGACCTTGAGGGGAGGCCACGCGCGCTTGCCCCTCAGGAGCTGCTTACGGTGCGCCGTGAGATCCGCAACGTGCTCGGCGACGAGAGATTCGGGGCGGTCTCGCAGTACGCGGACCCAACGTTCACAGAGCTAAGACGGCTCAAGACTGCGCTCGGCGAGGCAACGCGGTGGGGCAAGCGTGCCCCGAGTGTCTCAGACGAGGCCATGGGGGAGCTCTACGGCAACGTCGCGCGACGGCTCGACGGTGCGGCCGATGCTGCCGGGCCGGAAGTCGGGGCAGCATGGCGGCGAGCGAACCAAGACGCTTCGGACTGGTTTGTGCTGCGCGATGGGCTCGAAGAGGAGCTCCAACGTCGCCTGAAGAACCGCTTCATCAGCCCGAGCGACTACGGAACGGGGCTCACTGGTGCGCTCGCCACGTTGATTGGGACTGGCGGCGCGGCGTTGCCGGCGCTGGCCGCCGGAGCTGCCGGAGCATTCGGCAATCGGCTCCTCCGCCACGGCGCGTCCAAGATGCTCGGCGAGCTCGCGGATCGTTTCGCCAAGGTCCAATTCAAGGTCCCACTCGCCCGCGCGGGCGGCAAGGAAGCGCAAGAAGTCCTCTCGATGCTCGCGCGGTCACGCCGCTTCATCGAGGAGACGGCCGAGCGCGCTGGCGCAAACCCGACGGTACGAGCGACTGCTGCAGACGTTGCTCGTGAGGTCGCGGCCGCAGAGTGGGCCAAGCGCGCCGGGAAATTCGACGCGGCATCGTGGGCCACCAAGCCACCGAACGCGGTTGCGAAGGTCGTGTTTCGCGGCCCGATTCTCGACGCGGCGGCCAAGGATGTTGCCGAGGCCACCGGGCGCGCGTTGCAACTCGTGCCGAAGATCCCCGAGAGCCTCGACGTGGCAAGGGTCGCGCGCCTCGCCCGAGATGCAGACGGGCCGGCGGCAATCGGCGCGGTCCAGCAGGCCATTGTGGGGCTTGTCGAAGGCGCTCCCGCGACTCCGACCGGGAGCAAAATGGGGCAGGTGCTCCGGAAGGCATACGACGAGCTCTCGCGCTCTGACGTGGCGGAAACGTTCGCGCTCGGGCATCGACTGTCCGTGGCGCTCGACGCAGCTGCCGGGGCAGCGCCGGACGACATTTCCCGCCAGTTTGCTGCCAGGGCGGCGGATGAGCTGCGAGCAAACATTGCATCCGATGCATTCGGATCCGCCGGCAAGCAGTACCGCGCGCTCATCGTTCGGCCGGAGCTGGCCGCGCCGGGATTTACGGATCCGAAGGCACTGCGCGACGTTCTGCGCACCCTCGACAGCCGGGGCAAGCTCTCCGAGGGCGCCAAAAACATCAGCCGTCAGATCCTCGAGGCGCACGCCGCGGCGAAGGCTCTCGGCGGCTCTGCCCCGGGCGCGGATGTCACTCGCGGACTGCAACGCTGGGAGCGGCTGGTTGAGGCGGCCGAGAGCGTCTCGACGGTGGACGGGCGGCGGATGAGCGAGCTCATCGAACTTGCCGACCATCCGGCAACGAAGAGGGCGCCCGCAGTCAACGAGCAAACCGTGCTCGACGCGGTGGCCCCGTCGCTCGACCCAATCTCCCGAGCGCTCCGCCGCGAGTCGCCCAAGGAAGTCTTCGAAACGCTGAGCTACGAAGAGGCCTTCCCAGAGCTCGACAACGCGGCGAAGCGCGGTGGTGCACTGCCCGGAATCATTGCGCCCAAAATCGAGGAGCAACGTAGGCTCTACCGGCAACGTACGGAGGCTTTGGCGCGGACATTGAACGACCCGGGGATGCTGGCCGACGCTGTCCCGGGTGGCGCCGCCATTGGGATGGGCGCCAGCGAAAAGCTCCAGCAGCTCCTGGACGACATGCCCAAGCCGGTCGAGACGCTGCGGGGCAAGCGCGATCTTTCGAGTGACGACTTGCGCAAGGCCAACGCGATGTGGGAGGCCACGCTCGAGCCGCTCAGCGTGTTCCAGGACTTCGCGCGCGGGCAGGTGGACTACGACAAGGTCAAATACGCCTGGAAGCAATACCCCGGGCTTCAGCAGGCGGCACAAGCGGGCGTCGTGGACGTGCTGATGCACGACCTCAGCGAAGAGCAGCGCGCGAAGGTGCCCGACCCGATGCTCTCGCAGCTCGACTACCTGCTGGGCTTCAACGGTAAGCTCCAGCCGACCGTGGATCGCGAGTTTGCGGTGCGCATGTCGTCGATGCCGCAGCAAGAGCAGAAGGACCAACCGAAGCCGGGCGGAATGCTAGAATTGCCCGGCTCGGAGCCAACATTCACCGAGCGGCTCGCACGCCGCGGATCGTAGCAAGTCGCAGGCCGTTCAGGAGAATCCCCATGTCCTATCAGTGGTTCAACGAAAACTTCCCGCTCCAAAACACGACCAGCATGAAGGACGTGGCGGTTCTGAACGTCGGGCCTACATCGACGGGCATCGACCTTCGCACGCTCTTCGGCAATCGCACTGCGGGCATTTCGAAGCCTTCGGGCACCGTAGATCCAAGTCTCGCCGCGCCCTCCGGTCTGCCCAACGTGGACGCAGGGCACTACTACACGATCCAAGCCGACGCGGCCGGCCCGTCTCCCACCGGGGTTGGCGCGTGGCGCGCGTACGTTGCGCTCGGCGCTGGCTTGCGGACGCTCGACCCGAACGCTACCCGGACCGCCTCCGGCGCGTGCTGGGCGCTCAAGGACAGCGACCCGCCCGCACGCTGGAAGATCCCCACGGCACGCGAAGTCGGAACGGGCGTCGCGACCATGCCCGCCTACACGACGCTCAACTTCGTGGCTCCGGCCGGTGGCGGTACCGGTTGGCTCAGGATCTACCGGTCGAGCCTCGCGGAGGGGCAGAACACGGCGGAGTTTTTGGATCCGTTCGTGAAGTTCTGATCTGAGCCTTCTTCTCGTCTCGCTGCTGGTACTTGCGCACGACGCGCCAAACGGCGGCGAACTCGGGCAGTGCTTTGAGCTCCGCCGCGAGCTCCGCCGGTCCCGTCCACGTGCGGCAATCGAGGTAGCCGCCGACGAGGTTTTGCCAGGCGAAGTGCTGCCAGCGGTTGAGTGGTTTCACGCGGCTTTCCGCAATGCCGTGAACTCTCCGACCGTCCTTCGCAGACCCTCCTGAAACTCCACGCTCCGTCGCCACCCGATCGCCTCGAGCTCGTCGCCCGTGATGGCGTAGCGAAGGTCCGGTGCGAGCCTGCCGGGTGGCCTCTCGACGAGCTGCCATCGCGGCTGCACGCCCATCATCGCGCCGAGCAGCGTCACGAGCTCGACGTTCGACACTTCGACCTCGCCGCTGATGTTGTACCGGCCGCCCTTGTCGGTGCCGTCGATGACGGTGCCGCTCGTGAGCACGCGGAGCACGGCGGATGCAGCGTTCTCGGCGTGCGTGTAGAACCGCGAGCAGGGAATGCCGTTGACCGCGTGGATGTCGATCGTCGCGCCGCGGGAGAGCTTGTCCAGTGCGATGGGAATGAATTTTTCCCCGCACTGCGCCTCACCATAAAAATTGGTCCCGTGTGTAACGACGACGTGCAGACCGAACGTCTCTGCATACGAGACAGCGAGCTGCTCCGCCGCGCTCTTTGACGCGGCGTACGGATTGCGCGGCGCATGCCTGTCCCACGGCCGAAAGGACACACCAGCCGGAGCCGGCCCAAACACCTCGTCCGTCGAGAAGTAGAGCAGCTTGCCCCGCGGCGAATGGTGCCGCGCGAACTCCAAAAGATGCCCCGTCCCGACCACGTTATCCCCGATGAACCCAAGCGGGTCGGAGACGCTGCGGTCCACGTGCGAGCCGGCTGCGAGATGCGCGATGTAGTCGAAGGGCTGCCGTAGCGCTTCGTTCCCGAGCGCATCGGGCCGAACCGTGGCGCGCAGGTCGTGCCAGACGAACCGGAACCGGTCGGAGCGCGTCGCCGATGCGAGGCGGGCGAGCGAAGCGGCCTCGTCGAGCCTGTCGAGAGCGACGACGTGCCAGTCCGTCTCCTCCAGGATATGCCGCACGAGGTGGGCGCCGAGAAAGCCGGCGGCTCCGGTGATGAGGATTCGGGTCGTCATTGTGCCTCCGTCAGGCAATCATCCAAATCGTGGCCAGCCCCACTGCGCTCGCGAGGCACACGGCCATCCGAACCGGCCGCTCCGTGTAGGCGTGGAACAGGCCGAGCAAGAGGAACATCAGGGCAGCGGCGGGGATGAGGTTCATGGCTAGGCGGCCCTCTTTGGCAAAATCCACTTGCCCCGGTAGTCCGGGAACTTCGCCTGAATCTCCGCCGCATATGGCCAAGCAGAAATCAGCACGGCCTCGGGGTTCACCGACCGCAGCTTGTCGCTGTGCACAATCGACCAGTTGAGCCCTGGCGTGAACTTGCCGACCTTCATCGGGTTGTCGTCGAACACGCAGACCACGTCACGGGGCGCCAAGCCCAGAGCGTACACGTACGTCGTGAGCCGAGCCGGAGCGCCGTAGATCGCGAGGCCCTGGCCGAGGTACGGAGCGAGCTCCCGCATCGTCTCTTTCATCTCGGCGTTGACGCGGGCGGGCCAGTTCTTGAGCAGCTCGGGCAGCCTCTCGCGCTCGTCTGCCACGGCGATGCGCACCGCCGGGCTCGGCAGATTCAACGTGCTCACGTAGCCGCGAATCGAGCCGCCCTGCGTCGCGACGTGGTGAACGTTGTTCAGGTAGAGGCCGTGCTCCTCGAAAAAGGAGACGAGCGGGGCGACGTGGTGATGGCTCATGTGCTCCGCGTAGAGAGTCCCAATCTCGTTCTTCTGGAGCACGTCGAGCAGGTAGGCCACCTCGAACACGAAGACGCCATGGTCGCCGATGAGCTCCCGCACGCCATCGGCAATCGAATGCAGGTCGTCCGCGTGGGCGAAGGCGTTCAGGCACGTGACGACATCGACGGGACGGCCGAGCGTCTTTCGCACCTCCCGCGCGATGTCCGGAGTGAAGAACGCCGGGACGGTCAGGCAGCACCGGGCCGAGGCAAGCGCGGCGAGGTTGCAGGCCGGATCTACTCCGAGCCCGGCCATGCCGGCGTGACGAGCAGCGGCAATCAGCGTCCCGTCGTTCGAGCCGATGTCCACGATGGTTCGGTGTCCGTCGCGGTAGAGCTCGACGGCGAGGTCCCATAGGTGCGCGCGGAACGAGGCGGCGGTGCCCGAGACGTACGCGTACTCCTCGAACAGCAGCTTCGGGTCCACTACGACCGGGAGCTGGACGTGGCCGCATGTCTTGCACTCGGCGAGGTAGAGCGGATACGTCTTCTGCGGACGGGGCGACGCCACGTACTCGTTCGCCAGCGGAGTGTCAGGGAGCGTGAGGACCGTCTTCAGCGGGCCGGAGCAGAGGCGGCAGTCGGTGCGTTCGGTGTAAGTCATGCCGGATGATGAGCGACGCCAATCGCCCTCTCCCTTCGTTCACGTAGCGACCACTCGGGGTTGACCGGCAGTCGCAGCCCAGCCGCTCGGGTCAGCTCGCACATGCGCTTGTTGTGCGTGATGGGCTTGCCGAGGCGCTTCACGTTCAGGACAGGTCGTGGGTTCACCACCGTAACCATCCCGGTCTCCGGCGGTCCGTTCTGCCACTCGATGCCGCGCTCTTTCAGCCGATACGAGAACTCCAAGTCCTGGTAGCAGTGGCTCTCGTCGTACGCCTCGTCGAGCCCGTTCATCTCCAGGAACAGCTCGGTCGGGAAGCTCTCGTTTTTGAAAGAGCAAAAATTCCAGTCACCGGGCTTGCGCAGAGTGCACGGTCGGTGCCTGTACGTTATCTCGAGCCCTTCAGGTGACGTGAACGGCTCCGCGAAGATGCTCCACATGAACCGGTCGAGCTTGCCGGACTCGAGGTCTGCCACGTAGCGGTCGGTCGCCGCGTTCGTCGCCGCTTCCTGCTCCGCCTCGGGCACTCCCGTCTGGTGGTAGCCGGGGAACTCGGGGTGCAGCTTCGGGAGTGCGCAGTAGTCGTAGTCGAGGTGGAGCGGGCCGGGGCGCTTGGCTTGAAGCTCGGCGTGCGTTGCGAGGCAGTCTTTTGCCAGAAATGAGTAGTCGCAAAGCAATACGATGATGTCGCCGCGCGCCTGCTCGATGCCGGTGTTTACGGACCGGCAGTAGGCGGTCGCGGGGAATGGGTTGGGCCGGGCCGTCACCACGTTGACTGGGAAATGCTTCGCCCGGTTCGCGCTAAGCCGAGGCTCCTCCACGTAGCCCGGCAGCAGGCCATTGAAGCTGTTCATGTAGCGCTTCCGGACGTAGGGCGCGCGCCGCTCCAGATTGTCCACGAGCACCAGCTCGAAGTCCCGATACGTCTGCGCTTCGAGGCCGGCGAAGAGAACGTCGAGCCCGCCGACCCTGTTGGTCGGGACCACCACGCTCAGGCGCATTCGAGCTCCTCCACGTCCCTCTCCTGCCCGCAAACCCACTGCCTGAGCAGCATGTCGCCGCGAAGCAGTCGCGTGTGGCCGCCGAATGCCGCAGCATGCCGCCGCAATCGCTCCGGGTCGTTCGCAGCGGGCCAGAGCGAGACGCAAGCCCACCGCTCGCCGATGAGCTTCTCGAACTGGTACGGGTGCCGGGTCTGGCGGCGGCGACCGGTTGGTCGGGCGTTGAAGGAGCCGGGGAAGTTCATTACAAGACCTTGACCCGCACCAAGTCCGCCTCGTGCTCTGCGTGCGTCCGGGTTCGATTGCTCATGGAGACCATGATTGTGAACACCGGGAAGAACATCACGTGCTCGCGCTGCGGAGGCGTGAAGAACATGTCGCCCGACTTGAACACTTGCTTCTCGGGGAGGGTCTCTTCGCCAGGCGCGCGCTCGTAGTAGTGAACCTCGCCGCTCACCACATACAAAGCGTGGGAGTCCTCCCGGTGAAGATGATTTGCCCGCGTAAAGCCAGGCTTCGTGTAGAGAACCGAGACCGTCCCGGGCACGCCGTTGTGCTTCAGGTTGTCGATTTGGCCGGCTTCGGACTCCCACCCTTCGTCCGCGAGCGGGACTTTGCCGCCGACGGTTTGGTCCCACCAGAGGGCGGGAGCTGGGGCGGGGTCGGTGTCTCTTCGGTTGTCTTCGGACATGTCGTTTCTCCTCGGCTCGCAATCAACTCGGCAATCCTCTCGGCAGTCCGCCGCCACGTCAGCCGCTCGGCAAGCGCTCCCGCCTTCGCGTTCAGCTCGTCGCGGTACGTCTCGTCCGTGAGCGCGCGGATCACCCGGTCACGCCAGAACGGCACCCAGTTGCCATCGGGCTCTTTGCCCTTGAACATCTCCGTCGGCTGCAAGTCGGAGTAGACCGCCGCGAGCGCGTCGCAGTCGGTGATGATGGGGCAGGCACGCGCGGCGCAGCACTCGAGGATGGAGCACGAGAACCCTTCGCTCCACGTCGTCGTGTCGCACGGGTAGGCCTGGACTTCCGCCTGCGCCATCTCCCTTTCGATGGTCTCGCGGCTCACGGAATCGCGCAGCGTCACGTCGAGACCGCCGTGCTCTTTGAAGCGGCGGAGGCACTCTTCGACGTAGTTCGCGCGGGCCCGGAGTGGCTCAATCGGCGGAAAGTAGGGCGTCCCGTCGAAGCCGCGCAGCCACGGCTCGAGGCGGTAGAAGATATGCAAACTGGCGTGCGGGACGGCGCGCTTGATTGCGGGCCATTCTTGGAGGAGCCAGTGGAGTCCGCGGTCGGGCGAAGAGCAGTAAATTACGCGGCCGGGGATCTTCTCGAATGGCTTGGTCTCGGGGTACCAGTGCCCGGGCCCGTCCGTCCGGAAGCGCAGGCCGCATGGCGGGCACCACGGCTCCTCGGGGCGGTCAGTCTGACGCACCCAGAGCGAGCCGCCGCACTTCGAGCAGGTGCCTTTGATGTCGTACCGCCACGGGTCGCACCCAAGCTCGACGACCGTCCACTTGTCCGGCTCCGGCTCGTACAGCGCTTTCCCGTCCGGGAACTCGGGGCCGGTCTCGACCTTGCGCCATTCGGGATTGTTGAACAGCTCCTCCGCGTGCGCCGCGCTGGGCGAGCAGAACAGGTCCACCCACTCGTGAAAGCCAACGCGGTTGTGCGTCGTCTGGTTCAGCCAGTACATGCAGACGCGGAACGATGTCGCCGGCACGCCACGGAGAAGGTCGGGCTCGTTGATTGCGATGACCGCGTCGAACTCACCCATCGGCGAGTCGATCGGCTCAATCTTCACGCCGTGCCATTCCTTGTCGTTGGACACGGTCCGCAAAACGACTTCATGCCCCAGCGCAGCCAGCTCCTCCGCAATCCGCACCGCCCCGAGCTCGCTTCCGGTCAGGCCGCGGGGGTCGGACCAGAGCGAACCGAAGTCCATGGTCTTTCTGAAGGCCAAACAGAGGCCGCCGAAGAGGACTGCGATTTTCACGCCGCCCCCTTGAACGCCGGCACGACGTTGTCCTTCACGTCCAGCAGCACCCCGCGCAGCATCCGGTCCCACTGCTCAGCCAGCGAATCGAGATTGAAGTTCGCGCGGGCGTAGAGCTGCAGGTCTTCGCGCGACATGCGCTCCCACTCGCCGCGGAGCGCCTTCACCATCTCGGCCACGAACGCCGCCTTGTAGCTCTCCGGTTGCGCCGCTCGATGGTCCGGAATGAACCCGTCGAGCAGCACGCCGCGGGTGCTCACCGTCTCGGCAAGGGCGGCCAGCGCAGAAGAGACGATGTAGAGGCCGGCGGACTGGGCTTCAGCCGCACCGATACAGCTCGTCTCGGTAAAGCCCGTCGGGTAGCCCCAGACGCCAGCGCCGAGCATCTCCCTCGCCAGCTCCTCCTGATTCACCCGTCCGCGCAGGAACACCCCGGGCAAAGTCCTCGCGAGGTGCTTAATGCGCCGGAGCAGCGTGGAGAGCTCCGCATCGTTCGTCGCCGCGATGGTCTTCTCGATGTTGTCCATCCCGTAGAAGACGTGCAGCTCCGCGTCGGGCACCTCAGCGCGAATCGCCGGCCAGCATTCGAGCAGCGTGTGCAGTCCGCGGTCAGGAGAGCTCGAGTAGATGACCTTGTGCGGGTTGCGCTCCACGTCGATCGCAAACCGCTTCGGGTCCACCCCGTTCCGCGTCTGATGGATCTTCTCCTTCGGCAGGAACGGATAGACCTGCGCCAGCACTTCGCGGTGCCACTCGCTGAGCGCCAGCACGCGGTCGAACCGCAATGCGCGCCTAGTGTCGAGCGCCTCGCCGCAATGCACGTCGTGGACGTAGAGCAGCCGGCACCCGGCCTTGACCTGGAACTCGTCGTCGATTGCCGCCGGCTGCCGCGACGAGATCAACACGTCGCACTCAGTGCCGGCGTAGCGCGACGAATCGAGCCACTCGACGCCTTCGAACAAGCCCTCTTGCCCCGCGGCGCACTGCCCGAAAACCCGGACGCGGTGCCCGAGCTTGCGCAGCCGCCTGGACAGCTCCCACACCATCGTTTCCGAGCCGCCCATCCCGCCCGCCATGAGCGTCTGCGGGTTCCAGGGCTCGAGCCCGTAGCCGACGAAGAAGACGATATCGAGGTAGCCCGGCTCTTTCAGCTGCGGAGCGGGCGGAGCGGACGGAGCCGGCGGGAGCAGCTGATCCACGCTGCCGCCCTTCAGCAGGTGCGCAATCATCTGCGCCGACTGCGGGGGCAGCTTCCCGTACTGGTGCAGCTTGTCGAGCCCGCTCATTACAGAGCGCGAGGACAGCTCCGTTTCGCAGAGCTGCGAAACGCCCGTGAGGAACTCGTCGCCCGGGAGACCTTCGAGACCCTTCTGACATGCCTCGAGCGCGCCTTCGACGTTGCCGAGCTTCAGCAGCACGTCGGCGAGGATGCGGCGCACTTCGAACCGCTTCATCGGGTTCACGAAGAGCACCGTGTCCGCCTCGGGAATGGTCAGCCCGAGCTGCGCAAAGTGCGCCGCGCGCCGGATGTTGTAGTCCGTCTCGACGCCCTGCCGCGCGAGCTCGTAGAAGCACTCCGCGAGAACCCAATACGGCTCGGGCCAGGCCTTAACGACCATGGACTTGAGCGCCCAGTCGATCGCAGACTCAAAATCGCCCATCTGCTGGTAGATGCGCGCGACCTCGAAGTGAGCGAGGCACTTCTCGTCGTGCCAGTTCGAAAGCTCGATGTACCGGCGCAGCGTCATCAGCGCCTTGCCCCACTCGCCATGCCGCGAGAGCTCGACGCCGAAGTAATAGAGCGCGCGAACGTCGCCCTCCACGACACGCCCAACGTACTTGCGCAGGATGCGAAGGTTCCGCTGCGGGTCGGGCGCCTTGGCCGACAGGTGCTTGCGATGCATCCGCTTCACGAGCGTCGTGGGCGGCATCGTCACGACCTGGACGCCGGGCTTGGGCATCAGCACCTCGTGAACCGGCACTTGCCACGTGAAGTTTTTGGCAGGGACCGCGAGGTTTTCCCGCTGGTGCAGGCAGATGACGCGGCCTTGATTGTCGTACTCGTACTCGTACGGGATGAGCCACTGCGCGGTCTCGGCCGGCCGTTGCGCGATGAGCGTACGCAGGTGCTCCCCGCCGACAAGCACGTCGTCCGCGTCGATCCAAAACTGCGCGCACTCGGGGCCGATGAGGCTGAGCGCGTGATTCCTTGCGAGAGCGAAGTCCTCGATCTGCTCGGTCGCCGGGTCGTTGCAGGAGAGAAATACGTCGAAGCGGTCGGCGTAGCGGCGGGCGATGTCGGGGGAGTTGTCTACGCTGCCGGTATCGACGACAACGAGACCATCCACGTGCGGGCGGACGGACTGCAGGCAGGCTTCGAGCGTGGCGCTATCATCGCGGCAAAGCACCGCGGCGACGATCGGAGTGGTCATGACTTGAGAAACTCCCTGAGCCCATCTTCGAGCTTCACCGCCGGCTCGTAGCCGAGCTCATAGCGCGCGCGCCGGATGTCGGGGCAGCGCCGATTCGGATCCCCACCGCTCGGCCAGTCGTCAGGCGGCTCGATGACCTCGACTTTGACGCCAGCCATCTCCGCCACCGCCAGCATCGAGACTTCCGGCTTGTCGTTCCCGATGTTGTAGGCAACGCCCGGCCTACCCGCGACGAGTGCTTGCAAGCACCCGCGCACCGTGTCCGTCACGTAGCAGAAAGTGCGCGTCTGCCGGCCGGTACCGTAGATGCGGAGCGGCTCGCCGAGCCTCTTCGCGCGCCTAAGGTTGGGCATAAACCGCCGGTCGTCGTCGCTCATGCCCGGGCCGTACGCGTTGAACAGCCGGACCACGACGGCCTGGACGCCCTTGCGCGCGTAGATACTGCACAGCGTCTCGCCCACGCGCTTGCCTTCGTCGTACGGCGCGCGGTCGCCCATCGTGTCGAGAGCCCCTAAGTAGGATTCGGACGTGGGTACCTCGGTCGGGTCGCCGTAGATCTCCGAGCTCGAGAAGAACAGCACCCGAGCGCCCCAGAGCTCCGCGAGCCGCAGCACGTTTTCCGTGCCCTCGGCGCTGGCTCTCAAGGCGCCGAGCGGATTGCGCCGGTAGTGCCAAGGCGAGGCGATCCCCGCGGCATGCAGGATGTAGTCGTACGGCTGGGCCTTGCGGAACGAATGCACGAAGTCCGCGGCCGTCACGTCGCAGCCCTCGTCGCCGCTCCGGATGTCCAGACCGAGGCAATCGACCCGGAGCGCTTCGATCGCGTCGCAAAGGTGCGAACCGAGGAAGCCTCCGGATCCGGTCACCAGAACGGACTTGCCGTCCAAGGCGGAGGTGACGGAGTCGGGGAGTGCGAAGTTCACGATGTGACCCACAGCAGGAACCAGCCGCTGGCCACCGCGAACAAGGGCCTGAGGAGCATCTTCGCGAGCGGGTGCCACCACGGCTCGCCCTCGTCGCGCTTCGGCTGCGAGTGATAGGTCAGGAAGTACACGACCATTGCGAAGCCGATCGCGCCCACCATTGTCAGCGGCGGCACGCCCAGCGGCACGATGAACCAGCCCCAGAGCTTGCGTAGCGCCCAGCCGTTCAAGACCGTGCTGACCACGACAATCACCGGGAGCGACAGGAGCAGCGCAACACCGGCAGCCTTCTTATCGTCGTCCATCACTTCTCCACCATGTCGTCGAAGAACCACGCGAGCTCTCGGAACGCCGATGTGATGACGGCTCCGTCCGGATAGAACAGATAGCCACCGTCTCCCCACCACGTGTGGCGGCATTCGCGCAAGTCGCCCAACGCCCCCTCTCCGTGGAAAATCGTGAAGACCTTCTCGTCAGAGCCGTCGAGTTCGCGTTCGGCAAATGTCAGAACGGCGAACTTGAGCCAGAAGGCGCTGGTCCGGTTCAGTGCCAGGTACCCGTCGCCCGCCAGCCGGCGCACTTCGAACTTCTGACGGATGGCGTCCAGCGGATACATAGGGTCGCCGTTGTCGTCGAACTCCGGCTCGCCCAGCCAATCGACTTTGGGCCCGGTCATTTCTCCCCTGCGTAGATCTGCGCCAACCGCGCCGCGTTCTCTCTCGCCCAGTCGTAGATGACGCGCATGCCGATCGGCGTGGAGACCTTCGGAGCCCACCCGGTCGCCGCAAGCAGCGCAAACGTGTCCGTCACGAACAGCTGGTCTTCGTGCTTCCGCCCCGGCCCTTGCCGCGATGGCGACTTCGAGCCGAACTGGCGGAGAATGTCGTAGGCGCCTGCAACGCTGATGACGTTCGCGGGGCCACCGCCGAGGTTGAAGACCTTGCCACTCAGCTGCTCGATGTTCTCCCACCCGAGTAGGGCAGCCTCGGCAACATCCGAAGCAAAGAGCATGTCGCGACGCTGCGAGCCGTCGCCCTGGATTTCGATGGGCCAGCCGAGCGCAGCGCGGATGCAGAATGCCGTAAGCCAGCCGTGTCTAGCGCCGTGAGGCGCCGCGTTGCCGAACAGATTGGAGCAGCGGTACGTGACGAGGGGGATGCCGTAGCTGCGCGCGTAGGCCATGCACGCCATGCTCTGCGCGGCCTTGCTCGCGGCGTATGGCTCGTCAGGCTCGAGCGGGAAGGACTCATCGGCGCCGCAATCGGTGATGCCGTGGAGCCCGTACGGCTTCACACTCGAAAGCACGACCGTCGGCTTCGGGTTCTTCCGCAGCGCCTCGAGCAGCGCGATTGTCCCGTCCACGTTCCGCTGCCAATCGTCGAGCGGCTCCTCCGCGCTGTACGGGATGCCCGTTGAAGCAGCGGCATGGAACACCCGGTCGCAACCCGCTACGATGTCCGCGAGCACGCGCGGAGTGAACCGCTCGAGTCGTAGGTCGTAGTAGACCGGCCCCGGAAAGCTGTTGAAGTAGTGCCGCGCAGCGTTGCCGTCGTCGATGATGGTGACCGCGTGGCCCTCGGCGTGGAGGCGCTTGGCGAAGAGGGACGCGACTAGCCCTCGGCCCCCCGTGATCAGGTATCGCATCAAAACCCCGCCGCTTTCTTTATCGGCAGAACCACCGCCGCACCGCTCGGATTAGGCCCGAAGGCCAGCCCGGCCCCGCGACCGACGACTGGGCCACCTTGCCACATTGCGCCACCGGTTGGCACGGCTTGCCACATTGCCTCGACCCCGACCTTCAGCGCCTCGCGGGCGATCCGGCTGACCGACAGAAACGGCATTCTCTCGCGCAATTCGGCCAACTTCGCCAGCGTCTCATCGCTGATGGGAGCGTTGAACCGACGCGTAGGGAGTGCCATACGTGGCACATAATGTCTCATAACGGCACACTTGAACGCAAGCACATTCGTGTGGCAAAATCGACCGATGAGCCGAAATTGCACCACCGTCCCGATGGTCGGCCTGGTCGTTCCACTGTGCATGGCTGCCACGGCAACACTGCTGACAGGGTGCCCGTCCCAACCCGAGACGCCCCCGTGTGACGCCGCGACGCTCGCGCAAATCACAGCGACCTGCCCGAGCGAAGAGGAGTGCAATCGGCTGCTCGATGAGCGGCAATCGACCTGCTCGAAGCGAATCGAGGCGGACAAATGAAGGCTCTCGAGACGGTCGCCAACATCTTGGCGAAGCTCCCGCCCGAGGCCGTCAAAGGCTTCGTCGATCTGCTGAATGCTCTGTTGGCGGGCCGCCCCGACAAAGCCGAACGACTCGCGCGACTCACCGCTGAGACGCTCGCCGCAAAAGAGATCGTCAAGCGCAGGTTCAGCAAGTGACCTCCGCGTTCTGGCGAACGTTGGAGCGCGAAATCGACGCCGCGCATCGCGAGGCAGACAAGAGTGACGAACTTGAGCGGCGGTGGGTCGCGCTCACTGCACTGCCCATCGCGCACGAAGGCGACGAACGTCGTGACTGCGATGTCCCCGGCTGCTTCGTGTGCGGAGACAAGACGTGATCGTCCCCTGCGCCGCACTCTGGCCCAAGCGCGATCCGATCGATTTCTTGCTCCATTGGTGGGGAATCGCTGAAGCGCTCGGCGCGCCACGCACTCGCGCGCGCCCGTTCCTCATCGGCATTCGCGGCGCAAAGGAAGGCGACAAGGAGACGCATCAGCCCGTCCACCGCCCGGCGTACGACGACACGTTCGTGCTCATCCCACCCGCGGAGCTCGGGCCCACCGTCGTCTTCCCCGGCGCGACTCACTCCTATCAGCGCGACTCGAAGCTCTCGCCCGACGTGGACGGCGACAAGCGCGGAGATGTCGGCTCCATCCGCTGCGGCCGCTACGAGCTCAAAGACATGGGCAGCAAGCCGCACCCCATCTTCCTGCTCACCAACACCGACGGAACCGGGCAAATACCGGCGCACCGCGACACTGACCACGACGGCGTCATCAGCGAGGCCGAAGCGCTGCGGAGCGAGACGGCCACGACCGGGAAGCAGGTCAACGCGCAGGGCCACTACGCGACCGCCGTGCTCTTCCACACCGGCTACGACGCGCCGGCCAATGCGAAGCACCGCAGCTCCATCGCGTGCCAAACCGCGTCGCTCAAGTGGCTCGAGCTCATGCGCGAGCGGGCCCAGCCGACGGGCGGCGTCATCGACTACGTGCTCGTCAATGCCTGGGACCTCGTGCCCATCGCCGACGAGGCGCGACGCAAACGAGCAGGCGTGGAGAAAATCGCATGAGCCAGGCATCAGAGCTCCGGGACATCGCGGAAGCCTTGGAATTTCAGCAAGCACAGCTCGCCGCGCAGAAGGCGCGCAGTGCGCAACAAGACGAGAAGATCGGGGAACTCGAGCGCCAGTTCGCCGTCGTCCACCGCGCTCAACAGACCATCGAGAATCAGATCGAAATATTCAGAGTCGGGATGAAGGACGCGAGCGACCGGCAGGGTCGCGTCATCGACGACAAGTTCCGCGGGCTGACACGGCTCATCGACGACCTGTTCAGGCAGCTACGGAAGGACATGATGAATGGCCACGGTGAGTGACGAAGAGAAAGCGCGGCTCGCCATCGAGCGACTCAAAGTGCGTGCCGAGATGCGTTCAGCGGGCGAAGACGAGCTGTCCGACGTAATCAACCAGCGCGCCGTGTCGCGAACGGAAGCGCCGCCGAAAAGCACGAGCGTGCCGTCGCCTGCCCGAGGACTCATCGCAGTGCTGAACGCGCTGCCGCCGTGGTCCAGGCCGGTCGTCGTCTTAGCGCTGATTGCCGCCATCGCTGTGCCCGGGTCGAAGTTCGCAGGGTGGTGGTGAGCCCCGTCGCCACAATCGAAAAGGACAACTTGAATGACTGCCCAAGTGCGTAATTGGCTGCTCGGCTTCCGGCCATCATCGGGTACTTTCGCGGGCAGTAGGGTCACGGCTTCTCCGCCGCCCGGTCTCTCTTCGGAACCACCCAGCCGACCGCGTGGACACCGCCGCGCGACTCCGCGTACTGCCTTGGGTCTTCTCCTTCCGGGATGAGCTCGACCGTCGCTCCGGACGGAACGCGCGCGTTCCATATCGGAGGCTGATCGCAGCCGAAGACGACGAAGTCCTTCGTCGGTGGCCCGTCCCACGCCGTGAGGTGCGGCGTCCCGCCTCGCCAATATCCAACCAGGTAAACCTCGTCCCAGTCCATCAGCGGGTCTCCTTCACGTGCGGGAATGCCGCCTGTAACGCCGCCAACGCGGCGCGCTCCGCCGGTCTCTTGTTGGTGCGCGTGGAGCGGTCCGAGATGGTGAATTCGAGGCCGAAGACGATGGCGGGCACGTGCGCCTCGAGGGCCGTGAGCTTCGCCACTGCCGCGTCCAACGCGGTGCCCTTCATCTGAAAGATGGCGTTGTTGATGATGTCCTTCAGGCGCTTGTTCTCGGCCTTCACCTCGGCGAGCTCGCGTTCGGCGGATTCGGCGCGCTGCTTGTAGTCGCGGATCATCGCCGCGGGACCGCGGAAGGGGTACGGCTCGTTGTCTTCTTTCACGTCAGCCACGTTCGCCCTCCTTCGCCGGCACGCGGCCGGTGCCACGGCACGTCTCACAATCACCGCCCCGAGCGGTCCGATATCCGGTACCGAGGCACGGGCCGCATTCCTTCGTCTCCCCGCTCGGCGCTTCCTTCGCCTTGTCGATGCGCGCCACGATGTCCTCGAGCGCGACCTGCCAGTGCTCGCCCGCGTCACATTGGTCACGCCGGTAGTAGGTGTCCGCCGCTGATTCGCTCGCCGCTTGCTTTACATCGTCAAGCAGAGCCTCCGCCCTCCGCCTCGCCTCCCGCTCGGAAGTGAGATCGCGCTCTGCGTCTCTGACCTTGTCGATGTATTCGTTTAGCTTCTCTTCGAACACGTCGCGCGTCATGCGCTGGTACGACGCTTCGCGCTTCGCCGCCTCGAGCTCGGCGTGGAGCTCGTCGGCGTAGGCGAGGGCGTCACGAACCGACTCCGTGCGCTCGCTCAATAGCACCGCGTCCAGGCGCTCCCGCAGCTCCCGCATCCGCTCCTCGTGGGTCTGGTCGGTCACGAGCTGACTCCGTCGATGACGGTTTCCGCCAGCAGCTTCAGGATGTTCCTCTTGACGCTGATGTCGTGCCCGGGTCGCATCAACTCCGAAGCACGCCGCAACCCCCGCTTCAGCTCCCAACAAGCATTGCAGAGCCGAGTGCCCTCATTGATTGTGGGTTCCAGGCACACTGAGCAAGCAACGTTAGGCATCGTTCGATAGGCGCGCTCGTTGGCGTTGTTATCGGACATCCTCAATCCTTTCGCCCTCGGGCGTGCTGAGGTACGCATACAACGCGTTCATCAGCGCAGCCTCGGACTCCGCGTCCTCCCGACTTCCCAGCCCGGCGTCGTACCAACGAATCGCCGCCTCGACGACCGGGGCCATGCGGGACTCGCGGGAGGCGGCGGAGAGGAGGCGGCGTTGCTCGTCCTGGTCTACTCCGTCCGCAGGCCCTCGCACGCCCACATCGAGGCTTCCTCGAGCTTCGTGATCACGAGCGACCGCGCTCGCGACTTCGGGCCAGCGTTCAGCCCCTTCAGCATCCCCTCGATCACCATTCGAATCTCGGTCAGGTCGTGGGTCTCGATATTGATCTCGGTTTTCGGCGCTTCCAGTCCTTCGGGCATTGTCGGTCTCCTGTTGTTGTTGTCGAAGATTCTCTTTGAGGCATTCGGCCACCGCCTCGTTCCACCCGAGGTCGTACGCCGATTGCTTGCTGAGCGCTGAGCAGTCGCACAGTCCGCACTCGCGGTCCGCTAGGGACCAGCAACGTGCGTCGTGCTCGAACTTCGGGGCGGGCGGGGAAGGCATCACTCCACCTCTTCCCCGGTCGTGATGACCGTGCGGATGGCTGCGATTGCTTGCTGGTAGTCATCATTCGAAACCAGCACATCTCTCGCCCCTTCCGGATAGGCAGGGTTGCGAACCAGGACCGTGATCTTCACCGGCTCGGTGAACATGTCCTCGATTGCTGCCGCGTGTGACGCGATGGCCTCGTGCAGTCGGCGCATGATTGCAGGGTCGGCCATCTACTTCCTCCCCTTCCCCGCCCGGGCGCGGCTCACCGCTCCTATGCGGTGGCCACAAGCTCCGTACATGCAGCTACCGACCGTCCTCGACGGTTCGATAGGCTTTTCGCAGATATAGCAAAGCCCCTGTGACCAGAGCCGACCGACACGCTCAGCAAACGCTGCCACCTCGCGCTCGCGCGCGGCATGGTCTTCGTCGGTCATCCACTCGCGCTTCGGGCATGTGTCCGGCGGAGCCTTCTCGGTGAGCTGAAGGCATGGGAGCGGCCTGGTGAGCGTCTCCAGCGAGACGCCAGTGAGGCACGTCGCGTACTGGATGCCGCGAAAGTGACGGCACTTCGCGTCCGCCATCACCGCCCCCTCCCGCTCGCGCGGACGTAGCGGACGGCGCGGTATTGGATGTACGGCGTGCCGTCTTCGAGCCACGACTTGGCCGTCGTTTTGCTCCGACTGCCGAAGGCGAACGGTACCCAGGGTCCCCAGCGCCTGTTCATCTTCAGCGAGCGGCACTCGTGCAGCCAGACGCCTTGCCGCGCCATTACTTACCCCTCAGCGCGAGGCGGTAAGCTCGCACTGCATCACCCAGGCGTTGCATTAGCTCCGTAACCCGACGCGCTGAGCGGTGGACGCGACCCTCGGGGAAGAGCGAGAGCGCGGCAGAGAGTACAGCGAACGGAGACCCCGAGGCTGAATAGCCGTTGGTGATTAGCGACTGCTCTAAGTCGTCCGAGAACTCCGCGTCCACCGAGCGCCGCCGCTGCGCGTACTCCCACAGCAAGTCCTGAGCGGTCGGGTCCTTGACCGATAGCGGCACCTTGCCGCGCGGGGTCGTAGGGTACTTGTCGCTCTGAAACTCGCCGTCGATGATGTGAGAACCCATAGCGTTATTCCTTCCCCCTCGCGGCGAGGCGCTGGGCGCGGATGATTCGCTCGAACAGCTTCCGCTCCGTGGCGTTGAGCTTTCCCCCGTCTTTGCCTTCAACGTCGTCGCGGAGAATCTCCTCCGCCTCATCGAGAAGCCTCAGCCCCTCGCGTCCCGTCTCGTCGCTCCTCCAACCCGACCCGCCGCAAGCGTCGCAGCCCTTGCCGTTGCGGTAGAGCTCGCCTTCGCCTAAGCATACAGAGCAATCCGCCTCGTCGAGCAGCCGCTCGGATTCGGGCTTGTCATTCATCAGGGCCGGCACGGCCTCCGCGTGCTCCGTGTACCCGTCCAACTTGGACTGCTCGGGGAACTCGAACTTAGGCTTCTCCTCCTGCGCGGGCGGCGGGGCGGTGAGCACGCGGCGGATCTCCCGGAGCGCGTCGGACAGGAGGGCCAGGTCGTCGGCACACGCCGCGGGCGATCGAGCGCGCAGTGCATTGTCGGCAATCTCCCGCGCCTTCTCCGCCCGGCTCTGCTCGAGGCGGTCGAGGGCGGAGAGGATTCGCGTCGCCATGCCTTCGGGGCCGCCGTCGCGCACCAGGTCGAAGCCTTGTACTGAGTCGATCAGTTCTTTGATTCTCGGGTCCGTCACGGCTCGTCGTCTCCTTCGTTGCGATGGGTGGCGCCACCCCTGCCCTCCGCATCTTCGACGTGGCTCCCGACGAACGCCCAGTGTCCCGCTCGCTCCACAAGTGCCGCCGTCACAGACGTGAACGTCGCTGCCTGCGACCAGGTGCCACCGAACATCGGCCCAACCGCGGACATGCGCTGGTAGTAGGTCCCGTTCCTGTGCTTCAGCCGAAACGGCGGTTTCCTGCGCGCCATCAGCTCTCCCACCCCGCCGTGCTCCACGCGTCCCAATCGCTCGGGTGGCGCTGCTCAGGTGCGGCGCGCTTGGCGGAGGCGATGCGCTCCGGCAGTTCTTCCCGCGGCACGTCCAACAACGCATGCCGCGCCGCGTCCCCCGCGCAGTCCTGACAGATGGGCCTCCCGTCGTAGTCGAGGCCCGGAGCGTTGTGCTGTCCGCACGTCGCGCACTGCTTCGCTTGTGCCTCCGCACCAGGGGGATCTTCGCGCTCGGGTGAATGAGCCCGGGCGGCATCTGTTAGGGCAGATTCAGAACCGCCCTGGGGCGGAGGCGTCTTGTGCGGGCGGGGGATGCGGGTCCAGTCGAGCTCCCCTGGCTCGACGTAGAGGCGCCGCTGTTCAAACTCGGAGCCGTCGAGCCGATCTGAGCTCTGCACCCGGTAGAGCCCATGCCTCAGCTCGACGCCGAAGAGTCGGTACCCGCCGTTCCAATTCCAGACCGCCCCATCGGGCAGGCTGCTAGGGAGTTCTTCCTTCGGCGGACAGGTGCCGTAGTACTCCACCGGCTCGGGTTGGGCGGGGCCACAGTCCGGCGGGACGAAGCCTTCGAGCCAGATCATCGATCCCACCACAATTCGGTTGCGGAGTAGCAGGACAGAGCGAAGGGGATCTCCCCGTCTCCGCCCGCCGTCTCCGGCGCGAAGCGGTCGTCGTCCGAAGGGGGAGCGGAGCCACGTGAAGCCGCTGGCGGTCCAACCGGCTTTCCTCCGCCCATGAAGTCTATCTCCGCGACGTTCAGCTCGACGTAGGTCTTTCCGTTGTACTCCCGCGTTGAGAGCTCGCCGACGACCGCAACACGCTTACCCTTCGTGAGATGCTGAACGCGCGTCTCGCCGCGGTTGCCCCAAAGCGAACATCGCACCCATGTCGTGGTCTCCTCGCCGCCCCTTTTCTTCTTGGACGACGCGACGCTGAAGCTGCAAACCGAGGTGTTCCCGGCCTGGCGGATCTCCGCGTCGTTGCCGATGTTGCCTGTTACGAATGCTTGGATCATTGGTCCGCCTTGGTGTGCATGGTCATGGGGATGGGTTTCTTGCGCGGTAGTTTCACCTCGACGGCGATCGGCTCCGCGATGTCCGGGCTGCCCCAGACGCGCGTCGCTTCCTCGCCGTTCCACTTGTCGGCGAACAGAATGACGCGCTTGCCGACCCATTCGGCTAGCTTGCGACCGAACATCGCGCGCAAGCAGATGCCGTTCGTCTTGTTGAGCGGAAGCTGCTTGGGGGTCTCGACGAACGAGACGATGCCCTTGACCTTCTCTTTACCGTCGTCGCCGACGAGGTTGTCGAGGTCCACGTCCTTGATGGTCAGCGTGGGCCTTTTGCCCTTGAACTCGCCGGCCTTGATGAAGCGTCCCGGGTAGAGCTCGTCCCAATCGACAGGTTTCGTAAGTGCCATGTGTTTCTCCGTTCTTGGTTGCATGCCTTGGTCGCAATGACCGTGGGCGTTGATCATTCGGCTGCGCCTGGTAGTTCCAGGCCGAGAGACTCGAGGTCGTCGTCTTCGGTCATCATCCACGCCGGCAGCTGCGCATCCATTTCGCAACCGTTCGCGTAGCCGGGCCACTCGCGCCTGTGCTCACACTCGACGAGCCGGATGAGCATCGACCGGTACTCCTCGCGGCCCTTATCGAGCACCTCGTTCGTCATGTTGTAGACGACCACGTCATGCGGCTCCTCGAACTCGACCGCGACGACCTTTGACTTCGGGTCGGAGCCCGGAACCGCCGCCTTGAATCCGTCCAGGTAGAACGCCTTTTGCGCGTGGTAGAGGAGTCGAGCGGCCGACCGCCAAAATGCGAACGACTCGATGTTCGCTGCGCCCTTCAGATCCACGACCACGTCGGACGGGTCTTGTGACACCCAGTCGAGTCGGCCCTTGCAGCGAACTCCCGTCTCCGTGTCATCCCAGACGATTGTAACCTCGGGGTGACCCGCCTCGAGGTACCGCATTGCGCAAGCGTCCCGGCGGACAGCGTCGCGAATGGCGATGGCCGTCTTGTACTCGTCGGTCTTGATGATCTGCTTGCCGTCGTTGGCAGCCTGGAACTCCTTCCACTTCTTGCCGGCGCGTCGCTTGCCGCTGAAGAGCGCGTAGTCGATCATGAATCGCTCGGGCTCCAGAACGGCGGTGTGCGCAGCGGTCCCGAGCCGCATGTTCTTTGTCGAGGGGCGTGGGCTCTTTAGCCGGTGTCGGTAGCGCCGCGGCGACGTGAGGATCTCCTTCAGCGAGGAGAAGTTCACGGCCTGGATGGTCGCGTAGTCCACGGCACCGCTGAGATAGAGACCCGGCTTGACCTCAGTCATTGCTCCTCCACGGCCACCGAGACCTCGCGGTTCACAACGATCCATTCCGAGCCGTCGGCTGGCACCCGCTCACGTGCAAGCCGCTCAGCTTCGCGCGGGTTTTGAGCCTCGACTTCGATGCTCAGCACCGATTCGACGACTCGGACAATTTGGACTCGATGCGGTTGCATGACTGTTCAGGTGCCTCTCTCCCAGAAGCGGGTACCTAATTCCGTCGTGACCCTCTTCGTCAGTTGGGCGTCGTGATAGTCAACCTCCCGCTGCTCCCGCATCTCCCGGACGATGATCTCGATTCGCTCGAGCTCGCGGCCGGCCGCTTCGGCATCGCCTTGCACCGTGAATCGCGCGAGACGATTGGCCGCGCGGGCGAGGCGGTCGGCGAGGGTCGGGGAGATCACGACTTCCTCCAGGTGGAGGCCAGGTGCACCGCGAACCTCGCGTGCACTCCCCTCGCGATCAACTCGTCGTAAATGTGCCCAGCCTCCACGAGCCGCTCGCCGAGCACATTCCAGTGCTCCTCGCAGAAGGTGACCTCCGTGCCGTCGCCCATGTCCACGCCATGCCGCGGATGGTGAACACACGCGATGCACTGGGGCTTGATGGCCAACTCCTTCCTGCGCGGGCTCATGGTCTCCGACGCCTCTCGCTAACTCGCCTCCTGAGCTCACCGAGGACGAGCTCCCGCGCAGCCTTCGAGTACGGCGTGGAGTCGGCCGCGTCGAACAGTGACTGCCACAGCGCGTCACTTTGCTTCTCGACGTGAGCCAGGATGGCAGCCGGGCTACCCGCCAGCATCGCATCGAGCTCCCGCAAGACGCGGTTAGCATGCTGAAATACATCGGCACCCCGGCCCATCACCGGAGCTCCCTTCGCGGGTCGAGCTTGTCCATCAGATCGCACGCAGCCGCCTGTCCCTCGTGGACAGCGACGAACCCCTTCGACACAGTGAGCACGCACCAGCGCATCAGCTTCAGCTCAGTTGCGCTCAAGCTGGCAATCTGCTCACGAAGGTAACTCTCGCTCTCGGCGGCGCTCGCCAGCGGCGGTGGTAGATCGAATGGTTCGCTCACCTCGGCCTCCCTTCCAACACCCGAATCAACACATACAGGACAGCCTGCTCCGACGGCGGCACGTGCGGCTGCTCCATGCGTGCCCGAAGCAGCTCCTCCAGCGCCCGCAGCGTTACGTCGGAGGCGTGGGTGGCGAGGGCGTCAACGCAATCCTCTACGGGCGCTCGAACCGCGGCGATCGGCGTGAGCCACTGGATTGCGGCGTCGCGGAGGGTGGTCATGGCTCGTTCCTTTCGAGTCGGTCGATGCATCGCTCTAGGCGCTCGGCCCAATCCTCAGCGCGAGGGTCACTGATTACGGTCGTGCCGAATCCGAAGCCCGGAGCCGCCGCAGCCAGTGTGCCGCCAAGAGTGCAGTGCGGCGCCGGATGCAGAACCTTCGGCCATGCCACGCACGCTTCCTTGTGGCGCACCCGCTCCTCCTCGGTCGAGGCTTCCGGGTCAGGCGCAAAGTCGTTTGGGTCACCGCCGAGGAAGAACCCGTAGTGGGTATCTTCGGCCGCAACGCGAATGTCGGAGAGCAGCTCGCGCAGCTCCTCGATCGCTTCATCGTGGCGCTCGCTCACGGCTCCCCCCAAGGCACCGGGTCAATCCCCGTCCCGACGGCAGCCAGCAACCCGACCGCCGCCGCGATGAACAGCACCGCCAGAATCAAGCTGCGGCGATCGCGCCACACGGTGCACACCGCGTCCCAGGCGAAGAAGTAGAACCAGCCCATCACAACCTCACGAACAGATGGAAAACCAGGGTGCCGCCGTGAAGCTGAAACGTTCCGACGTAATCAGCCTCCGCCGTCAGGCCCGAAGCATCGTGCCCAGTGCCGCGCATGGCGAACCGCCGTGTCTCCATCTCCGCCTCTTCATTCACGAGAGCCCAGACGCACGGTTGATTGCCCTGCGTTTGGACACACAGCAGCCGAGCGCCTCGCGGCATCTCGATTGTGAACTCGTCCCGCATCGGGAGAGTGAACTTCCAGATCGTTGCCATCAATACCCCTCCACGAGCTCCCGCTCGTCTTCAGTCAGCCCGTCACTCGTCATCCGAAATTCCCCGTCAACGCAGTCCGCATCGACCGCGTCGCCGAGCAGTTGTTGTCCACACAGGCCACCTGGCTCCGTGCGGTAGAACGCGAGTGCTTCCGCGAACGCGTCGAAGCGGCGCACATTCCTCAGGCAGTAGCCGTAGCGGACGCGGTAGGTCATCGGCGCCTCGCAATCTCCGCATAGCCGAACGCAACGCGCAGCAGCGCAGGTCCGAGCGTGCGCAGAACAAGTCGCCGCACCTCTACTACTGGGCTCCAGTAGCCGAACACGCAGAGGCCGGCGCTCACGACGCCACCCTTTCCCTCTCCCGCCGCGCTTGCAGGCGCTTGGCGGCAATCGGCCTCTCCCCGACAACGCGCCGGAGCTTGCGGCCCAGTTTGAACATCCACATGGACAGACCCCAAGCGCTCCCGCTGACGCGGACGATGCGACCGTCGCGAGTGACGACGCGCCAGCCCTCAGTGGGCGGCTGGTAGCAGCGGCCACGCTTGAAGAGCACCGGGGAAGCGAGGTCGATTCGGTACCCAGCGAGCTTCAGCGCCTTGTTCAGCGACGCACCGTCGTCCAGCGCGAGGCAGCCGATGAGGGCGCGGGTGGAGGGGGTGTGTTTCACGACGCCACCTTCGAGCTCGGGTCTGGGAAGTGCGTGACGCTCGCCACCTTTGCCTTCATGGCCAATTGCATCCGGTGAACAGGGTCCAAGCCGGGGCCGGAAGCGCCACGCGCAGCCGCTACCCCGCCATCACCTACGATCACAATATCGATGCGAGGCGGCTCGATGTGAACGAGCGGCATCTGCTGCCCCGCCGCCTTCTTGGTGAACTTCTTGCGTCCGCCGCCACGGAGACCGGTGCGTAGAAACCAGTCGTCCTTGTCGATCGTGTAGGCGCCAGGACCGGTCCGATGCACGCCGTCATCGTGCTCATGCGGCTTGTCGCCTCCCTCGTGCGAGTGGGAAAACTTGTTCAGCCACGTCTTGTGCGCGTTCGGACCACTGATGATGTAGTGCTCGTGCACTTCGAGTTTCGCGCTCACGACCGGCCCTCTTCGGCGGCGATGGCGCGAGCGGCGCGGGCCTTCTGCGCAGAAACGCCAAGCTCATCGTAGCGATCGAGGCCAATACGACCGATCGCCTCTCTTCGTGCGGCGGCGAAGTGGTGTCTGCACTTCCGCCGAAACGCGCCGTCACGCTTGGCGAGCGACGCGAGGCAGCGCTTGCAGGTGACGCTGACGCGATGCTCAACAAACCACATCATGTAGCCGCCTTCAGTCCGCTTATCGGCACCGCATGCCGCCGCCGACCCTATGCGGATATGTCGCGGCACAGCCCGGCGGCCGGCACCGTCGTCCTTCGTTTCGCGTCGGCTCACGACACCACCTCCACAAACCCACCGATCCAAAACGACACCCCATCCTCGTCCGCGTCGTCGCAGCCGAACGTCCCGCTCTCCGTGATCCGGTAACCCTCGGGCAGCGCCGCCTCCGCCTGCTCCTCCGACAGGAACGGGCCGTCGCGGTCGCCGTCGCGCCAGGCGAGCCACACGAGGCCGGTCGGCAGCTTCGGCGGGGTCAGGTAAACGCGTTCGATCGGGGCAAGGTCGGCGGCAGTGGCTGGGCGCGTTGGGGTGTTCATTGGGTCTCCGTGCTGACCAGCCCATCCTGAGTCATATGACATTCAGTGTCAAGTGACTCGCAATGTGTCCAGCAAAATAGGCCCGCCGGCCGCTGCGAGCACATCCGGACCCTTGGGGCGCCGTGCCCCAGTGGCTCGCCCTAAACCCCCGTCCCGCGTCTAGACGCGCTGGCCCGGGCGTTGCAAGTTTCCCCGTAAATGCAGGGGGCTTTCGTAGAAATCAGTCGTGTCGGCGAGCGTTGGATGGCGAAGGTCTACGGCCTTCGGAAATCCGGTGCTGTCGAACTTGTGGCCGAGGTGATCGGCGAGTGGTCCCTAGTGGAGCTAGTCGCTAACCGCTCAGGGTTACTTCTCGCCAGGACGGACGGACGCGCTGAGCTCGTCGAGCTGCTCCGCGCGAATGGGTGCCGAATCTCGACGTAGGCGGCGCGGCTGCTGCTCCGGCGGTGATTCATTGGCCAGCAAGTAGCCCACCGACACGCCGAGCTCGCGCGCGAGTCTAACTGCCGTGAGTGCTGTCATCCCGCGGACGCGGATGCCGCGTTCTAACCTAGAGGTATTGATCGAGAGCTCCGTCGGACCCTTGTCGGTATTCGACGTGCGGGCAGCCGTCAGTCGCTCCGGGAACCCGCGAAGCTCCTCGGGCACGTCTGGCGCCTCGGACTTCGTCGGCTTGCGCCTCGTTTGAGCAGCGCGCGGCATCAACCCCATCTTGTCACCTGACATTCGGAGCTGTCACCCCCGCCCCCAGAATGGCACTTGACTTTCAATGTCACGTGACTCACGATGCGGTGACGTGAAACCTCGCACCGGAGACAACAGAGGGGCCCAGCGGCTCCGTGAGCTTTTCCCAGAGCGCAGCGCCAAGCGGCTCGCGGACCAGGTGGGCGTGGACCAGTCCGTTGCTGGCCGGTGGCGCTCAGGCGACCGCTCACCAGAGCCAAAGAACCGCGCGAAACTCGAGGAGCTGTACGGCATCGGCTGGCGGCTCTGGGACATTCGGCTCAAGGAGGAGGAGCCCGCCTCCGAGCGCACGCCCGTCCCCGGAAAGTCCGGTGCCGCGTGACGCTCGAAGAGGCTCGAGTCCAACTCGCCGCCTGGCTCGTGGAAGAGCCGGGGAGGTACTACGAGCGAAGCTTTTACGCTGACGGTCGCGTCGTTCGCATCGAGCTCCACGACGCGTACGACCTTGGCGTGGTGTTCATGTCCGGCGCTTTCGCCGACGAGCCTTCCGCCATCCTCTCCGCGCTCGAGCGGGCGAAGGGGCTCAAGTGAGCGACGCAATTCTTCGCGCGCGCCTCGCAGCTGTCGAAGCTGAACGGCAAGCGCTCCAGTCCGAGATCCGCGCTCTCCCTCCGGTGATGGCTCGTAGGTCAATGCGAGAGGTAGACGAGAGCAAGTCGCGTACCGCGTTCGTTTCGTGGGTGAACGACCGGCGCGCAATGCAGCTCAGCCTGCGCGCGATCGCCGACTCGTTGAACGACATCGACGTGCACTTCCTCGTGGATCTCTGCGAAGGGAAACGGCGCATTCCATCGTGGATTTGGCCCGTGATGGCACGCGTTGATCTCGCTGCGTTTCACCGCGCAACGCTGTGTTGGCAACCCACCGAGTTCGGGAAGACGGGCTGATGGCTGAACAGCCGTTGATCCAAATTGGCCAACAAGGCCAACTAAACCGATTGCGTATGTGCGCACCGTCATGCTGCGCGGATTGGCGCCGCTGCGCATTCGTAACCCTCGCGGGTGTGCAGGGCTGAACATGAAAAAGCGCCACCACGTTCTCATCGTCGCAGCCCTCCCGCTCGTCACCGTCGCCGCGTTCGGTCTCCTCTGCATCGCCGGGACGGTCGAGGCGATCGATGCGTGGGGGAGGGTCAGGCGATGATCTGCGCTGCCTGCTTCCGGGACCCGAGCGGGGTTTGCGAGACGTGTGTCGGTCAGTGCGTGGCGCTGGTCCAACGCATAGCCGAGGCGAACCGTGCGGCGCGGGGGCCTGCCGATGCAGTTTCACGTCGAGCCTACGACGCTTTGCTCCTCGAGGTGAAGCGCATGCAAACGCAGCTCATCGGTGCGCAGGCAACAGCCGACTTCGCCGCCAACCAGCTCGGGCAGGACTACGAGGCCACGCAGACATTTCTCCGCATCTCGCGAATCTGCTCGATAGGGCTGAACGGGCCGGACAAGGAGCGGACGTGACCCAGCCCAAGTTCGGCCACTACCTCCGTGCGTCACGCCTCGGGTTCAGGTGGGTGCGCGCAATCGACCGGTACGTCCGCGTCTGCGATTGGGGCGACAACTGGGTTGTTGAGACCTGCACGCCGGAAGCAATCCTCGGCAAGGTCGAGAACCGCGAGTTCCGCTGCTGGTGGGAAGGCGAGTACGGCGCTCGACTCGAGAAGCTCGTCCCGGCGCTCTTCGACTTTCAGGTTCTATCTCGAGCCCACACGATCATCGTCGTGGACAACGACGGCAACCGCGTGCGGCGGCCGGGGACTTGCGAGGAGGCAACGTGACCATGGCCCTCCGCCTCTTCGTCCTCGCCGCTCTCGGCCTGTCCCTCGGCTCTGCGGGATTCGCGGTTTGGAAGGTCGGGGAGATGAGGGCGGAGGTGCGGAAGTGAGCCGCCGCCACGACAACAAGCGGGCTGCGCGGATGTCTCGTTGGCTTCGTCACGAACTCGTCCATGCTGCCGGCTGCTCGTTCGGCGGCAATGTGCCCGTCGCGCACATCTGCGAACTCGACGACCTCGTGCTGGACGAGATCGAAGCTCTTGGGCTGGAGCCTCGCCGTGTGTCCGTGCCGCGATCGCTACGCTGGCAGCTCGGTCGGTTCATCGGAGGTGCCCAGTGACCACGACCCTCGCCCTCGCCATCGCATCCGGCCTGGCCATCTTCTGGTGGTGCAAGTCCGTCGAGCTGAAGCGGCAGACCGAGGTGCAGCGCGTCGAGCTCGACTGCGTGAGCGCGACCATCGAGTCGCTCATGGAAGAGCGGGCCTCGCTGCTCGCGGAGGTCGAGGGGAAGCGCGGCAGGGCCCAGGCGTGGGCGGATGTGATGAAGGCGAGGATGAACTGATGAAGTTCCCGAAGTTGGACCGGTTCGAGAAGATCTTGCTGGGCGTTTCGATCTCATTCCTCGGCCTTCTTGCTTGCCTCGCATACGCGGAGCACCGCCATCGTGTCGAATGCATCCGCTCCGGCGGCGAGATGTGCGGGTCGGTTTGCAGGAGGGCGAAGTGATTCCGGAGGCCACGCTCATCCACGCCCTCGAGCGCCTCCCGGCCTGCTACGCCGATCGTCACCTCCCGCGTGAGTCGAAGCGCGCCCAGTACGCGACGATCGCGAAGTCACTGCGCAAGGCGCGCCGTTCCGTGAAGTGGCGCGACGACGTGAGCTTCTACGCGATGATGATCGCGATCGGCTACAACGAGTCCCGCTACTGCACCGACGTGCACGCGGGGAACTGCCGGCCCGGGACATGCGGAGGCGGCGCCGCGTTCGGCGTCTGGCAGGTCGAGCCGCGGAATCGGGAAGACGGCAACGCGCTGGTCGGCCTCGACCAAGAGGCGACGGACCGGAGCGCAGTGGCCGCGGCGAAGATCCTGTCGAAGTCGTGGCAGTGCGGAGGGCACCCGCGGGGCTGGTTCACCGGGTACGCCGGGCGCAAGTGCGGGACCGATTGGAAGACGCTCGAGCAGCGCGTCGCAACGTATTGGCGCGTTGCGGGGCGGCTCGCGGTGAAGGGGGATGCAGCGTGAGCGAAAACGAATATCTAACCCTCGCCGATGTTGCCGCCCTGCTCCGAGTGAGCAAGCCGACCGTCAGGAAAGCAGTCGAGCGCCAAGGCCTCCCTGCCCTCCGGCTCGGGCCGCGCGTCTACCGCTTTGCTCGAGCAGACGTGCTCGCGTGGATCGAAAAGCAGAAGGGAGGGTCCGATGGCGGTCGTGCCGCGTAAGCGCAAAAACCGGACGGTCTACGGCGTGCTCACTTCATGGGCGGGCGGTGATCACTGGGAGCTCGTCGGCCCGAACCGGCGCGAAGCGGAGCTGCTCGACAAGCAGCGTAAGCGCGAGGTCAAGGCGGGGACGTTCCGGCCGGGTGAACTGACGGACGTGGCGAGCGTGAAGGCGTTCGCCGACCGGTGGCTCGAGCTCCGGGACAATCGGTCTGCTGAGAACGAGCGCGCGCTGGTCAAGCGGCACGTGCTCTCCGTCGAGTGGTTCGCCTCGTTGAAGATGGGAGAGGTTCGCCCCAGGCACATCATCAAGCTCATCGACGAGATGAGCCGGGGGACGCTCTCGGCAAAGTCCGTGTCGAACGTAATGGGGATCATCCGGGTGATGTTCCGCGACGCGGTCATCCAAGACGTGCTGACGACCAGCCCCTACATCGTCCCACACGGCACGCTGAAGCGCTCCGGCGTGAAGCGGAAGCCCTACGACGCGGACGAAGTGCTAGCCCTCATCGGTCCCGCGGTCGGGGAGAAGGAGCGGATCTGGAACACGCTCGCCTTCTACACCGGGGCGCGGTGCGGAGAGATTTGCGGCCTGCGCTGGTCCGACTGGGACGAGAAGCCCGTCCCCCTCGGCGCGCTCACCATCGAGCGGCAGTACGAAGGGCAGGCCCTGAAGACCGAGCGGCCACGCGTCACGCCGGTCCATCCGGAGCTGGCCGACGCCCTTGCAGCCTGGCGGGAGCGCTGGTCGTTCCACTTCCTCCACCGGCCCGGCCCGAACGACCTCATCGTCCCCCGCCTGATGCCAGGGTGCGACCCGGAGCCGATGACGAAGAACGCGGCGTACAAGGCATGGGTCCGGGCGTGCTCGGCGGCCAAGGTCACGAACCGGTCCATCCATTCCAGCCGGCACACGTTCATCACGTTCGCCCGCCGCGGTGGCGCCGACCCGAAGATCGTCGAGCTCGTCACGCACAACCCCAAGGGGACGATCATCGACCGGTACACCACTCGGGACTGGGCCGAACTGTGCTCCGCAGTGCTCGCCGTCTGCTACGCGCCGAATGACGGGCCGGTTGACGGGAGTTCTCTAAATCACTCTAATTCTGGCTCCAGAGCCTGGACTCGAACCAGTGAGAGTAGCGAAACACCGAGAGAAGCAGGGGCAATCGGGGAAACTGGGGGATTCGAAACACCGGGAATTCATCAACTCGCACCCTGCGCGGATGCACGGTTGGATGCATGTCCAACGGACGATGATCCCGAGGCTTTCGAGTGGGCCAGCACACTCGCCGAGCACGCGGAGAGAGCAAGAGTAGCAGAGGTTCTTTGGGGGGCCAATGCCCCCGGTGAGGTGCTCGCGTGACGCCGTACTACGAGCACGGTGGGGTCACGATCTTCCACGGGGATTGTCTCGAAGTCCTCCCCTCCCTGCGCGCGGACATCGTTGTTACGGACCCACCGTTCGGTATCCAAGACGCGCCGATGTTGGATCTGCCGGGGCGGGGCAAGCGTGGGAACAACACGTACCACCCCCCTTCTGATTGGGACGCGAAGATCGACCCCGCCTGGGGCGCATCAGTGGCGGCGTGCGCCGAGCTGGTTGCGTGGTTTGGCAACTGGCGGATGAGAGAGGCTGTAGCCGCGTCTTTCCCCTACCCGCTGCGATGTGAGCTCATTTGGGCCAAGGACACTCACGTCGGCCCTCCGTGCCCGGCCGCCATGCAAGATGAGCGGATTTGGGTGTTCGCCAAGTCCGGCGTCACTCCACTTCGCTTCGAAACCACCGTCTGGCTAGAGCCGATCATCCCTACCTGGGGACACAGGTTCCATAAGAACGAGAAGCCGCTTCGCTTGATGAAGCGGCTTATCGGCTGGCTACCGGGCGAGACTGTCATCGATCCGTTCATGGGTAGCGGCACCACCCTGCGCGCCGCGAAGGACCTCGGCCGCCGTGCCATCGGCATCGAAATCGAGGAGCGCTACTGCGAGATCGCAGCGAAGCGCCTGAGCCAGGAAGTCCTGCCGTTTGCGGAGGTGCGCAATGCCTGACCCCGAGCGACTCGAAGAGGAGAGCCCCGTCCGGCTCCGCGAGTGCCTCGACGCCCTGGCTCGGGCCTCCGAGCGGGACATCTACCGCGTTGAGATAGTGGCCACGCGGACCGGGCTGAAGCTCTTCGTGACCGCATCACCGGACATTCACGAGGAGGCGATCGTTCGGCGCATCCTCGCCGAGCTGAGGCCCTACTTCGAGGTGCTGCAGAGCGCGCAGCCCGAGGAGGACGGCAATGCCTGACCCCACCCTCGCCGAGCTCCGCCGCCACTACTGGTCGAAGGGCCTCGACGGCTTTGAGCTCGAGCGCGCCGTTCAGAAGCATCTCCGGTTGCTCCGGCCGCTCGATCCGGAGGTGGCAGGCGCGACGGAGGCTGACCCGAGTCGAAGGCGCAAGAGGCGCCCTTGACCTCACACATTTCCACCCTCCTCACGGCCCTCCAGCCGTTGCGACCGTACCAGTCTGAGACGGTCGAGAAGGTCTACGCGGAGTGGACCAAATCGAGACGAGTCCTGCTCGTCGCCCCGACCGGCGCGGGTAAGACCCGGCTCGCCGAAGAGTTCGTCGTCCGGTTCACCGCCCAAGGCCAAAGGGTCGTCTTCATCGCGCACCGTCGCGAGCTCATCCGGCAGGCGGCCGAGCGCCTCAGAAGATCGATCGGCGTGCTCGATGTGGGTCTCGTCGCACCCGGGGAAGAGCTCTGCCTGCACGCTCCCGTCCAGGTCGCGACCGTCCAGACGCTGCTCGCTCGCTCCCTCCGGCCAGAGGCCGACCTCATCATCCTGGACGAGGCGCACCACTACGTCGCCGACGATTGGAGCCAGCTCGCGGCGAGCTACCCGCACGCCAAGGTGCTGGGCCTGACCGCGACGCCCGAGCGGCAGGACGGGCGGCCCATGGGCGACATGTTCGAGTCGCTCGTCGTCGCCGCGAAGTACTCGGAGCTCATCCGCGACGGGCACCTCGTCCCGTGCCGGGTGTTCCAGCCGCCGGCCGACTTCGCTGGGGACGGGCTCGCGCAGGACCCGATCGCAGCCTGGCAACGCTACGCCGATGGAGCCCGTACTTTTTGGTTCTGCCGGACCGTCGAAGACGCGTACGAGACGGCGAAGAAGCTCTGCGAGCTGGGCATCCCAGCCGCGTGCATCGAAGCGAAGACCGAGAAGGCGGAGCGCGACGAGCTACTCGACCGCTTCGCTCGCGGCGGGCTCGTCGTGCTCACGAACGTCTACGCGCTGACCGAAGGTGTCGATGTGCCGGCGGCCCGCTGTTGCCTCCTCGCCCGGAGCTGCGGGCACGTCGGGCCTTACTTGCAGATGGCGGGCCGCGTGCTCCGTCCTCACAAGGACAAGGCCGACGCCATCCTCATCGACCTGAGCGGCGCGACCCTCCGGCACGGGCTGCCGACCGAAGACCGCGAGTACAGCTTAGAGGGCAACGGCATCCGGCGCACCAGCCCGACGCCGCTCCGGAACTGCCTTCAGTGCGGCGCGACGTTCCCGAGCTACGACCGGAAGTGTCCCGAGTGCGGGTACGAGGCGCCGCAAGAGAAGAAGCACGTTCGGATCTACGACCTTGAGTTGCAGGCGGTGTTCGCCGGGGCCGCGACGCCAGGTGACGCGAAGCAGCGGGAGTACCGACGGCTTCGGCAGCTCGGGAAGACGCGCGGCTGGAGCCTCTACTTCGTCCAGAAGGAATACAAGAAGCTCTTCGGCGAGCTGCCGATCATCAGCGACGCCAGCATCGATGAGCAGCGCGACGAGTACGTGAAGCTCACCCTGCTCCAGCGCCAACGGGGCTTCAAGCCCGGCTTCGTCTCCGTGCGCTTCAAAGAGATGTTCGGGAGCTGGCCGAGCGCTGCGGTCAAATCAGCTGCCAGCCAAGCGCAAAGACCACAAGACGCATGAGCTCCACCCAAGAGCACACCGAACTGGTCACAGCGACCCGCCTCGAGCTGGGTCGTGAAAAAGACTTCACGCTCTGGCCCAACTCCAAAGTCACCTACGTCGATGGGCAGCCACGCGCAAAGCCTGGTCTCTGCAAAGGCGCCTCCGACCTCATCGGCATCCTCGCACCCACCGGCCGCATCGTCGCGCTCGAAGCGAAGACGGGCGGGGCGACCACCACGCGAGAGCAAAAGCTTTTCCTGGAACTCATCCGCGCACGCGGCGGGTTCGCGGCGGTCTTCCATTCGGTCGAAGAGGCTCGAGCAGCACTTGAGAGGGCGAGGAGAGGCCAGTGCCAGTGACAGAACCGATCCAATTCGACGAGGCAAAACGGCAGCAGGGGCTTCTCGCGTACGCCAAGCGCGGCTGGCACGTTTTTCCCTGCTACGAGATCAACGAGCAGGGCAACTGCGCGTGCTCCAAGGGCCCGGCGTGTGGCAACCCGGGCAAGCACCCTCGCACCCCGTCCGGGTTCAAGAACGCGAGTACCGATCCGGAGCAGATCCGGGAGTGGCTGCGCCGGTGGCCCCGTGCCAATTGGGCTATCGCTTGCGGCGCCTCCCGCCTAGCGGTCGTGGACGTGGACCCACGCAACAACGGTGACGAGACGCTCGCGGCTCTCGAGAAGGCCTACGCGCCACTCCCCGATACCATCCGGGCCTGTACCGGCGGCGGCGGGCAGCACTACCTTTACGCGTTCCCCGAGGGCGAGGACATCCAATCCTCCGTATTGGGCCTCGGCATCGATCTGAAGGCGACTGGCGGCTACATCATGGTCCCGCCGTCGAATCACGTGTCGGGCCGCTCCTACCTCTGGGATGCAGGCGGCCACCCGCGCGACCTGCCGCAACCAGCCGAGGCGCCGCAATGGATCCTGACCCTCATCGGGACGAAGGACGCGAAGCAGTACGAAGCGTCGGGCGCCGTCGTCGATGGGTTTCTGGGCGCTGCGTTCGAGGCGGCCGGGTGGCTCGGGCGCTCGCTCGGCGCCGACAAGCAGGCTGCGCGTTGCCCGTGGGAGGACGAACATTCAACCGGCTCGCGCTTCGACTCGAGCACCGTGCTTTTCGGACCGACGCAGGGCTTCAAGGTCGGGTGGTTCTGGTGCTCTCACGGCCACTGCCAACGCGCCCGCACGCTCAAAGACGTGCTTGCCCAGCTGCCCGACGGGGCTAAGGCCAAGGCGCGCGAAAAGCTCGGGCTCGACGCTCTCTACAATCCGGAGGAGGAAGAGGCGGCCAGACAGAAGACGCAGTCCATCCAGTCGCTCTCGGAGGATTGGGCGAAGCTTCTGCGCCGCAACGCCGAGGGCTTCATCACTCGCGACGCAGGCAACGCGGCGCTACTACTCGCGAACCTCGAAGAGTGGCGCGGCTGCCTCGAGTACGATTCGTTTGCGGACCGGATGCGATGGGTGAGGCCGGTGCCTGACCTCCATGGACTACCCGCGCCCAAGCCTGGCGACGAGCTCGCGGACCACCACGTGTTGTACGTGCACCACTGGCTCGCGAAGCTCCGAGGCATCGCGTTCACGAAGCAGGCCATCCAAGACGCTTTGGAGCTCGCCGCCAAGGCCAATGAGCGGCATCCTCTGCGCGACTGGCTCGCCTCCCTCCAATGGGATCGCAAGCCCCGCGCCGCTACGTGGCTCACGCGCTACCTCGGTGCTCCGGACGACCCATACACGCACGCGGTCGGCAGATGGTGGCTCATCAGCGCCGTCGCTCGCATCTTCTCGCCCGGCTGCCAGGCTGACCATCTCGTCGTGCTGCAGGGCGGCCAAGGCGCTGGCAAGAGCACAGCTGCGCGCATCCTCGGCGGCGAGTTCTTCCTGGCGAACCTGCCGGACATCACGAACAAGGACGCGGCGGCTGTTCTCCAAGGCCACTGGATTGTCGAAATCGGTGAGCTCGACGCGTTCCGAGGCGCGGCGGGAACCAGGGTCAAGGATTGGGTCACGCGCACGGTGGACAGCTTTCGGCCCGCGTACGGGCGTTTCACCATTCGCCGATCGCGTTCCTCCGTCTTCATCGGCACGACCAACGAAGAGCACTTCCTGCTCGACGCTACCGGTGCACGTCGCTTCTGGCCGGTTACAGTATCCACGCTTGCTCGCGAGGAGCTGCAGTCCGACCGCGCGCAGATCTGGGCAGAGGCCAAGCACTACTACGACGCTGGCGAGCCGTGGTGGCCGAGCGAGGACCTCGCGCCAGCAATCCACGCTGCTCAGGAGGAGCGGTACGTTGGCGACGAGTGGGAGCGGCGCATCGAGGTCTGGGCCAAGGCACGGGAGCCATTCACCATCGGGGACGTGCTCGGAGGCTGCCTCGGTCTCGAACCTGGCAAGTGGGAACGGGCGGCTCAGACCCGCGTCGGGAACTGCCTGAGACGGCTCGGCTGGACGGCGCGGCAGACCCGAGAGGGGGAAGCACGTGTGCGTAGGTACTACCAGGTGGGTGCGTATCCTACTTCTGAGCCTCCACCTTTCGTTGTTGAGCAAACTATGCAGATTCGCAAGGAAATCGGCCGAGAGTGAGGCAAAAATGCTGGACAGCCGGCCGAATTTCTGTCACAACGGCACAACCTGACACGACCTGCGCGACCATCTCCTTAACAAGCTATATTACTATTACACCTCTCTAGGGGGTAGGTTGTGACAGTAGTGACGGTAGTGACAAGAGCCGAATTGATGCTGGATTGGATCGTCACAACCCCTGTCCCAACCGTCACAACGTGGCACAGGCTGGTCAGACCAGTTGAGTAGAGCAGGATAAGAAGTGGCCCGCGACGACGAAATCCGGAAAGATGTCGCACGCTTAGACCGTGCCCTGGACCGGATCGACGAGATACTGACGCAACGTGCTGGACGAGGCGCGGACGAGAGCGAGGTCGTGCTCCTCGAGAAGCGGCAGCTGGCCGCCATCGACCGCATCGTCCCTCTGCTGAAGCGGCGTGCTGAGACGCTCGGGCTGGACGCCCCGGCCCGCAAAGACGAAGACGGGCCAGCGGAGTCGCCCATCGAGCGGATGCTGCGAGAGGCGAAGGACCGGGAAGCGCGGAGCTAGGAGCGCTTGTCCGCGCTTGTCCGGGCGCCCGATGCCATGTACCTTGCCGGCATGCATGAGGGGCTACGCGAGGCGGACGAGGCGGTGGACATCAGCGAGGCGCGGCCACTGGTCGCACCCGAGCCGGGACGATGGCTCAGCGACGGGCAGCAGCTCGTCGTACGGTGCGCGCTGGTGCTGGGCGTCACGGCGATGGCGCTCTGGCTGCTGCGCGCGGCGCTCGAGCCGGCTCCGTGGTGGTAGCGACTGCGTTGGTCGGCTGGCCTATCTTCGGGTCTAAACACACGAATCGCTTCCGCTTTTCCGATTTACCCGTCTGAAGCCTTGCGTGGTATACCACCACAGGCTAGATTGATTGGTGTCAGCGATGACTGACGGCCCGGAAAGACGGGCTGAACCCAGCCCGTGGCGACGATGACGGGCTAGCGAGCGAACCGGCGAACCAGGTGAGGTCGAGACAGGGCGGACACAGCCAGTGACAGCGGGAAAGACTGCTAGCGACGGCCGGCGAGAACAGGCTCCCCAGCCCCGACGGCCACAAGCCCGAGGGGCTTCGGCGGTAGATGGTCGGCCCGGCGAGTTGTAGCTCCCGGGCCCGGCCGGAACCTGAAGAGGAGATTCCGACATGGCAAACCTAGCAGACATCGTGAGCAAGCTCGAAGCGATCGAAGGCGGCCGAGTCTGGGCTGCGGAGAAGGCCTCGGAGCCGCACGTCCGAGTCTACTTCGGTGGTGACTCGTACGTCGCGGTGACGGACGAGGGTGACTCGTACGGCGTCGCTTTCGTGGCTGGTGAGGGGTTGTCCTACAAGAGGCGGGAGCGTCTCTCGGCGCAATACTCGGCCAAGGTTTCGGCTGCGCTCGGTGTGGTGCTCTCATGAAGGCCGAGGACGAAGACGGAGCTGCGCTGGCCACTGTAGCAACGAAATTCGATTATTTCACCGTCGAGGGCGAGCCCGGGACGTGGACCACACACGAGCGGCTAAGCGACGCGATAGAGCGAGCCACGGAGCTCGGCGTGTCAGTGGTGTGGGGCGTGCGGTACACAGTGGAGCGGAGCGGCTTGACCGGCGTGCACAAGCGCCCCGTCTGGAAGGCGCCGGGGGTCTCGTACGAGGACGCGGGATTGTCATGCACATTGACGCAGGCGGCGCCGTGAGCCAGCGCGCCCCCGGCGACGACCGCTGTAAGGACTGCCCCGAGCTCCACGAGCCGGGGCGTTCGCGCTGTGCCGAGTGCGCAGCGAAGCGGCGCCAGATCGAAACTGATGGCCGCGCGCAGCGGCGCAAACGGCGGCAGTGCCTCACGTGCGGCGCGGCCGTCGGCAAGCGCAAACGAGATGGTAAGCTGGCGCGGCACTGCCCCCGCCACGCGGATTACTACGCAGCGAGAGCGAGGGCAGCATGACGGTCGCCGAAATTATCGTCCCCGCCGACCCCGACCAAGACGATTGCCTCGAGGCCGCCGCGGAGACCTACATCCGCAACTACCCGGCGCTCGAGGGCTGGGGCCTCGCGCCGCGATTCGCCTCGGAGACCGACCGTGAGAGCGTCGTCCTGACGGTGCCCTACTGGGCCGCGCCGGGCTACGAGGCCGACCCGGAAGCAGAGGCCGACGTTCACCGTGCTCGGGAGCGGGACGAGTGACCGTTCGCCCCGACCGCCACCGCGGGCCCCGAACGCTCGTGCAGATCCCCGCCAGTCCGGACGACATCCGGCGCTGGCGGGCTCTGGCCAAGGCGGGCGACCTGCCGCTGGGGCGATGGCTCATCGAGGCGGCGCGGGCGTACGAGATCATCTCGGAGCGGCAGGACGCGCTCAGTGACGAGGAGTGGCGGAGGGTTGTAGGATGGGACTGAGGGAGACCACGATGAAGAAGGCGATCGCGATATTGGTGGCGGGCTTGTTCGGGGCGGGCTGCGGCGGCGCTTCCGAGCCGGGGCAGGAGCCGGACTGGCACAACGCCGGCACGGTCGTCACGGCCTGCCACGGGATCCGAGCCACGGTCGATGGGGTAGTCTTCGAGGGCGCTGGCTGCGAACGTGCCAAGGAGTGCGCGGGCGTCACGGACGAGCTACTCGAGGTGTGGACGTACGACTTCGTGCCCGACGACATCAGCGACGTGAGCGAGCCGTTCGAGTGCGAGTGCCTGGCGGTGCGCTGCGAGAGCGGGCGGTCGGCGGTGAAGGTCGAAGGGGAGTGTGAGTGCTGATGAGCCAGCCTAGGGAACACGACTTTGCCGACGAGCTTGCGGCGCTGATCGCTCGCTACGCCGACGTTCCGCGCGGAGGCCGCGGTGCGTATCTGATGACCGCCATCGCAGCACTCATCCAGGCCGAGAAAGGCGACGTGCCGACCGTGAAGGAGTTCGGCGACTGCATCATGGCTTTAGTGAAGAAGGTGGCCGACCAGGGACAGGTGCGAATGAACTGATACAGGCCCCTGCCCGCCACCTTCGCGACTCTCCAAGTACTCGACGCTGCGCTCCAGAGCGGCGGCCATCACGGCCTCACGCCGTTTTGGTCGGACGTATTGGAGCGGCTCTACTCGTCGGGAAAGACCAATTTGGTCGCCCGCGTCGGTCGTGGTGGCTGCAAGTCGCACACGAGCACGAAGGTCGCGACGAACGAGGTGCTGTTCGGCGATTGGCGCGTCCCACGCGGCGAGGTCCACTATTGGGCGTTCGTCTCGGCGCGCAAGGACGAGGCCGAGCAGCGCGTCGTTTTGATTGAGAGCTTCCTCCGCGTGCTCGGCGTGAAGTTCGAGGCGAAGGGGAACACGATCACGCTGAAGGACCGGCCGCGCGGCTTCAAGGTCTTCGCGTGCAACGTCGGCGCGGTCAGCGGCTTCCGCTGCATCGGCTACTCGGCGGACGAGCTTGCCAAGTGGAACGTCGAGGGCGTGAACCCGTCGGCGGAGGTGTGCGCGTCGCTGAACGCGATGACGGTGACGCATCCGGGCTCGAAGCGCCTGCTTATCTCCTCGCCGCTCGGCATGACCGACTACCATGCGACGCGGTTCGAGCGTGGCGACGACGAGACGCAGATGGTCGCAAGGGCGGCGACGTGGGAGGCAAACCCGAGCGTCACGGAGGAGCAGACGCACGAGCTCGAGCCGGACGATCGCGTGTGGTCGCGCGAGTACGCGGCTGTCCCTGGCTCGGGCATCACGGACGACTGGTTCGGGGCGGGCGTCGGGCTCTCGGCTACGAAGGAAGTGCCGCCATGGAAACCGTGGATGCGTACTTGGATTGCCCTGGACCCGGCGTTCGCTCAGGACCGATTCGGCTGGGCGGTGTGTACGTCGATTCAGGCTGCATCGGGTAGGCTCACGACGATTCACGAGGTGGGCAGCTGGAAGCCGGACCGGTCGCCGGGGGAGATGGCGGCTCGAGTGCGCTCGGAGCTCTGCGCCAAGTACGGCGTGGGCGAGGACGACACGAAGCGGGTGTTCACGGACCAGTACGAGGGCTATTCGTTCACCGAGCTCGCCAGGAGAGAAGGGCTTTTCTGCGAAGTCGTCCCCTGGACCGGCGGCGCAGGCGAGACGAGCAAGGCCACGCGGTTCAAAAACGTGCGGATGGCCATGCTCAGCGGTGAATTCCGCATGCCTGACGAGGTCGGATGGATCAAACGGCTGCGCTCGGTGCGCGGCGTGCTGCTCTCGAGTGGGTCGGAGCGCATCGAGGTGCCCCGCACGTTCGACGGCCACGGCGACGACGTGTCCGCGATGGTGATGGCCGCCTCGATGGCCTTGTCGGTGCCGGCGCAACCCGTCTACGTCGAGCCCGTTCGGCCCGGGTCGCCTGAATGGCTCGCGGGAGAGCAGGCGCGGATGCGGGAGGAGGCGGCGAAGCGGGTACGTGAAAGGCAGGCGGTGCGGGGGCAGCGGGCGGGGAGTTTGGAGGCGAGGATTAGGGCCCTCCGCTAGTCCTTCCCGAACAGCCCCTCCCACGCCCCTGCAAGCGGCAATAGCAGCACCGGCCACCAATGCTCGGACCAGTGGCAGAGCATCGCGACGACCGCGATCCAGAGCAGGGTTGCCGAGGTCACGGCGGAATGGAGCGCCGCTGGCCGGGATGGAGTCAAGTGGACCGGCCGCGCGCGGTTTTTAGGCCGTTTCCCGCATGAACCGGGGGAAACACCCGCGGATTGGCTGGTTTCGGCCGCGCACGGCAAAAAGCGCGCGAATTATTCCAAAACTATTCTGCGCCACTGTGTGACAATCTGCCCCATTGCCTTTTGTCCCACCTCCGCGTACGATTGCCCCAGCCCAGGGCTGTACGGCCTCGATTCCCCTCCGAGGCGGTTTGGCCCGGGCGCTAACTACGGAGCCTGGAATGACCGCAGATGAAGCACGGCAGGAAGCGGAACTGGTCGCTATCGCGACGCTCCCGACCGTCGAGCAGCAAATCAAGGCGCGGCTTGGCGTGCCAGCCGCAAAGTACATGGGCGGGGTGTTCCGCGTCGGTGTGTGCCGGCAGGACTTCGCGGTCCTGAAGGACCTAGTGGCACTGCGCGGCGTCCGTCCGGAGCGAGACGGCACCATCCTGATCCACACCCCGTCGGGCCCGGTCCACGCGTTCGACGACGATACGGTCCCGCGTGGCGGCATGTCGCTCGTCTTCTACTCACGCACCGCGAAGTTCGAAGGGGCCGAGTGATGGCCGCAGCAGTCGCAAAACTCGAGAAGCCCGCTGAACCGGCGGTGCCGGACCTTTCCAAGCCCGTCGCGATGCGATGGTGGAAGGCGCCGAGTCTGCTCGGTTCGCAGACCACTGACACGGTCGTGCTGGGCCAGGACGTGGTGACCGGCAACGGCGCGCAGGGCAAGGTGCAGAGCATTCTGCGCTACCCGAGCGGCGGAGTGCTGGTCGAGCTGCGACACGAGAGCTTGGGCAAGACTCACTACCTCGTCATCGACGGCGGGCATGGGGTGGCGGAGTGAGCGAGCCGCAGTTCACGGAGCCGAGCGCTGCGTTCGATTTCGAGGTGCTCAAACAGCTCGCGGATTGTCTGCCGTCAGGGAATCCCGGGCAGACGCTCGGGTGGGATGGCGCGTGGCACAGCGAGATGCGCATGCTCTCCGACAACGTCCTTGTCGTGCTCGAGCCGCCGCCGAAGGAAACGAAGAGCGGCATCGCGATCGTGCACACCCGAGCTCCGGGAGCACGTGAGCATCGGACGGCCCGCGTTTTAGCCGTGGGTCCAGGCCACTACAGCGGCTGCAAGTCGTGCGGTGGCGAGCGGACGCACTTGATTCCGACGGAGCTGAAGCCGGGGGACCGCATCGTCGTGGATGCGATGTGCGGGAACAAGTGGGACTTCGATGTTTCAAGCGTCCGCAGCAATCCGAACCCGCAGTTCGACTCGATGCTCGGCGAGCGTGGCGACTTCCGGGTGATTCGGGAGGCGGAGGCCCTCGCTGTGCTGGAAGAGGAGATTAGGCATGTTGAGTAAGACCATGAACCAGACGAAGGTTAGGAATGCCTGAGTGCACCGAGGAGGAGCGGGCGCTGCTAGACACGCTGGCGCAGAGACCGGTGCCTAACGACGGCCTCCGAGAGGCGTGTGCCCAGTGGGCACTGACCCGTGTCTCTCCGGAGCTCAAAGAGCGCCTGGTCTCCGCCATGGCCGCGGGCCGCCAAGCTGGGAAAGCGGAAGCGGCGTGCTGGGCGGAGCTGGACGCACTGGGCCTCAACGACGGAACAACCAAGACGTGGAACGACTTCTACAAGGCCGTTGAGGCAGAAGCCGAGAAGCGTCTCTCGCAGTAATGGCCGGCCGTCGCCACCGCCTCCACGAGCCCTGGATGTACGACCGCAAGCCTGAAGCCGGACGCCGCTCCGTTGCGCTACGACGCGCGAGCGAGTGCTCGTCCGGGAAGATGGGCTACGACTCGAAGCAGCAGGCTCGAGTCGCGACGGCCAGGGCAACGGCGGCGCATGGGGAACCGCTCGGCGTGTACCGCTGCAAGGAGTGCAGTCGGTGGCACAAGACTTCGAAGCTGGGCGGGACGACGGTGCCCGTGAGTGAGAAGGCGCGGAGGGTTGCCTAAATGCTTTAGCCCGGCACTTGGCCGTCCGACGCAACCACAAGCGCATCGAGTTACCATCGCAGCCCTGGTACGACCTGCCGGAAGACGAGCAGGGTGCCGCGGTCGAGCGGCTCGTGCGCGACTACCGCACGGCTCAGGCACCGCGACGTAGCCGCTACATCCGCAACCTCGAGCTCTACGAGGGCCGGCCGATGAGCGGATACTCTGCGTACTCGTACTGCGAGGACGACCTGATGCCGTTCGACCGCGAGCGGCTCCGGCTCATCCGTAGCGCGGTCTCCTCAGCGGTAGCGAACATCTACGCGCCGCAGAAGCCGAAGCCGCAGTTTCAGACGCTCGGGGCGACGTGGGCGCAGCGGCGCAAGGCGTACAAGCTCGACAAGATCTGCGAAGGCATCCTGAACCAGCGTCAGGGCCGGTGGATCAACGGCTGGGCGATGATGATTGACGCGGGGGTGGAGGCTTCGAACCAGGGCGTCGCGGCCGTCATGGTCACGGCGAACAAGGCGCAGGGGCGCATCGAGCACGAGCTCGTGCCGCTGCCGGATATTTTCACGGACCCAGCCGAAGGTCGTAACCCGCGGAACTTTTTCTGTCGCCTGCCGATTGCCGAAGACGCGGCGTGCGCCATGGCCGCAGCGAACTACGGGCACGGCAAGCAATACGAGACCATCAAGCGCGCAATCGAAGGCGCGAAGCCCTACGACTGGTTCGGCAATCCGAATCGCGCGACGGTGCCCCGAGCTGTCCGCGTCGTGGAGATCGACTACGCGTGGCACATGCCGGCCAGCAAAGACGAGCCGGGCCACTGGTGCGCGCAGATAGGTGGCGTGCGCATCGATGGCGGCGAGTGGACCGCGCCGGCCCCGCCATTCGTGTTCTTGCTTTGGGAGCCGTGGCGGGACGGCTTCTGGGCTTCAGGCATTGCGGATGAGGGCGGTTCGCAGTCGCAGGAAATCGACGACCTCGATATGCGGCTGATGATTCGGGAGAAGATCGCTTCGGGTCTGAAGTGGTTCTACCAGAAGGAGACCATCAACCCTGATGACCTGATGGTGAACGACCCGACGGTCGGCATTCCCTACGAAGGCAACGTACCGCCGACGCCCGCCAACCCGATGCCGTTCCACCCGATGGAGCTCGACTACCTGAAGTTCAAGGTTCAGGGCTTCTGGGATTCAATCGGCATCTCGCAGGTCTCAGCGGCAGCGCGGCGCGAGCAGGGCGTCTCGAGCGGCGTCGCGATTCAGACGCTCAACGACACGAAGAGCGGCCGGCAGCTGGTCAAAGGCCAGCGCTACGAGCAGGCGTTCGTGGACCTGGCGCACCAATACGTCTGGCGCCTGCGCGAGCTCGCCGCCGACGATCCGAACTTCGCCGTGAAGTGGGCCGGGAAGTCGCTGATTCGTAGCTACAAGTGGAAAGACGCCGACGTAGAGGACGACGCGTTCTCGACGACCGTCGCACCCGCATCGGCCTTCCCGCACGACCCGGCCGGACGCCTCGACTACGTGCAGGCCATGTACAAGGCCGGGCTCGTTTCGCAGGAGACGGCCAAGCAGCTGATGAACTGGCCGGACCTCGAGTCCGAGATGAGCATGGAAAACGCCGAGACCGAGTATCTCGACATGCTCATCGAGCGCTACCTCGACGCGGATGCAGACACGTGGGGAGCCGGCGACTACCAACCGCCCGAAGCATTCATTATCAACAAGGTCGGCGCGATGCGTCGCGTGGCGTCTGCGTGGTTCCGCGCGCGCATCGACCAAGCGATGCTGCCCGAGAGCGAGCGCGAAGCGGCGGAGTTCAGCATCTCGCTACTGACTCGCTACATGCAGGAGCTGGACGCGCTGATGCAGCCGCCAGCGCCACCGCCGGGGGCAGCAGCTGCTCCTCCTGGCCCTGGTGCGCCCCCGCCGCAGCTCCCCGGCATGCTCCCGCCCGGTGGTCCCGGTGGGCCGCCGAGTCCGCAGATGCTTCCCCCGCCGTTGCCGGTGGGACCGCCGCAACCTGGAATTTGATGGCCAAGTACATTCAAGAACACGCAGGCGAAGACGGTTGGTCCCGCTGGGTTCAGCCGGTGCGCCGCGGATACAAGCTGCGCTGCTGTGACTGCGGCCTAGTCCACAACATGGACACACGCATTCGCAAAGGGCGCGTGCAGTTCCGCATGAGCCGCAACAACCGATCGACGGCGATGGTCCGTCGCCACCAGAAGAAGACCAAGAATGGCTGAACCAGCAACAGCAACGCCCGAGACGACCGCCGCGCCCGCCACCACGCCGGAGCCGGCTACACCAGCCGCGAAGCCCGGAAGGACGCCACGCGCAGCCGCGAAAGCAAAGGCCCCTGCGTTCAAGGAAGCGTGGTACGCGCACGGCGGCGACGAGGTGACCGGCACGTATCCGCGCGACGTGAAAACGGCAGAAAAAGCGCCGGCGCCGAATGACGACACTTCGACGCCTCCCGTCGAAACGCCGCCACCCGCCGACCCGGAGAAGACCGTCCCGGACAACCCGAAGCCGCCGAGCCCGGGCGAGATGAGCGAGCTGGAAGAGCTCAAGGTGCGCGCCGCGAAGCTCGGCTTCCTCCTCGAGGATGGCAAAATCACGACGAAGGACCGCGCGGAGCTGCGCCTCGCGAAGAAGAAGGCCACCGACGAGATCGCGGCGAAGCAGCGCGAGATGCTGACGCAGGTCGAGCAAGCGACGCTGACGCACAAAGAGCGCATCGAGCGGGCCGACAAGATCCTCTCTGCCGTGGACTCGAAGGACCACGACGAAATCGCGAAGGTGCACGGCTTCGAGTCGTGGGACGCGATGGTCGAAGACCGCATCAACCGCCTCGCCGATCCGAACTATCAGCGCCTGAAGAAGCTCGAGCAGGAAGCCAAGGAGCGTGCGGAGCGGGACGAGCGGGCCGCGAAGGAGCACGAGGAGCGCCAGCGCACGCAAGCCCGCATCCAAGCGCAGGCGCAGTACCGCCAACAGCTAGCGACGCAGATGAAGGTGAGCACGAACAAGCTCGTCCAGGCGTTCGCGGATGACCCGGGCTTCATCGCGGCGATCTTCAACATCCAGCAGCAGAACTACGACGGCGCGCAGGTCCCCACTCCGGAGCAAGCCATCCGCATGAAGTCCCAAAACGCCGCCGAGTCCCCCTACGAGTACATCGAGCGCGTCTACAGGCGTGCGAAGGGCGTCTTCGAGGAGCCGCCGCCCGTCGAAGCAGCGAAGCCCGCGCCGACCGCAAAGCCCGCGCCGAAAACCTCCGCTCCGCCCAAGCCCGCGCCGGCTCCACGCGGCAAGTTCGACACGAAACGCGCTGGGATGGACGACGCGATTCGGCGCTTCGAACAAGCGGTGAAGATGGACGAAGCGGAGGACCGGAGAAAGCTCGCCTAGCCCGCTATCAGCACATGTGATGTCACAGACTGGCACACTCTGGGACATATTATTGAGTTGCGAAATATCAGTGTGCCAGTTCACACTGTGAACACCTCGGAGTAATCCGAGAGGCAGGGCCACCGGAGCCCATTGAATCCGAGACGATGCCCGATGCGGAAAACCCGCGTCGATAACCAGGAAATCGTCTCATGGGTTCTACGCTCTCTACATTCGATGCTCTGCTCAAAGAGCGGTATATCGATTCTTCGAAGGTCGAAGAACTCGTGTATCCGCAAAACGTGCTGCTCGGGCGACTCGAGAAGCGCGGCGATACTGGCATGGTCGGCGATTCGATGCCGATCCCGATCATCACTGCCAACCCTCAGGGTGTAGGCGGTGTGTTTGCGCAGGCTCAGGCCAACGCGAGCAACATCGGCGCCAACAAGTTTTTGACGACCGCGGGTGACTACTTCGGTGTCATCGCGATCGGCGACAAGGTGATGAAGGCGTCCCGCACCAACGCAGGCGCGTTCCTCGAGAACAAGATCACCGAAATCGACGGTCTCTATGAGACCGCGATGGACTCGCTCAGCCTCTACGCATGGGGCAACGGCGGGCAGTCACTCGGACAGATCGCGAGCATCAGCGGGAACACGTTCGTTCTCACGGTCCCGAGCGACGTGGCGAACTTCGAGGTCGGCATGTCGGTCGTGGCGTCGCTGAACGACGGCGCAGCCTCGACGGACGCACTCATCGACTCCGGCAACTCGACCACGGTCTCCGGCATCAACCGCGCCACTGGTGCGGTCACGCTCGCCAACGCGGCGGCCATCTCAGGGCTCGCGAACGGGAACTTCCTGTTCCGCGAGGGCGACTTCTTCGGCAACACCGGGACGATCGTTATCCGCGGCGTCGGTGCCTACATCACCGCGACGGACACCCCCGGAGCACTGTGGGGCGTCTCGGCCGCGACGCGCGCGACCGACGTGCAGCGCTGGTCCGGCTGCCGCGTGGATCCCACGACCCTCGCCGGCAAGTCCTACGACCAGCGCATCAAGGCGCTGTTCTCGCAGATGACGGGCCGGTTCAAGGCGAAGGCGCCGACCGCTTGCTACCTGCACCCCGAGGACTTCGACGTGCTCGAGACCGTGATGGCCGCCAAGGGCATCCGGCCGCTCGAGGATGAATCGACGCAGTTCGGGTACACGAAGATCGACGTGATGACGGCCTCGGGCCGCGTGCCGATCTTCTCGGACCGTCACGTCCCGCTCGGCAACTGCTTCGCTCTCCGTGAGGAGAACTGGTGGATCTCGAGCATGGGCGAGCTCCTGCACGTCCAGAACAGCGACGGCTTGCAGATGCTCCGGCAGAGCACGACCACGGACTACGAGTTCCGGCTGCTCAGCTATCCGATCCTCGCCTGCAACGCCCCGAAGAACAACGGCCGCATCGCCCTGACCTGAGGAGTTCGGCCCGATGCCTGCAATTCCGACTCAACTCGCGTTCGGCAACGCCAATCAGTTTGCGCTGCGCTCCTCGGGGCAACTCGGGGAGCACGGGTTCGTCGTTCCGCTCGCGTTCCAGGTGGGCTCGGGCGGAATGCCCGCCGTTGGCCGCATCACGGCAAGCGGCGGCACGGTCACCGGCATCGTGGCGAAGACGGAGTATCCCGGCTTCGGCGTGACGCTGGTGGGCACTGCGCTCTACAACGTGCAGCTCCCAAATGCGCCGTGGACAACGGTGTTGGCGGACGTTGCGGCGCCCTCGGGCCGCGCGTTCGATGCGAAGCGGCAGTACAACCGCGGCGACTCGGCGTCCGGGCTGATGAAGCTCGGCACGTTCGAGACCGTGGTGAGTGGACAGCGCATCCCCGCGGCGGCGCCGACTGGCTCCATCGTGGATCTGCTCGTCTACGTGAACCCGCGTAACGGCGGGGGGCTGACGCGCTTCTGATGGCTGACCCGTTGGCAGAGATGCTCGGCGGCGAAGGGGACGGCGCCGAAATGGACATGGGCAGTGGAGCCGACACGTCGGTTGACCCGCTGCCCATGGACGATTTCGGAATGGCCATCTCCGAGGCGTTCCCGGACAACACGTGGACGCCCGAGAAGCTCGACGCGATGAAGGAAGCCATTCGGCTCTGCCTCGATGAGGACAAGGCCGGCGGCTACGACGACGCAGCTTCCGGTGGGAAGCCGAAGGGGGACGACGCGCTCGCCCTGATCTTCGAGGGGCCGCCCGCCAAGAAGAAGTAGCGCCGCATGAGCCGGAACTCTACGCTCGCTCGGCTCCGCGCGGACGTGGAGAACCAGGCCGACATCGTCGGCGCTGCGAACCGCTATCCGCCGACGCTCATCAATCGGCTGATCAACCAGTCGATTCAGCGTTTTCGTGAGCGGATCTCCAACGAGGGGATCACTCACTACCTGACGGCGACGACGGGCACGCTCTCGTCCGGGACGACGAGCCCCTACCCGTTCCAGGTTCTGGACCTTTCGGCCGTCTCGCCCGGCATTGTCCGAACGCTTGGCGTGGACCTGACCGTTCAGGGGACGGTCTACTCGCTGAAGCACGTTCCGTTCGAGGAGCGCGCAAGCTTTGGCACGCACACGGCGCAGCCGCTCGCGTGGGCGCATTTCCAGACCGCGAAGATCGCGATTCTGCCGGCGCCGGACGCCTCGTACGACTACACGGTCTGGTACCTCCCGCTCCTCTCGGATCTGACCGCCGAGACCGACACGTTCGACGGCGTCGCGGGCTGGGAAGATTTCATCGTCTGGGATGTCGTCAGCAGGCTCACGCAGCGCGACACGTACCAGGCCGCTTTTGCGCTCGCGAAGCAGCAGAGTGCGGAGCTCTTCGCCGACATCATCCGCAGCGCCACGAAGGTCACCGCCGCGGGCGGGACGCATACGGGGCGGGACACGTTTGGGCAGCTTGGCTTTTTGCCGGGGCGGAGGCGTGGTCCCACTGCGTCCGCGGGCGGCGGCGGCTCCTCGGTCATCGCGAACGGCAGCGTCACGAACGCGAAGCTCGCGGAGATGGCGGCCCTCACCATCAAAGCGAACATCACCGCGGTCTCGGCCAGCCCGACCGATGCGACCGGCGCGGAAGTCTCGCAGTACATCCTCCCGAAGTACGCCGGTTCGACTCCGGGGCTTGTGCCGACCGGTGCGGGCTCAACCTCGTTGTTCTTGCGCGAGGACGGGACGTGGGCGGCGCCGAGTGTCGGCGGCTCGGTCTCTGGACTCACGCTCTCGCAACTCCAAAACATCGCAGGGCCGCGCTTTCTCGGTCGCTTCGCTGCGACGGGCGCGGTCGAGCAGATCACAACGGCGCAAGTCGCGTCGATGGTTCCGCTCTTCACGACCTCGACGCCTGGCGCTGTGCCGTATCCAACGGGCGGCGCGGCAGGCTTGTTTTTGCGGGATGACGCGACGTGGGCAGCGCCGGCTGGGGGCGGGGGCAGCTCGAGCGGCATCTCCAACTCGCAGCTGGCGCCAGCGCCTCCGCTGACGGTCAAGGGGCGCTTCTCGACTGGTAGCGGGGCGGTCGAAGACGTGACGGCCGCGCAGGTCGCCTCGCTCCTTCCCAACTTCGGGACGGCCTCGGGCGCGACGCGCGGCTTCGTCTACTCGCCGACCGCGGGCGTGGCCGGCCGCTTCCTTCGCGACGACGGCGTCTTCGCTTCTGTCCCGGTCGCCTCTGCCCTCGCGAGCGGCATCCAATTCGGTCAGCTCGGCGCGATGCAGTCGCCGCGCATCTTGGGGCGCATTACTGGCGGCTCGGGAGCTCGAGAGCAGCTCACGGGCGCTCAAGTCGCGTCCTTCATCGCGCCGTTCACGACCACGACGCACGGCCTCGTCCCGTTCCCGACGGGCGGAGCGAACGGCGCGTTTCTCAAGGATGACGGCACGTGGGCAGCCGTCAGTGGGGGCGGCGGCGCAGCCAACAATCCCGGCGCGCCCACGGGTGGCATTCAGTTCAATGCTGGCTCGGGTGTCTTCGGCGGCTCGAGCGGCTTCATGTTCGCGGTCGGCTCGGGTCTGAAGATCGACTACCCGATCTTCCAGCCCACCGGGTACATCGGCCTCGGTGCGACGGGGGGGCCGCAGATCCCGCAGACGTATCTCACGTCGCTAGGCGGCAAGTTCGGCATCGGCTTCTCGCAGAACCCGTCGCTCACGGCATTCCAGGTCGAGAACAATCCGGCTCTCCCAGCAAACGTCAAGTTTACGGCGCACGATGCGGGCGGTTACGGCTCGCCTCGTGAGTGGCTGAGCATTGACCGTTCGGCGCCGTCCGGAACGCTCGACATCTTCCTCGGGCACCCGACAGAGACCGACGATGTCCTGCTGCGCGCGAAGCGACTGGTCAATGCGCAGATCACCGGAACAGGCGCGTTCATCGCGCAGGTCGATGACCGGACCGCCTTCCGCGTCTCGGCTTCGGGCGTTTTTGTCCCGAGCGGATGGCTCAATGTCGGCGCGCTTCCCATCCGCACGCCGACACTCATCTCGACGAGCAACTTCCTCCGGTCTGACGGTGAATGGGCCGCGCCAGCAGGCGGCGGCGCAGGCACTCCCGCCGGCCCGACCGGAGCGCTCCAGTTCAACGCGGCGGGCTCTTTCGGCGGCGCGACTGGCATCACGATTACCGCATCCGGGCTTGCGCTCGGCGTCACCCCGAGCGGCCCACTGCTCCACGCGAGCGGGATCAACATGCGCTCGTCGGACATCGACAACGTCAAGCGCATCAACGGGCTGCAAGGCATCAAGGTCTACGGCGAGGTCAGCGGCGGCGGCGCGGCGTCAGGAACGCAGGCTCTCTCGGCCGCCAGTGGGACGGCGTTCATCATCCCAGCCACCGTTACGACCGGCCAAGTCTTCTTCGCCGTCCCGTCGCTCGCGACGCATGGCGATAGCATCCTGCTCGAGAACCTCTCGAGCATCACGCACCGCGTGAACAACACCGGCACGGGTATGGGCGCGGCGTCTGGCTTCGTCGCGACGCTCGCCTCTCGCTACGGCATCTCTCTGCGGTTCGCTTCCGGGGCCTGGGAATACGGCAACAGGTACCAGCTGGGCGGGTTCTAGTGGCCTGGGTTGCCCTGTGGCTGTTCGACGAAGCTGCGAGCGGGACGGGCCCCGCGTCCGTCCTGGACTCGGTGGCCTCTCCGGTAAACCTGCCGATCACATATGACGGCGCGACGTGGACGAGCGTTGCTGCCGGGCGTGGGTTGCAGCTGCCCGACGATACTGGTGCTCGTGCCTCGAACAGTTCGATCGGCAGCACAAAGCTGGCGTTCACGTCCGGACTGACGGCGTTCACCATCGAGGCAACCGTCGGTCTGAATTTCAGCGGCGGGACGTGGCAGTCGCGCGGGTTCTTTGAGCTCGAAGACCAGTCGGTCGCCCAAAGCGGCGTCTACGTCAAAACGGACCACACCATCTCCTCCTTCTCGGGGGTGTTCGACGGCGCAGCGTTCAGCTGTAGCGGCACCAGCCCGTCGATGACGACGCCGCACGTTTTTCACTGGGTCTTCGACCCGACGAACGCGACAGCGGACGACCGATTCCGCTTCTACGTGGACGGCGTACGCGCGTCAGACACGAATTCGTTCACTGGCTCCGAAGTCCTCGAGAACATCGATCGACTTTGGATCGGGTTCGGCGAGCACGGCGGAGGAAGCGCGGCGTGCACCTTCTATGAAGCCGCGTTTGCCGACCACGCCGCCGACGCGAGCGAGATTGCATCGCGCGCAACGGCGTTGCTGGCAAACAATGATGCCGACCCCGCGAGCGCTCCCGAGCCACCCGCTGTGGTGGCCGTCACGACATTCGCGTCGGACTTCGAGCGGAGGAGGGTGCTGCTTTGATGCAGTCCACCTGGGATCCGCTGCGACTCAGGCCGCTGATCTGGCTTCCGGCGACGCTCCACGACGTGCGCATCACTGGCGGCAATCAAGTCGTCGATTGGCGCAGCCGGACCGGAGACACGCAGCGCATCCCGGCAAGCAATGCGCCCAATTGGGAGCCCAACGGCTGGGGCTCGAACATAGGCGCCGTGCGGTTTTCGCAGGCTGCGGGGGGCCCGTTCTTCTCGACGACAAGCGGCTCGCTCGCGGCACTCGGCGGCGGCTTGGCGCAGCCGTTCAGCATCCTGATGACGGTGCATCAAGTCTTGGTGGCCGACCACGTGCTCGTTTGCTGGGACGACACGGGCGGCCCCTCCGTCTCGAACTTCCGCGTAGACAACACGGGCGGCGGGCGACTGCGGTACACCCGTACGGACGTAGGCTCGACCACGAATACCGTCACTGCCTCTGCGGACATCGGCACGGGTCACCAACGCGTGGGCATGGCGTACAGGGGCCAGTTTTCCGACTTGTTCACGGGCCGCGCTGGCGTCACGTCCGGTGACTCCGGCTCTGGCACGTCAAACATCAACCGGTTTCGCTTCGGCACCGGCCCGGTCATCGACGCGTTCACGGGCGTATTCGCCGAGCTCGTTGTGCTCGAGCGGGCCATCTCCTTGTCGGAGTGGCAGGCCTATTTTGACTACTCCGTCCGAAGGTGGGGCATCTGATGGGCACCTCGCCTGGCGTTCCCCTCCGCTACAGCACGCGCTCCATCGAGGAGCTCGCGAAGGACATGGAGCGCGCCGCGGTGGCGCTGACGACATGGGCCAAGGGCCTCCCCTCGCCGACCGACGCGCTGCCCATCATCGGCCCGCTTGCCGCGACAGGCGCGACGCTCGCGTTCGGGCAGACGGCGCGAGTCAGTCCGCGCGAGGGGGAGCAAATCACTCTGTTCCTTCCGCGTCCGGACAGTCGCAACGGTGGGCGGACGGTTGGCGTGATGCGGCTTGCTGCTCTCGGCGCCGTCGAAATCGTCGCGACCGACTGCACGGTCAACGGCCTCGAGCACATCTACCTTCTAGGTGATGTCGGGCTCACGTCGATTCAATTCGACGGTGGGGACTACTTCATGAGCAACGCGGGCTCTCTCCCGTGGGGTGACGGGCTGTGAGGATGCAATGCGGAGCGTAGAGAACAAGCTCATCCACATCACGTGCGACAAGGGCACGCAGCAAGAGACGAACAAGCGGATCTCCCCGATCGGCACCTTTTCGCTCGTGCAGAACATGCGCATCAACGGCCAGGGCGTGATGCAGAAGCGGTACGGGACGCGCGCGATCGGGAACGGCTCGGTCGGGCCGGCGGCGCTCACTGCATCCGGTGCGACAGACGACCCGGTATACGCGCCTGCATTCATCTCGCGCGTCGGGGGCTCCGGGCTTGTTGGCGACACGGACGGTCGCGCGTTTGCTCACATCGACGACACCAGCGGCCTCAACGTTGATGCGCTCTGCCTGCAGGGCAGGTACTCCACGTGCATCCCGGTCCGCAAGCGCTTCGGCATCATGGGCTCGGAGATCGGTAGCGGGTCGGGATACGGTCGGCGCGCGCCAGCGGTCGCGGTCAACTCGCTCGGTTACGTTATGGTCGCAGCTATCAGCGACGGGGACGACCTCTACGCGTACGTCGAGACGCCCGAGGGAGTCCGAACGTTCATCAAGCGAATCGACAACGCGACGGTGGTGCAGGTGCGGCTCCTCACCTACGGCGCGACGTTCGTCATCGTCTGGCAAATCGGAACGACAATCCGCGCGCAGACCGTCGTTGACGGGGCGTCGGCGAGCGCCGAAACGGATCTGACCACGGCGTTGCCTTCCGGCGGGCACTGGGACGTGACCGCCTACGATGCAACGAACTGGTTCCTCGGCTACAACTTCGACAGCAGCGGAAGCAACGTGATCCGCGTCTCGAAGATGACGGCACTTGTCGCCAGCTCTTCGACCAACATTGCGATCGACGGCACGGACGACGGGTTTGGGCTCGAGCCGGTCGCGCCGATGTCCTTGTACGGCGACACGGCGAACACGAAGGTTTGGGTCGGCTGGTACGACGAGACCGTTGATGTCAAGTACGCCGTTTTGAACGCGGCTTCTATGGCAGCGGTGCTGAGCGGCGCAACGATCGCGACCGTCGCCACGAACGCAGGCGGGCCGCCACTGTTCGGCCGCTATCGGTTCGCCACGGACACGGTCCGGTTCATCTATCGGCTCATCACCAGCGCAACGACGCGGGCGACGGTGTTCGGCGACGCGGTCAGCGGCGGCGTTTCTGTCGTCGGGGGGAGCCTCAGCAACATCGTCCCCATTTCCAAGCCCGACAGCGACCTGCGCTTTTGGGCCATTACCGACGCGAACAGTTCCAATTTCCTCCTCTCGCGCGCGGTGCTCGTTCGAATGCCTGGCGATTCGAGCGTCGCCACTCCCACGATTGAGCTCGCGTCGCCTCGCATGCCGTGGATCGGCAACACCTACAGCGCGGTGCAAGACGTGCAGTTTTTCCACGCAACGGCGGAGGCTGCGCGCTCGCACATGTTCGCGTTCCCGTTTGTGCTGACCACGTTCGGGGACAACCCGCTCGTAAAAGTCGAGGTCTACGAGTACGAGACGACCGATGAGCACGCGCACCGGTCTCCAGTGCCAGCGGGGGCGACCACGTTCATCCCAGGGCAAGCCGTCGAGGTGTACGCGCAGCCGACCGGGACGACGAACTACAACGGGTCACTGGTCAGCAGTGGCGGCCTGTACATGGGCGCCGCGGAGGTGGGATTTGTCGAGACCCCGCTCATCGTCTCCTCCAGCGCAGCGAGCGGAAGCGGCGTCGGAGCGGGCACGTACTCTTACCGCGCGGTCTTCGAGTGGACGGACGCTTATGGCCGGCGGCACCAGTCCGCGCCGTCCGCTCCGTTCGAGGTGACGCTCGGACAGGCCCGCGACGTGACCCTCACACTGCGGAGCTGCAACGTCACGCAGCGTGTGTCTGCGTACGCTCCGGTATCGCAGCCGCGCACGGTCGTCTACCGGACCGTTTCGGGCGGCACGAACTACCACCGACTGCCGGGTAGCGGGACCACGTCCTTCACGGACAACTTCGCCGACGATTCGATCGACGACGAGGCGTTCCTTTACACGGACGGCAACGTGCTCGAGAACGACCTCGCGCCGTCGTGCCGGTTCATGCGCTTCGTCTCGGGCCGGCTCTGGTGCGGCGGGCTCTGGGACCCGGCCATCATCGAGTGCAGCAAGCTCTCGGTGCCGGAGGAGCAGGTCGCGTTTACGGGCGACCCGAGCCACCAAGTCCCGATCGGCGCGGACTGCACCGGGCTTGCCGTCATGGACGACCAGCTCGTCGTGTTCACGGCGGACGGCATCTTGGCCGTCGTCGGCGAGGGCCCAAACGACCAGGGCATCGGCGGCTTCGGCGTGCGCACCGTATCGGTCGGCGTCGGCTGCTCGGACTATCGCAGCATCGTCGAGACCGACCTGGGGGTCATCTTCCTGGCGCGCCTCGGCTTCTATTTGCTCCCCCGTGGCTTTGGCCCGCCGCAGTACATCGGCGCCATGGTGCAAGACATGTTTGCCAGCTATTCGACCTGTCTGGCTGGCGCAGCGTGGCACGGCAACGGCGCCAACTTGGCCCGATTCCTGATGAGCGACGGGAGCACCGGCCGCGTCACACTCGACTTCGACGTGGACAAGGGCGCCTGGTACGTCTCGACCTACGCACAACGAAACAACGAGCTCGGGGCGTGGCCGAGCGGCTGGGTGCTCTGCGCCGCGGATCTGGACAGCGACTCGACGCCGCGGCCGCTGCTCGTCGAGGACACATCGAAGGTCGCCGACGCGGTGCACGCCAGTAGTACTGGCTCGCACATCGAGCAGCGGGCCACGACGAACTGGATCACCCCGTCCGGCCCGGGCGGCTGGGCAACGGTGCAGAAATTCATCGGGGCTGTCGTCCCGCTCGCAACGGCGAAGCTCCACCTTGCGGCCTACGTGAACACCGACGCTTCGGTTCAGACGAACAGCTGGGACATCTCCGGCGCTGATGAGATCGCGTATCGCTACCTTTTGCCCGCAGACCCACACGGCGTCTCATTCCGCGCGTCGATCTACGACTCCGCGCCTGCTGGCGGACCGTCTCGGGGTATGCAGTTGCTCGCAATTACGCTAGAATTTGAGCCCGATGGCGGTGTCAGGCCGCCGAATTACGGAGAGCAGTCATGACGCTTGACGAATACCGCGCTGCCAATCCGCCGCCGACCCTTGCGGACTTCGGCGGCAACGCCATCGCGTTCACGCAAGCCATTACGCAATACACGCAGCAGATGCGCAGCAGCGTCGATGACCGCAGCCAGCAGGAACTCGACCACAAGTACGAGCAGCAGCGCGCCAACCAAGACGCGGAATGGTGGAACCCTCTCGACGATACGGCGGGAGCATTCCAAGGCTCGGCGCCAATTCAGGGCGGCAGCGGTGAGGGTTTCGCGAGCGACGTTTACAATAACTTCTCAGAGGGTACCGGGGAACAATTCCTGGCGGGCTACGGCAACCAGGCGCAACAGGAACTCCAGGGCATTCAGCAAGGCGCGCTCGACACGGGCACGTCGCTCGCACAACAGTCCGCAGCGGCGGGCTACAACTACGGCGACGCGCAGGCCGCCGCGGGTCAGCAATACGGCGCGGCAGTTGCGGGCGCAGGGGCTGCAGCGCAGCAGCAGCTCGGGCTACTCGGCCACCAGCTCTACGACGCGCAAACGGGCGTCGGCAACGCGGCGGCTCAGTACGGGCTCGGGCAAGCCGCGAACATCGGCGGCATCTCGCAAGCGGGAGCGGCGAATCTCGGCGCGATGGGCGCGGACATGTACGGTCAGGGCCAGGCTGCGGCGGGTCGCAACGTCACGAGCTACGACCCGAATGCTGGCGGCATGTGGCGGCAAAACGCGAGCGAAGCGGCTGGACAGCTCGGCGGCCTCGAGCGCACCGAAGGGCCATCGGCGGCACAAGCTCAGCTCCAATCCGGGCTGAACCAGGCGCAGTCGTCAAACCTCGCGATGGCGCGGTCGGGCCGTGGCTGGGGTGGCGGCGCAAGCAGTCTCTCGCAGGCCGCGGTGCAGAACGCGCAGGCTGGTCAGCAAGCGGCGAACCAGTCCGCGGCGCTACGAGCGCAGGAGACCGCAGCGTGGCGGCAGCGGCAGGCGGCGAACCTGCAAGCGAATGCGGGCGTAAACATGGGGCTCTCGCAGCAGGCGATGCAGGGGCAGGTCAATCAGAACCAGATCGCCTTGCAGCAGCAACAGCAAAACGATGCCGCGCAACAGGCGCTCTACTCCGGCGCGTTGCAAGGCGCTGGGCAATCGGCGCAGGTCGGACTACAGGGCGCGCAAGCCGCGGCAGGTATCGGCCAGCAAGCGTACGGCCAGCAGCTCGGTGCGTACCAAGGCGCAGGCCAGGCGGCGATGGCCGGCATTCAAGCCGGGCACGAGGCGAACATGGGCGGGCTCCAGGCTGGCGGCAGCATGGCGTTGCAAGGGCTTGGGCAGGGCGCAGGGACGACTTTGTCCGGGTTGGGACAAGGGGGCGCGCAGTACGCGCAAGGCCAGCAAACGGCTTTGGCAGCCGAGGGCATGCAGGGCCAAATTGAAGGCGCGTACCAGCAGTACGAGCAGCAAGAGACCCAGAACTACTTGCAGGCCGCGGGCATGGAACAAGGCGTTGCGCTCCAGAACGCGCAGATGGGCAACGCGCTTGTCGGCGCGAGCATCGGTGCCGCCGGTAGTCTTTTGGGCAGCGCGGCGAAGCTCTCCGACGCAACGACCAAGACCGGCATTGCCCCCGCCGACGACGCGATGCTCGACTTGCTCGACAAGGCCCCGGCGTTCGGCTGGGAATACAGCGACCCAACGGAACCCGGCGCGGGCGAAGGCCGCTTCTTCGGCCAGATGGCGCAGGACCTCGAGAAGAGCGAGGTGGGCGCGTCGCTCGTGAAGGATGCCCCGACCGGGCGGAAGATGGTCGATGGCGTGCGAGCTGGGCTCGTCGCGCTTGGCAGCGTGGCGGCAGTCAAGCGGTCGTTCCAGAGCCAAATCGAGGAGCTCGAGAAGAAAATCGCGGCTCTCTCGCGTGGGAAGAAGGCGGCCTGATGGCATTCGGCCAATTCGTATCAAGCGAGCCGGCGGGCCCGGGCGCATTCCGCTTC
>Ga0196976_1000090_pt1 | contig 61551 bp, 55 predicted proteins | sample S3v_513CmetaG_FD_148644 | JGI IMG/M metagenome (GOLD analysis project Ga0196976, IMG submission 148644) | Soil microbial communities from Anza Borrego desert, Southern California, United States - S3+v_5-13C | ecosystem: Environmental > Terrestrial > Soil > Desert | place: USA: California...
CTGCGACGTGACACGCGCGATGCCGAATGACCCGTCGCGAGGAATGACGTACACGTCGCGCGTTTCTCCGTCCGGCACGAGGATCTCGGCAACCCCCGATGCGTCCGTTGCGCTCAGGCGGGTCTGCACGATGCCTTTGTATTGCATGGCGATGGCGCCGGCGACGGGCGCGCCGGCGGGGTCGAGGACGCGAAGGCGAACGAACGTCCCGCCATCGAGGCGAACCTCGAGCTCGCGGTTCTCCTCCGGCGCCGCAAAGGTGTACTTCATTTCTCGCTGGAGATGCGTCGGGGCCGCGGCAGTGATGGTATGTCTGCCATACGGGACGGGCATGAACTGGAATCGTCCCTCGGCATCGCCCCGCGTGCGCACGCCGAACGAGATCTCGCCCTGCACTTTGAGGGAAATGACGGCGTTCGGAACCGGCCTGCCGCTCACGGAGTCGACGACGACGCCTGCAATACGCCGCGGCGCCACGTCGAGACTCCATTCGAATTCTTCTTCGTCGTCCGGCACCGTCCGCGTCTCGAGGTGGGGAACGTTCATCAGCCCCTCGGCGAACACGGAGGCCGTCGCCTGGCCCGTCTGCCAGAGCAGCGTGGCCACCTCACCGTCCGCGCCGGTGGTGAGCTGGCCGCTCCAATAGCCCTCTCTGCTCCTGAACCGGACGCCGGCACCGGCAAGCGGCTCCCCCGCCATCGCGGCGCGAAAACGCATGCGCAGTGGCGTGATGCGCAACTGGACGGACTTCTGTTCCGCCGGTGCGAGCTCGATGGCCTCGCCCTGCCGCTCGCAGACACCGGCTCCTTTGGCCAGGACCAGATACCGCCCGGGGGCGACGTTCTCGAATTTCGCGCGCAACGGCTCACCCGCGACAGGGACGCTCTTCAGGGGAGCACCGGTCATTGCTCCGGACTCGAGTCTCTGCAATTCGACCCCGGTCACCTCCGAAGGAGCCGGGTGAACGACCTCGACCTCGATCGTCCCCCCGCGGCTCAGAAACACATCGTCGAGGGTGGCCGGCCTGCGGGCTTTCGGCACCGCCAAGACGCTTTCGGCAAATCCTCCCGCGCTCACGGCGATCTTCGACGGCCATCGATCGGGATCGGCTTCGATGGTGAAGAAGCCGCTCGCATCCGCGATGGCGATCGTGTCGACATTCGTGGCGATGACGGCACCGCCGACGCCTCGGGTCGTGCCGTGCTCCAGGACGCGTCCCGACAGCACCGGCAGCGGCTCCAGCCTGACGGCCAGCGTCTCCGGCTGGTCCCCGGCGCGAACGGTCTTGCGGATCGTCCGGTAATGCGGCGCCTCGACGACGACCGCGTAGGTCCCCTTTGGAACGCGGAGAGTCATCTTTTCCCGCGCTTGCAGCTCGCACGTCCGCTGCGCCTCATCCGTGAGCCGGAGGCGCACGCTCCCGCGCCTGGGGAAATTCGCGACGCGCAAGACGATTGCCGTTTCTCCGGCAGCACCTGCGTCCTCGCCGGCCGCCAGGCAGGCGACGCTCCCCTGGCTCCAGAGTGCGAAGGAGCACCACAATGCCAGCAGCAACGCCCGACGCGCCGTGCTCACGCTCGTCCGGACCCGGCTCGCTTGCCGCGTGGAGACGAGACCCGCACTTCGGTCAGACGCCACGATTCGGACAGGGGACGCTCACACGCCCGAGCGACCCTCACTCCCGGCTGCGGCATTTCGAATCGGATGTCCTGCCATTCCTCGTCCGTACAGTTCGGGTTTCCCTCGCCGCAACCGGAGCCCTCGGCAATGCAGACTTCCCCCGATTCCCACTGCTCGATGTGGCAGAGAACCGCTCCGCATTCCGCGTCCTCGCAGAACCAGCAGTCTTCCAGCCACGGCCACAGCCAGCGCTCCTCACAGCTCTTGCAGGGGCCGTCGGCAAAAAGAGGCGCGGCCATGGCGAAGCTGGCGACGATGCCCAGGATCATCATCAGTTTCTTCATCGAAATTTCTCCTGAAGTAACGACTGCATGATATAGGACCGGCAGGCTCGTTTTTTTCGCTGGTGCCGTTCCCCGTTTCCATGCGTAAACGTTTTGCCCGCCCGTTCGTAACAATGTAGTCGATGACCATTCCCCTGCTGGGACTCGTCGTGCTCGGCTTTCTGGTGGTGGCGTGGGGAATGGAGTTCCGCCACAAGGAAGAGAGCCTGCCCGCGCTGCGGCAGGGGCGGCACGTGCCGGCCGTGGTGCTGGTCCTCGTGGCCACCTTCCTGGCCATCCCGGTCGTCATCGCGCCGCTGGCCTCGCTCACGGAATGGCCGCGCTCGACGCAGGTGGCCTGGACGGGGGCGGAGGCGGCCGGCCGCGGGACGGGCCTCGTCGCCATCGGCGGTCCCGAGCACTCGGCCATCCTCGGCTGGCCGAACGGGAACTTCTGGCCGGAGGTGAGCATCGCCCCCGCGACACCGGGGAAGCTGCGGCTGCGGACGCGCGGCGGCACGGCCATCGTCCGCGCCGGCGAGCGCTACGCGAACGGTGAGCTCTTCGAGCTCGGCGGAGGCCCGCGGCAGCTCGGACGGTTCTCCGTCGAATTCAAGCGCAAAGGGATCCTCTTCCGGCCGAAGCTGATCATCGCCCGCACCGCCATCGGCGAGCCGCTGGTGACGATCGATCCGCCGCCGGCCCACGGCACGCGGCTGCGCGTCCTCGACTCGCTGCTCGTGCCGCGCCTCAACGACCTGCGCCGCGGCGGCCGGTTCGATCTGGCCACCGTGCAGGCCCTCGAGGAGTGGGCGCGCACGATGCGCATCCTGCGGCCGGAGAACGGACAACTGCGCCTCGTCGCCGACGGCGAGGCGTGGCACGAGCTCGAGCTCGCGGACGGCGAGAGCGTGGAGATCATCTGGCCGCGGCGGCGGCTGGGGATGCGCGTCGCCGAGAACGGCGGCGCCCCGCGGCTCACCTTCGAGGCGCCGTGGACGCGCACCACGTCGCTCCCGCCGTTCGACGGGAAAGCCAGCTCCCTCTCCTTCGCGCGCGAGCCGGCCATCGGCGAGCACACCTTCCTCCTCCCGCTGGGGCACGGGGCGCCCGAGTTCCGGCACGAGGAGGCGCTGGAGATCTCCGCCGCCGGCCTGCCTCGTTTCCGGGATGGCGCCGACCTCCTCCCGCAGCCGGCCGCGAGCTCGCCGAAATTCGTCAAGCGCGAGACGAGCCTGCGCTCGACCCTGAACCGCTCCCTCTCCAGCGTGCGCGTGCCGCTGGTGATCCCCGACGCCGCGGAGCGCGGCCTGGTCCTGACCGTGACCATGGTCCGCGACCTCCCCACGCCGCGCGCGCTCTTCGTCGCGCTCCTCTGCGCGTGGGGCGCGCTGGCAATCTTCGTCGGCTCGATCGCGTACGGCAGCGCCCAGCTCCGCCTGCGCGACCTCTGGTGCATCGGCGGCGTGCTGGTGGCCGTCTGGACGCTGCTGCTCTTCCGCGTGCTCCTGGCCGTGCGCTACCTCGTCTCGCCGTCCGCCGTGGACGAAGTCACGGTGAAAGGACTGGCCGGCTCGCTGGCCTCGCTGGTGATCGTCCCCGGACTGATCGCGCTCGCGGTGCGGCTCTGGCTCCATCATCGGTCGGAGCCGGACACGCGCAACCGCATCGTCACCATCGTCATGGCGGTGACGTTCGCGGCCGTGGCGGCGATCGAGTTCACGGTCATGCCGCAGCAGGTGCTGCCGAACGTGGCCGCGCGCTTCACCTCGTCCCCCTTCGACCGGCTGCTGCTGGTCGTCTACGCCATCGCCGCGCTGGCCATCGCGCGCGCCGGGGCGGCGCTGTGGCAGGTGCCGTATCGCGTGACGTTCGCGGCGGGGCGCGCGTTCTGGCGCGCTCTCGGTGATGCGGGACGGGCTGAAGCCCGTCCTACGTATCGGTTTTTGCAGCCTGTGCTGCATGTCTGGGCGGCGCTGCGGTCGCCCGAGATGCGGACGCCGTTCACGATCTGGGGGATCGGCTCGGTGCTCATCCTCGTGGCCTCGCGCGTCGCGCCGGAGTACATCCGCCAGATCGTGGCCCCGTTCTGGATCCTCGGCCTCCCCGCGCTGCTGCTGCTGGCCCGCCCGCTCACCGGCACCGAGGACGCGCTGCGCGTGCTCGATGGCGACGCGCCGCGGGTCACCGAAACGCCGCTGCCCGACACCATCGCCACGGTCTTCCTGCTCGCCTTCGCGCCGGTGGCGGTGATGTTCGCCGTCCTCGGCGACTTCGGCGCGGTCTATGCCGTCCTCGCCTTCTGGCTCCCGCTCGCGCTGCTGCTGCTGCTCACCTCCGGTGCACGCATGGCCGCCACGCTGCTGCTGGCGGTCGTGGTCGTGCTCGCGGCCGCGCGCTGGGCGCTCCTCGGGACCTACGCCATCGCCCCGGGGATGACGGAGCACATCCTCAGCCGCGTCGAGGTGATGAAGCACGGCGCCTCGGCGCAGGAGTGGCTGCTCGACCTGGAGGCGCCGTCGGCGGGCGACGCGAAATCCGTCACCGCCTCGAACGTCCGCAACGCGCTCGTGCACGAGTGGGAGCACATGGCCCTGGTGCGCAAGGGAGGATGGACGGGCCTCGGCTACAACCACGCCCCGGCGTCGCAGTCGTACATCCGGCAGGACACCATCCAGTACGACAGCGTCTACAGCTTCTTCATCTCCGGCGAGCACGGCATCCTCGGCGGCCTGCTGCTGCTGGCCATCTTCGCCGCGCCGGCCATCGTGCTGCTGATGCGCCGCTCCAGCCTGCACATCGGCGACATCCTCGCCCTGGCCATCGCGGCCGCGCTCCTCGGGGAGGCGGCCGTGCACGCGGCCATGAACGTGGCCCAGCTCTGGTTCTCCGGACGCAACCTGCCGCTGCTGGCCACCGCCTCCAGCTCCGACATCCTGCGCTGGGGCCTCCTCCTCGGCCTGATGGCGCAGGCGCTGCTCTGGTCCTCCTCCGCGCCGGAGAGCGCGGTCACGCGGCGCAGCGTGTTCGATCCCGCCTTCGCGTACGGCGCGCGGCGGCGCTGGAAGTGGATCACCGCCACGGCCATCATCGCCGCGGGACTGATCGCCGCCATGGCCACGAGAGACTTCGCCTGGCTCGCCTTCGCCGCCGCCATCCCGCTGGCCATGACCCTGCGCACGCGCGAGTACGCGGCGCTGGCGCTCATGCCCGCGCTGCTGGTGACGGTGCTGGTCGTGCGCGGCTCGATTCGCGCCGTGCGCTCGGACGAGTACGACATCCTCACCTGGTCGCGCTTCCTCAAGCGCGTCGACGAGCTGTACGACGCGGGACGCCTCCGCTTCGACCCGAAGACCAAGCGCATCCTCTTCCGCGCCGAGGACGGGCAGCTCACGGACCGTCCCGCCGGCGCGACGCTGCTCGAGGCGGAAGTCCTCCGCTTCAACGCCATGCCCGAGTCGCTGCGGATGGACGGGGGACGCGCGTCGCTCTCCCCCTCCTTCTTCGCCGGCGCCGCCACCCCGCAGGACTACTACTCGCGCATGTACCGCCTCTGGCAGGACCACACCGAGCGCGAGCAGCGCACGCGGCCGAGCGTCTTCACCATCCAGCGCACGGAGAGCGAGAACGAGCTCGCGTACGAAGTGCGCGGCAATCCCGACTTCAACGTCGTGCACACCTTCTCCCAGGACCTGCGCGAAGAGGACCTGCAGCCGATCGCCATCCGCGGACGCAAGGGGCCGGTGCCAGTCCTCGGGCACGCCTGGGTGATGGGGCGCTGGGTCTACGCGCCGAGCACCGAGGCCCGGCGGCTCGGGCTGGGGTGGCTCCATGAAGCCGGCGACTCGCTCTTCCGCATCAGCGAAGAACGACGGAAGCGCGCGGCGCAGCTCACCATCGACGCGGAGCTGCAGCAGGCCGCGCAGTCGACCGTCGAAGGGGCGGGGCGCCAGCTCTTCGGCAACCTCCTCACCACGCGCGCCTCCTCGGCGCTGCCGCCGCGCGTGGCGCTGACGATCATGCGCGCCACGACCGGCGAAGTGCTGGCCATGGGCGCCTGGCCGCGCGCGGCCTCGGGCGACCGCTGGCGCGCGCGCAACGTGAACGACGGGGCGCAGGCGTGGCGCGAGCTCGAGCCGCCGCTGTCGTGGCTCGGCACCTCCGCGCCGCGCGCGCTGGCGTCGCGGCAGGCCGTCGACCACAACTTCTCCGCCATCGAGATGGGCTCCGCCGCGAAGCCGTTCTGGGCCACCGCGGCGCTGACCGTGCACCCGTCGCTCGACCGCGCGCTGGTCATCCGCAACGGCGACTGCGATCACGTCGCCAACCAGCGCTGCTACGAGCAGGAGATGTTCGGGGCCAGGATCTCCAACCGCGGCTGGCAGGTCTCGCCGGTCGCGCGCTGGGTCGACTTCAGCACGTACCTGGCCGCCTCCGACAACCGCTATCACACGCGCCTGGGGATGCTCGGACTGGCGAAGGCCGGCGCGAGCGGCATCGTCAGCGACGGGCGCGGCGCGGCGCCGGGCGGGCGCGAGTCGCTGAACGGCTCGCGCACGCCGTGGAACCGCTATCCCGCGCTCGCCGACTCGACGGAGAACACGCGCGAGCATCCCAACCGCCTGGCCAGGCTGCACCAGCAGCCGCTGGCCAACGCCATGCGCGACCTCTTCGGCGCTGCCACCGGTGCGCCGCCGGCCGAGGGAGAGACGCGGCGGCACCTGCTCTCGTTCTGGTCCGGCGACCAGCACGACGACCTGCGCACCAGCGAGGGACTGGAGCCGCTGGCGGTCGTGAGCCCTGAGGCGGTGGACCTGCGGCTGAGCGGCGTGCGGTCGACGCGCGAATTCGTGGCCATCCTCCTCGGCGGCGCGTCCAGCCGCTGGTCGAACGTCGCCGCCGCGGGCGCGTTCTCCTCGTGGGCCCTGCGCAAGCCGGTCGTGCCACACATCGTGGCGCGCGACGAAGCGCCTGTGGCCCTCCCCTCCCGCGCCGGCGCGTTCGACGAGCGCGCCACCGCCGCCGCCGCGAAACTGAACGGCGGCCTGCGCCGCGTGCTCCAGGACGGCACGGCCCTGACCATCCGCGGCCGCGTGGCCTCGCTCGAGCAGCGCTACGACCTCTACGCCAAGACCGGGACGCTCGTCACCATCGATCCCAACCGCCCCACCTCGCGCATCCTCATCGTCATCGTGGCCCGCGACGAGGAGGGAAACGTGCGGAATGCGATTACGCTGTCGTTCGTCGCCGAGCGCTCCTCGTCCGGCTTCGCGACGGCGCTGGCCGGACAGTTCATCGCCCGGCACGAGGCCGAGCTGGTACGCCTTCTGGAGAGCGGGGGACGATAGCGGAATGGGACTGTTCAGCAAAAAGTACGAGGGGGGGATCGCCAAGGACGCGCACTGTCCGGTCTGCGGCGGCACGCTGTTCTACCGCGTCCCCCTCGGGCGCGCCGACGCGTGGTACCGCCAGCTCGAGGCACATCCGCAGTGGAAGCGCTACCGCGGCCTGCCCGAGAACGCCGGCGTGGCCTTCTCCGAGCCACGCCTGGAATGGGACCAGCCGACCTTCGAGCCGGCGGACAAGTTCACGGAGCACGTCCGCTGCGGCACGTGCGTCTCCCTGCTGCCGCCGCAGTTCCTCGGGCAGTCGAAGTCGCGCGTCCTGCTCATCACCGCCGGCATGCCGCAGGCCGGCAAGACCACCTGGCTGAAATGCCTCTTCCATCCCGCGCAGAAGAAGCACCTCATCGCCGAGCCGACCTCGCTCATCAGCCGCGATCCGTACTACTACATCGAGCCGTACACGATCGCCAATCCCGATCCGCGCACGGCCGTGCCCATCCTGCTGCACGGCATGAAGCTCACCTTCCAGCGCAAGTCGATCGACATCGCCGGGATCGACATCAAGGGCGAGGTGTTCCACCAGCGCACCACCACGCCCGACAAGTACATGCGCGTCCTCGACATCCTGAAGAACCTGCGGGCCATGACCTTCGCGGAGCTCTTCATGATGTTCGTCATCCCCTTCGACCCCTCGCGCGCGCGGCAGCACATCGGCCAGCTCACCGCGCATCTGGTCCACCAGCCGGGCTCCCGCGGGACGTGGCAGGGGGTGATCTGGACGCATCTCGACCGCGCCCAGCTCCGCACGGAAGCGGGCCTGCTCGAGCTCCTGCAGGGCAGCGAGCCGGCGCTGGCGCTGGCAAAGCGGGCCATCGCCGGCGAGGACCTCTTCGACAGCCGCTTCGTCGACGCCGTGACGGACCTCGAGCGCCTGGTGCAGAAGAAATCGAACTGGACAGCGGCCCTCGATCTGCTGGAGAGTCTCACCTGGCTGCTGTACCGGATCATGCTCGGCTACAGCGCCGTTCCCGCGCGGCTGCGCACCGGCAACGTCGAGTTCTACTACACCGGAATCGGGTCGCTCCTCGTGAAGCACACCATGAATCTCGCCTCGACGCTCTTCGCCGCCTGGGATGGGGCGGGGCGCGGAGACTTTGCGCCGATGATCCGCGAGTCGGCCATGCCGGGGGCGGAGTCGCGCTTCCCCGTCCTTCCCTGCGGCATCGAGTTCCTCGGCGGCAGCGACGATGCCGACGACGGCCTGCCGGTATGGGGCGACCTGCTGCTGCTGGAGATCCTGGAGCGCCATGGCTGACCTCTTCCGCAAGCTGCACGGCGACTACGTCGAGAATGCGGGGCAGGAGCTCAGCCTGCGCGAGTATCTCGATTACTTCGAGCCGCTCGGCAGCGCGTTGGCGCGCCTGCCTGACGGCGCGGGCGGCCCGTTCGTCCACCACTTCACCGACAGCGGCGGCCGCACCATCGGCGCGCTGGGGTGGGTGGTCAGCGCCCGGTCGAAACGCTTCGGCGGCTGGACGCTGTGGGGGACGTGGACGGACCAGCGCATGCCCGCCGTGGCCCTGCCGCTGTTCTGGCCCGTGCTCGCGGACCGCGCCCGCGTCGACGACTGGATCCGCCGCGCGAACGAGAATGCCGCGCTCCTCGTCGACAGCGACCGCTGGAGCGAAGTCCTCGGCGGGATGAAGGCGCCGCGGCTGCGCGAGGAGCCGTTCCGCGAGCTGCTGAAGGCCGAGCTGGCGCGCGCCTACACGGCGCCGCTGCCGCATCGCCAGCCGCTGGAGATCGAGGTCGCCCCGCACACGCTCGACCTCCTCCCCTGGCTCTATCTCCTCGGCCCCGTTGATCCCGCGGCGGCGCGGCTGCTGCCGAACCGCTTCAACGGCCCCGGCTACCAGTACATCCTCACGGAGGGCGCGCCGTCCGGCGGCGACGTCGGCATCCCGCGCGAGGTCGACTCGATCGTCGACACCGCGGCGAAGAACGTTGCGGCCGGCTTCCGCCTGGCCGAGGAGCTCCGGGCCCGGCGCCAGCGGCCGCCGAAAGCGGCCAAGCCGGTGAAGCCCGCCCGGCCGCGCGAAAGGAGTGACGTGCGCTCGACTCCGAATCCCACACCACCGCCCAAGGCCACACGCCCCCCCGCCCCCGACCCCATGGTGCTCGCCGACTGGCTCTGGAAGCTGGCCGTGCTCCTGCTGCTGGGGTGGATCGCGTGGAACGTGCAGCTGATACGCAAGACGGAGCCCGCGGCACCGCCGCCAGTGACCACGACGTCTGCCGCGGAGTAACCGCTCGCCACTCATCACGTAGGGCGGGCTTCAGAAGTGTCATCCTGAGCCGCGCAGACGGCGAAGGATCCCCTGCTGAAACCCGTGCTCGCTCCGTCGGCGGGGGGTCCTTCGCCGTCTGCGCGGCTCAGGATGACATCTGAAGCCCGCCCTACGTTTCGTGTCGGCGCCAGCAAGGACCGGCCGCCTATCAGCGCATCTCGAGACTCCCGAAAACGAAGTTCTCCTTCTCCTCGCCCGAGTCTTTCAGCATGGTCGCCGTCGCGGTGGCCGTCGGCTGGATCACCGGGGCTTCGGCGGTCACCGTGATCGCCTCCGACACGGACCCGAGATGCAACGACAGATCGACGAGCCCACTGCTCGCGACGGCGCGTCTGGCCGGGCTGAAGCCCTCCAGATCCGCGCCATCTCCGGAGCGTTGACCGACGCAAACGGACGTTATGCGGTCGGGAGTCCGGTTGCACCGCAGAATCCTTTCGTGGTCGCGGCGCCGTCGCTGTCGATTTTCACGTCGAACGACTTCACCGTGTGGCGATAGCCGACGTCGAGCGTGTAGTCGCCGGTCGTGAGCTCCTGGTCGTACGCGATGAGCACTTTCTTCTGGCCCTTCGCGGGGATCGGATAGCATTTCGGTTACGCCTCCATGAGCGGTGGTGACGGCGCGGTGACACGTTCGGATATCATTCCGGGCGCGGTGAACGCCGAGCGCAGCCGGATCGCCTCCCTCGACGTCGTGCGCGGCGCGGTGATGGTGCTGATGGCCATCGACCACGTGCGCGTCTATGCCGGTGTGCCGGCCGGCGGGCCGGATCCGGCGGTCTTCTTCACGCGCTGGGTCACCCACTTCTGCGCGCCGGTCTTCATCTTCCTGGCCGGGACCTCGGCGTATCTCTACGGGCAAAAAGTCGAGTCGCGCGCGAAGCTGGCGAAGTTCCTCCTCACCCGCGGCCTCTGGCTCGTGCTCCTCGAGCTGACCCTCCTCCGCTTCGGCTGGACCTTCAACTTCGACTACGCGCACTTCACCTTCGCCGGCGTGATCTGGGTCATCGGCTGGTCGATGGTCATCCTGGCCGGGCTGGTGTTCCTCCCCACGGCCGCGATCGCGGTCCTCGGCGTGGCTGTCATCGTGGGGCACAACGCCCTGCCGATGAGCGAGTCGCCGTCGCCGCTGATGAGGATTCTCCATGACGGCTGGAGCTTCGAGGCCGGCCCGTTCAATGTGGTCGTGCTCTACACCCTCATCCCGTGGGCCGGCGTGATGGCGGCCGGCTACGCGTACGGAGCGCTGACGCGGCACGAGCGCTTCCGGCGCGCTTCTCTCGACCTCGGCTTCGTGGCCATCGTGGCCTTCTTCATCCTGCGCCTGACCAACGCCTACGGCGATCCCCGTCCCTGGGAAGGGGGCGTGCTGCAGTTCCTGAACACGGCAAAGTACCCCGCCTCGCTGCTCTTCCTGCTGATGACCCTCGGGCCGATGTTCCTCGCCATCGGGTTGCTGCGGAACGGCCCCGCGTGGCTGGCCGTCTTCGGACGCGTCCCCTTCTTCTACTACGTCCTGCACATCCCGCTCATCCACGGCATCGCCGTGCTGATCTCGCTCGTGCGCACGCCGGAGAGCACGGGCTGGCTCTTCGCCAACCATCCCATGTTCCCGCCCGACGTCCCGCCCGGCTATCGCTGGAGCCTTTTCCTGCTCTACCTCGTCACCGCGCTGGTCGTCTGGGCGCTCTACTTCCCCTGCCGCTGGTACGCGCGGGTCAAGGCGGAGCGGCCGCGCGCGTGGATGCGGTTCGTGTGACTTTGGTTGCTGGTTGCTGGTTGCTGGTTCGTGGTGGTGTCTGGCGAAAATGCCGTGGCGCGTGTTGAATCCATCCACCACCACGAACCAGCAACCAGCAACCAGCAACCAAAGTCACAGCCGCAGATTGTTCTCCACCACGTACCGGATCAGATCCGCGTTCGTGCTCATGGTCATCTTCTCCAGCAGCCGGGCGCGATAGGTGCTCACGCTCTTCACGCTGAGCGAGAGCTGGGCGGCGATCTCCTTGAGGCTCTTCCCCGCGCCGATGAGCTGCAGCACTTCCAGCTCGCGCTCCGACAGCGCGTGGTGCGGCGCCTGCGCCGCCGGCGACGCGTAGGCGAAGGCGATCTTCTCCGCCAGCGCCGGCGTCATGTACCGGCCGCCGCGCGTGACCTTCTGGATCGCGGCGATCAGCTCCTCGGGCGCGCTCTCCTTCGTCAGGTAGCCCGAGGCGCCGTTGCGCAGGGCGCGCAGCGCGTATTCATCCTCGCTGTGCATGCTCAGCACGAGCACCGGCACGTCGCGCCGCTCGTGCTTCAGCTCCGTGAGGAGCTGGAAGCCGCTGCGGTCCGGGAGCGAGAGGTCGAGGATGACCACGTCCCAGTGCGCCTCGCGGGCGAGCTGGATGGCCGCTGCCGCCGTCGCGGCCTCGCCGATCTTCACCTGCCGGTCGTACTGCAGAAGGATCTGCTTCACGCCCTGACGGAAGATGGCGTGATCGTCAATGCACAGGATGCGCATGTTCGGCCTCTGGTTTGGTCAGCGGGAGCGTGGCGATGACCATCGTACCTTCGCCGGGAGGGCTGTCAATCGTCACGCTGCCGCCGAGGAGCTCGGCCCGTTCGCGAATGCCGATCAGGCCGAGGGATTTGGGATCTTTTGCCTTCTCGCGGGACATGCCCCGCCCGTTGTCCTGGATCTTCAGCACCGCGGCGCCGCCGGCAATGACCAGCGAGATCTCCACGGTGGTGGCGTTGGCGTGGCGGACCACGTTGGCCAGCGCCTCCTGCGCGATGCGGTAGAGCGTGGCCCCGGTGAGCATGTCCAGCATCTCGATCTCCGGCTCCTCGGCGACGGTGAGGGTGGTCTGGATGCCGCTGCTCTCGCGGAGGCGGCGCAGTTGCTGTTCGAGCGCGGCCGTGATGCCGAGATCGTCGAGGATGGCCGGGCGGAGATCGGCGGCGATGCGGCGGACCAGCTCCACGATGTCGTCGATGGTGTGTGCGATCGCGCCCAGCGAGTCGCGCAGCTCGCGATGGCGGGAGCCGAGCTGCTGCAGGTCGATCTTCGTGGCCGTCAGCGCCTGCCCCAGCTCGTCGTGGACCTCGCGGGCGATGCGCACGCGCTCCTGCTCCTGGACCGAGAGCAGGCGTTTCGACAACTGGCGCAGCGACGCGTCGCGCTCGGCGATCCTCGCCGCCATCTCGTTGAACGTGGCCGCCAGTTGTCCGATCTCGTCGCCGCGGCCGTCCGGCACGCGATGCCCCAGCTCCCCCGCCGCGAGCCGTTGCGCGCCGGCCGTGACTTCGCGGAGCGGCCGCGTGAGCAGGTTGCTGACCACCATGGCCGCCGCCAGGCCGGCGGCGAGGATGAACGCGCTGAGGAGGCCGATGGCCACGCGCATCTCCGCCAGCTCGCGGTTCAGCCGCGCCAGCGACATGCCGATGTGGAGCCGCGCCAGCTCGCGCGTGCCGTCGCGGATCGGCGTCATGACCTCGTACAGCGCCCCGTCCGGCGACACGCCGCGGCCGCCCGTGGCACGCTCGGGATGCACGCTGGCCAGCGTCCTGCCGCCCGGATCGATGACCAGGACGTAGGCCACGTCCTTGTCGCGGCGCGTGCCGCTGAGGGCCTCGTCCAGCGCCCCGAGGTCGCGGAAGTAGATGGCCGGGTGGATGGTGAAGGCCGTGAGCTGCCCCAGCGTCTCGGCCTTGTGCGAGATCAAGGCGATGGCTTCCTCTTCCAGCTTCCTCGGGAGGTAAAGATAGATCGCGGCGGCAATCACGAGGATCAGCGCGCTCATGGTCAGCGCGAGCCGGATGCGGAACGAGAGCGCTTTCATGGAGTCACCGCGATCACCTTCACGCCATCACCAGGCAGCGTCTCCTTTCCTACGTATCCGATGGCCTCGGAGTTAGTCATCACGAACTTCAGGACCGCCGCGTCGGACCGCAGCTCGCGCGGCGGCACGGCGCGGCCGGAAAAGATCAGCCGCTGCCAGTAGCGTGTTACGTAAGAAACGCTCTTCCCATGCACCGCGCGCGAGAACTGTTCGCGGATTCGTGTCGTCGCCGGCTGGTTGACCGCCACGATTTCCCGGCCGTCCCGCCAGCTCCGGGTGCGCTTCATGTAAATCGCCGACAGCTCCGCGCGGCTCATCGAGACGATCGGGTTGGACGGATGCACCACGACCCGGAACGGAAGCTCCTCCGCGCGCACGCCGGCCGCAGACAGGCCAGCCATCATCAGTAGGACGAGCGCGCGGAGCATTCGGCGTCACAGTATTAGAAACTGGCGACGACACTGGCAATCACATATCGGGTCTCGGCTGGTTCTCCATAAAGGTTCTCGGGCATGTCCTCGCGCATCAGCCCCTCGTTGGTGTGCCCCTCGAGCTTGAAGACGATCGAGGGATGAATGGCGTAATTGACGGTCACGCCGAGGTCCTCGCTGAGGGTAGCGTTGGCCATGTGATCGCCGGCGGGCATGGTGATGCGCGCCACGGCGCCGCGGACGTGAATGCTGACGCGCCGAGTCACTTCATATCCCGCCTGCGCGTACCAGGCGCGATAGCGCCCCCACTGATCGAGATTGCCGCTCATGTATTCGGAGGCCAGCCGCCAGCGGTCGAGGTCCGCCTCCACGGAGGCGTGCAGCATGACGTAGTCGGCGGCGACGCCCTCGGGCGGCTCGACGTCGCAGCGATAGGCCCCCGCTCCGACGCGGACGCCGGACAGCGGCGTGTTGGCCCACACCTGCCCGCCCCACGCGTTGCGGGCGTCGGACTGCTCTCCCTCGAGGCCGTAGTCGACCTTCCACTGGCCGAAGTAGCCGTCGACATCGAAGGTCCACCCGCCCGGCCCCCCGAGCTCGAGCGAGCCGAGGACGCCTTCCAGAGTCTTGCTCGAGTAGCGCCGGTCGTAGAACTCGTTCGGCGGCCGGAAGAACGGCGACCCGCCGCCCGGACCGCCGGCCTCGTTGAAGATCCCGAGGGGGAGAGGAATCCGCCCGGCCTTCAGCGTGAGCCGGTCAGAGAAGTTGCGCTGATAGAAGGCCCAGTCGAGCTCCACGTCGTCGTGCTCGCGCGGGCTGTCCCCCATCCGCTCCTGCCGCAACTGCAGCACGAAGGTGTTCTTGCGGTCCTGGTCGTACCGGAACTGCAACGCCAGGTCGCGATAGTCGGTCGTCCCGTCGGTGGGGATGCCGAGAATCTCATGTTCGTCACTGACCGCATACGCCTGGCTGATGTACCCGTGCAGGGAGAACTTCGACAACCACTCCGGCACCTGCCCGTGGGCGTTCCCCGCGAGCAGGCCGAGCACGGCGATCAGCGCGAATGGACGCATTCAAGGTGCATGTTAGTGCCACTCGCCCGCCAGCGGTATGCCCCCTGCCCACCCACCCGACGCATGGCTTCCCAACTTCCTACAGGAATGCCCCTAACGCCCATCTCATCTAAACGTAGTGGTCCGGCGCGTGGCGCCGCAGGGACAGAGGTCGTTGCGGCCGAGCAGCGGACTCCGCGCACTCACGACAGCTCCTTGAACGTGAGAGCGATTTCTTCGTCGCTCTCGTCCCTCACCCCGGAACGCCACCCCTGCGGCTGGCGAAGATCGGCGAAATCGATTTCCCGGAACAAAGGGGAAGGCGCGGCGCTTCAGCGCCGCGCCCTCACGCGGATCTCATCTAAAAGTAGTGGTCTCGCGGTGTGCCGTCGTAGCGGCCGGTGCGCATGCAGCACTTCTTGAAACCGGCGCGTGGAGCCGCAGGGGCAGAGGTCGTTGCGGCCGAGCTTTTCGAGCAGTTCTTTGTCGCCGTGCACGATCCGCTCGCCGCGCTTGACGCGCGTCTCGGACGGATAGCCTTTCCGGCGCTTGCTGCTCACTTCAAAAGGAGTGGTCCTCGGTGTGTCTTCGCATGGTCGTATCCTCCCGGGTTGAAATGGAGGCGGCAGTTTACGACATCGCGCTAGCGTCGATGCCACACGCGGACGCGATTCTCCTCCACGATCCAGAGGTGTCCGTCCAGCGGTTCGGTATCGAGCAGCGGCACGACCGCCCGGAAGACTGACACCACTTCTGCTTTCGACTGGCTCCGGACTCGAAGGACGATGATGCCGGGGTATTCCTCCGGAGGAAACGCGGTGATGTCGGAGAAATCAAGATCGAGCGTGACGATCGCGCGCCGTTCCTCTCTGCATCGCGCAGCAAGATCGCGATCAGGGCGACCGTTCAGCGTCTGCTCGCGGGCCGTGCAGGCATCATGACCGCTGTCGCGGAGCAGTACCGCGAGCGCATCGGGAAGATTTTCATCGACCTTGAATCGCATCAGGCCGTTCTGGGGATCGGCACCATCCGCTCGTGCGCAAGCTCCGCGGCATACGCGATTGCGGCATGCACATCCTCGACTTCCAGCGTCGGATACTCCCTCACGATTTCCTCGGGCGTGAGTCCGGCCGCCAGGTTGTCGAGGACGACTGAGACAAAAATACGCGTCCCGCGAATGCAGACCTTTCCGTGACAAATCTCCGGATCCGAAGCCAGCCTGTCTCTCCAGCTCACGTTTCTTCCCTTCCTCTCAGTGCGACGAAGCCCGTCCATTCATCCCGCCTCCCCCACCAGCCAGTCATAGTAGCCGGTGATGCCGTTGAAGACGTACTGCACGGCCAGGGCGGCGAGGATGATGCCGAGGACGCGGGGAAGATGGCCACGTCCTCCGCCGCGCCGGCAGGCTCGGGCTGCGGCGGGGGCGGTGGCCGAACAGCATCGGCAGGGCGATGAGGAAGAGCAGGATGCCGCCGCTGACGGCGAACGCGGTGATGGTGTATTGCAGCAGCGTCTCATCCACCCGGTTAAAGTGTCCTCGTGCGCCTGTTCCTCGCCGCCGCGTTGTTCGTCCCCGCCGTGCTGCTGCTCGATGGTCCCGGCCTCGTGCGGCAGTCGGCGCTCGGCGCGGCCACGGCGTTGTTCCTCGCGCTGCTGATCCGCCGCGTCGACGGAAAGCAGGTCGCGATGGCCATCGTCATCGCCACGGCCGGCGAAATGGTGCTGTCCCTCGGGTGGGGGTTGTACGAGTACCGCCACGCGGCCATTCCGCTGTACGTGCCGTTCGGACACGGCGTCTTCTACGCGCTCGCGGCCATCGCGGCGCCGCGGTTGCGCGAGCTCGAGCAGCGCATCGTCCGCGGCACGTTGCTCGCCGGCAGCGTCCTCGCCGCCGTCAGCTACTTCGCCATGCAGGATGAATGGGGGCTGCTCTGGTGGATCGCCGCCGCCGCGCTGATCGCGCGCTCGCGCAACGCGCTGCTGCTCTCGATCTGCTTCGCCATGACTGTCCTCCTGGAATGGCTCGGCACGGGCCTCGGCAACTGGCGCTGGGCGGCGGAAGTGCCGGGCCTCGGGCTGCACTCCGCCAATCCGCCGAGCGGCGTGGGGATCCTGTACGTGATTCTCGACACGCTGACCCTCGCCGTCGCCCGCGCCACTCAGGGCCGCACGGCGCGGCGCTTGAGCGGCGTGGCGCCGGCGACAGAGTAAGCGCCGGTCCCCGCCTCGTTCCATGCACGGATGCGGAACGCGTAGCGCGAGCCGGTGGTGAGCGGCAGCCGGAACGTCCGCGCGTCGCGCGGACGCACCGCGATCTCGATCCAGGGACCGTCGTCGAGGCGCGCCTCCAGACAGAAGCCGTCGACCGGCTGGGGCGGGGCCTCCCACGTCAGGATGTCGCCCTGCACGGTGAGCCGCGGGGCGGCGGGCCTCGGGGGCAGCGGCGCGCCGCCGATCACGCGGAACGTCACCCGCAGCGTATTCTCGAACGGCGCGGGCTCCAGCTGCGACGATTCGACGTAGGCCAGATCGCCGTTGGGCAGCGGGGCGATGCGGCCGCTCTCATAGCCGCGGTCGGGATTCGCACTGACGGTGAGTGGTGTCGTGCGCGAGCCGTCGTGGCGGAGGAACGCGAGGGAATTCGACTCCCACGCCTTGTTCCAGAGAATCGCCGCGGCGCCGGGGACCGCTTCGATGGAGATCTCATTGGCGCGCTCGCCCGCGGCGATCGTGACCGTCTTCGGGTTGGCCGGACCCGACTCGGCGATCTGCGCGGCCATGATTCCCGGCGTGCCGTTCCAGGCGATGACGTACTGCCGGCCGTCCCACCCCGCCGCCAGCGTGGAGAGCGCCTGGTCGTCGGCGGCCAGGCGGAGCGGCGTCGTGTCGATCAGATTGAGATTGCGGTCGACCCGCACCACCGACAGCCCCGCGATGTGCGGATAGTGATTCATGTAAACGGTGTCGATGCGCACGGCGATCAGCCCTCCGTCGCCGCCGGCCGCCAAAATACCGCTCTGGGGGAAGATCGAGGGCAGCGTGCCTGTCGAGCCGAGCGTCCCGTCCGCCGTCATGCGCGTGACCGCACGGTCGCCGTGGAGGAGCAGATACTCGCGGCCGTTCCACAGCAGGTGCGACGCGAAGAAAGGCAGCGAGAACGGTTCGCCCACCGGCTGCCCGTCGCCGTCGAGCCGGCGCAGGACGGGACCGGCCTCGCCGGAGGTGTAGAGCATGAACTGCTGGCCGTCGCCAGCGAGTATCACGTGCACCCCCTCCTCATAGCAGTAAAAGCAGTCGCGCGGCGCGCTGGAGAGGATGGCCCGCTCGCTCCAGTCGCCGTTCAGCGTGCGGAAGCCGGTGTACAGCGTCGTCTTGCCGTCCCCCGTCTCCTGCCAGACCACGAGCGTGCCGCGCGCGGAGGACTCGATGGCGGAGAGCGTCTGCCGCGTGGCGGTGAAGGAAGCCGGGACGGAGGTGGCCGTGTCGAACGGGATCGGGCCGACGTGGATCGTGTCGACGAAGCGGCCGAAGGTCCACGCCGCGAGCACGCGGTCGCCGATGGCGGCGAGGGACGACTCCACGGCCGGCCGCGCCTCGCGCCGCTCGATCGCGCGCGCCGAGGAGTCGAGCTGCACGACCTGCAGCGTGGCCGCCTCCTCCAGATGGACGTCGCGCATGTACGCGATCACCCACCTCGTGCCGTTCCAGACCACCGTGGGGCTCGTGTGGAACGGCGGGTCGAGCTCCACGGGAGGGCCGGCCGTGCCGGCGTCGATCAGCCGCGAGACCGCGGGCGAGCACGGCCCGTTCTCGCCGCAGGCGGCCACGCCGAGGTAGCGGCGGCCGTCGCTGGCGATGGCCACGCCGGTGCCGTGCGTGGCGAAGACGCTCGTCGACTGGAGCCGCCCGTTCGCGTCGAAGATGAGCAGGGCGGGATCGAACGCCTTCGGCACGAGCGCGGCGAACGAGTCGCCGTTGCTCGCCAGCGCGGCGCGTCCGTCGGGCGTGATGCCGAGCGGGCGCGGCTGCGCTTCCGCCGGCAGGCCGTCGGGCGTGAGCAGGAACACGTGCAGTTGGACGTCCTGGGTGAGGACCACCGGTCCCGCGAACAGCATCAGGACGTGCCGGCCGTTGAAGGCGATGCGCGGCCGGTATCCCTCGGCGAGGTGGAACGGCCCGCCGCGCGGCTCGCCCGTCGCGTCGAGCAGCCAGGCGGCCAGCCCCTGACTTCCCCGCGACACGAGCAGGAAGTGCGTGCCGGTCCAGAGCGCGTCGTACGAGCCGTCGAAGCCGTCGGCGGCGGCGACGAAGCGGCTCATGCCGAAGCGGCCGTTGACGTGGCGGGAGACGCGAATGCCCCCTTCGCCTTTCCAGAAGAGGACCGGATCGCGGCCGTTGGAGAGCAGCAGCGGCTGCTGTCCGCGCGCGGTTCCGTAGCGCGTGGCGGTGAGCGGAAAGGCGTCACCGAGGTGAGAAGGCTGGGCGAACGCAACGAAGGCGAGGAGGACGACGACCGCAAGCCTGCAGACCCGGGCGCGCATACCAAATAATACGGACAGCCCGCGCGCGGCGTCCAATGCGGGTTCCATCCGGCGTGACCTGCGTCACAAAAGCTCCGCCCTGGCAGGCGTATCCGTATTCCATGCTGTTGCCGGCGGCGCCCCCCGCGTCCGCGCTCCGTCTGCTCATCGTCGAAGACGATCTTTCTTCCGCGCGCTCGCTGCGGGAGCTGCTCGAGCATTCCGACGATCCACGCTTCGCCATCCGGCACGTGACCAGCGCGGCCGCGGCGGTGGAAGCGGTCCGCCTCGGCGGGATCGACGTGGTCATGCTCGACCTCGGCCTGCCCGACGCCACGGACCTGCAGGCGCTGGTGCGGCTCGAGGCCTCCGTGCACGAGATTCCGGTCATCGTCGTCACCGGCCGCGGCGACGCGTCGCAGGCCACCGACGCGCTGCACTTCGGCGCCGAGGACTATCTCCATAAGGGCGAGATCGCGTTCGACACCCTGATCCGCTCGATCCGCTACGCCGTCGAGCGGCATCGCGGCGTGCGCGACCTGGCCCGCGTGAAACGGGAGCTCGAGAGCGCCAACCGCGACCTGGAGCGGCTGACGCTGATCGACCCGCTCACCGAGCTCCTCAACCGCCGCGGCCTGCAGCAGGTGCTCTCGCGCGAGGTGCAGCACCTGACGCGCGGCGCCACCGGCAGCGCGGTGCTGGTGCTCGACCTCGATGATTTCAAGCAGATCAACGACAGCCTCGGCCACGCCGCCGGCGACGTGGTGCTGCAGGAAGTGGGGCGGCGCCTGCGCACCTCCATCCGCGGGATCGACTACGCCGGGCGGGTCGGCGGCGACGAGTTCATGCTCATCCTCCCCGGGACCGATCCCTCCGAGGTCGTGCGCGTCGCGGAGCGCATCCGCCTGGCCGTGGCCACGGCCATCATCCAGCACAGCACCGGGCCGATCACGCTCACGGCGTCGATCGCGACCCTGCTCCTGACCAGCGACATGCCCGCCGTCGACCAGCTCCTGGCGCGCGCGCACCTGCTCCTCGACCGCGCCAAGCGCCACGGGAAGAACCGCGTCGTCTTCCAGTCGAGCGAGTTCGACGACACCGACCAGCGCCACCGCGCGCAGACGGACATGTGCATGCATCTCGCGCGCGGCCGGCACATCGTCACGGTCAAGCAGCCGATCTATGACCTGCGCGACGAGAGCCCGATCGGCTACGAGTTCCTGAGCCGCTATTCGAACGGCATGTTCGAGACGCCGGAGAATTTCTTCCGCGCCTGCTCGGAGCGGAACATCCTGACGCTCGTCGACCACGCCTGCCTCCGCTCGGCGGTGAGCGCGGCGATGGAGCTGCCGCCCTACGCGCGCTTTCACCTGAACGTCTTCCCGACGACGCTGCTGGCGGTGCCGGTCGAGCATCTGCTGGACCTCTTCCCGCAACCGGTGCCCGCGGGCACGTTCTGCCTGGAGATCAGCGAGCAGCAGATCATTGGCGATCCGTCGTATCTGCTGCCGGCGGTGCAGGCGCTGCGCGCGGCCGGGCTGCTGATCGCGATCGATGACGTGGGCTTCGGCAGCAGCTGCCTGGAAAGCCTGATCCTGCTGCAGCCGGAGATCGTGAAGATCGACAAGCGCTGCGTGATCGGCGTGGACGGCGACCCGGCCCGGATCGCGCAGTTGCGGCGTTACGTGCAGGTGGCGCGCACGCTCGGCAGCACCGTCGTGGCCGAGGGAATCGAGACGGCGGCGGAGCTGCAGGTGGTGCGGTCCCTCGGCGTGGAGTACGGGCAGGGCTATCTCTGGGGCAAGCCAGCGTAATGTAGGGCGGGCTTCAGCCCGCCGCCCCCGGGGGTGTCGGGCTGAAGCCCGCCCTACATCACTCCTCTACCGCCCCTCCGATCTCGCGCAGATGGCGGCGGAATGTGAACGACGGATCGTCCGCGCGGCGCGCCACGTATTCCGCGAAATGGAGCTGGTCGTACAGGCTCGTGCCGCGGGCGACGGCGGCAGCCTGCTCCCGTTCGCGCGCGGCGATGGTGGCCGCGGTGTGCAGGACCGGCTCGACGTCCGCCGCGGCGACGAACAGCACGCCGTCCTCGTCGGCGAACACGACGTCGTCCCGCGACACCGGCACGCCGCCGAAGTCGATCTCCGGCGGCTGCGGGCCGGAGTCGAGGCGCCGCGGCCCCACGGCCAGCGTGCCGTAGCTGAAGAGCGGAAAGTCCATGACCCGCAGCTCCGCGGTGTCGCGGTGCAGGCCGAGGATCACGATGCCGGAGAGGCCGGCCGCCTGCGCCTCCAGCGCGGTCAGGTCGCCGACGCATCCCTCGTCGGTGCGCCCCTCGTTGTCGACGACCAGCACGCCGCCGGCGGGCGCGCCGTGAATGGCCTCGATGAAGGCGTCGACGCTGCCGTAGTGCCGCACCGGGACGGCGGGGCCGGCCAGGCGCTGATGCGGCGCCACCGGGCGGATGCCCGCGGGCGCGATGCGCACCGGCAGGCCGAGGCGCATACACGCGTCGGCCACGTGCGGAGTGGTGAGCGAGGCGAAGGCATCAAGCGGCATAAGTCGTCTCGAACACGATCACCGCTTCGTCGCCCACGCGCACCTGCTCGACGTTGCCGTCGCGCACCGTCACCTCCACGCGCGCGATGCCCGGCCGCCCCATGGCCTTCCCCTGCAGCGCCGCGAAGGTGTGCACGCCGTCCCCGGCCAGCACTCCCTCGGTCGCGAGATACGCACCGAGCGGTCCGTTCCCGTTCCCCGTCACCGGATCCTCGGCGATGCCCAGCGCCGGCGCGAACATCCGCGCCTCGGCCAGCACGCCGTCCGTTGACGGCCGCAGCGTGAAGGCGAACACGCCGTTCGCGCCGGCCTGCCGCGTCAGCGTCTCGATGGAGCGCAGGTTCGGCACGATGGAGTCGAGGGCCTCGCTGGACGTCATCGGCACGAGCAGCTTCGGGCTGCCCGTCGACACCGTGCGCGCCGGCAGTTCCTCGTCCAGTTGCGAGAGCTCCACGCCGAGGGCCGTGGCCAGTTGCAGGCGCCACTGCGGCGACAGCCGCGGCCCGAACGTGGGGCGCAACTGGGTCATGACGATGCGGTAGTCGTCGCCGGCGATGACGTCGATGGGAAAGAGGCCGGCCGCGCTGCGCTGCACCACGCGCGAGGTCGGCAGGTCGAGGAGCCGCGAGCGGACGTAGTGCGCGGCGATGGTGGCGTGGCCGCAGATCGGCACCTCCAGCAGCGGCGTGAAGTAGCGGACGAAGACCTCGTGATCGTCCGAGCGCGGCTCGAGGAGGAAGGCAGTCTCGGAGTTGTTCAGCTCCCGGGCGATGGCCTGCATGGTCTCGCTCGACAGCGCGTCGCCGCCGAGGACCACGCCCGCCGCGTTCCCGGTGAAGGGAGTGCGCGTGAACGCGTCGACCTGGAAGAGGCGGATCATCCCGCCACCGCCACGACGTCGATCTCGACGTTCACTCCCGCGCGCAGGCCGGCCTCGATGGTCGTGCGCGCCGGCGGCTCGTCGGCGAAGTAGGTCGCATAGACGGCGTTCATCTCCGGGAAGTCGGCGATGCTGCGCAGGTAGACGCGTGCCTGCACGACGTCCGCGCGCGTGACGCCGGCCGCCTCCAGGATGGCCGTGACGTTGTCGAGCACGCGCGTGGTCTGCTCGGTGATGGAGCCTTCCACGAGCGTGCCCGTGGCCGGATCGATCGGCACCTGGCCCGCGACGTAGAGGAACCCATTGGCGACGATGCCCTGCGAGTACGGACCCAGCGGACGCGGAGCGTTGGGAGTGGAGATGACTTTCTTCATGCCCCGACGATATGCCCGCCGGCCCCCGCGGTGCATGGCAAATCGTGCATGCTAAGATGAGCGCAGGTCATCGTTCATGGCAGGAACGATGGTGCACGCTCATGAACCTCGACGTCCGCAGTCTGCAGCTCGTGCTGGCCATCCATGAGGAGAGCGGGGTGACCCGCGCCAGCGAGCGCCTGAACGTGACGCAGTCGGCGCTCAGCCACCAGCTCCGCGAGCTGGAGGACCGGCTGCGCACGCCGCTCTTCCTCCGCGTGAAGAAGCGGATGGTCATCACCCCCGCCGGCGAGACGGTGGTGCGCCTGGCGCGGCGCGTCCTGCAGGACGTGGCCGCGGCGGAGGAGGAGATCCGCCTGCTGAGCGACGGGACGCGCGGCACGATCCGCCTGAGCACGCAGTGCTACACGTGCTATCACTGGCTGCCGGCCATCCTGCGCAAGTTCGGGAAGCGCTATCCGCACGTGGAAGTGCGCATCGACGTCGGCGCGACGCGCCACGCGCTGCGCGCCCTGCTGGACGGCCGGCTCGACGTAGCGATCATCAACGCGAAACCGGACGACGCGGCGGTGGAGCTCACTCCCCTCTTCGAGGACGAGCTGCTGCTGCTCGTGGCGGAGGAGCACCCGCTGGCCCGCAGCACGTGGGTGCGCCCGGCCCAGCTCGCGGGCGAGCATCTGCTGATGCATACCGCCCCCGAGGAGAACGGCTTCGTGCAGAACGTGCTGAAGCCCGCGGGGATCACGCCGGAGCGCTGGTCGCAGGTGGAGCTGACCGAGGCCATCGTGGAGCTGGTGCGCGCGAACATGGGGGTGGCGGTGATGGCGGACTGGGTGGTCCGCGGCTACGAGCGCCGCGGCATGCGCGCCATCCCCGTGAGCCGCGCCGGCGTGCGCCGCCAGTGGTACGCGGCCACACTGCGCCAGGAGCGCACGCCACCGTACCGGCAGCGGTTCCTGGATGCGCTGCGCGACATGGCCGCGCCGCGCCCTCGGACGGGCTGAAGCCCGTCCTACATCGCCCTCGCCGTGCCCGACACGCGCACCGAGCTTCCCCGCTCGTCCGTGATCTCGGCGCGCAAGCGCGAGCGGCTCCCCATGTCCTCTCCCTGCACGATGTCGATCGTGCCCCCATGGGGCCAGCCGAGGTCGCGCAGATAGCCGGCCAGGGCGGCGGTGGCCGCGCCGGTGGCGGGGTCTTCGTACACGCCGCCGGAGGCGAAGGCGTTGCGGGTGTGGAAGCGCTGCGGGGTCTCGGCCCAGGCCAGGACGATCGTCACCAGCTGCTCGCGGCGCATCAGCGTGCGGCCGGCATCGAGGTCGTAGCGCATCGCCTTCAGCGCCTCGCGCGTCTTCAGGGCGAGCAGCAGATGGTCGGCGCCGCCGTGGATCACCGCGGGCGGAATGCGCGGGTCGAGCTCCTCTTCGCGGTAGCCGAACAGCTCCAGCACCTCGGACACGAGTCGCGGCGGGGCCGCGGCGCTGCGCGTCGGCGGCGACTGCAGGGTCGCTTCCATGACTCCGTCGCTGGCCCGTCCGGCCACGGTGATGCGCGCGTCGTTGAGCTGCAGCGCGAACACGCCGTTGCCCGACCGCCGCGCCAGCGCCGCGCCGAGGGCGATCGTGGCGTGGCCGCAGAACGGCACTTCGGATTCGGGAGAGAAATAGCGCACCCGCCAGCCGTCGGCCGCCGGAGCCGCGAAGGCGGTCTCGGAGAAGCCGACCTCGGCGGCGATGCGCTGCATCTCCGAGGCGTCGGGAAGCGCGTCGGCGATCACCACCCCGGCGGGATTCCCGCCAGTGTCCCCATCGGAAAACGCGGCGATTCTCTGCACGTTCATCTCCCGCAACATACCATTGCACGGACGTGGATCCACTGACGCATGCACTCGCCGGCGCCACCGTGGCCTGGGCCGTGCGCGGCCAGACGAGCGGCCGCCGCGCGCTGCTGGTCGGCGCCGCGGCGGGGCTCCTCCCCGACCTCGATGTCCTGATCCGCAGCGCGAGCGATCCGCTGCTGGCCATCGAGCACCACCGCGGCTTCACGCACTCGCTGCTCTTCGTCCCCGCCGGCGGAGCGCTCACCGCGCTGCTGCTGCGGGGGCGAATCCTGGCCGGCATCCTCGCCTATCTCTCGCACCCGCTCCTCGACGCCGCGACGACGTACGGCACGCAGCTCTTCTGGCCGTTCTCGCGGCTGAGGGTGGGCCTGGACATCATCTCGATCATCGACCCGCTCTTTACTCTGATTGTGCTGGCCGGATGCATCGCCGCGTTCCGCAACCGGCCGCGCCTCGTGTACGCTGCCCTGGCCCTGACGGTGGTCTGGCTGACCCTCGGCTACGTGCAGCGCGAGCGTGCCTTCGCCGCGCAGGCGCGGCTGGCGGCTTCGCGCGGCGAGCGCATCGACCGCGCCGCGGTCTTTCCCACCATCGGCAACACGATCGTCTGGCGCTCGCTCTACGCGACGAACGGCACCGTGCGCATGGACCGCATCCGCGTGCCGTGGCGCGGCGAGGCGGAGTGGGCCCCCGGCCCTGCCCTGCCGCTGGCCCTCGGGTCGGGGCGCGACTTCACCCGCTTCGCCTGGTTCTCCGACGGCTGGGTGGCGCGCCCTCCCGACGACGCGACGCTCATCGGCGACGCGCGCTACTCGCTCTACGCGAACCGCTACGTGCCGGTGTGGGGCATCCGCCTGCAGCCGACGCGCTGGGTGAACCGGAGCCGCGAGCGCAAAGTCTCGGCGGCCGAGGTGTGGCGGGAGATCACCGGCCGCAACTTTCCGTGAGACCTCCCGCCAGCTCCGCTTACTGCGCCAGGACGACGCGCGTGGCGACGTCGCCTTTCGTCCAGACCTGAACGGCCTGTCCCGTCGTCAGCACGGACGTGCCGCTGGCCTCGACGCCGCTGGCCCAGTACACCTGCGTCCCGAAGCCGAGGTTGACGGTGACGGGCTGGCCGCCGCCGGTGGGCGTCACGACCATCGAGCTCCCCTCGAGGGAGGTGATGGTGCCGCGAACGGCAGGATCCGCCGGCGTGGTGGCGCAGGCGGCGGCGAAGACAACGAGGGTGAGCAGAGCAATGGCAGAAATACCGCGTTTCATGAAGAGGAACCTCTCGAGAATGGATTGGTGCCGCACACGCGCCGAGCGGCGCGCACGCCAACCGTATCGCGTGGAATCCTCCTCGCGACGCAACAGAAATGAAAACTCGCTACGTTTCACCAGTCGATCGTCTCGTCCCCCAGGTCGCACGTCACCGGCGCGCCTGCCTTCAGGGTGAACGCGTAGCCCTCCGCCGTCGTCCGCGCGAACAGCGCCGCCAGTGAGTCTTCATCGTCGTCCCACTGCATGTTCCGTTTCTTGAAGTACGCCCGCCGTGTCTCGTCGATCTCGTCCACGCTGTAGGTCAGGATGATGTCGAACTCCGCGTCGGCGCCGCGCGACTCGATGATCCACTCCAGCGTCGCCCGGTCGGGATTGCCGTTCTGACCGTCGCCGGACAGCACGTACATGTCGGCGGTGAGCCGCTGGAAGAAGCCCTTGGTGACGTTGCGGTCGCTGCCGTGATGCGGGACCTTCAGAATGTCGACGAACAGCGGCGGCCCGCCCTCTTCCTGCAGCAGTCCCGCTTTCACCAGTCCCTTGATGATCTTGTCGCCCCGCGCGTCGCCGGTGAAGAGGATCTGTTTCTCACCGAGTGCCGCGATGCAGACGATGCTGGAGAGATTCTTCACGCTCTTGTCCGCATACGCCGCGAGCACCGCCTCGACCGTCAGCCCGTTCTTCGCGATGTAGGCATCGAACTCCTCCTGAAGCGCCTTGATCTCGTCCCACATCGGACCGATGATCCTGACCTTCAGGCCGGCAATCGTCGTCGGATCGGGTGTCTTTTCGAGCGTGATCAGCGTCGGCCGTCCCTGGTTGTCCTGGAATGGACTGTTGAGCGCGGCCGTCTGGTTCTGCTCGAACAGGTACTTGTGATCGTCGCGGACATTGCGCCCGTCGCCGTGTGCCGCGAGCACGAGCGAAACCGCCCACGCATCCTCCAGCGCTTCCTGCGGCGGCTCGTTTTGGCGGCTGATGAACTGCTCCGTCAGCTTGTCGACGAGCTCCGGATTCGGCTTGCCGCCGTCGACGCTCGCCTGCAGCGAGGCCGTCATCTTCTTGTAGTACTTGTCGATCGCGTCGCCGAGGATGTCGTTGAAGACGTTCAGCCAGAGCCGCTTCACGCGCAGCGGGCGGTTCGGGAGCTGGTCTTCCACTTCGCGCTTGAGATCGCGCAGCAGTTCCATGATCCCGATGATGTGATCGCCGTCCATGTGGCTGACCATCACCAGTTCGAGCGCCAGCTGCTGCACGCCGAGGTTGGCCACGATGTCGTCGAGACGCCCGCGCAGCTGCTCGTCGTAGATGCCGCGGGGGCCGCCGTCGATCAACGCGATCCTCGGGTTGTCGCCTGATTTCCAGTGCAGCAGCAGACAGTCGCCTTCCGCGGCGGGCAGGACTTCGAGTGTGAACAGCATCCGTTCTCTCCCTCTTCAGATCGATTGCATGGCGCGCAGGACGTCGACCAGTCCGTGGCCCTGGAAATACTTCTCACGCCCGAGGTCCGTCGCGCTCGCGCAGAGGATCTGTTTGATCCGCGCCGGGTTTCCGATCAACTCGCGGTTGCGCGCGATCAGCATCGCCGCGGCACCGCTGACAAATGGCGCGGCCATGCTCGTCCCATCGAGCTCGTCGTCCGCTCCGCCGCGGATCGGCCCGCGGATCTGCTCGCCCGGCGCGACGAGGTCCGGTTTCACCCGGCCGTCGCCGGTGGGACCGCGGCTCGAGAAATAACTCACCCCGAACATGTGCGGCTTGACCCGGTGCGTCGAGCCGACGGTGATCACCTCGCGCGCGTTTCCGGGATCGGTGATCGAACAGAACACGAAGTTTCCGAAGCCGAGCTCTCGCTCGTTCCAGCCGTGATTTCCCGCCGCCGCCACCACTACGACACCCGCATTGATCAACCGGTCACAGGCCACGCAGACCGGCGTCGCCCCGCACCCGTAATTGCGCACGTCGTGCGGAATGGACATGCTGATGTTCACGCCGTGAATGAGCGGTCCGTTGCTTCCGGCGCGCGCGTTGACGAACTGCACATACTCCAGCGCCGCCAGCACCGCGAACTCCGTGCTCTTGATCAGCCTCGGATGGATCACCCGCAGGTCGTACAGGCTGATGTCCGGACAGACGCCCTGCAGCAGGATCGGCTTCTTCCCGTCGGGACCGAGCTTCTCCGACCGCCAGTCCGCCGCCAGGATGCCGGCGACATGCGTCCCGTGATCCGAAACGAGCTGCAGGCCGTTGTCCGCGTCCTTGATCATGATCAGCGGCTCGATCAGGTTCCAGTCCGGCGGGATCCGTTGTTCCAGTTGCCGCGCGATCAGTTCCAGATTCCGCGTGGCAATCGCCTGGAACGCGGGATCGGGAAGACGGCCGGGAAGCTGTTCCAGCTCCGCGACGGTCTTCGCGATCGCGGCGGCCCGTTCCGGAGTGCCTTCATCATGCGCGATCAGGTCGAAGTTCCGGATCAGGTCGATCTTCGTGAAGTCGAGCGTGGCCTTGATCCGCCTCGGCGGAGGCACGATCGGCCGCCCATGCCGGTCCTTCGCGCCGTGATCGAGGAAGGCCGGATGCGACGTCGCGATCCCCGAGTCGATCATGGCCCAGGTGACATCGCGGCAGGAGACGTCGAAGACCCGCGTCGCCGCATCCGCCTTGATGGTGCAGTTCGCGTCGGTGTTCGCGAGACCGGCCTGGCGGTCGAGGAAAACACGCTGGATCAGTTCCGGCGGATCCTCGACGTCGAGGTGCAGCTGTGCCTTGACCGTTTCCGGCAGATTGTTCCGCAGGGCCATCAGCGCCGGCTCGGTCTCGCGGGACAGCTCCTGGCGCGAAGCCTCGGCGATCGCCTCGGCATTGAGCACGATCCACTCGATGAATTTGTCGGCATCCCCGGGCTTGTTCCGTGGGTCGAGCGCCTGGATCGGCGCGAACGCTCCGGGGTTCGTGCCCGCGAGCTTGAATACCCCGATGAGCGCCGCCAGCGGCGCGGCCTGAATGATGCGCCGGTCGGGACTCATCTCATCTGCGGCCGTAGCCGTGGTCATACCCTCGGCATGCGCCTGCATGCTGCTGCTGCCGCCGCCGAGCTTGTCGACAATCGCGTTCTTGAGCTTCGCCTCCAGGATGTCGCCCGAGCGCGCCACCTTGCGCCGCAACGCGTTGAGCTCCTTCTTGTGCCACCACGTCGTCAGCGGCAGGATGATCTGCAGCAATTCGTCAAAATACACCGTGACCGCCACGAAGTTCTCGAGCGGCGACACGCGTGGACTCTCGCGCGCCGTGTTCTGATTCCACGCACGGTAATCGGTGATCGCCCGATGGAGGCCGTGCCCCAGTACGACCGTCCCCGCCAGCCGCGTCGGTGCGATGAGCACCCGCTGCGGCTCGTCAGGGGCAGCGGCGAACGCGAGCCAGACGTCAGTGACGATGCCGCCATCCTGCGTGTAGCGCTCGAGCGCGTCCTGGTGCGTACGGCCGAGGAGAAAGTACTCGATCAGAAACGGTCGAATGGTCGGCATGGGCGTGAACTCATTGGATGGGAGAGACGCGCCTGCCGTTTTTCTCCGCTACCGCTGCGGAGCTCTGAACCAGATCCAAACGTCGATGAAGCGGCGGGCTTCCGCCCGCCGGCTCTCACTTACCGCGTTACTGCGCGACGACGATCTTGATGACGGACGCGCCGTTGGCCCAGACCTGGACGTCCTGGCCGGGGACCAGCACCGCCGGGCCGCTCGCCTCGACACCGTTGTTCCAGTAGATCTTGCTGCCCCAGCCGACATTGACGGTGACGGGCTGACCGCCATCCGCCGGCGTCACGGAGAGCGCCTTGCCGTTGACCGAGGCAATTTTCCCCGAAACCGTCGGAGCGGACGACGTGCTGGCGCACGCAAAGGCGAAGACGACGAGGGTGAGCAGAGCAATGGCGGGGATCACACGTTTCATGGATCGAACCTCTCAAATTTAATTTGGTGCTGCACACGCGCCGGCAGCGTGCACGGCACTCGTTACTACGCTCGGCGCGCGCAGTCGTTTCGTCGCGAGGCAACAGAAATGAAAACAGGGGGCGGGGCGGGGGCTATCGTTGTGGACGTCTGAACCAGATCCAGCCTTCTCGCCTGCTGGTAATGGGGTCCAGCGGTGCCGCGCATTCACCTCGAACGAAATGCAGCGCGGCGACGGCACACCACAACGCATCGGCAACGTGCGCATTCGCACCGGCGATCGCCGCGGCGTCCAGACCGAGGACATCGGTCGCGGACTGCGGAGCGATGGCGCGCTTCGTTGCGGCCGGGTACACCTCGATCACCCCCGCATCGGACAGTTCGTCCGGCGACCAGAGCAATGGAATCGGGCGACGCGTTTCTTCGCGCAATACCCGCAGGAACTGGTTTGCGGAGTGCGCGGTCCTGGCGATGAGGTTTGTCCCGACTTCGAGCGGTCGCTTCGTCAGCGTTGTCTGAACGAACCGATCGGTGTCGCGAGAGAACATCTCCGACGCGGTCTTCGGAAGACTCTCGCCCGCGGCATGCTCCGCCAGCGCCTGCGCCATCGCCACCGGCCATCCCAACGGCGCATCGATGGCGATCACGCAGGATCCGGGCGCGACAGCCAGCGCATCGGCCATCACGCGCAGCGCCTTTCGCTTCGCGCTGCAACCGGAGAGCGCGACGAGCGACGCCGTGTCGTTCGCATAGTCTACGACGGCGATCCCGCGCTTCGTCTCTTCAGCCGACCAGTCGGCGCCGATCAGGCGGATTGGTGTCATCCGAGGTAACGCTGCTCGTTGTGCCAGATCAAGGCATCGGTCGAGGGACGGTGCTGGACATCCTGTGGAAGGCGAATCGGCGAGCCGTGCAGAGCGTAGTAATCGCGTCCGTTCTCGAACTCCTCTTTGATCCGGCGGCTGACTTCGAAGTGGTAGTCCGGCGTGACCGTGACGTACCCGGCGTCGAAGAGTTTGTGGATGTCGGCACGGAGCAGGATGCCGTTGCTGACCGCATGCTCCTGAACGTCGCGGTACTCGCGGATGTGGGCGGCTTCGAGTGCGGGAAGCGTCTTCTCGTTCGTGACGGCACAACGCCGGCCGTACGTGTCGAGGACGACGACCCTGAAGCTGCGCTGTCCGAGACGCGGACGAACCGCCATGGGTGCTCCGTACCCGCTCACGATCGTTGCGTCGGAGATGACGAAACCACCGTGCTGGCGGCGCGTAGCGCGGGCGCGGCACTCCAGCCAGAGCCGCTCCCCTTCTCCGCTGGTGAGGTCATAGGTCTTCCCCTGCACGGTCGGTCCCTTGAAGTCGTCGGGGACGCGAATCCAGTCGCGGCGATCGAAGAAGACGGGCTGATTCACGAGAATGCACCCGATCCAGAAATCCTGTTTCGGATCGGTGTTCCGGTCGAACCGCGTTCGAATGCGCACGAGCCGCTCGCGCATCTCGCCGTAGGAACGCGCGCCGTTCGCCACTCCATAGACCTGCCACGCCATGGAGACCGGCAACCGTGAAAAGTGCGCGAAGTAGCCGAAGCCGGCGACGGCATTGTGCGGCGCTTTGAGCTTGAAAAAGAGCGGCTCGCCCGGCACGAGCGCGGCAAAGTTCGTCCCCGACCCCGGCTTCCAGAAGTTCACCTCATCGATCGGCGGCTCGATGGCCCGGAGATAGGTGAACCAGTCAAAGTCAGTGTTGGCGACATAGCCGCGCATGCGTGTCTATCGTCGCATGGAGCGCAGAGGTTCAGTCCACGAGGGACGGTTCCGCTGTCACGCGTGCTTGTGGAAAGTTCGTCACGAGCGCCCGTATTACTTCCCCATTGATTCGACACCGCGCAGGTCCGCCCCCCGAAGCGAATCAACTCGTCATCCGCATAAAACCACCGGATGGGATCGAACGCGCGCCCTGTCCAGCACGATTCGCGCGAACCGCTGCGCTGAACGAAACGGCATCGAGCTCGCCATCGGCCGACACAAAGAAGTGATCCCCGCGCTCCGGAACCACATGCAAAATCGGCGTTCTGCCCCGGAATCAATCGACATCGCCGCCTCTGCCGCGGCGTTTGGGAACACGTAACTGACGGCTGCTGCTGCGCCGGGCGAGGAGGTTCCCGTCGAATTCGATGACATCCACCGGGAGCTTCGTTCCGAGTTTGTTGATGAGCTGATCGCCGGCTTCCGTGTAGTGATCGATCAGCGCTCGCTCCACGATCTCCAGGATCGTTTCCACCCGCTGCCCTGGTTTGCAGTTGAACGTGCCGTAGAACAGCATGCGAGGTCCGATCGCGGCTTCATCGATCGCCTGCATGAGCTTCAAGTTATTCAACTGCTGCCTGATTCGCCGGCGCAGGGATGTAGCTTTGCCCACGTACAACACTTCCATCCGCAGGCCGAAGCGTCTCGCGAAGAGGTACACCGCGGGTTCGTCGGGAAGTTCTGCGGGATCGAAGCGCGCGTGCAGCCGCGTCATCGGGAGCGGGAGTCGCAGTGGAGGCTGCCATGTAACAGAGATCTTCATGCTGTTGTTGACGAGTGTCGCGCATCTTCTCCTTTCGCAGGAGTGACCGGAAATGGAGTTTCCCTACCATCGTTGAGGCGGCGCTGTAGCCAACACGCTTCAGCGGGAAGCTGGGCGCGGAGACAGGATGTCACCGTTTGTCGACCGTCTTTCGGAACCGATAGGTGCACTTTGTCCGTCTATACGGATATGACCAGCTTCGGCAGGATGCTTCGCGAGTGCAACCAGGTGGGAGAGCACATGCCCGGCGTCAGCAGCCTCCTCTCCCTCGCCGACGTCGTTCCGGTGGACCGCGTCCGCGCGGGGGAGCAGGTGCGGCGCGAGCGGAGGGTGCGGCGGGCGGCGGCGATGCTCGCCGCGGCCGGGATCGGTGTCTCCTCCCGGAGTCGTCACCGTCCCTCTTCGAGGAGAGTCTGACCGCCCATCGCGGCCTCGCGTGAGAGCGGCGGCGTGGCATGCCGGCCGCTCCTTGCGGCCGCATGACGCCAGCGATCGGGTTGCTCCTCGTCCTCCTCGCGCCGCCGCGTACGTTGTTGCAGGCTTCCGGGGGTGGGTCGGTGTGGCCGGTGGGGATCCACGGTCAGGCCGTGGGGTGGTATCTCCCCGAGCCGCAGCATGGCGTGACCGTCGCGGCGCGGCTGGGGAACGGCGGGGGGCACGCGTACCTCGACGCCTACCTCATGAGAGCCATCGGGCCAGGGACCACCGAGGAGGACGAGATCGCGCGCACGTCGCTCGACCTCCAGTATCCGCACGACGGGTGGGTCGACCTCTTCTCCGGCCTCGACCTCGAGCCGGGCCTGTACTGGCTGATCGTCGGCCGGCCGCGGGAGCGGGCGCACAGCTCCATCAACTGGTTCGTGGCGCAGCCGGGGGAGCTCGTCACCGGGTGCGGGGCGCAGTATGCCGGGTCGCGCTCCTTCACCTTTCACAGCGACGCCGCGGAGTACCTCCCCGCGTCGAAGTTCGCGAAAAAGTACGAGCCCTACTACTTCCAGTTCGAGGTGCGGGTGGAAGGGGAGGACGGGTGTCCTCCCCTTCCCGGGGATCAGGGCGTGGTGACGGTCACGTCGTCGATGTACTCGTTGTTGCCGTAGGCGCTGATGCCCACGAAGCCGAGTTGGACGGTCGTGCCCTTGTAGGCCGTCAGGTCGATGGTGTGCTGCTTCCATCCCGTCGAGCCGTCGTAGCGGTTCACGGCCGCGCCGACGTTCGTCCAGGTCGTGCCGGTCGAGACCTGCACCTGCACCTTGTCGAGGTACGTCGAGTAGCCGGTGTCGTGATACATCCAGAACTTGAGCGTGGCCGTGGCGGCCGTGCCCGGAATGGCGAAGCCGGTGGTGCGGTAGACGCGCGTCTGCGAGCCGCTGGCGGCGTCGTAGGAATTGAACTTCGCCATGCCCGTGCCGCCATGCGGCGCGGTCGTCGGCAGCGTGCCCGAGGTCACGAACGTCCAGTTGCCGGCCGTGCCGGAGAGATCGACGACGGCCCAGCCGGTGCTGCTGTCGAAACCGTTCGAGAAGAGCGTCGAGCTGCTGCTGCACGTGGCGGTGAAGTTCGTGCCGGTCACGTTCGCGCCGCTGATCGTCACCGACGTGCTGGCCGGCGAGAACGTGCAGCCGCTCTTGCTCGGCGTCACCGTGTAGGTGCCGTTGGCGAGGCCGCCGATCGTGTAGTTGTTCGAGGCGTCGCTGGTCGCGCCCTGCGAGCCGGCCGTCACCGTGGCACCGGGAGTGCCGGCGCTGCCGGAGATCGAGTACGTGGCGACGGGCGTCGTCACCGTGCCGGTGATCGTGTAGCCGCCGGCGGCGTAGCCGTAGACGCCGACCCACCAGGTACCCGAGGCGGGATTCGAGGCCGAGCACGTCTCATTGCCGGAAGCCGTGTACGGGCGGCAGATGTACGCGCTCAGCGTCGGCTTGGCGTTGTGCTGCGTGTAGATGTCGACGTCGCCGGTGGCGGCGGTGGTGGCGAAGGTCAGGTTCGTCGCTCCCGCGGGCACGCTGATGAAGTAGTACTTCCAGGCGCCCTGGGCCACGTTCTGCCCCGTCACCGCGACCCCGCTCGTGAGCTGGATGTCGCCGCTGCCGCACGTGGCGGTGAAGTTCGCCGTGACGTTCGCGGAGGTGATCGTGACGGATGACGACGCCGGCGAGAACGTGCAGCCGGACTTCGACGGCGTCACCGTGTACGTGCCGGCGGCGAAGCCCGACATCGAATAGTTGCCCGAGGCGTCGCTCGTCGTCGAGGACGCCCCGGCGGCGACCGTGGCGCCGGAGGTGCCGGCGTTGCCGCTGATGGAGAACGTCGGCGCCGTGCACGTGGCCGTGAAGTTCACGCCGGTGACGTTGGAGGCCGTGATCGTCACGGAGCTCGACGCCGGCGAGAACGTGCAGCCGGACTTCGACGGCGTCACCGTGTACGTCCCGGCGGCCAGGCCGGAGACCGTGTACGCGCTCGAGGCGTCGCTGGTCGCGGAGGCCGTGCCCGCGGTCACGGTCGCACCGCTCGTGCCGGCGCTGCCGGAGATCGAGTACGTCGGGGTCGACGAGGCGGTGATCTTCGCCGTCCAGATCTCTTCCTTGGCGTTGTTGCGGCGGTCAGTCCACGAGGGGAAGAAAGCGTTGCCGTAACCGGAGAGACTGTTGTAGTCGCCGAACTGGTTGCCGGAATCGGCGCCGGAGACCGTCTCGTCGGTCATGGCCGTGGTGACCTTGACCGGTGCTTCCCACGACACGCCGCCGTTGGTGGAGAGCTGGTAGTAGACGTCGACCTTCTTGCGGCCCGGATCGCCGACGGTGTCGTAGTAGATGGCGCCGAGGTTGCCGTTCGTCTCGTCGACGGCGATGAAGGGATTGAACTGGTCGTTGAGACCGCTCTGGTCGTTGATCTTCACGCGCGCGCTCCAGGTGGCGCCGCCGTCGGTGGAGCGGGAGAACCAGATGCGCGTCTTGCAGGTCGAGCTGGTGCTGGCGCCCGGCTCGTTGGAGGCCGTGGTGCAGCCCGTGTTGCCCGAGAGGTCGGCCCACAGCGCGTAGACGTTGTTCGTCGTGCCGGTGCGGTACGTGCCGCCGGAGACGTAGATGAGGATGCGCCGGTTGTTGAAGGCCGGCACGCCGATGTCGTACGAGTCGTAGGTGGTGACGATGCGCACCGGCGCCGCGTAGCTCGCGCCGCCGTTGGTCGACTTGACCATGTAGATGCCGCGCGAGCCGGTGTCGGGCCAGAAGCCGAACACGTCGCCAGTGGAGTTGGTCTTGACGTCGGCGCCGATGGCGGTGCCGGTGGTCTCAGTGCCGCTGACTTTGATCGGCGTGCCCCAGCCGGACGAGGTGCGGCGGTTCATGTACGCCGGCGCGCCGTTGTGCCAGATGACGTAGTTCTGGTCTTTGTAGGCCGACGTGGCGCTGTGGTCGATCCACTGCATCTGCTTGTCGGTCTGGGTCTGGCTCCCGGAGACGGTGCCGTCGAAGACCCACGTGGCGCCGCCGTTGGTGGAGCGGTACGACTGCACTTTGAGCACGTTGCCGTTGATGCCCATGGTGGTCGACCAGGCCGTGCCGTCCGAGGTCCAGTCGACGGTCGGATCGGAGTGGAAGGAGTCGGTCCCGGTGAGCGGCAGGTAGGTCTGCCCCCAGGTCACACCGCCGTCGGAGCTGTAGTACATCCCCTGCTGGCCGGAGCCGGAGATGTTGTTCGAGCCGGCGATGATCTTGCTCGGGTCCCAGTAGTTGACGCGGATGTCGGACTCGCTGCGCGACGAGGTCTGCGCTCCCGAGGTGCGGACGTTCGTGCCGGCGGTGGCGGCGGTGGTGGCCACTTTGAGCGAGTGGTGCTCGATGGACTCGTCATCGCGGTCGCGGAATTCCCGTCCCGGCGGCATGGTGGCCTCGGGGTTTCCCGGCTTGAGGTCCTGGTGGCTGACCATCCACTCGAGGATCTCTTTGAGGACGTGCGGATAGCCGCCGGTCGGGTCGTCGGGGTTGTCGTAGTTGCCCTGCGGATGCCCCTTCTGCCAGTAGACCTTGAGCCACGGCGGGACGACCTGGTCGCCGGCGTCGCGGGCCTTGAGACGGCCAAACTCCTGGTTGGCGCGGATGAGTTTCTCGAGGGCGCTGCCGGGCTTGGCGTGTGCGGCTTTGAGCTGTTCTTCGACGCTCGGGAACTTGGGGACTTTCGCTTGCGGGGGGACGGTGGCGGCGCTGGCGATGCTGACGAAAAAGAGGAGGAGTCCTGTCAAAAGGACAGAGGTTTTCTTCACGTGCTTCCTTCCTGATGCGTACCGATTTGGACGGGGAATCTGCTGCCCCTAGATCAAGAACGATGCCGCACGAAAAGGGCGGAGTTCCGCCCTTCCCGGTAGCTTTACTGACCCTTAAACGGCGAAATCACGGGTCAGGATGTGCGCCGGGGTGCGGGCCTGACCCATGGGGAACGACGAGGGCCTCCGGGCTGGTCGTCTCTCCGAGGAATTACGATGCCCACGTGCTTCGCCGGCTCCGGGATCATCTGGTCGACCTTCCGCGACTGCGGCTGCTCCAAGCGGTGGTCGAAGACGCAATCGCGCTGCGGGCACGCTGCATCTCCTTCGGCCGCACCGCGCTCGAGCCGAAGGCCCGCCTCGGTGCCGGCCCTCACGGCCTGCGCTGCTTCGTGCCCGAGCCCGACCTGCCGCCGGAGCGCAACCCGTTCAAGGAGGCATGAAGAAAAAGGGGACGCCGCGGTGCAGCGTCCCCTCCTTCGTGGCGGCCTGGCGCGCGGGCTATGTGATCGTCTTCAGTTTCTTCGGGTGGACGGCGGGGGATTTCTGCCCGGCCGCAACCACCTTCGGCGCCTCCACCGTCACCGCCAGGATCCGGTAGCCGTTGCGGGAGGGCCGCCGGAGCATCCCCGCCGGCGGCATGCCCTACGGCACCCTGGTGGTCGCGCCGCCGCTGCTGCTCGCGCTGGTGAACGGCAAGCCCGCCAGGCTCGTCGCCCTCGACCTGGCCACGCACCAGGTGCGCTGGGAGCGCACGGCCGAGCGCGAGTGGACGACGATGAAGCCGCTCGCCCACGACGGCGCCGTCATCGCCGGCACGGAGGAGAAGACGCTCTGCGCCTTCGCCCTGGCCGACGGCGCGACCCGCTGGTGCACCCCCGTCCCGCAGATCCCCCGCGGCCTCGGTACCGCCGGCGGGATGCTCTACGTCGGGACGCTGAATGGAAAGGTGCTGGCCTACCGTATCCGTACAGGGGACGGCCGGGGGATTTAGGGAGGTTGCTGGTTGCTGTGTTGCTGGTTCGTGGTGGTGTCTCGCCCGAGGGTGCGGTTGGCATAACGCCACCACGAACCAGCAACCAACAACCAGCAACATCTTGACATTTTGAACCGATCGATCCATATTGATCGTCAATGGCACGCCCCAGAGCATTCGACGAAGAGACCGCCCTCCGCAAGGCCATGGACACCTTCTGGACCAAAGGCTTCGAGGCCACCTCCGTCAGCGACCTGACCGAGGCCATGGGCATCGGGCGGTCGAGCCTCTATGCCGCGTTCGGGGACAAGGACGCGGTGTTCGCGCGGGCCATGGAGCTGTACGTGCGGGAAGTGTCGGCGGAGCGGGTGCGCATCCTGCGCACGGCCGAGTCGGCGCGGCAGGGAGTGCGCGACTTCCTCGCCCATCACATCCGCGTGGCCACCGATCCGCGCACGCCCGCGGGCTGCCTGGTCGTCAACACGGCCCTGGAGATCGACGGCGTGGCGGAAGAGGCGGCGGAGCGGCTGACCTCGCGCTCGAAGATCGCCGACCAGGCCATGCGCGAGCTGCTCGAGCGCGCCCAGGCCGCCGGCGAGCTCGATCGCTCCGTCGACGTCCGGGCCCTGGCCCTGATGCTCGTGGCGGTCTCGTACGGAATCCACGTCATGGCCCGCATGCACCGCGACCGCAAGACCCTGCAGTCGATTGCCGACGCCGCATTGGCGCAGCTCGGCTGAAAAAATTTTGAGCGTTTCTGAACCAATCGGTTCAGAACAACTGGAGGACGTCATGATCGAGAAGACCGCGTTGCTCATCGTCGACCCGTACAACGACTTCATCTCCGAGGGTGGGAAACTCTGGCCGTACGGCAAAGAGGTGGCGGAGCGGATCGGGATGATCCCGAACATGCGCCGGCTGCTGGCGTCGGCGCGCCAGGCGGGGGTGCTGGTGGTGTACGTGCCGCACCGCCAGTTCGAGGAGGGGGACCTGGAGGGGTGGAAGTTCCTCAACCCGTCGCACGCCAGGGCGAAGCACATCCGCCCCTTTCTCCGCGGGAGCTGGGGCGCGGAGCTCCATCCCGACTTTCCCCGCGATGCCGCGGACTTCGTGGTGCAGGAGCACTGGCTGCACAACGGCTTCGTCGGCACGGACCTGGACATGCTCCTCCGCGCGCGCGGCATCGAGCGCCTGGTGCTCTGCGGCATGCGCGCGAACACGTGCGTGGAAGGGACGGCGCGCTACGCGGTCGAGATCGGGTACCACGTCACCATCGCCAGCGACTCCACGGCGGCGTTCCGCTGGGAGGAGTGGCAGGCCACGATGGAGGCGAACGCGCCGACGTTCGCGCACGCCATCGCGAAAGCCGAGGACATCGTGCGGGGGTGGCAGAACGCGTAGCGCGCGCGTTGGCGCGCGGTTGCGCGCGGTTGCTGGTTGCTGTGTTGCTGGTTCGTGGTGGCCTTTCGCGAAACGCGCGCTCCGGCGCGGCAGCACCACGAACCAACGACCAGCAACACAGCAACCGCTTGTCAGCGCGTGATGGGCGTTCCGCGAAACGCACGTTCAGGCGGGCCAGCCCCACGAACCAGCAACCAGCAACCCAGCAACCACCCACTCGACTTTCCGCAGTTCCATCTGTTAAAACCGGCTCCAGGCGGCACAGGAGGAGAGATGCGCATGGCGAAGCTTGTCTGGGCGGTGTTGGTCTCCATTCTCGGTCTGGCCGGGTGCGTCAATCCCGAGCAGCAGGCCACCGGCAGCGGGAGCGGGACGCAGCAGGGGGGCGGCGCGGGCGCGGGCGGGCCCGTGCGCATCGGCTTCTCCATGGACACGCTCAAGGAAGAGCGGTGGCAGCGCGACCGGAGGCTGGTCGAAAAGCGGGCCAGAGAGCTGGGGGCGGTGCTCGACATCCAGGTCGCCAACGGCGACGACGCGGTGCAGACGCGCCAGGCCGACAACATGTTGACCAAAGGCGTCGACGTGCTCATCGTCGCGCCCCACAACGGCGAGATCGCGGCGTCCATCGTCGAGGCCGCGCACCGGCGCGGCGTCCCGGTCATCTCGTACGACCGCCTGATCCGCAACGCCGACGTCGACCTCTACCTCTCCCACCAGCTCGAGCAGGTCGGCGAGATGCAGGCCGGTTACGCGCTCCAGCGGAAGCCGAAAGGGAACTACGTCCTCATCGGCGGCTCCCCGACCGACTACAACGCGCAGCTCCTGCGCCGCGGGCAGATGAAGGTCCTGCAGCCGGCCGTCGACCGCGGCGACATCAAAATCATCTCCCAGCAGTTCGCGCGCGAATGGAAGGCGGAGGAGGCGCTGCGGCTCACCGAAGACGCGCTCACCCGCACGGGCAACAAGATCGATGCCATCGTGGCCTCCAACGACGGCACGGCCGGCGGCGCCATCTCCGCGCTGGAGGCGGCGGGCCTGGTCGGCAAGGTGGTGGTCACCGGCATGGACGCGCAGAAGGATGCCATCCAGCGCATCGTGCGCGGCTCGCAGACCATGACCGTCTGGAAGCCGATCGAGCCGCTGGCCACCAGTGCCGTCGACGCCGCGGTGAAGCTCGCGCGCAAGGAGCCGGTGCAGACCGCCGACAAGATCAACAACGGCAAGATCGACGTGCCGGCCATCCTGCTCGCGCCGGTGGCCGTCGACAAGGCCAACGTCGAGGACACGGTGATCAAGGCCGGCTATCACAAGCGCGAAGAGGTGTACGCGCCGGGGCAGTGATGAGCGATGCCCCGCTGCTGGAAATGCGCGGCATCTCCAAGACCTTTCCGGGGGTGCGCGCGCTCGACGATGTCTCGTTCGACCTCCGCCGCGGCGAGGTACACGCGCTCTGCGGCGAGAACGGCGCCGGCAAGTCGACGCTGATGAAAGTCTGCGCCGCGGTCTACCCGACCGGCATGCACGGCGGGGAGATCCTCATCGACGGCAAGGTGCAGCAGTTCGCCGGCATCCGCGATGCCGAGAGAGCCGGCATCGCCGTCGTGCATCAGGAGCTCTCGCTGGTCCGGGAGATGACCATCGCCGAGAACATCTTCCTCGGCCGCGAGCCGCGCCGCTTCGGCGTGATCCAGCGGGAGGCGCTCTTCAGCCGCGCGCAGCAGGTGCTCGACGACCTGCAGCTCCACCTCGATCCCGCCAAGCCGGCCGGCCATCTCGGAATCGGCCAGCAGCACCTGGTGGAGATCGCCAAGGCGCTCGCGCGCGAGGCGCGCATCCTCATCCTCGACGAGCCGACGGCCGCCCTCACCGACACCGAGGTCGAGATCCTGGTGCGCATCCTCGAGCGCCTGCGCGCGAAGGGCGTGGGGATGGTCTACATCTCCCACAAGCTCGACGAGGTGTTCCGCCTCGCCGACCGGATCACCGTGCTGCGCGACGGGCGGACGGTGAGCACCGACCCCGCGGCCGATCTCGACAAGGCGCAGGTGATCGCGCGCATGGTCGGGCGCGAGATCAAGGACCTCTTCCCGACCGCCGCGCGCACGCCGCGGGACGTCGTCTTCGAGGCCGACGGCGTGACGGTGGAAGACCCGAACGTGCCGGGCAAGCTGCTCGTCCACGACGTCAGCTTCAGCGTGCGCCGCGGCGAGGTCCTCGGCATCGCCGGCCTGGTCGGCGCCGGACGCAGCGAGCTGCTGATGGCGCTCTTCGGCGCGCATCCCGGCCCCTCGCGCGCGCAGATCCGCGTGGAAGGAAAGCCGTTGACGGTCCGCCATCCGAACGACGCCATCGCCCGCGGCGTCGGCTTCGTCACCGAGGACCGGAAGCGGTACGGACTGCTCCTCGACCAGACGCTGACGATGAACATGACCCTGGCCATGCTGCACCTTTCCGGCAGGAAGCTGGTCGACGTGGACGCGGAGACGGCGGCCGGCGAGCGCGCGCGCCGGGACCTGCGCATCAAGGCGCCGTCGGTCTTCGTCAACGCCATGACGCTCTCGGGCGGGAACCAGCAGAAGGTGGTGCTGGCGAAGTGGCTCCTGACCAATCCGAAGGTCCTGTTCCTCGACGAGCCGACGCGCGGCATCGACGTCGGCGCGAAGCAGGAGATCTACACGGAGATCAACCGTCTCGCCGCGCAGGGGCTGGCCATCGTGCTGGTGTCGTCGGAGCTGCCGGAGGTGCTGGCCCTCTCCGACCGCATCCTCGTGCTGCACGAGGGACGGATGACCGGCCAGTTCACGCGCGCCGAGGCGACGCCGGAGAGGGTGATGGCGGCGGCGACGGGACACGGAAAGGCGGCCTGATGACGACCATCTCCGACACCGCCCCACAGCGGCGCGTCTCCTTCACGGCCCTCCGCGCGTACACGATGTTCTTCGCGCTGGTCGTGATCTGGATGTTCTTCCAGTACAAGACGGTCAGCGACCTCTATCCGTACGGGCTGTTTCTCCATCCGCTGAACTTCGCCAACCTGCTCAAGCAGATGTCGGTCACGGGCGTGCTGGCGGTGGGAATGCTGATGGTCATCGTGGCGCGGCAGATCGATCTGTCGATCGGTTCGCTCCTCGGCCTGGCCGGCGGCGTGGCGGCGATGGCGCAGGAGCTGGGGCTGGTGCCGTCGCTGTTCGCCGCGATCGTGATCGGTCTCGCCGTCGGCGCGCTGCAGGGCAGTCTGGTGGCGTGGGGGAACATCCCCGCCTTCATCGTCACCCTCGGCGGGCTGCTCACCTGGCGCGGCGTGATCCTCTACCTCAGCAAAGGAGAGACGATCCCGATCCGCCTGCCGGTGTTCCGCTCCATCGGCGTGTCGCTCGTCCATCCGGCGGTGGGGCTCGCGCTCGCGGCGGTGGCCATCGCGGCCATCGTCTGGGTGACGCTGCGCCGCAACGCCACGCGGCGGCGGCACGGGCTCGCGCCGTCGTCAGCCGCCGCGACGCTCGCGCGCATCGTCCTCCCCTCGGCGCTGGCCGTGCTGTTCGTCTACCACATGAACCTGCAGGGCGGCGTGCCGCTGCCGGTCCTGGTGCTGCTGGTCGTGGCGCTGCTCGGCGCGTTCGTCACGCGCAGCACGACCTTCGGACGCTACCTGTATGCGATCGGCAGCAACCCCGAGGCGGCGCGGCTCTCGGGCATCAGCATCGGCCGGCACATCCTCGGGGCGTTCTGCTTTCTCGGCGCGATGGTGGGCGTCGCCGCGATCCTGCACACCGGCCGCGTGGGAAGCTCGTCGCCCGACGCAGGGTCGCTCATGGAGCTCGACGCCATCGCCGCCTGCGTCATCGGCGGCACGAGTCTGATGGGCGGACGCGGCACGGTGGCGGGCGCGCTCCTCGGCGCGCTGATCATGGCCAGTCTCGACAACGGCATGTCCCTGCTCAGCGTGGAGAACGCCACCCAGTACATCATCAAGGGGGCGGTGCTCGTCGCCGCGGTAGGATTCGACATGGCCGGACGGAGGAAGGGATGAGAAAAACGCTCGCGGTGGCGCTGCTGCTCCTCGTCTCCTGCGCGGCCACGAAGCGGCGCGCCGTGGAGCCGCGCGCGCCGTGGCACCACGAGTGGGCGCGCGGCGCCGTCTTCTACGAGATCTTCGTGCGCAGCTTCGCCGATTCGGACGGCGACGGCGTCGGCGACTTCAACGGCATGACCGCGAAGCTCGACTACCTCGACAGTCTCGGCATCGACGGCATCTGGCTCATGCCGATGTTCGAGTCGACCAGCTATCACGGCTACGACACTACCGACTACGACAACGTCGAGCGCGACTACGGCACGAACGCGGACTTTCAGCGCTTTCTCGACGAGGCCCACAAACGCGACATCCGCGTGATCGTCGATCTCGTGCTCAACCACACCAGCGTCGAGCACCCGTGGTTCGTCGAGTCGGCATCGTCGCCGTCCTCGCCGCGTCGCGACTGGTACGTCTGGCGCGCCACCGATCCGGGGTGGAAGCAGCCGTGGGGCGGCTACGATCCGTCGTGGCACTTCCGCAACGGCGCGTACTACTACGGCGCGTTCTGGAGCGGCATGCCGGACCTCAACTACGACAACGCCGCCGCGAAAGCGGAGATGTTCCGCATCACGCGCTCCTGGCTCGAGCGGGGCGTCAGCGGCTACCGGCTCGACGCCACGCGCTATCTCGTCGAGACCGGTCCGGGCGAGGCGGGACAGGCCGATACAGCGGGCACGCGCCGGGTGCTCGCGGAACTGTCCGCCGAGGTGCGGAAGGTCCGCCCCGACTCGGTGCTGGTCGCGGAGAACACCGTCGACACGGCGAAGCTGGCCACGTACTACGACTCGATGCCGATGAACTTCAACTTTCCGCTGGCGGCGGCGATTGTCGAGGGCGTGAAGAACGGCAGCGCCACCGGCATCGTCCACGTGCTGCGCGACGTGCTGCGGCTCTACCCGCGCGGCGCCATCGACGCACCGTTCCTCACCAATCACGACCAGACGCGCATCGCCACCGTGCTCGGCAACGACGACGGGAAGCTGCGCAGCGCCGCGGCCATCCTGCTCACGCTGCCCGGCATGCCGTTCCTCTACTACGGCGAGGAAGTCGGCCTCGACAACGGCCCTGGGTCGAACGACGAGGCCAAGCGGACGCCGATGCCGTGGAGCGCGGCGGGCGGCTTCACCACCGGCACGCCGTGGCACGCCTACGCGCCGGGCGTGGCCGCGGACAACGTCGCCTCGCAGGCGAACGACCCCGCCTCGCTGCTCTCGCACTACCGGGGCTGGATCGCGGCGCGGAAGGCCACGGGTGCGCTGTCGAAGGGAACCATCGCGCCGCTGGAAGCGCCGGTCTCGGTCCTGGCCTTCGTCCGCGAGAGTGGGGACGAGCGCGTGCTGGTGGTGCACAACCTCGGGCGCTCGCCGTCCGAGGTGGCCCTCCCGGTCGACGCGGCGGGCTTCGAGAACATCCACGGCAACGTCCCCGCGCCGAACGGATCGCGCGGCGCATGGCGCGTGTCGGTTCCCGCCTACGGCAGCGCCGCCTGGCGTTTGCGGTAGGCGGAAACTGTCACGGTCCGGGGAGTTGAAGCCATCCCGCGTTGCCGCGCCGAAACCGGTTACATACGCCTTATACTCCGCGTCGCATCTCCATCTTTCAGCACATCAGCCCCGGCTGTCGATCCACACCAACAGGAGGAGCCATGACGAGGTTGTTGCAATCCCTGCGAACCGGGTTCGCCACATTCCTGTTTCTGGTCGCCGTGAGTGCGTGGGGCCAGAGCACCGCCCGCATCGAGGGCATCGTTACCGACGGAACCGGCAGCTCGCTGCCGGGGGCCACCGTCACCGCCACGCACACCGAGACGAACGTCACGCGCACGGTCGTCACCGACAGTAACGGCGCGTACACCATCACCCCGCTGGCGGTCGGTGACTACCGCGTGCGCTTCGAGCTGAACGGCTTCCGCCCCACCGAGGCACCGGTGGAGCTGACGGTGAACGAAGTCGCGCGCGTCGACGTGAAGCTGGAGCTGGGCGCCCTCACCGACACGCTGACGGTGGTCGCGGCGGCGCCGGTGATCGAGAAGACCACCTCCTTCATCGGCACGGTCATCGAAGAGGAGATGGTCGAGAACCTCCCGCTGAACGGCCGCAACTTCACCCAGCTGGCCACGCTCTCTCCCGGCGTGACGCGCGGCATCCCGGGCAGCAACGCCGCGGGCGGCGGCGCGGGCACGGACTCGGAGACCTTCCGCTATTCCGAGTTCGGCGGCGCGGCGCTGTCGGTCAACGGCCTGCGCGAGCAGTTCAACAACTACATGATCGACGGCGTCGACAACAACGAGACGCTGGTGAACTCGATCGCCTACCTCCCCTCGCCCGAGGCCATCCAGGAGTTCAACGTCATCACCACCAGCGCCCCGGCCGAGTTCGGGCGCGCCGGCGGCGCGGTGCAGAACCTGGTCATCAAGAGCGGCACGAACGATCTGAAGGGCAGCCTGTTCTACTTCCGCCGTCCGGAGAGTCTGGCCGAGCAGCCCGCGTTCGCCACCACCAAGCCCGACTTCAACAACGAAGACTGGGGCCTCACGGTGGGCGGGCCGATCCTGCGCGACCGGCTGTTCTACTTCGGCAGCTACCACGGCCTGCGCAACTCGATTCCGGTGGAGTCGGGGAACTTCGTGACCGTGCCCACCCTGAAGATGCGCGACGGCGACTTCTCGGAGCTCCTCGATCCGAGCCACTGCCTGCTGCGCGACAGCACCGGCACCTGCCGGCCGGTGATCATCTACGACCCGCTCACCGGGAATCCCTTTCCCAACAACGTCATCCCGGCGAACCGCATCAACCCGGTCGGACGCGCCTATCTGAACGCGTTCCCGGCGCCGACCAACGCCAGCATCACCCGCAATTACCTGACCGAGCGCCAGAAGCAGAGCACGTACGACGATTTCGACGCGAAGATCGATTTCACCATCAGCGCCACCGACCAGCTCTTCGCCAGCGGCAGCAGCTGGTCCGATTCGTTCAGCGATCCGGGACGCATCCCGGGATTCCAGGCCGGCTTCGGCGCCGGCACCTCGGAGAACGAAGGCTACACGCTGCGCGTGGGCGAGACGCACCTCTTCTCCAGCGCCCTGATCAACGAATTCCGCGCCGGCTGGACCGACTTCCACTTCGGCTTCCTCCCCGTCGGTTTCGGCACGAACCAGAACGAGGAGCTGGGCATCCCCGGCCCGGGCGGCATCACCACGCCGAACGGCATCTCGCTCATCGGGGGCGGCAACGGCTTCTACATGGAGTACCTCGGCGACTTCGGCCAGTACGTCATCAACCAGCGCACCATCCAGCTCTCCGACGCGGTGACGTGGCTGAACGGCAATCACACGTTCAAGTTCGGCGGCACGGCCATGCGCCGCGAGCTCGCCCAGCAGCGCACGCAGGTCGGCAAGGGCTTCTACTTCTTCCGCGACGCCATCCCCGCGTTCGGCACGCGGCCCGAGCTCGGCTTCAGCGGCTATGAAGTGGCCGACGTGCTGGTGGGCACGACCGAGTTCACCGCCACCGGCATCCCCGGCTACGTGCCGCGCAACGCCATCCACTGGGAGAACGCGCTGTTCGTGCAGGACGACTGGCGCGTCAACCCGAACCTGACCCTGAACCTCGGCCTGCGCTGGGACATCTTCACGCCCTACTACGAGGAAGACGACCAGCTCGCGAACTACGACCCGGTCTCGCAGCGGCTGATCCTCCCCGACCAGAACGGCCGGTCGCGCTCGACGCTCGAAACCGACTGGAACAACTTCGGCCCGCGCCTCGGCTTCAACTATCTGCTGAACGAGAGGACCGCCGTGCGCGGCGGCTACGGCATCTTCTACTCGCTCGACCGCGGCGGCATCGACAACCAGCTCACCGAGAACCCGCCGGCCGTCGTCACCGAGTACCGCTTCGGCACCGCCGCGGGCGCGCGCGTGCGCATCTCCGATCCCATTCCGCTCCCGACGCCGGTCGATGCGAACAACCCGGTGCTGCCGCAGGGCTCGGGGCTGGTCTACATTCCCGAGGACTCGGAGAACACGCAGGTGCAGCAGTGGAGTCTGAGCCTGCAGCGGGAGCTGTTCGCGCGGACGTCGGCCATGGTGGCGTACGTCGGCACGCGCGCGGAAAACCTGTCGGCGCGCATCACCTCGGCCGGCTTCGCCGGCGCGGTGGCCGATCGCCTGACCACGGTCATGTACATCGGCGAGTCGAGCTACGACGCGCTGCAGACGTCGTTCCGCATGTCCGAGTGGCGCGGCCTGTCGCTGCTCGCCGCGTACACGTACAGCCAGGCCACGAACAACACGCCCGGCCTCTTCGCCGGCAACCCCTCGCGCGGCGGCACGGTCACGGACGCGGACTGCATCCGCCCCGACCAGGACTGCAATCTCTCGCTGGACGAAGGTCCGGCCGACTTCGACATCCCGCACCGTTTCACCGTGGCCGGCACGTACCGGCTGCCGTTCATGGCCAACAATCCGCTCCTCGGCGGCTGGGCGGTGAACGCGGTGTACACGGTGCAGTCGGGCACGCCGTTCACGGTCTACTCGGGCTTCGACGGCATTCGCCGCGCCGACCAGACCGGAGATCCGAACGACGGCCCGAAGTCGACGGATCAGTGGTTCGATACCTCGGTGTTCCGCGCCGCTGCGGGCGCGCAGGGAACGGCCCGCCGCAACTCCGTTCGCGGCCCCGGCTTCCGCACGCTCGACCTGTCGCTGTTCAAGACGTTCGGCCTGGCACGCGCCGGCGAGATCGAGCTGCGCGTGGAAGCCTTCAACGTGTTCGACAAGCCGATCTACAGCCAGCCGAACAACGTCGTCGGCGACCCGAACTTCGGCCGCATCACCGGGACGCGGCTGAATACGGAGCGCCAGGTGCAGCTGGCCGTGCGCTACCTGTTCTGAGCTTCGGCGTGGGGCGGGCTGAAGCCCGCCCCACGTCATTCGATGCGGATCTCCACCCTCTCGAACGCATCGCGCAACGTCACCACCACCGTCCCGTCCCGCACCGTCCAGTCGCTCCGCGGCAGCGCCGTGCCCCCCATGCTCACGCGCGACGCCTCCACTCCCCGCACCGCCAGTTGCAGCGCGCGCGGGCGCGGGCGGTAGGAGCCCTCGGGCGCGCCGATCTCGACGATCGTGGCCGCGCCCTCCTTCCGCGCGCGGAAGCGCCGGCGCGCGAAGCCGCCGCGCTCGTAGGCGAAGCCGTCTCCCGCGTCTTCGTAGAACGTGCGCTCCGAGGTGCCCGACGGATAGAGCGTCACCTCCAGCGGCTGTCCCGCCATCTCACCCGTGTGCTGCACCACCGGCTGGCCGAACACGAACGCTCCGCCGCGCACGAAGATCGGAATGGCCTGCATGGTCACCGGCACCGTGATCCCGCGTCCGCCGGTGTAGCGCCGGCCGGTCCAGAAGTCGTACCACTCCCCCTTCGGCAGGTACACGCCGCGCTCGGTGACCCCGGCGCGCAGCACCGGCGCGATCAGCAGGTCCGGACCGAAGAGGAACTGATCGTCCATCCCCCACGTTGCCCCCTCGTCCGGGAACTCGACGAACATCGGCCGCATCGCCGGCACGCCGCTCTCGGCCGCCTCGCGCATGGCCGAGTAGATGTACGGCAGGAGGCGGTAGCGCAGCTCGATCGCCCGGCGGTTGATGGCCTCGTACTCCACGCCGTACGACCACGGCTCCTGGTCGGGGGTGCCGAACGTCGTGTGCGTGCGCATGAACGGGTAGAACACGCCCGCCTGCAGCCACCGCGTGTACAGCTCGGGCGTGGGCGCCTCGGCGAAGCCGCCGATGTCGACGCCGACGAAGGGGAAGCCCGACAGGCCGAGGCCGAGGAGCATGGGGATGCTGGAGCGGAACGCCGTCCAGTCGCTCACGTTGTCGCCGGGCCACAGCGCCGCGTAGCGCTGTCCGCCCGCGAACGACGCGCGAGAGAGGATGAACGGCCGCGCGTCCGGCCGCAGCTTCGAGAGGCCCTCGAACGTGGACCGCGTCATCAGCATTCCGTAGACGTTGTGGATCTCGCGGTGATCCGTCGGCTGCCCCTCGTTGTCGTGGCGGACGTCGAGCGGCATCGTGCCGCTGGCCGTGTCGAATACCGCCGGCTCGTTCATGTCGTTCCAGATGCCGGCCACGCCCTGCTTCACGAAATCGGCGTAGAGGCTCCCCCACCACGCGCGCGCGGCCGGCTTGCTGAAGTCGGGAAATACGCTCGGCACGCCCGGCGGCTTCGACCAGTCGGGCGCGTCGCCGTCTTCCGCCTTCGCCGGCCACACCGGCGCCTGGTAGATCGAGCCGTCCGCGTTCTTCACGAAGTGATCGCCGGCCAGCCCCGTGTCGTACGGCGCGTAGCCGCGCACCGCCGGCGGATGCGGATCGACGATGGTCACGGTGCGGAAGCCCTGCTTCCGCAGGTCGGCGATCATCCTGGCCGGATCGGGGAAGCGTTTCGGATCCCAGGTGAAGGGGCGATAGCGGTCCTGATAGTGGATGTCGAGCCAGATCACGTCGGCCGGGATGCGCCGCTCGCGGAAGTTGTCGGCGATGAAGCGCACGCGGCTCTCCGGGTAATAGCTGTAACGGCACTGGTGATAGCCGAGGGCCCACAGCGGCGGCAGCGGCATGCGGCCGGTCAGCGCGGTGTAGCGCTCGAGCACTTTCTTCGGCTCGGGACCGTAGATGAAGTAGTAGTCGAGCGCTCCTCCTTCCGCGCCGAACGACAGCACGCCCTCGGACTGATGCCCGATGTCGAAGTTGCTGCGGAAGGTGTTGTCGAAGAAGACGCCGTGCGCGACGCCGCCCCTCATGGAGATGTAGAAGGGAACGGAGACGTAGAGCGGGTCGGTGCTCTCGTTGTAACCGAACGTATCGCTGTTCCACATGGTGAAGCTGTAGCCGCCGAGCTTCCACCCGCGCTTGCTCAGCGGACCGTTCTTCTCGCCGAGGCCGTAGATCTGCTCGTCGTCGCGGAGACGCTTGAACACACGGCCGCCGCCGGCGGCGCCGAGGGTCGTGCCGCGCGTGCGGTCGTCCTCGTCGAGCGACTGCCCGCCCGCGGTGGCGAAGGCGACGCGGAACGGCGCGTGCTGAATGGTGACTCGGAGCGCGGAGGTGGAGAGGGTCGAGCGCGCCGACTGAATGTCGAACGTCGCGCCCGCCTCGCCCAGCGCGCGGTTGATGACCGCGTACGAGTGATCGCGCGGCTCGCGCGACGCGGGGGTGACCCGCACCCGGATGACCTCGGGCGAGAGCGCCGTCACCATGGCCACCGCCTCCCCATTCTCGAAGCGCAGCGCGCTCCCCTGCCGCGACGGCCGCGGCATGTCGCCGACGGGCCTCCACTGCGCCAGCAGCGGCAGGGTGACGAGCAGCGTGGAGAGCAGCAGCAACCGGAAGGTCTTACGCATGGGCGGCATTTTATGCGCGCATCGGCTCTCAGTCGTCCTTGTCGTGCGCCATCTCATCGAGCGCCACGGCGATGGCCAGGACCAGCGCGTCGTCCTCCCCTTCCGCGACCTCGATGCCATACGTGTCGGTGAAGGTGAACCAGCGCTTCGACACCTGGCCGATGACGTCGCCGCCGCGGCGGAGGGTGTATTCGTGGTCGAGGATGCTGCCGTCGACGTCGAGGTCTTCACCGCCGGGGATGTCGACCTTGAACTTCTGCCGCAGCGGCGCGAAGAGCGCCTTGGTGATCGTGGCCGCGACCTCGCCGTCGCGCAGCACGTCCATCTTCGAGCGGACGGAGAGGAGTTTCCCGCGGATGGTGGCGACGACGTTCCCCTGCCGGTCCTTCAGCTCGAAGGTCTCGCGCAGGGTCATGACCTTGCCGTCCACCTCGAAGGCGGGATTGCCCGCCGCATCCTCGATCGTGAAGTCCTCGCCGAGGGAGATCAGCTTCTGCCGCATCTTGTATCGAGCCATGGGGAGGGGGTGTAGCACGGGGCGGACCAGCGTTGGAGGTTGCTGGTTGCTAGGTTGCTGGTTCGTGGTGGTTTTTCGCCGAAAGCACCTTCGCGTGGAACACCACCACCAACCAGCAACCAGTAACCAGCAACATCACCGGTCCACCCAGCGCATCGCCTTCTCGTTGTAGCGCGGCCCGGCGATGGCCTCCGGCGCGAGGGCGCGGTCGAGGCGCGCCAGCTCGTCCGCGGCGAGGGTGAGCTGCGTCGCGGCGGCATTCTCCTCGAGATAGCCGCGGCGCTTGGTCCCGGGGATGGGGACGACGTCATCCCCTTTCTGCAGGAGCCAGGCGATGGCGATCTGCGCGGGAGTGGCCGCGTGCGCGGAGGCGATCGTGCGCACCACCGCGGCGGCGCGCATGTTGGCGTCAAAGTTCTCTCCCTGGAAGCGCGGGTCGTTGCGGCGGAAATCCCCTTCCGGATACTCCTCGGCGCGCTTGACGTTGCCCGCCAGGAAGCCGCGGCCGAGGGGACTGAACGGGACCAGGCCGATGCCGAGCTCGCGCAGCAGCGGAATGATGCGCTCCTCGAGGTTGCGCTCCCACAGCGAGTACTCGCTCTGCAGCGCGGCCACGGGATGCACCTTGTGCGCGCGGCGGATGTTCTCCTCCCCCGCCTCGGACAACCCGAACCAGCGCACCTTGCCGGCGCGCACGAGGTCCGAGACCGTCCCGGCCACCTCTTCGATCGGCACCTCCGGATCGACGCGATGCTGGTAGAGGAGATCGATGGTGTCGATGCCGAGGCGCTGGAGCGAGCCGTCCACCGCCGCGCGGATGCGCTCCGGGCGGCTGGTCACGCCGTTCACCTTCCCCTCCTCGATCTTCCAGCCGAACTTCGTGGCGATGACCACGCCGTGACGCCGTCCGCGCAGCGCGCGCCCGAGCAGCTCTTCGTTGTGGAACGGCCCGTAGACCTCGGCCGTGTCGAAGAAGTTGATGCCGAGGTCGATGGCGCGATGGATCGTGGCCACCGACTCCTGCTCGTCCGCCGGCCCGTACGACTGACTCATGCCCATGCAGCCGAGACCGATCGCGGAGACTTCCAGGGGACCGAGGCGGCGGGTGTTCATGGGCGGAGGATATCGCGCGCCCGTATTACCCGTGGAATGAAACCCCTGGCCCTCCTCCTCCTGCTCCTCTCCTTCCCCCTGACGGCACAGCAGCGCAACGAAGTGGCGGTCTCGTTCGGACGCACGGAATTCGAGACCGCCGGCGACACCCCCGCCGTCGGCGCGAGCTACAACCGCTTCTGGACGCGCTACGTCTCCACACGGGCGGGCATCTTCTCCGCGGGGGAAGATCGCAACGCCGACGGGTTTCACGGCGAGACACGCTTCACCACCGTGTACGCCACGGTCGAATATCACCCGTTCCGCGGACGTCTCCTCTCGCCACGCGCGGCCGGCGGGCTGGCCGCGGCGCGGTTCCACGACGAGTTCGCGGGGGTCGGCCAGACCGACTCGCAGGTCCTCGGCATCTTCGGCGCCGGCGTGGACGTGAACCTGACGCGCCGTTTCGCCCTCGGCCTGGAGCTGTCGTACCTCCCCTTCAACCCCGAGCCGCGCGACCGCTTCAGCGCGGCGCTCAATCCGCTCACCACCCTCGCCTCCGCGCGCTTTCGCTGGTGATGTGAGACGATCCGCCCGAAATGCCTTTTTCGAATTTTGGACTGCACCCCGATTTGCTGCGCGGCATCAAGGAGCTCGGCTTCACGCGCCCCACCCCGATTCAGAATGACGCCATCCCGCCGGCCCTGGCCGGCAAGGACATCCTCGCCGCCGCGGCGACGGGGAGCGGCAAGACCGCGGCCTTCCTGCTGCCCATCCTGCACCGGCTGATGGGAAAGAAGCGCGGGAAGACCCGCGCGCTGATCCTCACGCCCACGCGCGAGCTGGCCGCGCAGATCGACGAGCACCTGCGCGACCTGGCCGTGCACACGCCGCTCTCCGGCGCCGCCATCTTCGGCGGCGTGGGGATGGGGCCGCAGGAGCACGCCTTCCGCACCGGCGTGGACGTGCTCGTGGCCACGCCCGGACGCCTGCTCGACCACTTCCAGCACCCGTACGCGAAGCTCGACGGGCTGGAGATCCTCGTCCTCGACGAGGCCGACCGCATGCTGGACATGGGCTTCCTCCCCGACATCCGCCGCGTGCTGCGGCACCTGCCGCAGAAGCGGCAGACGCTCTTCTTCTCGGCCACGCTCCCGCCCCCCATCGTGCAGCTCTCGGGGGAGATGCTGCACAACCCGGCCACGATCTCGATCGAGCGCAAGGCCGCGCCGGCGGTGGGGATCACGCAGTCGGTGTTCCCCGTCCCGCAGGACCTCAAGCTGCTGCTGCTGGACACGCTGCTGTCGCGCGGCGAAATCCAGAACGCGATCGTCTTCACGCGCACCAAGCACCGGGCCAACCGCGTCTTCGAGCAGCTCGAGAAGCGGCGCGTGAGCGTGGCCCGCATCCACGGCAACCGCAGCCAGTTGCAGCGCACCGAGGCGCTGGCGGGCTTCAAGTCGGGCAAGTACCGCATCCTCGTGGCCACGGACATCGCCGCGCGCGGCATCGACGTGGAGGCGCTGTCGCACGTGGTGAACTTCGACGTCCCGAACCTGCCCGAGGACTACATCCACCGCGTCGGCCGCACGGCGCGCGCCGAGCTGACCGGCGACGCCATCACCTTCGTGGCGCCGGACGAGGAGAACGACCTCCGCGCCATCGAGCGCGCCATCGGCAAGCGCCTCCCCCGCGTGACCGTCCCCGACTTCGACTACAAGAGCAGGCCGGCCGAGAAGCTGGAGATCCCGATCCAGGAGCGCATCGCCGCGATCCGCGCCAGGAAAGCGGAAGAGCGCGCGCGGGCCAAGGCGAAGGCGGAGCGGAAAGCGTCCGCCGCGGCACGTCCGGCGCCCGCGCCGAAACCGGCGCCCAGGCCGGCGCCGCAGCGCGGTCCCTCGTCCGGAGCGCCGAAAGCACACGGCCCCGGCGGAGGCCGTCCGCGCCGCGGACGTGGCCGTCCGTGATATGGTGAGACCACGGCCGCGGAACCTTCCGCGGCCCTTCAGTCCTTCTGAACTAAGTCAGGACCTCTGGACTCACCCCTCTTAGCTCCCGGCCGTTTCACGGCCAGCAGGAGTTTCCATGAAAGTTTACGTGGGCAATCTCTCCAAACAAGTCAATGACGCGCGGTTGAACGAGCTCGGCGCGCAGTACGGCGCGCTCGTCTCGGCGAACGTCGCCACCGAGCGCTCGACCGGCGCGTCGAAAGGCTTCGGCTTCCTCGAGTACGGCAACGACGACGAGGCGCGCGCGGCGATCGCCGGCCTGGACGGCCGCGACGTCGAGGGGCAGTCGCTCAAGGTCAACGAGTCACGTCCGCGCCAGCGCTAGGAGGCACTCATGATGATGTGGCTTTCGTTGGCTGGTGTAGTGGCGGCCGGGTTGCTGGGGTGGAATCTCTACGGCCGGTTCGCCTCGGACCGGATCGCGGGCTTGATCGAGAAGCGCCGCACGGGCTCGCGCATGGTGGGCCGCGGCGAGCTGGTGGACGGCAACCGCCACATGGCGGTGGCCCTGGCACTCACCGATTCGACGCTGTTCTACGAGAACTCGGACCTGCAGGCCTCGCTCGATCTGGAGTGGGTCCGCGAGATCGAGTACGACACGGAGCTGGTGACCGGCCAGCACGTGGAGGTGGGACGCGTGCTGCGCCTGCGCAGCTCGAGCCGCACGGTCGAGTTCGTGCTGCCGCAGGAGACCCTGACGCGCTGGCACACCATGCTGCCGCCACGGCAGGCACGCACCGCATAATCTGGAGTGCGGCGGCGCCAGCCGCCGCTCTCTATGCCGCAGCGCCAGCTGCGGCGCGGCGGCTGGCGCCGCCGCACTCCATAGCGCTACCCGCACGCGCCAATCCGTGTCTAATGGAGTGATGCGGAATCGCCGCGCGCTTCTCGTCCTGCTGCTCCTCGTGCCGGCGCTTGCGCTGCTCGCCGAGACGTACCGCGGCAACACGCAGAGCCGGGTCTTCCACCAGTCGAGTTGCCGCTACTACTCGTGCAAGAACTGCACGGCCACGTTCGGCTCCGCGGCCGAGGCGCAAAAGCACGGCTACCGGCCGTGCGGCGTCTGCGCGCCGGGTGACGACGCGCCTCGCGCCAAGGCTGAGGAGACGTACTCCGGGAACACGAATTCGCGAAAGTTCCATCGCGGCTCGTGCCGCTACGCGTCCTGCAAGAACTGCACGGCGAAATTCAGGACGCGGCAGGAGGCGGTCGACGCGGGGTACGTGCCGGGCGGGTGTTGCAGGCCGTAGCGCGGCCCCCCGCCGCAGCTGGCGCTGCGGCATAGAGAGCGGCAGCTGGCGCTGCCGCACTCCAGATCAGCCGGCCAGGACGGTGGCGATGCTGTCCACGAGGGTTGCCGGCTCGACCGGCTTCATCACGTAGGCGTCGAAGACGCTGTCCCGGGACGGCGAGCGCCCGGCGGGGAACGCCGTCACGGCGATGATCTTCAGGCCCGGGTTCTCCTGGCGCAGGCGGCGCGCCAGGACGTAGCCGTCCGTCTGCGGCATGGCGATGTCGGTGAGGACGACGTCCGGGCGCCGCAGCGCGATGGCCTCGAGGGCCAGGGCGGCGGAGCCGACGTCGACGACCTCCGCGCCGGCGCGGCGCAACACGGTGCGAAAGACGCGGCGCCCTTCCTCGTCGTCGTCGACGAGCACGATGCGCGTCCCTTCGAGACGTTGCTCGATGGTCTCGGGCGTCGCCGCCGTGGCGGCCGGCGCCTGCGGCTCGCGCGGCGCGGCCACGGCACCGACCGGCAGAGTGACGGTGAACGTCGCGCCCTGCCCACGCCCCGTGCTCTCCGCGGCCACGGTGCCGCCGTGGGCCTCGGCCAGATAGCGCACGATCGACAGCCCCAGCCCGAGGCCGCCGTGCACGCGCGTGTTCGGACTCTCGGCCTGGCGGAACGCTTCGAAGACGTGCGGCAGGAACGAGGGATCGATCCCCTCGCCGCTGTCGGAGACGACGAACTGCACGTGCGACGAGGTGCGCCGCGCGCTGACCTTCACCTCGCCGTTCCTCGGCGTGAACTTGATGGCATTCGAGAGCAGATTCCAGAGGATCTGCTGCAGGCGCGTGCCGTCGGCGGTGATCGTGCCGAGGCCGGGGGCGAAGGCGGTCAAGATGGTGATCGACTTCGCGTCGGCGCTCGGGCGCACGGTGTCGATGGTGGCCTGCAGGAGGCGCAGCACCTCGACGTTCTCCACGCTCAGGCGCAGCTTGCCGGAGACGATGCGCGAGACGTCGAGCACGTCGTCGATGAGCCGCGACTGCAGTTGCGCGCTGCGTCCGATGGCTACCACGGCCTCGCGGAACGTCTCGTCCTCCGGCGGCAACACGGGCAGCAGCCGCGCCCAGCCGAGGATGGCGGTCATGGGCGTGCGCAGCTCGTGCGAGAGCGTCATCAGGAACTCGTCCTTGGCGCGGTTGGCTTCCTGCGCCACGCGATACGAGGCCTCGGCGCGGCGGCGCTCTTCCTCGGCCAGGAAGCGCGCCTCGCGCTGCTTGAACAACTGCTCCTCGGCGTGCCTGCGCTCGGTCATGTCGCGCGTGACCTTGGCGAAGCCGCGCAGCTCGCGGTGCTCGTCGTACACGGCCGTGATGACGACGTTCGCCCAGAAGCGGGTACCGTCCTTGCGGATGCGCCACCCTTCGTCCTCGACGCTTCCGTCGCGCTTGGCGATCTCCAGCTCCTGGGGCGGCTTCCACAAATCTTCCTCGGGATAGAACGTGGAGAAGTGCTTCCCGATGATCTCCTCCGGCGTGTATTGCTTGATGCGCTGCGCGCCGGCGTTCCAGGTGGCGATGTGTCCCTCGGGATCGAGCATGAAGATGGCGTAGTCCTTCACCGAGCTGACCAGGAGGCGGAACATCTCCTCGCTCTGCCGGAGCTCTTCCTCAGCCTGGCGGCGCTGCGTGAGGTCGCGCGTGACCTTGGTGAACCCGCGCAGCTCGCCATGCTCGTCGCGGACCGCCGTGATGACCACGTTCGCCCAGAAGCGCGTCCCATCCTTGCGGATGCGCCACCCTTCGTCCTCGACGCTCCCCTCGCGTTTGGCGACCTCGAGCTCGTACGCCGGCTTCCACAGGTCGGCCTCGGGATAGAAGGAGGAGAAGTGTTTGCCGATGATCTCCTCGGGAGCGTAGCCCTTGATCCGCTGCGCGCCGGCGTTCCAGGTGACGACGTAGCCCTCGGGATCGAGGAGGAAGATGGCGTAGTCCTTTACCGAGCTGACCAGGAGGCGAAACATCTCCTCGCTGTGGCGGAGGCGCTCCTCGGCCGCGCGCCGCTCGGTGAGGTCGCGCGTGATCTTGGCGAAGCCGATGATGTGGCCGCCATCGTCGCGCAAGGCGGTGATGACCGTGTTCACCCAGAAGCGCTTGCCGTCCTTGCGGATGCGCCACCCTTCGTCGTACACGCGCCCCTCGCGCGCGGCGATCTCCAGCTCGGTCTGCGGCTTGGCCGAGGCGAGATCCTCGGGGCCGTAGAAGCGCGAGAAGTTCGAGCCGATCACCTCCTCGGCGCGATAGCCCATGATGCGCTCCGCCCCGATGTTCCAGGAACGGATCTCGCCGTCAGGGCCGAGGAGGAAGATGGCGTAATCCTCGATCGCATCGATGAGGAATGCAAGATTTTCGGCGGGGAGTCCAAGCTCGGGTCGAGAAGACATCTGTCGGAGTAAGAGTACAACGTTATGTTGTACCTCCAATCATGCTCATGCGTGAATCGCGCCCGCGAGTGCTGCGCTACCATCCGGCCATGCGCGTGTCGCTCGCGATCCTCCTCCTTCTCCTCCTCCTCGCCGGCTGCCGCACCGCCGCGCCGGCGACCTTGTTCGACGCGCTGCGTCCACTCTGCGGCCAGGCCTTCGAAGGGAGGCTGGTGGAGGGAACCGAAGCATCCGACCAGGCCCTCGGGGAACAGCGGCTGGTGATGCACGTGCGGTCGTGCTCGGATTCGGAGATCCGCATCCCCTTCCACGTCGGCGAGAACCGCTCGCGGACGTGGGTGCTGACGCGCACGCGCCTGAAGCACGATCACCGGCACAAGGACGGCTCCGAGGACCGGATCACGCAGTACGGCGGCGACACGCGCACCGGGGACGACGATCTCTCGCTCGACTTCTACGCCGACGCACACACCGCCGCCTTGATTCCGGCCGCGGCCACGAACATCTGGACGATGGCCATCGAGCCGGGGAAGACGTTCACGTACGCGCTGCGGCGCGAGAACCGCCGCTTCCGCGTGGAGTTCGACCTGACGAGACCGGTGGCCGCTCCGCCGGCGCCGTGGGGCTCGCAGTGAACGTGCAGCGCAGCGGCGCGGCGTCGTTCGTCGCGCAGTTCGAGAGCGAAGAGGAACTGCAGGGCGAGCATCGCGACAATCTCTCCCTCGGCGCGCTGCGGCTGCCGGCCTCCGAGCCGGTGCCGCTGCACACGGCCCTCACCGTCACCTTGCGCGGCCCGCACGGCGGCGAGGTGGACGTGCAGGCCACGGTCGTGGCGGTGCTGCCGGACGGCCTGGCGCTGGCCGTCGACGGCGACCCCGAGGAGCGGCTGCGGCGGCTGCTGGCCTCGCCGTCCGCGCAGACGCCGTGGGACCGCATGCGCGCGTTGTCGCAGATGGAGAAGATCCTCCTGGCGGTGAAAGCAGACCGCACCGAGCGCGCGCTGCTGCTGCAGGACAACGATCCGCGCGTGCTCCTCTCGCTGCTGCGCAACCCGCGGCTGACGGTGGACGAGGTGGCGCGCCTGGCGAAGTCTCCGCACCTCACCTTCCAGATCGCGGACGTGATCCTGAAGGCGACGCAGTGGATGTCCAGCCTCGACGTGCGCCTCGGCCTGGTGCACAACCCGAAGACGCCCCAGGCCTTCGCCCTGCGCATCCTCCCCACCCTCCCCGACGCCGAGGTACGCGCCATCGCCCGGGCCGGCACGAGCATGGCGCTCAAGCAGGCGGCGCTGCGGAAGCTGCAGGGGAAGCCGTAGGCGCGTCACCATGCGTACGGGGCTCTACCTTCTGGGTGTCGCGCTGGTGATCGTGGGCGGAAGCCTCTCCTGGGTTTGCCGGAACAGCCTGTTTACCTTCGAGCCGACGCCTCACGAGATCGGCGAGTTCCATGCGGATGCAGGAACGCATTACGCGCTTCGCCTCGTGGTGGAATCCGGCGACCCGCGTCTCAACGCCCATCGGCCCCACGTCAACGTTCAGTTGAATGGCCAGGAGCTTACCGACCTTGCGAATGTGGACGACGCGCGGGAGCTCATCCATCGCCAGGCACGCCGAGCAGGGAAGCGCGGTGCGGCTTGAGCAGCCATTGCCGCGCTGCGGAACTGCGGGGGGAGCCGTAGGCGTTCCGGAAGCGGACCGCTGGCGTCCCGCCGGCTGTCTGTGGCGGCGTCCCGCCGCCACCCACCCGGGCGCAGGCGGGACGCCTGCGCGGACAGCCGGCGAGGACGCCGGCGGTCCGCTTGACTGGCGGCACTCACCGTCCCTCCAGCCGCCACCAGGTAAACCCCGTCCGCCCTTCCGGCACGTTCTGGATCGGGGTGACTACTCCGAGCGTGCCGGCGCGGAGGAAGGCGATGGGGAGGTACTCGCCGGCGGGGTCGTTGAACAGCGGGCCGTTGGGCTCGCGGGGGCGGCGGCTCTCCAGCGACTGCGGCGCGGAGACGAGAACGCGCTCGCCGTCGATCCGGGCGGCGTACCACTGCAGGTTCTTCATCTCGTTCGTCGAGGCGGTGAACCACGTCGCCGCGAGCTGGCCGGAGCCGCGGGCGGTGAGATAGGGAAAGAACGCGGGGACGGCGGTGTCGGCGACGGTGCGCTGGTGACCCGGAGAAATGGGGTACGGAGGTGGCGGCCGAACCGGTCACGAAGTCGCAGGGAAGCGCGGGGCGGCTCGAGCGGCAGTAGAATCCAGTGGATGGATGCCAAAGAGCGACTCCTGCGCCAGGCAGGCTATTCCTATCACTTCGATCGGCTTGCTTATGTGAATCGTGAGGCTCGGAAGGTGTTCGCTGTGGAAACGATCGAAGACCATGGGGAGGATTGGCTGGTGAGAAAGCTAGCCGAGCCGAACACCTCTGGTGCCTGGAAGTTTTACGACGAGCCTGCCGCGGGGATACGGCGTGCGTTCGTCACAGAATTAGAGAATGCCGAGCATACGCATCGCTGAGGACTACCTCCGATCCGAGTACGTGCGGTTGCTGCCGGCGATGCAACGCACGGCGATTGCGGTGGAGACGGAAGTTCGGCATCTACTTCTCGGCCTGACGCTTGATCTCGAACGTTTCGAACGAGTCGTCGTCAAAACTCGTCTCAAAGACTCTGAAAGCGCCATCGACGCATTGCGGCGGCGCCAACCCTATGGTCTATTCGATCCCGATCATGCGGAGACATATTCGTTGACCGCACTTCCGGACCTGGTCGGTGTCCGTGTGCTTGTATTTCCGCCACGGCGCCTGGACGAGGTCCGCGCCGCGTTGGCGCCACGGCTGAATGGGTGGATGGCAGACCCTGTAGCCGCAACGGCTCGAGGCAGCGACCTGATCGCGCTGAAGTATTCCGGCCGGTGGACAGATGCCGATCCTGTCAGGTCTGAAGTTCAGATTGTCTCGATGCTGGTCGGTTTATTCTGGGAAGTTGAACATTCGGCGATCTACAAACCGAATCCCAATCTTCGTGGCATCGCAAGATCGATGGAGATGAGCCAAAGGATTGCCGCGGTCGAAACGGCTCTGAGAGAATTCGAGATCGAGTTCCAGCGAATCGTAGACGACGCGTCGCGGGTGTTCTGAGGCACTGACTCGCAGCCTACCGCCCCATCTCCAACCGCCACCAGGTGAACCCCGTCCGCCCTTCCGGCACGTTCTGGATTGGGGTGACCACGCCAAGCGTGCCGTCGCGGAGGAAGGCGATA
>Ga0196976_1000091_pt1 | contig 59984 bp, 57 predicted proteins | sample S3v_513CmetaG_FD_148644 | JGI IMG/M metagenome (GOLD analysis project Ga0196976, IMG submission 148644) | Soil microbial communities from Anza Borrego desert, Southern California, United States - S3+v_5-13C | ecosystem: Environmental > Terrestrial > Soil > Desert | place: USA: California...
CGTCTTCGCCATCCTGGGCCTGCGCTCGCTGTACTTCGCGCTGTCGGGCATCATCCACCGCTTCGCCTACCTGAAGTACGGCCTGTCGCTGGTGCTGGTGTTCATCGGCACGAAGATGGTGCTGATCGACGTGTGGAAGGTGCCGACCGCGCTGGCGCTGGGCGTCACCGCCACGCTGATCGCCGGCTCGGTCGTGCTGTCCCTGATCAAGACCCGTTCGGACAACAAGGCCGGCGCCGCCCGCGCGCCGCAGCCCGACCGGATCGCAGCGCAGGAGGGCACGGCCGACTGATCCCCGACCGCCCCTTCCCCCGAACCAAGAAACGGCCGGCGCCCGCTCCTCGGCGGGCGCCGTCGACGGATTGAACCCGCAGGAGGACTTGCATGTTCGACCAGTACCCGAACCAGAACCGATGGGGCACGGCCGCCCCCACCATCGATCGTGCGGCCTTCGACCTGGGCCTGCGGCAGCACATGCTGCGGGTCTACAACTTCATGATGCTGGGCCTCGCCATCACCGGCGTGGTCGCCTTCCTGGTCGCCAGCACCCCGGCGCTGTACGTACCGATCTTCACCACGCCGCTGAAGTGGGTGGTCATGCTGGCCCCGCTGGGCTTCATCATGGTGCTGTCCTGGCGTTTCCAGAGCATGTCCGTGGGCGCCCTCCAGGCGACCTTCTGGGCGTTCTGCGCCGTCATGGGCGTGTCCATGGCGTCGATCTTCCTGGTCTTCACCGGCGCCAGCATCGCGCGGGTCTTCTTCATCACCGCCGCCATGTTCGCGGGCATGAGCCTGTGGGGCTACACCACCAAGGCCGACCTGTCGAAGATGGGCGCCTTCCTGATGATGGGTCTGATCGGCATCGTCATCGCCAGCCTGGTGAACATCTTCGTCGGCTCCTCGGCGATCCAGTTCGCCATCTCGGTCATCGGCGTGCTGGTCTTCACCGGCCTCACCGCCTACGACACGCAGCGCATCAAGGAAGAGTACGCCGAGGGCTACGGCCATGAGGCGAACATGAAGCTGGCGGTCATGGGTGCGCTCGGCCTGTACCTGAACTTCATCAACCTGTTCCAGATGCTGCTCCAGCTGATGGGCCAGCGCGAGGAGTAATCCTGCGCGGGGGACCGGCCGCCGCCGGCCTTCGGCCGGTCCCCCACCGCTTCCTTCCCGGTTACGGCTCCCTTGTTCTTTTCGCTGCGCGCGCGAGCGTGTACGGTGTGGCCCGTGCCCCGCCGGGCACGCGGTGAGACGCGTCAGCCAAAGCGAAAAAAGCAAGAACCGCCGAGTATCGACCCAGGAAGGAATCAGCAGTCATGGTCACCGAACGCATCAAGGCCGGCGAGTTGCAGGTTGCCGCCGAGCTTCACCGCTTCATCGAGGACGAGGCCCTGCCGGGCACCGGCGTGTCCTCGCAGCAGTTCTGGTCGGCGCTGGACGCCATCCTGCACGACCTGGCCCCGCGCAACCGCGAGCTTCTGGCCAAGCGCGACGCGCTGCAGGCCAAGATCGACGAGTATTACCGCGCGCGCCGCGGCCAGCCGGCCGACCTCGCCGGCTACAAGGCATTCCTGCAGGAGATCGGCTACCTGCTGCCGGAGGGTCCGGACTTCACCGTGACCACCTCCAACGTCGACCCCGAGATCTCCACCACCGCCGGCCCGCAGCTGGTCGTCCCGGTGATGAACGCGCGCTACGCCCTGAACGCCGCCAACGCGCGCTGGGGCAGCCTCTACGACGCGCTGTACGGCACCGATGCCATCCCCGACGCCGACGGCGCGGAGCGCGGTGCGGGCTACAACCCGAAGCGCGGCGAGAAGGTCATCGCCTACGCCCGCGGCGTGCTGGACCGCGCCGCCCCGCTGGCCGAGGGCAGCCACGCCGAGTCGACCGGCTACGCCATCGAAGGCGGGGCGCTACGCGTCACGCTGAAGGACGGCCGCACCGTGGCGCTCGCGCAGCCGGAGAAGTTCGCCGGCTTCACCGGCGCGGTGACGGCGCCCGCGTCCATCCTGCTGGCCAACAACGGCCTGCACCTGGAAATCCGCATCGACCGCAGCCACGCCATCGGCAAGACCGACCCGGCGGGCGTGGCCGACCTGATCGTCGAATCGGCGCTGACCACCATCATGGACTGCGAGGATTCTGTGGCCGCCGTGGACGCCGCCGACAAGGTGGTGGTCTACCGCAACTGGCTGGGCCTGATGCGCGGCGACCTGACCGCGACCTTCCCCAAGGGCACCGGCACGGTCGAGCGTCACCTGAACCCCGACCGCACCTACACCACGCCGGACGGCAAGGGCACGCTGACGCTGCACGGCCGCGCGCTGATGCTGGTGCGCAACGTCGGCCACCTGATGACCAACGACGCCGTTCTGCTGAAGGACGGGTCGGAGGCGCCGGAAGGCATCCTGGACGCCATGGTCACCGGCCTCATCGCGCTCTATGACCTGAAGGGCCTGGGCAAGCATCGCAACAGCCGCGCCGGCTCCATGTACATCGTGAAGCCGAAGATGCACGGGCCGGAGGAAGTCGCCTTCGCCTCCCAGCTGTTCGGCCGGGTCGAGGATGCGCTGGGCATGGCCCGCAACACCATGAAGATGGGCATCATGGACGAGGAACGCCGCACCACGGTGAACCTCAAGGAGGCGATCCGCGCGGCGGCCGAGCGCGTGGTGTTCATCAACACTGGCTTCCTCGACCGCACCGGCGACGAGATCCACACCGCCATGGAGGCCGGCCCGGTCATCCGCAAGGCCGACATCAAGAACGCCGCCTGGATCAAGGCGTACGAGGACTGGAACGTCGACGTGGGCCTGCTGTGCGGCCTGAAGGGCCGGGCGCAGATCGGCAAGGGCATGTGGGCCATGCCCGACCTGATGGCCGAGATGCTGAAGCAGAAAATCGCCCACCCACGCGCCGGCGCCAACACCGCCTGGGTCCCGTCGCCCACCGCCGCGACGCTGCACGCGCTGCACTACCACGAGGTGGACGTGGCCGCCCGTCAGGCCGAGTTGGCCAGCCGCAAGCGCGCCAGCCTGGACGACATCCTCACCATCCCGATGGCCGACCGCGTCAACTGGTCGGAAGCCGAGATCCAGCAGGAGCTGGACAACAACGCGCAGGGCATCCTGGGCTACGTCGTGCGCTGGATCGACCAGGGTGTCGGCTGCTCCAAGGTGCCGGACATCAACAACGTCGGCCTGATGGAAGACCGCGCCACGCTGCGCATTTCCAGCCAGCACATGGCCAACTGGCTGCACCACGGCATCTGCACCGAGGCGCAGGTCATGGAGACCATGAAGCGCATGGCGGTGGTGGTGGACACCCAGAACGCCGGTGACCCGCTGTACCGCCCGATGGCTCCGAACTACGAGCAGAGCGTCGCCTTCCAGGCCGCGTGCGACCTCGTGTTCAAGGGCCGCGAGCAGCCGAACGGCTACACCGAGCCCGTCCTGCACCGCCGCCGCATCGAAGCGAAGGCGCAGGGCTGATCGTACGGCCCGCCCCCGCACAGGCGCGGGCGGGCCGTTACGCTCCGAACAGCGCGTCCCGCACGGCGACGAGGTGCATCTTCACCGCGTCGCGTGCGGCCGCCGGGTCGCGCGCCTTCATGGCGGCGACGATGGCGCGGTGGTGCGCCTCGTAGGACTGCCGGCGCTCCGGCGTCAGGCTGCGCTCCTTCAGGCGGCCCCATTCCGCCCGGTCGCGGATGCGGTTCAGCACCGTGTAGAAGGCGTCCAGCAGGTCGTTGCGGCAGGCGGCGACGATCGCCCGGTGCAGGGCGCCATCCCAATGCTCGAATTCAGCGATGCCGCGGGCGGCCTCGGACTCCCGCAGGCAGCGGTCCATCTCCGCGAAGTCGGACAGCGTGGCGCGGCCGACGGCCAGTTCGGCCACCGGCGGCTCCAGCAGGATGCGCACCTCCATCACCTGCGCCGGGCTGGCGTTGAGGAAGCCTGCCGGCAACATGTGTGGCACGCCGTCGGCCAGGGTGACGGCGATGCCGTTGCCTGAACCGCCGTCCACGAGGAACGTCCCGCGCCCGACGCCGCGGGCGATGCGCCCTTCCGCCTCCAGCATGTCCAGCGCGCGGCGCACGGTGTTGCGCGCCAGCCCCAGCGACTGCGCCAAGTCGCGCTCGGTCGGCAACTGCTCGCCCGGGCGCCAGAGGCCGCAGGCGATGGAGCGCTGCAGGTGGTCGTAGGCGACCTGGGCCCGGCCCAGCGTGTCGAGCGGCTTCGCGTCGGCCCTGATGAGCGGCTTGGTGATCAGCGGCTTGGTCATGGACGCCGGCCCCGGTTGCGCGCCTGGGGCGCACCAATGTGAACCATACGGCGACGCGCGGCACCGCGCCAATCTGCTCGATTGGTATACGAATAATCAGCCGTACGGCTAATTGACCTAGCAAACCAATCGGGATCACGATGGACCAGCGATGAGGCGATTTTAGACCGATAAGGTTCATCCAACAAAGAAGGCGCAGCCGATGAAGCTGGCGACGGTTCAGGGGGAGGGAGGCGCGCAGGTCGCGCAGGTCGACGATGCCGAGGGGCGGGCGTGGCTGGTGGACCCGCCGGCCTGGGCGCCGAAGCCGTTCGGCATGGCCGACGTGATCCGCGGCTGGCGCGATCTGCGGGGCGCGCTGGTGCGCACGGGGCCGGGCATTCCGCTGTCGCAGGTGCGGCTGCTGGCGCCGATCCCGCAGCCGCGGCGCAACCTGATGTGCGTCGGCAAGAACTACCACGACCACGCGCACGAGTTCGCCCGCTCCGGCTTCGACAGCAGCGCCAAGGGCGCGGCGGACGCCATTCCCGAGCATCCGATCGTCTTCACCAAGCTGCCGGAAACCGTCGTCGGCCCCGGCGCCGCGATCCGCTACCCGCACGGGGTCAGCGACCAGATCGACTACGAGGTGGAACTGGTGGTGGTGATCGGCCGCGCTGGCCGCGACATCCCGAAGAATGCCGCCATGGACCACGTCTTCGGCTACACCATCGCCAACGACGTGACGGCCCGCGACATCCAGGCCAAGCACAAGCAGTGGTTCCTGGGCAAGTCGATCGACAGTTTCTGCCCGCTCGGCCCGTGGATCGTCACCGCCGACGAGGTGGACCTCGCCGACACGCCGGTGCGCTGCTGGGTGAACGGGGAACTGCGCCAGAACTCCAACACCCGCGACCTGATCTTCGACGTGCCGACGCTGATCGAGACCATCTCGCGCGGCATCACATTGCAGCCCGGCGACCTGATCCTGACCGGCACGCCGGCCGGCGTCGGCCTGGGCTTCACGCCGCCGAAGTTCCTGAAGCCCGGCGACCGCGTGAAGCTGGAGATTGGCGGCATCGGCATCCTGGAAAACCCGGTGGAGGGCTGACGCCATGGCGACCGTGACGGTCGACCGCATGGCGGTCGAGGTGGACGGGCAGGGCGACGCGGTGCTGATGATCCACGGCCTGGGCGGTACCTCCAACACCTGGGCGCCGCAGGCCATGGCGCTGGGCAGCCGCTACCGCCTGATCCGGCCGGACCTGCCGGGATCGGGGCGGTCGAAGACGCCGGAAAGCCCGCTCTCCATCGGCCTGTTCGTTGCCGGCATGGCGAAGGTCTGCCAGGTTCTGGGCATCGAACGGGCGCATGTCGCCGGCCACTCCCTGGGCACCATTGTGGCGCAGCATCTGGCGGTGGAGCACCCGAACCTCGTCCGCTCGCTCACCCTCTACGGCCCGCTGATGGCGCCGGCCGACGCCGGGCGGCAGGGCTTGCGCGACCGCGCCGCCAAGGCCCGGGACGAGGGCATGCAGCCGATCGCCGACGCCATCGTGCAGGGATCGCTGTCCAGCGACACGCGCACGAACCAGCCGGCGGTCGCCGCCTTCGTGCGGGAATCGGTGATGCGCCAGTGCCCGGAAGGCTACGCCAGGACCTGCGAGGCGCTGGCCGGGGCGGAAGCCGCCGATCCCGCCCGCATCCGGGCGCGCACCGTGCTGGTCGCCGGGGATGAGGACGCGGTGGCGCCGGCCTCGGTGGCGCGGACGATCGCCGACCGCATGAACGGGGCGGCGGCCGTGCGCGTGCTCAACCGCTGCGGCCACTGGATCCCGCTGGAGCGGGCCACCGACAGCACCGCGATCCTGAGCGAGGCCCTGATGGCCCGCGGCTAGACACCACCGCCACACCCAAGGTCGCGATAGATGGCCGGGCGGAGAGAGGGAGGATACCGATGGCGAACGTTCTCGTGACGAACGTGCGCATTCTCGACGGCACGGGCGAGTACCCCTACACCGGCGAGGTGCTGATCCAGGGCAACCGCATCCGCCGCGTCGCGCGCAGCCTGCGCAGCCTGCCCACCGTGGGCGCCACGGTGATCGACGGCGCCGGCGCCACGCTGATGCCCGGAATGACCGAGGCGCACACCCACTTCTCCTGGAACGATCAGCCGGACCTGGAATCCATCCAGCGCATGCCGCCGGAGGAGCACACGCTGTGGGCCGCCAAGGTGGCGAAGACCTACATCGACAGCGGCTTCACCTCCTGCGTCGGCGCCGCCGCGGCCAAGCCGCGCCTGGACGTGGTGATCCGCAACGCCATCAACAGCGGCCTGATTCCCGGCCCGCGCTACCTCGCCAACGGGCAGGAGATCGCCACGACCGGCGGCCTCGGCGACACCTCGCCGCCGCACATCCCGGCGCCGGAGCTGAGCTTCGGCTGGATCGTCACGGGGCCGGAGGAGATCCGCCGCGCCGTGCGCATGTTCATCAAGTACGGCGTGGACCTCCTGAAGCTGAACATCTCCGGCGAGGAGATCGCCGGCGTGGCGGCCGAGGAGACGCCCATGTGCGACGACGAGGTCGCCATGGCCGTCAGCGAGGCGCACCGCCGGGGCAAGCGGGTGTGCGCCCACGCGCGCTCGGCGGAATCGGTGAAGATGTGCGTCCGCCACGGGGTGGACATCATCTATCACGCCTCCTACGCCGACGAAGAGGCCCTGGACATGCTGGAGGCCGCCAAGCACAAGCACATCGTGGCGCCGGCCCTGGCGTGGCTGATCCGCACCGGCCGCGACGCCGCCGACTGGGGCATCAAACCGGACAGCCCGCTCGCCATCAAGTACCAGCGTGAAACCGAGATCGCCTGCGAGACCATGCGCAAGATGCTGAAGCGCGGCATCCGCGTGCTGCCCGGCGGCGACTACGGCTTCGCCTGGATCCCGCACGGCACCAACGCCCGGGACCTGGAGTATTTCGTCGACTACTGCGGCTTCTCGCCCATGGAGGCCATCGTCTCCACGACCAAGTGGGGCGGCGAGATCATGGGCCGGCCGGGCGAACTGGGGCAGATCAAGGAAGGCTATCTGGCCGACTTGATCCTGGTGGACGGCGATCCGGTGGCGAACATCCGCATCCTCCAGGACCGCTCGCGCCTGCTGTTCATCATGAAGGACGGCGAGTTCCACAAGGCGCCCGAGGTTGCCCAGCAACGCGCCCGCTTCGGGGTGGTGGCGTGAAGCAGTTCATCCTCACCACGCTCAACGGGCTGACGCTGGGCGCCTTGTACTTCCTGGTCGCCAGCGGCTTCACGCTGGTGTTCGGGCTGATGCGCAACGTCAACCTCGCGCATGGGGCGCTCTATCTGCTGGGCGCCTACGTCGGCTGGACGGTGGCGGACAAGACGGAATACTGGCTGCTGGGCGTGGCCGCCGGCTTCGCCGCCACGGCCATCCTGGGCCTCGCCTTCCAGCTTCTGATCTTCCGGCGCATGGAGGGGCAGGACCTGCGGCAGACCATGGTGACCATCGGCCTCGCCATCGTGCTGGCCGACCTGATGCTGTGGGTGTGGGGTGGGGAGACCTACCAGTTCACCCCGCCGGAGGTCGTCGACGGCTCGGTGGCGCTGCCGTTCACGCCGAACTGGCGCTACCCGACGTACCGCGTGGCGCTGCTGCTGGCGGCGGCGGCCATCGGCATCGGGCTGTGGCTGTTCCTCAACCGCACCAAGGTCGGGATGATGATCCGCGCCGGGGTGGACGACCGCGCCATGCTGGCGGCCAGCGGCGTCAACGTGCAGCGCGTCTTCGCCGTCACCTTCATGGTCGGCGCCGGGCTGGCGGGGTTCGCGGGCGTGGTCGGCGGCACGGCGCTGTCCATCGCGCCGGGCGAGGACGTGCGCTACCTGCTGGCTTCGCTGATCGTCGTCATCGTTGGCGGCCTGGGCAGCATCTCGGGGGCCGCCGTCGGCGCGCTGATCATTGGCTTGGCCGAGCAGTACGGGCTCGCCTACTCGCCCACCTACGGGGCGGTCTACACCTTCCTGATCCTGGTGGCGGCGCTGGCGCTGCGGCCGCAGGGGCTGATGGGGCGGCGGGCATGACCATCGCCATCCCGGAATCAAATTTGGGCGATCCCACTGTTGCGGCCCCCGCCAACGCGGCGCTCCACGGGCGGATCGCCAAATACGCGGCACTGGGTCTGGCCCTGCTGGTCTACCCGCTGGTGGCCGGCGACTTCTGGGTGGTGCAGATCGGCGCGCAGGCACTGTTCATGGGCACCATCGCGCTGTCGCTGATGTGGCTGGGCGGCTATGGCGGCATGGTCAGTCTGGCGCAGCTCACCTTCGCCGGGGTGGCCGGCTACATGCTGGCGCTGTTCGGCGCTTCCAACCATCCGGAGCTGTCGCTGGGCTGGCCCTGGTGGGCGGCGCTGCCGGTCGCGCTGCTGATCGCCACCGCATTCGCCACGCTGACCGGCATGCTGGCGGCGCGGACGGAGGGCATCTACACCATCATGATCACGCTGGCGATTGCGGTGGCCTTCTCGCTGTTCTGCCGGCAGAACTACGCGCTGTTCAACGGCTTCTCCGGCTTCGCCGGGCTGAAACCGCCGGTGATCTGGGGCGTGGACCTGCGCGCTTCGCTGCCGTTCTACTACCTGTGCCTCGCCTTCGCGGCGGGAGCCTATGCGGGGGTGGTCTACGTCACGCGTTCCACCTTTGGGCTGGCCTTGCAGGCGGTGCGCGACAACCCGCGGCGCATGCACGCCATCGGCTTCAACGTGTATGCCCACAGGGTGGCGGCCTACGCCATGTCAGGGCTGCTGGCGGCCATCGGCGGCGTGCTGCTGGTGTGGTTCAACGGCCGCATCTCGCCCGATTCCATCGACGCCGGGCCCAGCATCAACGTGCTGGTCATGGCCGTGCTGGGCGGCATGGTGCACCCGATCGGCCCGTACGTGGGTGCCTTGGCTTTCATCCTGTTGCAGAACTTCGCCGTCGACCTGATCGACCCCGAGCGGTTCAACCTGGTCATCGGCGTCGCCTTCCTGGTCATCGTGCTGGCGTCCCCCGACGGTCTGGTCGGGCTGTGGCGCCGCGTGTTCCGCAAGCGCTCTTAACAAAGACGCGGCCGAGGGCGGCCGCGGCCATAAGGGAGGGACCAATGAGGACGTTCAAGGGTGTGCCGTTCAGGGGTGTGCTGGCCGCCGCGACGATGCTCACCGCCCTCGCCGCGGGACCGGCGGCGGCGCAGGACACCATCAAGGTCGGCGGCCTCGCCACGTTGGAAGGCGCCTTCGCCGTCATGGGCCAGGACAGCATGCGCGGTCTGGAGATGGCGCTGAAGGAATCCAACTACATGGCCGGCGGCAAGAAGATCGAGCTGATCAAGGGCTCATCCGACGCCAAGCCGGACAACGCCATCAAGGCGGCGCGCAAGCTGGTGGAACAGGACGGGGTGAAGATCCTCATCGGGCCGCTGTCGGGATCCGAGGGCGTGGCCATGCGCGACTACGCCAAGACGCATCCGGAGGTGACCTTCATCAACGGCTCCTCGGCGGCGCAGGAGACGACGCTGAAGGACCCGGCGCCCAACTTCTTCCGCTTCTCCACCGACGGCGTGCAGTGGCAGGCCGGCCTGGGTGAGCACACGTTCAAGACCAAAGGCTACAAGAAGGTCGCCGTCGTCGCCGAGGACTACAGCTTCCCGTACAGCCAAGTGATGGGCTTCATGGTCGATTACTGCAAGGCGGGCGGCAAGGTGGTGGACAAATTCTGGGTGCCGATCGGCAACAAGGACTACAGCTCCGTCATCGCGAAGATCCCAGACGGCATCGACGCCGTCTACGTGGCCCTGGGCGGGGCGGACGCCATCAACTTCCTGACGCAGTACGAGCAGTCGGGCGGCGACAAACCGATGGTCGCCGGCTCCATCACCGTGGATCAGACGGTGCTGGGCGCCAAGGGCAAGCAGCGCAGCCACCTGATCGGCACGCCCTCGGCTGGCCCCATCGCCGACACCTGGGACGATCCCAAGTGGAAGGAGTTCGTCGCCGCCTACAAGAAGAACTTCCCCGACGGGCTGCCGTCGCCATCCTTGTTCATGCACGCCTACTATCTGGCCGGCAAGGCGATGGTCGCCGCACTCGATCAGGTGAAGGGCGATCTGTCGGACAACCAGAAGGGCTTCCAGGCGGCGCTGGCCAAGCTGCAGCTCGACACGCCGACGGGCAAGGTCAGCCTGGACAAGAACCGGCAGGCGGTCGCCGACATCTTCCTGACCGAGGTGGCGGAAGGGCCGGACGGCAAGCTGATGAACAAGGTGGTCCGCGTCATCCCGCAGGTCACCCAGACCCTGGGCATGCCGGAAGCCGAGTTCGTGAAGATGGGCTCGGCCAGCCGCGACAACCCGGATTGCAGGTAACGCCGAAGGCGTCGGGTGAGGGTGCGGTCAAGGATTCTTGGCTGTACCCCCACCCCGACCCTCCCCCGGGGCTCTCGGCGGATCTTCGATCCGCCTGACGCCGTCAGCGCTGGCGGAGCCAGCGCGAGAGGCGGGGGAGGGAGAATGGGGAGCGCATGGAACGAGCCGAACGTCTTAAAAGCGTGGCGTCCGCCAACGCGTTGGAACTGACCGGTGTCAGCCGCGTCTTCGGCGCGCTTCTGGCCGTCGATGGGGTGACGCTGTCCGTGGCGGCGGGGGAGCGGCGCGCCATTCTCGGCTCCAACGGGGCGGGGAAGACCACGCTGTTCAACACCATCACCGGCGATTTCCCGCCGTCCAACGGCCGCATCCGCTTCTTCGGGGAGGACATCACCGAACTGCCGCCCTACGAGCGCATCCGCCGGGGGCTGCGCCGGACCTACCAGAACTCGCTGCTGTTCCGCGGGCTGTCGGTGCTGGACAACCTGTACCTCGCCGTGCGCGGGGTGGGGCGGCGGCGCATGAGCCTGCTGCGGCCGGGGGAGGACCATCCGGCCCGCGCCTCCGCCCGCCAGCTCGCCCACGCCATCCACCTGGACGGGGTGGCCGACCGGCTGGTGTCGGAGCTGTCGCACGGCCAGCAGCGCCAGCTTGAGATCGGCATGGCGCTGTCCGGCGCGCCGCGCTTCATCCTGTTCGACGAGCCGGCGGCCGGCTTGAGCCCGGCCGAGCGGCGCGAACTGGTGGACATCCTGAGATCGCTGCCCGCCCACATCGGCTTCATCATCATCGAGCACGATCTGGCCGTGGCGCTGCAGGTGGCGGAGACGGTCACCGTCATGCACCAGGGCCGCGTCTTCAAGCATGGCCTGCCCGCCGAGATCGAGTCCGATCCCGAGGTGCAGAAGATCTATCTTGGTGGTTCTCATGGGGGAGGCCAGCATGGCTGAGCCGATCCTCGACGTCGCCGACCTGCACGTCTATTACGGCCAGTCGCACGCGCTGCAGGGCGTGACGCTGCGGCTGGACGGCGGCGTGCTGGCGGTGGTCGGGCGCAACGGCATGGGCAAGACCACGCTGTGCAACGCCATCATGGGCATGATACGGGCCGAGCGCGGTGCCGTGCGCGTGGCGGGCCGCGACATCCTGGGCCTGCCCCCCAACCATGTGGTGGCGCACGGCGTCGGCTACGTCCCCCAGGGCCGGCGCGTCTGGCCTTCGCTGAGCGTGGACGAGCATTTGCGCTTGGCGGCGGGCAGCAAAGGGCCGTGGACCGTCGAGCGCGTGTACGAGGCCTTCCCGCGCCTGAAGGAGCGGCGCAACAATGGCGGCGGCCAGCTGTCGGGCGGCGAGCAGCAGATGCTGGCCATCGGCCGCGCGCTGCTGGCCAACCCCAAGCTGCTGATCATGGACGAGCCCACCGAAGGCCTCGCCCCGGTGATCGTCGAGCAGGTCGCCCTGATGCTGAAGCGCCTGGGCGGCGAGGCGGAGATCAGCGTGCTGCTGGTCGAGCAGAACCTGGGCGTGGCGCTGGACGTGGCGTCCCGCGTCGCCGTGATGGTCAACGGCCGCATCGCCCGCGAGCTGCCCTCGGCCGATCTCGCTCGCGACCCGGAGCTGCAGCGCCGCCTGATCGGCGTCGGCGGCCACGGCCACGAAGACGAGGTCACGACCGCCCCGGCGCCGGAACCCGAACCGCAATCGACCGTCTACACCGTGCGCCGCGCGGCGGCGGAGATCGCTGCCGAGGCGACGGTCATCGAACTGCCGCCCGAGGCGCCTGCCTACAGCACCGCCCGCGCGCCGACGCGCTGGAGCCAGGGCAACCCCACGGCCCGCCCCGCCGCACCGACCTCCGCCACGGTGGTCCCCGTCATCGCCGAGGACGCCGTCCCGCGAGAGATGCTGGTCCCGGTGGCGCAGACCGTCGGCCGCGTCGCCTACGTTGCCGGCACCTTCGACACCAAGGCAAAGGAGCTGTTCTTCCTGAAGAACCGCATCGAGAAGCTGGGCCTGTCGGCGGTCGCCGTGGACCTCTCCACCTCCGGCCGCCCCAGCCCTGCCGACGTCGGCCCGCAGGAGGTGGCGCGCCATCACCCGCGGGGGGCATCCGCCGTCTTCACCGGCGACCGGGGTGCGGCCGTCACCGCAATGGCGGAGGCGTTCGAGCGCTTCATCCTAGCGCGGCGCGACGTGGGCGGGTTGATCTCGGCGGGGGGCTCGGGCGGCACGGCGCTCGCCACGCCGGCCATGCGGCGGCTGCCGGTGGGCGTGCCCAAGGTGATGGTCTCCACGGTCGCCAGCGGCGACGTGAAGGGCTACGTCGGGCCGTCGGACATCTGCATGATGCATTCGGTCACCGACGTGCAGGGCATCAACCGCATCTCCGAACAGGTGCTGTCCAACGCCGCGCACGCCCTGGCCGGCATGATCGCGCACCGCCCGCGCACCTCCATGGCCGAGAAGCCGGCGGTCGGCCTGACCATGTTCGGCGTCACCACGCCGTGCGTGCAGAGTGTTCAGCGCGCATTGGAGGAGCGTTATGACTGCCTGGTCTTCCACGCCACCGGCATCGGTGGCCAGTCGATGGAGAAACTGGTCGACAGCCGCCTGCTGACCGCCGTCATCGACGTGACCACCACCGAGGTCGCCGACCTGCTGATGGGCGGCGTGTTCAGCGCCGGGGAAGGGCGGCTGGACGCGGTGATCCGCACGAAGGTTCCCTACGTCGGCTCCTGCGGTGCGCTCGACATGGTGAACTGGGGGCCGATCGACGAAGTGCCGGCCGCCTTCAAGGGCCGGAACCTCTACAAGCACAACCCGCAGGTGACGCTGATGCGCACCACGGCCGAGGAAAGCGCCCGCATGGGCCGCTGGATCGGCGAAAAGCTGAACCGCATGGACGGTCCCGTGCGCTTCTTCCTGCCGGAGGGCGGCGTGTCGCTGCTGGACGCGCCGGGCAAGCCCTTCCACGACCCGACGGCCGACGCGGCTCTGTTCCGCGCGCTGGAGGAAGCGGTGCGCCCGGCCCCGAACCGCAAGCTGATCCGGCTGCCGTACAACCTGAACGACCCGGCGTTTGCCGACGCGCTGGTCCGCGCCTTCGAGGAGGTCACCCGATGCCCCGCATAGCCCGCCACACCATCCTCGACACCTTCCGCGCCAAGATCGCCCGGGGCGAGCCCATCGTCGGCGGCGGCGCCGGTACCGGCCTGTCCGCCAAGTGCGAGGAGGCGGGCGGGATCGACCTGATCGTCATCTACAACTCCGGCCGCTACCGCATGGCCGGGCGCGGATCCCTGGCCGGCCTGCTGGCCTACGGCAACGCCAACGACATCGTCGTGGAGATGGCGCGCGAGGTGCTGCCGGTGGTGAAGCGCACGCCGGTGCTGGCCGGCGTCAACGGTACCGACCCATTCATGATCCGCGACCACTTCCTGCGCCGGCTCGCCGACCTGGGTTTCTCGGGCGTGCAGAACTTCCCCACCGTCGGCCTGATCGACGGCACCTTTCGCGCCAACCTGGAGGAGACCGGCATGGGCTACGGGCTGGAGGTGGACATGATCCGCGCCGCCCGCGACCTGGACCTGCTCACCACCCCCTACGTCTTTTCCGAGGACGAGGCGCGGGCGATGGCCGAGGCCGGGGCCGACGTCATCGTCTGCCACATGGGCCTGACCACCGGCGGCGCCATCGGGGCGGAGACGGCGAAGACGCTGGAACAGTGCGCCGCCGACATCAACGCCTGGATCGACGCCGCCAAGCGCGTGCGCAAGGACGTCATCGCGCTGTGCCACGGCGGCCCCATCAGCATGCCGGACGACGCAGCATTCATCCTGGGCCAATGCCCGGAGTGCAACGGCTTCTACGGCGCATCCAGCATGGAACGGCTGCCGGTCGAAACGGCGCTCACCGAACAGACGCGTGCGTTCAAGAACATCGCCCGAAAGGCGCGCGAGTAATAGGGAGGCTTTTGTCATGGACACGATCGGCGCGCTCTTCGCCTGGTTGGTCGTCGTCGCGATCGTCGTGGCGGTCGTTGCCTACTTCCTCTACTTCTTCTACCGCCGTTCGACGAAGGAGGTGAGCTTCGTGCGCACCGGCTTCGGCGGGCAGCGGGTGGTGGTGAACGGCGGGGCCATCGTGCTGCCGATCATCCACGACCGCACGCTGGTCAACATGTCCACCCTGCGCCTGGAGGTGCGGCGCGCGCGCGAGCAGGCACTGATCACCCGCGACCGCATGCGCGTGGACGTGGTGGCGGAGTTCTACGTGCGCGTCGCTCCGAACCCGGAGGCGATATCCATCGCCGCGCAGACACTCGGTTCCCGCACCATGAAGGCGGACGGGCTGAAGGAGCTGGTGGAGGGCCGCTTCGTCGACGCGTTGCGTTCGGTGGCCGCCGAGATGAGCATGGAGGAGATGCACGTCCGCCGTGGCGACTACGTCAAGCGCGTGCGCGCCACGGTGGCCGAGGATCTGGCGCTGAACGGGCTGGAACTGGAAAGCGTGTCGCTCACCAGCCTCGACCAGACGCCGATGGAATACTTCAACCCCTCCAACGCCTTCGACGCCGAAGGCCTGACCCGCCTGACCCAAGAGATCGAGCAGCGCAAGAAGATCCGCAACGACATCGAGCAGGACACCGCCATCCAGATCCGCAACAAGAACCTGGAGGCCGAGAAGGTCACGCTGGAGATCGAGCGCGAGTCCGAATACGCGCGGCTGGCCCAGGAACGCGAGCTGGAGATCCGCCGCGCCATGCAGCGCGCCGAACTGGCCCGCGAGCGCGCCGAGCAGGAGCGCACCGCCGAGGAGGCGCAGCTCACCGCGCGTGAGCAGGTGGAGCGCATCCGCATCCAGACCGAACGCCGCCTGGAGGAGGAGCGGATATCCCGCGAACGCGAGGTGCAGCGCCTGGAGGTCGACCGCCGCAAGGCGCTGGAACTGGCCGAGCAGGAGCGCCAGATCGCCATCGCCGAACAGTCCCGCGCCCAGTCGGAGGCGCTGGCACGGGCCGAGGAGGCGCGTGCGCTCGCCGTCGCCGCCGAGGAGCGGGTGTTCTCCGCCCGCGAGGTGGAGCAGGCCGAACGCCGCAAGCGCATCGAGCTGATCGCCGCGTCGCAGGAGGCCGAGCGCGACGCCGTGCGCCTGCGCACTGAGGCCGAGGCGGAACGGCTGGCCGCCACCGACCGCGCCGAGGCCGCGCGCATCGCCGCGGAGGCCGAGGCCGAGGCCGACAAGATCCGCGCCGCCGCCGCCCGCCTGCGCTACGAGATCGAGGCGGAGGGTACGCGCCAGATGAACGAGGCGCAGAACGTCATGTCGCCGGACTCCCGCACCTCGGCCATGCGGCTGAAGCTCATCGACAAGCTGGAGGCGATCATCCGCGAAAGCGTACGGCCCATGGAGCGGATCGAGGGCATCAAGATCCTGCACGTGGATGGTCTGGGCATGAACGGCCACGCCAACGGCGACGGGGGCAACGGCGTCGGGATCGCGGATTCCGTGGTGAACTCGGCGCTGCGCTACCGCGCCCAGGCCCCGCTGGTGGACCAGCTGCTGCGCGAGATCGGCATCGAGGGCGTGGACATCGGCAAGCTCGCCGGCGGCGCCGGTCCCCGCGCGCTGGGCGAGCCGGACGAAAGCAAGAAGCACTGAGCCGAGAAGCATTGAATGGGGTGAGAGATGGTCAAGGTCTACACCTCTACCGTCGTCGATGCGCCGGCCGACCGGGTGTGGGCGGTGGTGCGCGACTTCAACGGGTTGCCGTCCTGGACGCCCTTCGTCGCCGAAAGCCGGATCGAGGGCGGGCAGGCGGCCGACCGGGTGGGCTGCATCCGCAACTTCCGCCTGAAGGACGGCGGCGTGATCCGAGAGAAGCTGCTGACGCTGTCCGACTACGACTACCAGTGCGCCTATTCGATCCTGGAAAGCCCGATGGGGGTCAGCAACTACATCGCCACGCTGAAGCTTTCTCCCGTTACCGACGGTGGCCGCACCTTCGCCGAATGGTCGGCCGAGTTCGACTGCGAACCCGGCCGGGAGGCCGCCCTGGCCGAACTGATCGGGCAAGGCGTCTTCCAGGCGGCGTTCGACAGCCTGAAAGACCGGATGAGGCGCGTCTGAGATGCCGCGCGTCACCCGATCCACCGTCATCGACGCGCCGGTCGCGGAGGTTTGGCGGGTGCTGCGCGACTTCAACGCGCACCGCGACTGGCACCCGGCGGTCGCCGACAGCCTGATCGAGGACGGCATGGCGCCCGACGAGGTCGGCGCCGTGCGCCGCTTCCGCCTGACCGACGGCGGGGTGCTGCGGGAGCAGTTGCTGACGCTGTCCGACCGGGACTTCAGCCTGTCGTACGGCATCCTCGACGCGCCGGTGCCGCTGATCGGCTACATCGCGCAGATCCAGCTGCGGCCGGTGACCGATGGCGACCGCACATTCTGGTCTTGGTCCAGCCAGTTCGACTGCCCACCCGAGCGCGAGGCCGAGATGGTCCGGCTGGTGGGGGAGGGCATCTACGAGGCGGGGTTCAATGCCCTGAAAGCGCACCTGCGCGGCGGCGCCTACAAACCCGCCCCCGCCCAGCGGGGGAGGGTGCCCGAGCGCAGCGAAGGGCGGGTGAGGGAAAGCGACGCCATCGTCGTCCGCGCCTACGGCGGCCCGGAGGTCATGCAGTGGACGCGCGTGCCGGTCCCGCCGCCCGGTCCCGGCGAAGCCACCATCCGCCATTCCGCCGTCGGCGTGAACTTCATCGACGTCTATTGCCGCACCGGCTACTTCCGCTTGCTCCAGCCGCCGGGCGTGCCGGGGATGGAGGGGGCGGGGGTGGTCGAGGCGGTCGGGCCGGGGGTGACGCACGTGGCACCGGGGGAACGCGTCGGCTATGCCTGCGCACCGGTAGGGGCCTACGCCGAGCGCCGCACCATGCCGGCCGAGCTGCTGGTCCCGCTGCCCGACGACGTGGACGACGAGACAGCGGCGGCCGTGCTGCTGAAGGGCATGACGGCGGAATTCCTGCTGCACCGCGTGCACGCCGTGCAGGAGGGCGACGTGGTGCTGGTGCACGCCGCCGCGGGCGGTGTCGGCGTCCTGCTCTGCCAGTGGGCGAGCGCCTTGGGCGCCACGGTGATCGGCATCGTCGGGTCGGAGGCCAAGGCCCGCGTCGCCCGCGCTCACGGCTGTGCGCACGTGGTGCTGGCCGGTGCGGACGTGCCGGCGCGGGTTCTGGATCTCACCAGCGGGCGCGGGGCGGACGTGGTGTACGACGCGGTCGGGCGCGACAGCCTGACGCGCGACATGGCGCTGCTGGCGCCGTGCGGCCACATCGTCAGCTTCGGGCAGGCCGCCGGACACCTGGAGCCGCTGGACGTGGCGGCCCTGGCCGAGCGATCGGGCCGCGTGTCGCGGCCGAACTTCGGGCACTACGTCGGCACCCAGGCGCAGGCGCGGCTGTCGGCGCAGCGGCTGTTCGGCGCGTTGCGCCGCGGGCTGGTGGCGCCGCTGATCGGCGCCCGGATGCCGCTGCGCGACGCCGCGCTGGCGCACCGCCGGCTTGAGGACCGCGCAAGCGTGGGGGCGACGATCCTGCTGCCGTGAGTTTCGCTATTGGGCCGCGCCTACACCGCGATCAGGCCCAACAGCCGTTCCCGGTCCGCCGCGTCGGCCGCCGATCCGGTGAACACCACCTGACCGCGTTCGATGGCGTAGAAGCGGCTGGTCACCTCCAGCGCGCGGTGGACGTTCTGTTCGACCAGCAGGATCAGCAGGCCCTGGTCGCGCAGGGTCGTGATGATTTGGAAGATCTCATCGACGATCATCGGGGCCAGCCCCTCGGTCGGCTCATCGATCAGCAGGATGCGCGGCTCGCCGACCATCACGCGGGCAATGGCCAGCATCTGCTGTTCGCCGCCCGACAGCGTGGTGCCCATCTGCCGGCGGCGCTCCTTCAGGCGAGGGAAGCGGTCGAACACGCGGTCCAGCGCGTCCCGTTGCGCGCGGCCCGGCCGGCCGGGGGCCTGAAGCAGGCCAAGTTCCAGGTTCTCCTGCACGGTCAGGCCGGGAAAGATGCGGCGATCCTCCGGCACGACGCCCAGGCCCAGGCGGCAGATGCGGTCGGCGGGGCGGCCGGCGATCTCCTGGCCGTCCAGGCGGATGGTGCCGGAGGTGGGCTTCAGCCAGCCGGCGATGGTCTTGACGATGGTGGTCTTGCCCACGCCGTTGCGGCCGAACAGGCTGACCACCTCGCCGGGCCGGCCAGTCAGGCTGACGCCTTGGAGCACGTGGCTGAGCCCGTAGTGGGCGTGCAGGTTGGCGACATCAAGCATGGCTATGCGTGTCCGAAATAGGCGGCCTGGACGGCCGGCTCGGCGCGCACGACGGCCGGCGCGCCTTCGGCCAGCTTGCGGCCCTGGTGCATGACGACGACATGGTCGGACAGCGTCATCACCAGCCCGATGTCGTGCTCGATCAGCAGCACGGTGATCTCGCCGGCCAGGCGCTTGATCATATCGGCCGTGTCGGCGGTGTCGCCGTGGCTCATGCCCTGCGTCGGCTCGTCCAGCAGCAGGACGCGTGGCTCGCACGCCAGGGCCACGGCGATCTCCAGGCGCCGCTGCTCGCCGTGCGACAGGTTGCCGGCCAGCTCGAACGCTTTGGGCGACAGCGCGAAGCGATCCAGCAGCGCGTCCGCCCGCTCCAGCGCGTGGCGGCTGCGCCCGAGCGGCAAGACGGAGGCCAGCGGCGGTTCCGCGATCTGGGCGGCGAGGCGCAGGTTCTCCAGAACCGTCAGCTCGAAGAACAGGTTGGTGATCTGGAAGGAGCGGGCGAGGCCGGCGGCCAGCATGCGGTGCGGCGGCCGGCCGGTGACGTCGGCACCCTCCAGCAGGACGTGCCCGCCGGTGGGCCGGATGGCGCCGCTGATCAGGTTGAACAGCGAGCTTTTGCCCGCCCCGTTCGGCCCGATGACGGAGGTGATGCGCCCGCGCTCCGCATCGAAGCTCATCCGATTGACGGCGACCAGCCCGCCGAAGTTGACGGTCAGGTCGCGCACGGACAGCACGGCGGTGGTGGGGTGGGTCATGGGTTGCCTCCCAGGCGGCGCTGCAGCCAGGGCCGCACGGCGCCCACCAGCCCCTTGGGCAGGATGATGACGGACAGCATGAAGATCACCCCGATGACGATCAGGTGGTGCTCGGTCCAGGTGCCGATGACGGAGCGCAGGGCCGTCAGCAGCACGCTGCCGGCGATCGGGCCGATCAGCGTGCCGACCCCGCCGACGATCACCGTGATGACGGCGTTGCCCGAGGTCTGGAAGAACAGCAGCTCCGGCGATACGAAGCCGCGCAGCATCGGGTACAGCGCCCCCGACAGCGCCGCGACATTCGCCGCCAGGACGTAGGCCAGCATGCGGTAGGTCAGCGGGTTGAAGCCCAGGAAGGGCACGCGCTTCTCGTTGGCGCGGATGGCGACCAGCGTGCGGCCGAACGGCGTGTCCATCAGGTAGGCGAGGCCGGCGTACATCAGCATGGTCAGCGCCAGCACGAACAGGAAGAACGCCGCCGGGTTGGCCGCCTGCACGGTGAACAGGCCGAGTTCGATGGCGATCTCCGGCACGCCGATCAGGCCGTCGGAGGCACCCAGTTCCCGCGTGTTGTAGACGACCTTGGCGGCGACCTGCGCCAGACCGAAGGTGATCAGCGCGAAGTACACGCCCTTCACCCGGTTGGCGATGAAGCCGCCGATGGTACCGGCCACGGTGGCGAGCAGCAGCGTCGCCCCCATCGCCAGCCAGAACGACGGCCCGACGCTGCGCAGCACCACGGCCGAGGTGTAGGCGCCCAGCCCGAAGTACAGCGCTTGGCCCAGCGACAGCAGGCCCGTGTAGCCCAGCAGGATGTCCACGCTCATCGCCAGCCCGGCGAAGATCAGCGCCTCGGTGGCGAGGCGTAGGTAGAAGGTGTCGCCCACCGCCCAGGCGACGACGCCGAAGCCGATGGCGAGCGCCAGGAAGGCCAGAGCCAGGACGTGCACGGCGTCGCGTGCCGCCTCCCGGCCGCGGGCGCCCAGGCGCCCGGTGATGGTCGCGTCACGCATTGCCGAGCTTTCCGAAAAGCCCCTGCGGCCGCACCATCAGGACCATGACCATGATCCCGAACACCAGCGGGTCCGTCCACACGGGGGAGATGTAGAGGCTGGAGACGGCTTGCACCTGCGTCAGCAGCAGGCCGGCGACGACGGCGCCCTGGATGGAGCCCATGCCGCCGACGATCACCACGGTGAAGGCCATCAGGATGAAGTCGCGCCCCATGGTGGGGAAGACCGAGTAGATGGGCGCCAGCAGCACCCCCGACAGCCCGGCCAGCGCCACCCCGAACGCAAAGGTGCCGGAGTAGACGAGGCGCACCGGTACGCCCAGCGACGACGCCATGTCCTTGTCCCACGCCGCCGCCCGCACCATGGCGCCGAGCCGCGTGCGGAACACCACCAGCCACACTGCCAGGATCAGCGCCGCGCCGAACAGGATTAGGAACAGCCGGTAGTTGGGCAGGAAGATGCCCAGGATCTCCGTGCCGCCGCCGATGGGCATGTCCGGCTTCATGGTGTTGGGGCCGTAGATCAGCTTCAGCACGTCCTCCAGGATCATGCCCAGCCCGAAGGTGAGCAGCAGGGTGAGGATGTGCCGTTCCCGGCTGTGGAAGACGCGCTGGATCAGCAGCCGCTCGGTGAACCAGCCGATGGGGACCATCAAGAGCGGGATGAGCGCCAGCATGATCCAGAAGTTGAGGCCCAGCGCCGCCACGCTGAGCGCCAGGAAGGCGCCGATGGCGTAGAACTCGCCGTGCGCCATGTTGATGACGTCGAGCAGGCCGAAGATGATGGTCAGCCCCAGCGCCATCAGGATCACCGCGACCCCGAGCGACAGGCCGTTCAGCACCTGCGGCGCCAGCACGAACTGGAAGTAATCGAAGAACTCGGGCATGGATCCTCACTTTCCCTCCCCCGCCGGAGGCGGGGGAGGGAAGGGGCTGGATTTCTAGAACTTCGTGCAGGCGTCCTGGCCGATGGCGGCGTCGCCGGGGACGGTGCCGACGATCTGGAACTTGCCGCCCTTCACCTGCACCGCGTACATGTCCTGCACCGCCTGATGGTCGCCGGCGCGCATGGTCTTGGTGCCCTGCGGCGTGGCCCACTGGATGCCGCGCATGGCTTCGCGCAGCTTGGCCGTCTCCGTGCCGCCGGCCTTCTCGACCGCGGCCTTGTAGAAGTGGATCAGGCCATAGCTGTCGGCGCCGTACAGGTCCGGGTCGGTCTTGTAGGCGGCCCGGAAGGCCTGGACGAAGGCCTTGTTCTCCGCCGTGTCGATCTCCGGCGAGTAGCCGACGCCGGTGACAAAGCCCTCCGCCGCCTTGCCGATGGCGCCGATGTTCTGCGAGGTCACCGTGCCCGACGCGCCCACCACGGTGATGTTGCGCAAGAGGCCGTATTCTTCCAGCTGGGAGAGCAGGCGCACCGTGTCGTTGCCCGCCACCGAGGTGTACATGACGCTGGGCCGCGAGGCGCGCAGCTGGCCGAAGTACTGGGTGTAGTCCTTGCTGTCGAGCGGCGCGAAGACCTCGCCTGCCTCGCTGGCCCCCTTGGCGGTGGCGGCCTGCTTGAAGGCGGCGACGGTGGAACGCCCCATCTCGTAGTCGGGGCCGAGGAAGAAGACCTTGCTCTTGGGCTTCTCCTTGCTCAACCACTCGGCCAGCGCCGCCGACTGCTGGCCGGCCCGGGCGTTGACGCGGAAGACGTTGGGCGAGCATTTGTCGGTGGTGATGGAATCGGCGAACGACACGGTGGTGGCGATCAGCCGGTCGTTGCGTTCCGCCACCTGTCCCACGGCCAGCGTCGAGCCGGAATTGACGGTGCCGGTCAGGAAATCGACCTTGCCGACCTGGAACAGCTTCTCCGCCTTCTGCACGGCGACGGAGGGGTTGGCCTCCTCGTCCTCGAACATCAGCTCGACCGGGCGGCTGGCGATGCCGCCTTTGTCGTTGACCTCCTTGGCGGCGAGTTCCAGGCCCCAGCGGACCTGCTGGCCGATGGGGGCGTAGGTGCCGGACAGCGGCGTCACCACGCCGATGCGGATGGGATCGGCGGCGAGTGCGGCGGCCGACGTGCCGAGCAGCAGGGCCGCGGCAAGGATGGTGGTCGTCTTCGACATGGTTCCCTCCCTTGGTTTTGTCGTTCGCTCAGCTGCCGCTGAAGGTTGGCTTGCGCTTCTCGTGGAAGGAGGCGACGCCTTCCTTGAAATCGTTGGAGTTGCGCAGGCGGCCGTAGGCCTGCCCCTCGATCTCGATGGCACCCTGAACCGAGGTGTGCTGGCCGCGGTTCAGCACGACCTTGATGGTGCGCTGGGCCAACGGCGAGAAGCCGCGCAGTTCGTCCACCAGGGCGTCCACCGTCTTCTCCAGATCGGCGTCGGGCACGCAGTCGGTGACGAAGCCCCACTCGGCGGCCTGACGGCCGGGCACGCGGCGGGCGCGCATGACCATGTCCTTGGTGCGGGCGATGCCGATCATGTGCAGCAGCCGCGCCGATCCGCCGGAGCCGGGGATCATGCCGATGCGCATCTCCGGCAGGGCGAACTGCGCGGTTTCCGACGCGATGCGGAAGTCGCAGGCCAGCGACAGCTCGAAGCCCACGCCGAAGCAGTAGCCGCGCACCTGAGCGATCACCGGCTTGCGGCAGCGCTCGGGTGCGGCGATGTTGTTGGCCAGTTCGGAGACGTGCTCGGGGCTCGCCTCCATGAAGCCGGCGATGTTGCCGCCGGAGGAGAAGTTCTCCCCGTCGGCGCGCAGCACGATGACCCTGACACGGTCATCGCGGTCCAGCGCCTCGAACACGGCGCGGAACTGGTCGCGCTGGCGCATGGCGACGATGTTCATCGGCGGCCGGCTCAGCACGATGTCGGCGCGCTCCCTGGAGGCGTCGAACTCGACGCGAAAGCCGTCCAGCTCTTTCAGGAGGTCGGTGTCGGCAAAGGTGTAGGCGGTCACGTCAGGATACTCCTGTCAGGTGGCATCGGGTCAGGTGGCATCGGGCTGTTCGGGGTGAAACTCGCCGGCCTGCAGCTTGCGGCGCAGGATCTTGCCGACCGGCGATTTCGGGATCTCGTCGAGGAAGACGTACTCGCGCGGGCGCTTGAAGTTGGCGAGGCCGGAGGTGCGGCAGTGCGCGTCCAGTGCCGCGTGATCGACGCCCGCCCGGCGCTTGACGAAGGCGACGACCTTCTGGCCCCAGCGCTCGTCTGGCAGGCCGGCGACGGCCACTTCCAGCACGTCGGCGTGGAGCGACAGCACACTCTCGATCTCCACGGGGGAGACGTTCTCGCCGCCGGTGATGATCATGTCGTCGACCCGGCCGGAGACGAACAGGTCGCCGTCGGCGTCGAAATAGCCGGTGTCGCCGGTGAAGTACCAGCCGGCGTGCAGCGCCTTGGCGTCCGCGTCGGGGCGGTTCAGGTAGCCTTCGAACGCCTCGTCGCCCGTCAGGTCGGCGATGATCTGCCCTTCCTCGCCCACCGCCGCGCGCTCCTCCGGGTCGTGGGAGCCGAGTTTGACCACGCGGATGCGCTGGTTGAGCGCCGCCCGGCCGGCCGAACCCGGCTTGGCCGGGGCGTTCTGGTTGATGGTGAAGGTGTAGATCTCGGATGAGCCGTAGTGGTTGACGAACAGCTGCGGCCGGAACGCCTTGTCCAGTTTCTGCAGGAGGCCGTCCGTCATCGGCGCGCCGGCGAAGCCCAGCTTGCGCACGCTCGACACGTCCGTCTGGGCGAAACGCGGGTTGGCCAGCAGGTCGTGGTAGAGCGTCGGCACGAGGTAGAGGCAGGTCAGCGCCTCCCGCTCGATCAACTCGAGGGCACCCGTGGTGTCGAAGCGCGGCTGGCAGACGAACAACCCGTCGATCAGCGCCATGGACAGCAGCGAACGCACGCCCATGGTGTGGTACAGGGGCATGACGCCCAGCGTGCGCTCGCCGATGGCGTAGCAGTTCTGCGCCACGTGGGCGACGGCCGCCGCGCGCTCCGCCCGGTGCCGGCGCGGCACGCCCTTGGGCTTGCCCGTGGTGCCGGAGGTGTAGAGCAGCAGCGACAGGCTCTCGGCCGTCGCCCGCGACACCGCCGGGGCCGGTTCGGCGGCCAGCAGGCGGTCGAATTCCGCGGCATCGACGCGCGGCAGCGCCTGTGCGGCGGGGGAGGCGGCGACGGCCTCGGCCGAGACGTCCTGGAAGACCAGCAGCTTCGCCCCGGCGTCGGGCAGGCAGTAGTCCAGCTCCTCCGCCTTGATGCGCCAGTTGAAGGGCGCCACGGTCAGGCCGGCCAGCTGGCAGGCCCAGTGGATGGTGGCCATGGGCCAGGTGTTCTGCAGCGCCGTGGCGACCATGTCGCCGGGCCTCAGCCCCATGGCTTCGAAGGACGCCACGACGCGCAGGACCCTGTCCGCCCACTGCGCGTAGGTCAGGCGCACCGGCCCGTCCACCAGGGCCAAGGCGTCCGGGCTGCGCTCCACGCTGGCAAGGAAGCTGCGGCCGAGGTCAAACATGGGTGGTCTCCGTGCTTTGGCCGGTCACGTCCATGACCGCGCGCACGATCCCGGCGTAGCCGGTGCAGCGGCACAGGTGCCCGCTCAGCATGTCGCGCAACTCCTCCTCCGATGGTTTGGGCACGCGCTCCAGGTAGTCGGACAGCGACATCAGGATGCCGGCGGTGCAGAAGCCGCACTGCAGCGCGTGGTGGCGGTTGAAGGCCTCCTGCAAGGCGGTCATGCGGTCTTCTTTGGCGAGACCTTCGACGGTGTCGATGCGCCGCCCGTCGGCCTGAACGGCCAGCGTCAGGCAGGCGCGCTGGGCCACGCCGTCGATGCGCACGGTGCAGGCGCCGCACACGCCGTGCTCGCACCCCACGCGGGTGCCGTGCGCGCCCAGCTCGTGGCGCAGGAAGTCGCTGAGCAGCAGGCGCGGGTGCGCGGTGCCCGTGCGCGCCTTGCCGTTTAGGGTGATGGTGACGGTGTGCCGCGCGTCGGCGGTCAGGACCGGCATGCGAGAGCCTCCTCGATCGTGGTGCGGCCGATGCGGCGGACGAGGGTGCGGCGGTAGGCGGCGGTGGCGTGCTGGTCGTCGTCGCCACCGAGGTCCCAGGCGAAGGCGTTGAGCGCTTCGTCCAGGGCGGCGCCGTCCAGCAGGGGCCAGTCGCGTGCCGTCGGCCGGTCGGCGACGCCGCCGACGGCGAGGCGGATGCCCTGCGCGTCGGCAATGGCGGCGCAGGCGGTGATGGCGAAGTCGCCATGCCGCATCGCCACCTCGCGGAAGGCGTGGCCGCCGCCGGGTTTGGCGAGCGGGACGCGCACCGCCTCGACGATTTCGTCCGCCCACTTGGCGGTGGTCAGCGGGCCGACGAAGAAGTCGGCCACCGGCACCGTGCGCCGCTTGCGCGCCGAGCGCAGCAGCACCTCGCCCCCCAGCGCCACGAGGCACAGCGGGATCTCCGCGCTGGGATCGGCGTGCGCGACGGAGCCGCAGACGGTGCCCCGGTTGCGCGTTTGGAAATGCCCGACCCAGGGCAGGGCGGATGCGAGCAGCGGCACTTCCCGCGCCAGCGTCGGCCGCGCCATCAGCTCGGACTGCGTGACCGCGGCACCGATGGTGAGCCAGCCGTCGGTCGCGTCGAGTGTGCGCAGCTCCTCCAGCCGGGACAGGTCGATCAGCAGGCGCGGCTGGACGAGGCGCATGTTCAGCATGGGCATCAGCGACTGGCCGCCGGCGACGATGCGGGCGTCCTCGCCGCCCTGGGCCAGGGCCGCCAGCGCTTCCGCCACGCTGGCCGGGCGCAGGTAGTCGAAGGGGGCGGGCTTCATCGGGAAATCCCCAAGAGGTGCCGGAGGCGGGTGAGCAGCGACGGGCGTTCCTCGGCCGCCGGCCCGCCGGCCCGCGCGATCAGCTTGTCGAAGAACTGGCCGATCAGCAGGCGCGCCGCGCTGTCCAGCATGCGCCCGCCGACGGCGGCCACCTTGCCGCCGACCTCCGCCGTGTAGCGGTAGCGGACGGTCGTGCCCGCCGCCGTGCGTTCCAGCGTGACGAGCCCGGTGCCGCGCCCGGTGCCGAGGGCGCTGGACCCGCTGCCGGTCAGCGTCAGCGAATTGGGCGGCTTCAGGTCGGACAGCGCCACCTCCGCCGTGTAGCGCCCGCGGATCGGGCCGACGCCGACCACCACCTCCGCCCGGTAGGCGTCGGGGCCGGCCAGCTCCAGCGCCTCGCAGCCGGGCAGCAATGCGGCCAGCTCCCTGGGATCCAGCAGGATCGCCCACACCTGTTCGGGGCTGGCGGGCACGGTGCGGCTGCCCTCGCCGGTCAGGCCCCGGCCGCCGGAAACGGCGGGAGCGGGCGGGACGCCGGCCGTGGCGGGGCGCGGCGGCTCGGCGCCGTGGATCATCGCCGCCACCTTGGCGGGAGTGAGCGGCAAGTCCACGGTGTCGACGCCCAGCGCGTCGGCCACCGCGTTGGCGATGCAGACCGGCGTGCTCATGTTGTTGCCTTCGCCGGCCCCCTTGGCGCCCAGCGGCGTGACGGGGGAGGGGCTCTCGCGGTGCAGGATCACCGGTACCGGCACTTCCACGGCCGTGGGCACGAGGTAGTCGGCGAAGGTGCCGGACAGGAACCGCCCGTCCTCGCCGTAGGCGTATTCCTCGTACAGCGCCACGCCCACGGCCTGGGAGAAGCCGCCCAGCACCTGCCCCTCGACCAGCAGCGGGTTCAGCAGGCGCCCGGCGTCGTGCATGGTGACGTAGTGGTCGATGCGCACCCGCCCGGTGTCGCGGTCCACCTCCACCCCGCAGAAGTCGAAGATGAAGCCGTAGCAGGCGGAGCTGTTGATGTGGTCCGCGTCGGTCGGCGCCTTCAGCGGCTCCGGCGTCCAGAAGGCGGTCTCGCGCAGCGCCGCCTCCTGCCCATCGGGCAGCGTGCCGGGCGACCAGTGGCCGGCGGCGGCGAGGCGGGAGAAGGACAGCGCGTTCTCCGGGTTGCCGGCGGCGAAAACCTTGCCCTTGGCGAAGCGGATCTCCTCGGCCGGGACGTTCAGCTGCCCGGCGGCCAGCCGCGCCAGCCGGTCGCGCAGGCGGGTCGCGGCGATGTGCGCGGCGCCGGCCACGGCGCCCGCGAAGCGGCTGGAGTAGTTGCCGGCGGCGATCGACCACGCGTCCTTGGCCGTGTCGAAGTCGGTGACGACGCGGATGTCCTCCATCTTCAGGCCGAAGACGTCGGCGATCACCTGCGCCAGCACCGTGCGGTGGCCCTGGCCCTGCGGCACGGACGCCACGCCGACGGACACGCCGCCGGTCGGGTCCACCGCCACCGTGGCGGCCGCCTGGGCGCCGTTCTTCGGGCCGGCCTTGCGCCGCTCCTCCGCCGTCAGGACCGTGGTGATGTAGCCCATGTTGGAGATCGACGGCTCCACCACCGCGGCATAGCCGATGCCGTAGAGCCGCCCCTCGGCACGCGCCTTGTCGCGCCGGGCCTTCAGCTCCGCCAGCCCGCCCTTCTCGACCGCCTCCCCCAGCGTCGCCGGGTAGTCGCCGGAGTCCAGCCGCCCGCCGGACGGCGTGGCGTAGGGCATGGCCGCGGCGGGCACCAGATTGCGGCGGATGACGTCCAGCGGGTCGAGGCCAAGGGCGAGCGCGATGCGGTGCATCAGCCGCTCCAGCCCGAAATACAGCTGCCCGCCGCCGAAGCCGCGGTTCAGGCCGCTGGGCGTCTTGTTGGTGACGGCGATGCGGTTGACCACCGACAGGTGCGGGATGTCGTAGGCACCGGTCAGGTTCCCGTGGTTTCGGTAGAGCGAGGCGGGCTCGGGTGCGCGCAGGTAGGCGCCGCAGTCCTCCGTCTGCTGCATGCGCAGCGCCAGCACCTTGCCGTCCGCCGCCACGGCGGCCTCCAGGTCCATGCGCCGGCCGGTGGCGGAGGTGGCGGCCATCAGGTGCTCCAGCCGGTCCTCCACCCACTTCACCGGCCGGCCGGCGGCGCGGGCGCACACGCCCATCAGCACGATGTAGGGGAACACCGCCTGCTTGTTGCCGAAGCTGCCGCCGGAATGCGGCGGCGATTTCAGGCGAAGCTTGGCGCCCGACACGTTCAGCGCCCGCGCCATCACCGGGTGGACGGCAAAGGGGCCGGAGAAGTTGGACAGCACCTCGTACGCCCCCTCGGCCGGGTCGTAGTCGGCCAGGACGACGAAGCACTCCATGGGCGTGCAGGAGTTGCGCGGGTAGTGCACGGTCAGCGTCACCCGGTGCTCGGCGGCCGTGAAGGCCGCGTCGGGCTCGCCGTAGAGGAAGCTGCGGGTGTTGACGATGTTCGATCCGACGGCCGGGTGCAGCAGTTCCGACGCCGGGTCGGCCGCCTGCTCCACGCTCATCACCGGCGGCAGCGGGCGGTAGCGCACGGAGATGCGGTCCAGCGCGTCCTCGGCCAGATAGCGGTTGTCGGCGAGCACCACGGCGACCGGCTCGCCGACGTAGCGCACGCGGTCCACCGCCAAGCACCAGTGCTCCATAGGCGCCTTGACGCCGACCAGGAACGGGCTGGCAAGGCGCTTGGCGTCCTCGCCGGTGATGACCGCCGCCACGCCGGGCATGCCCAGTGCGTCGGCCGCGTCGATGCCCAGCACCTCGGCGTGCGCGTGGGGCGAGCGCAGGATGGCGGCGTGCAGGGTGCCCGGCTTGACCGGCAGGTCGTCGGCGTAGCGCGCGGCACCGGTCAGCACCGCGGCGTCTTCCAAGCGCGGGATCGGCCGGCCCACCAGAGGTGCGTCAGCTGCGTCGCTCGCTGCGTTTCGAACGGTCTCGATCGCCGTCATTGAGCCTTCCTCCCGAATGCGGGAAGGCTAGCGCGGATGGCGCCGACCCCTGTTACCAGGGGGTGTCGGGATTTACCCTACAGTCTCATTTTGCGCCGCGCCCGCTACGCCGGGCCCCCTACGCCGGGCCCCCTACGCCGGGCCAGGGACGGCGCGGTCGACGAGGTTCACCACGCGGCGGTACTCGGTGGGCGTGACGCCCTGGTTGTTGCGGAAGAAGCGCGTGAAGTGGCTGGGGGCGGCGAAGCCCAGGCGGTCGGACAGGGTGGTCACGCTCTCGCCCCCGTCGGCCAGTGCGCCGATGGCGGTCTCCATGCGCAGCACGTTGAAGTACAAGGCCGGCGTGATCTGCATGGTGCTGTGGAACAGGCGGAACAGGTGGGCGCGCGACAGGCCGGCGGCCTGCGCCACCTTGTCGGCGTTGAACTCCTCCCCCAGGGTGGAGCGCATGTAGCGCACGGCGTTGCGCACGCGGAAGTCGCTGGCCGGCAGGCGGGCCGCGATGCCTGCGCCACGCAGCGAACGCCACTCCGAGAAGCGGTCGATCACCGCCACCATCAGGTCCATCAGCGCCTGCTCGTGCCGCTCGCCGGCCTCGTCGGTGAACAGCAGCTCGTTCGCCATGCGGTCGGCCAGCCGGCGGATGTGCGGCGTCAGGTCGCCGCAGGACTGCGGGAAGAAGCCGGGGTTGGCGCAGGCGGTGAAGTCGCGCTGCATGTCGGCCAGCCAGCGCGGCTCGATGTACAGCGCCAGGATGGTGGTGGCAGGCGCACCGGGCTGGTGGGCGTAGGAGTGCGGTTCCCACGTGTTGACCAGCACGGCGGTGTCGTCGCGCAAGGGGTGCAGCCGGTCGCGCACGGCGAAGAAGGTGTCGGCGCCCGACGCCTTGATCAGCACGTGGCAGTGCGGGTGCGCGTGGTGGATCAGCGCGCCGTCCATGTCGAGCAGGGCCACGCGGCCGAACGAGCCCTGGAAGATGCGCAGGGCTTTGGACATCTCGAACCTCCCTCGGGGACCGGTTGCCGCGTCCGGTGCGGTCCAATCCTTTGTTGACTAAGCAATACATATAGTTGGCTTTTCCCGCCGATGCGAGGCGTTCCTTCGGGTGCGTGTGCTTTGTGTGCCACGCCGCGCAAGCATGCTTCAGTTTGTCGCAAATTTTATGCTTATAGTTCGCGTACTGCGGGTATATGAACGCGCGCGTACCGACCGATGAGCGGAGTTCCCGAGCGATGACCTTCCTGAACAGGCTGAGCCTGGCCGCCAAGCTTACCATCCTGTGCACGTTCGGGCTCCTGGTCCTGGCCGGGGCGCTCACCGGCGCCACTGTTTCCATCATCCGCGACCGCATCGGGGCCGAGGCGCTGGAGCGGCGCGAGCAGGCCATCTCCACCGCCCACATGCTGGTCCAGCAGAAGGGCGACGAGTTCCGGCTGGAGAACGGCTCGCTCTTCGTCGGCACCTATCGGCTGAACGAGGCCAACGACATCGTCGACGCGGTGCGCAGCCTGAACGGCGGTGTCGCGACCATCTTCATGGGCGACCGCCGCGTGGCCACCAACGTGCGCAACGCCGACGGCAGCCGCGCCATCGGCACCGTGCTGGCCAAGGGCCCGGTCTACGATTCGATCTTCACGAAGAAGGAACCCTTCCGCGGCGAGGCGGACATCCTGGGTGCGGCCTACTTCACCGCCTACGACCCGCTGTTCGACCGCAACGGCGAGGTGGTCGGCATCCTCTTCGTCGGGCTGAAGAAGGCCGACGCGCTGAAGGTGGTGGACGAGGTGGTGGGCAGCACCACGACGCTGGCCGCCGTGGTCACCGTTGTCGTCACGCTGGCCATGCTGCTGATGGTGCGCCGCCAGTTCCGCATGCTCGGCCGCATTCAGGACTCCATGCACGTGCTGGCCGACGGCAACCTGGACGTGACGGTCCCCGGCCTGGACCGTAAGGACGAGATCGGCGCCATGGCGCAGTCGGTCGAGGTGTTCCGCCAGAAGGGCCTGGAGAACGAGCGCCTGCGCGCCGCGCAGGAGCGCGAGCGCCGCGAGGCGGAGGCCGCCAAGATCGCCGCCCTGGAATCCATGGCCGCCACCGTGGAGGAGGAGACCCGCGCCGCCGTCGACCGCGTGGCCGAGCGTTCCGACAAGATGGACGCCAACGCCCAGGCGATGGCCCATTCGGCCGTCCAGGTGTCGTCGGACTCGCAGAGCGTCGCCGCCGCGGCGGGGCAGGCGCTGGGCAACGCGCAGGCCGTGGCCTCGGCGACCGAGCAGCTGACCGCCTCGATCCGCGAGATCTCCACCCAGGTCGCCTTCGCCAGCGAGGTGTCGCGCCGCGCCGTGCAGGACGGCCAGCGCACGGAGGACGCGGTGGTGGCGCTGTCCAACGCCATCGGCCACATCGGCGACGTCGCCACCTTCATCCAGGACATCGCCGCGCAGACGAACCTGCTGGCGCTGAACGCCACCATCGAGGCGGCCCGCGCGGGCGACGCCGGCAAGGGCTTCGCCGTCGTGGCGCACGAGGTGAAGAACCTCGCCACCCAGACCTCGCGCTCGGCCGAGGAGATCACCCGCCAGATCCACGAGCTGCAGACCATGACCGGCACCGCCGTCGGCGCGGTGCAGGAGATCGGCCGCACCATCGGCGAGATCGACACCGTGGCCGGCACCATCGCCGCCGCCATGGAGCAGCAGGGGGCAGCGACGCAGGAGATCTCCCGCAACGTCGGCCAGACGGCGGCCGCCGCGCAGGAGGTGTCGACGCGCATCGCCCACGTCTCCGAAGAGGCGGCGATCACCGGCTCGCGCGCCGACGAGGTGCGGGCCGTCGCCACCGAGGTGGCGCAGAGCATCGACATGCTGCGCAAGTCGCTGGTGCGCGCCGTGCGCACCTCCACGCCCGAGGTCGACCGCCGCCGCCTGCCGCGCTTCGCGGTCAACCTGCCGTGCAGCCTGTCGGGGGCGGCCGGCCAGACCAGCGCCAAGGTGCGCAACCTGTCGGAGGGCGGCGCGGTGATCGGCGGCGCCGACGGGTGGAACGCCGGCGGGCGCGGCACGCTGTCCATCCAGGGCTGCGCCGTGATGCTGCCGTTCCGCGTGGTCGCCGCCGATGACGACGGCCTGCGCGTGAAGTTCGAGGCCGACCCGCGCACGGCCGACCTCTTCCTTCAGGAGTTCCGCCGCATCACCACCGGGCTGCGCCCGATCGAGGTCGCGGCGTAACGTCGGGCGGGCGTCGGGAAACGGCCCGAAACTGTGGGCCGGTTCACATCCGGCGCGGCGGGGGACGGGTAGGGTCTGGGCATCGACACCCCAGACCCTGATCCTGCAAGGAGATCCCCCATGATCCGTCGCTCGCTTCTCGCCGCCGCCACGCTCGCCCTGCTCGCCGGTCCGGCGCTGGCCGACAGCACGCTGTCGGTCAACAACACGGCCGCCGGCATCGGCAACGTGGCCGGGCAGTTCGTGATGAACAAGCAGTCCGGCGGCGGGCTGTTCGGCGGCACCAACACCGCCACCATCAACAACACCGCGGCCGGCATCGGCAACGTCGCCAAGCAGGGCGTGCTGAACCAGCAGTCGGCCGGCGGCAACCCCATGCTCCGCGCCCCCGGCGCGGTGGCCGCGCCGATGGTCGGCCTGGGCGGCTCCAACACCGCCGTCCTCGGCAACACGGCGGCCGGCATCGGCAACAAGGCGGTGCAGAACGGCACGGTCTTCCAGAAGGGCTCGCCCTTCGGCGCCAACGTGCTGAACGGGCAGAACACCGCCGCCGGCATCGGCAACTTCGCCGGGCAGAGCCTCTTCTCCGTCCAGCGCTGACGACCACCCCTCTTCGACAGCTCCATCCTGACTTCCGGCCGGAAGCCCCGCTTCCGGCCGGTTTTTCGTCTGCAGGCCCGCCGATCCGGGAAAGACCGATCCGGGAAAGAACGCGGTGGCGGAGAAACGGTGGCCGGATGTGGGCCACCTCACAGAAGGCCGGGGCACGGCGGCGTAAGGTCCGTCCATCGATGAACGCCGGGGCACCCGGCACCCAACCAGGAGGTTTACCGCTATGATCCGTCGCTCCCTGCTCGCCGCCGCCGCCGTGCTCCTGCTGTCCGCCCCGGCCATGGCCCAGAATGTCGGCAACGCCAACAACGCCGCCGCCGGCATCGGCAACTTCGCCGGCCAGCGCGTGATGGGCGTGCAGGGCGCGCCGTTCGGCGGCGCCGCCGCCTTCGGTGGCCTTGCCAGCACCAACGTGCGCAACTCCACCAACGTCGCCGCCGGCATCGGCAACACCGCGCGCCAGCAGAACCTGGGCGTGCAGGGCGGCGGCTCGCCCTTCGGCGGGCTGGTCAGCACCAACGTCGGCACCTCCACCAACGTCGCCGCCGGCATCGGCAACACGGCCGGCCAGACGGTTCTGGGCCACCAGGGCAACGGCGTGGGCGTCGGCCTGAACTTCACCGGCCGCGGGCCGCTGGTCACCACCAACGTGGACGTCGGCACCAACGTGGCCGCCGGCATCGGCAACACGGCCGGGCAGCGCCTGCTGGGCGTCCAGCGCTAACCCTTCGGTACAGGACCCGGCCGGTCTGCGCGCGCAGGCCGGCCGGGGTGTGTTTTTCTATGCAAAAGCCAGGGAGGTTCCCATGCTCCGCCACGCCATCCCCTTCGCCCTTTCGGCCGCCGCCTTCCTGTTCGTCGCCCCGCCCACGGCGAGCGCCGGCACGCTGGCCTGCCAGACGGTGAACGGGCAGACGGTGTGCACGCAGGGCTCGGGCTCGCTGGCCTGCCAGACGGTCAACGGCCAGACCACCTGCCTGGAGGGGCCGGGGGTGCTGAGCTGCCAGACCGTCAACGGGCAGACCACCTGCTCCACCTCGCGCGACACCGCCGCCCGCCCCGCGCCGCCGCGCCTGCCCTGGCCCCTGGGGCCGGAGGGCGCCGGCAGCCAGGACGTCACGGTCGAGCAGCGCAACGGCAAGCTGCACGTGCGCGCCGGCGGGGTCGACGTGCAGCTCGACTGAGCGGGTCCGACTGACTGGGCCCGACTGACCGGGTCCGGTTGACTGGGCCGGCGCCGGGAAATGCAACCGGATGCAACGGGATGCAACGCATTCGGCAATGTGTTGCATCCGGCCACCCCGTTCATTTTCGAGCGGAGGTGCGTGCGCGCAGGGGATGGTCAGGATCGTCCCCATCATGGCGCGCTCTAGGAATTCTGTCAAACGCGGCGGCCGGTCCCACAAGGACCGGCCGCCGTTTTCGTGTCCGGGCGGCATTTTTCGCGTGGGTGTGGGCCGCTTCACAGCGGCCGCCGGGCGGGGCGCGTAGCCTTCCCCCATCGACGCCGACCCTTGGAGACCACGCCATGCGCCGCACCCTGATCCTCGCCGCCACCCTGGCCGCTACCCTGGCCGCCGGCCCGGCCGCCGCCTTCGAGGTGCAGTCCGGCGGCGTGCTGCTGCGCGAGAACCCCGCCATGATGGCCGCGCTGGCCGGCGGCGGAAAGACGATCCCGCCCTGGATGGCCAAGCGCGAGAAGGACGAGGCCGCCCCCGCGCGCCCCGGCGCGCCGGGCCAGCCGGGTCAGGCAGGGGCCGGCCAGCCCGGCGGCCTGCAGGGCATGTCGCAGCAGCAGCTGGGCGCCCTGCTGTTCGGCGGCAGCCGCGAAGGCCCGGCCAAGCCCGGCGCCGCCGGCAAGGCCGCCGCATCCGGCAAGTCCTTCGACGACCCCCGCGCCGCGCGCGGCCTGTTCCGCTGATCCCGTTTCCCTCCCCGGCGTGAACTTGGGGCCGTCCTCGGACGGCCCCTTTTTTTGTTGGGAAAATAGAAGTCTAACCGATTGGCTTCCTCGAGGCCGTTTGACTGCTTTTCCACGGTGCTGCTCATTTCTCATATGAATACGTCATAGCCGGGCCCAGTCCCGGCCATCCACGTTCCTTGGATTGGTCGGGGTGCGTGGATGCCCGGGACTGGGCCCGGGCATGACGATTTCTTGGAAAGTGAGCCAAGTGCCGTCAAGCAGACGCTAGGCGTTTCCGTGCCTGGGGAGCCGGGGTGGGAAAACAGTTCCGCTTGGCGGGCAATAAATTCCGGCTGCCGCAGACCAGGCGGCACCGGCGGAATTCGGTGATCGCTCATCCATTTGACAAGGCACGCATTCTTTTCCCGGCCGTGGTGGCGCGGCCGTTGCAGTTCTGTCCCCGAACCTATCGTTCGGCGATGGAGGAAGGTCATGACGGAGTTTGGATCGGCCCTGAGCAACGCCGTGTCGTCGCTGCGCCGCATCATGCCGTCGTTCAAGCCGATGCAGGCGGATCCTTCGAAGTTCAGCAACGTCAGCGAGCTGCAGGCGCAAAAGAATGCCCTGAACGACCCGTCGGAGATCGCCCGCTTCCGGGACGTGAAGCTGCACTCCCTGATCCGGAAGGACGGGGAAGTCATCGCCGTGCAGTACCAGGACGGCATGACGGAACTGCACGGCATCGCCGAGAAATGGAAGCCGAAGACGGATTCGAAGGACGGCCGGGTGCAGGACCTCGTCAACTTCCTTGGGGCGGGGGTCACGGTGGAGCGCTTCGCCGGACGGCGCGATGCGCCGACGCGCGGGCAGTACGAGGACGGGCTGCTCTTCTCCAAGGCCGACCTGAAGGCAGGGCGCCGGGTGAACCTGACCGTCTGACCGACGCGCGGTTTCCGCGCGGACCTGTGGCGCGGGCAACAGCGGGGCAGGGCGGGGCGGGGTAGGGTGTGGTCATCGACCGACGCTTCAACCCGACGCCCCAACCCCAGCCGACCAGGAGAGATCGCCATGGCCCCGTCCGTCACCCGCGCGCTGAACGCCATCAAGCGTCACCGGGCCGGTCCGGAGCAGATCGACCACGCCATCCTGGCCGCCATCAACGTCACGCTCTGCCTCGCCTCCGACGGCAACGACCGGGTGGCGGAAGGCTTCAACCGCGACATCGCTCTCTCCGGCCGCGCCTTCGGCCTGCGGCACTGATCCGCAAGGCCGGAGAACGGCGAGGGGCCCGGACGCGCCGGTGGCGCCGGGCCCCTCGTTCCGTTTCGGGACGGCACGATAAGGAAGGCCCCTCCCCGCTGTCCGGGGAGGGGCCTTTTCCGTCAGCGCGGGGCCAGCAGCCAGCGGGGCGGCAGGGGCTGGGGGTTCAGCATCTGCTTTTCGCCGGGGGTGAAGGAGCCGACCGACGGGCAGCTGAGGCACACCGGCGGGATCGGCTTGCGGATGCCGGTGAGCGCGCCGGCCGACAGGTTGCCGGGCGGGATCGGCTGCGGGTTGAGCGTCACGCGGTCGCCCAGCGTGGCGGCGTGCGCGTGGCCGGCGGCGAGGGAGAGGGCGGCGACGCCCAAGTGCAGCAATGGGCGGAGCAACGTCTTGTGCATGAGGATCTCCATCGGGGAAGGGAGTGGACGCAGGGCAGTGTGCGCGCGGGTGCGGGGGCGCGCTGTGAGCCGGGCCACAAAAAAAATCGACCGGCAGGGCGTTGCCGGTCGATCAAGTTGGGTGGAGGGGACGTCGAACGCCCACACTGTGCCTCGGGTGGGGGTGGCGATGCTGTGAGGTGGGCCACAGGGGGTGGGATTTGCCGAAAGCCCCTCTCCCCCTGCTCTCGCCGGATCTTTGATCCGGCTGCCGCGACAGGCGGGTCCTTTGGACCCGCTGAGAGCGGGAGAGGGGTTGGGGAGAGGGGTATTGCCGGCGGCAGCCGGGACATGGGTTTTTTCCGCCCTGCCGGGCGTAATCCCCCTCTCCCCAACCCCTCCCCCGCGAGGGGGGAGGGGCTCAAGTCAAAGCTTGAAGAACGCCCGCAAACGGGCCAGCAGGTCGTTGGGCGCGTCGGGGGCGGCGTCGGCGGGGACGGCCTGGCGCTGGGCGTCGTTGCTGGCCTGGCGGCGCGCCATCAGGTCGGCCAGCCGTGCGGCCAGCGCTGGGCGGCGGCGCAGCACGGGGTCGAGCGCCGCCTTGTCCAGCTCGTACACCACCGCGTCGGTGTGCGCGATCACCGAGGCGCTGCGCGGCTGGCCGGTCAGCAGCGACATCTCGCCGAACACGTCGCCGGGCCGCATGCGGTCCAGCAGCAGGGAGCGGCCGTCGTCCGCCATGCGCACGTCCAGCGCCCCCTCCGCCACCAGGAACAGCGAGGCGCCATGGTCGCCCTGGTGCACCGCCGCCGTGCCGGCCGGCAGGTCGTGGCGGCGCAGTGCTGCGGCCAGTTCCGCCACCTCGTCGTCGTGGAAGGCGGCGAACAGCGCCGCGCGGCGCAGCAGGTCGCCGGGCGGGACCTCGCCGGCCGGCGCGCGGGGTTGCTGCACCTCCTGCTTCGGCCGCGCCGGGGCGATGCCGGCGCGGCCGAGGTGTTCGACGATGGCCGTGCCCACGGCGTCGCGCGTGGCGGCGAGGTGGGCGTAGTCGCGCACCCAGAACCGCGCCTGATAGGACACGCCGTTGGGCGTCACCGCGTCGACCAGCACGTCCGGGCGCGGCTCGGCCAGCACGCCGTCGGCGCACACCAGCGCGGAGAGCAGCACGCGCTTGGCGCGCGCCACCGGCACCTCCGGGTCCAGCAGCACGGGCACGGCGGTGCGGAAGCCGGGGCCGGGGCGGCTGTAGTTGACGAAGCGGCTGCCCGCCGCCACGCCGTTGGGGACGACCACGGCCGTCCCCTCGGTGGTGATCAGGCGGGTGGCGCGCCAGTTGATCTCGTCCACCCGGCCGATCATGCCGGGGCCGATCTCGATCCAGTCGCCGATGCGGTAGGGGTGCTCCACGTTCAGCGCGATGCCGGAGAAGATGTCGGCGATCATGTTGCGCAGCGCGAAGCCCAGCACGGCGATCACCACGCCCGAGGTGGCGACCAGCCCGGCCACCGGCTGGTGCAGCACCCAGCCGAGGATCGCCAGCACCGCCAGCCCGTAGAGGAACGCGCGCAGCAGGTCGCTGAGCAGGCGGGGCACCGGCACCGCGCGCCGCCCGCCGTTCAGCGTGAGGTCGAGCAGGCGGGAGCCCAGCCACGCCGCCGCCAGCCACGCGACCGCCGCCGCCAGCGCCGCCGCCCCTTCCGCCGCCGGGCCGCCGAACGCCGGGGCGACCAGCGTGTCCAGCCACGGCCGGCGCACCGCCACGAAGGTGGCGGCGACGGTCAGCGCCGCGGGGGCGAGCAGGCTGCGGGACCGGTGGCGGTCGGACATGCTGGGACCATCGCACCGGCGCGCGCCGCGTCAACGGCCCAAAGGCATAGTGTCGCCTGTGCCGTGGGGTTGTGCGTTGGGGAAGTATGCGCCGCCGGGCAGATCCCAATTCGGGCCGTTTCCCGGACTTGACGGGGTAACCTGGAAAAGGCGGGCGGTCTGCTCCCGGCAGGCGCGTAAGATGATCCATCCGGAAAGGACTATCGGGGGATTAGGCCATGCAGCGGACCATTGCGGCCGTGTTCGGCGCGGCGCTTCTCATGCCGGGAGCCGTGCTTGCCGAGCCGGCGAAGGCGCCCGAAGGTGCCCGCGCCTACATCATGTGGCCGAAGAACGGGACGGTCATCAACGGTGGAAAACTGTGGGTGCGGATGGGGCTGCAGAACATGGGCGTGGCCCCCGCCGGGGTGAACAAGGAAGGCTCCGGGCACCACCACCTGCTCGTCGACACCGAACTGAAGAACTTCGACGAGCCGATCCCCAACAACAAGAACAACCTGCATTTCGGCGGCGGCCAGACGGAGGTGCGGCTGGAACTGCCGCCGGGCACGCACACGCTGCAGATGGTGCTGGGCGACCAGGACCACGTGCCGCACAACCCGCCGGTGATGTCGGAGAAGGTCACCATAACGGTCCGTTAGGGGCCGCAGGGCCTGAACGGTCCAGGGAGGACATCATGAGACTGTTGGCATCCACGTTGCGGGGCATGCCGCTGGGCACGCTGCTGGGCGGCCTCGGTCTGGCGCTTGCGGCACTTCCCGCGTCCGCGCACGATCCGGCCGAACATTACCAGATGGCCCAGGCATCGCCCGACGCGCAGATGGCGCCGCCGGGGCCGGCCCCGACCATCACCCCCGCCACCCCGGAGGAGCCGGCGCAGCCCGGCAAGGCGCAGGAGCGCATGCCCGGGCGCCCGGACGCCCACCTCTACATCGGCTGGCCGAACAACGGCGAGGTGGTGGGCACCCGGTTCAAGGTGTGGTTCGGTCTGCGCAACTTCGGCGTGGCGCCGGCCGGCGTGCGCAAGGAGAACACCGGGCACCACCACCTGCTGGTCGACACCGACATCCCGCCGCTGGACGAGCCGATCCCCAACGACAAGAACCACGTGCACTTCGGCAAGGGCCAGACGGAGACGTACCTGGAACTGCCGCCGGGCCGGCACACGCTGCAGCTGCTGCTGGCCGACCACGACCACGTGCCGCACAACCCGCCGATCGTGTCGAAGAAGATCACCATCACGGTGGTGCCGCAGCGCACCAGCGTGCCGAACGTGGCGTCGCGGTAGGGCAGCCAGGAGCCCCTCTCCCTGGACGGGAGAGGGGTTGGGGAGAGGGTGGTTACGGGCGGATGCCCGGAAACGACTCTTCTGCCGGCTGCCGCCGGCGATCCCCCTCTCCCCAACCCCTCCCCCGCGAGGGGGGAGGGGCTATCGTGCAGACAGAGGAGGAAGCCCATGACCTTCGTTCGTCCCTGCGGCTGGGCCGCCGCCGGTTTGGCGCTGTTGCTGGGCGGCTGCTTCACGTCGGGCGAGAAGGCGTCGGTCGTGCAGCAGCCCAAGACGCCGGCCGTGCGCACGGTCAGCAGCTTCAGCGAGGCGCTGCGCTGCATGGACAACCTGATGGCGCAGCACGGCAAGCGCGACATCTACATCACCTCCAACGGCCTGCCGGACGCCACCGGGCGCGTGGCCGGCGGCACCAAGGACATGCTGATCACCGCGGTGTCGCGCATGTCCGAACGCTCCAACGCGTTCCGCTTCGTGGATTTCGAGCCGGCGCTGGACGACGTCAACGCGCTGTACTGGATGATCGGCGTGCAGCCGAACTTCCGCGCGCCGTCCTATTACATCCGCGGCGCCATCACGCAGCTGGACGACGCGGTGGTGGGCGAGGCGGCGAGTGCCGGCATCTCGCTGCCCGTGCTCGACCTCGGCGTCTCGGCCGACCAGACGATCTCCATGATCTCCGTCGACCTGAACGTGGGCGAGCTGGTCACGCGGCAGATCATCCCCGGCATGTCGTCCAGCAACACGCTGGCGATCATCGCGTCGGGCAAGGGGGCGGACGCGGGGGCCGTGGTCGGCAAGGCCGGCCTGTCCTTCAACGTCGCCTTCAACAAGTCGGAAGGCATGCACCAGGCGGTGCGCACTTTGGTCGAGCTGAGCGCCATCGAGGTGCTGGGCAAGCTGACCCGCACGCCGTACTGGCAGTGCCTGGGCATCGACCAGACCAACCCGGCCTTCGCCAGCGAGGCGCGCGGCTGGTTCGATTCCATGTCGGGGCAGCAGCGCGTGACCAACGTGCAGCGCAATCTGGCCGCCGACGGCTACTACAACGGCCCGGTCAACGGCCAGCTGGACGAGGCGACGCGCAGCGCCATCTCGCGCTGGCAGGCGGACCACGACCTGATCGCCAACGGCCGCATCGACTTCGACCTGTACCAGCGCATGCTGGGCACCCCCGCCGGCCGCAGCCAGGTGCCGCCCGAGCGGCTGCAGACCGTCAGCAACGCCGGCGGCGAGGACCTGCCGCGGGCAGCACCGGCCCCGGCGGGTGCGGGACCGGACCTCGTGCTCACCTCCGACCGCGGGCCGCAGCCGCGCTATCGGGTGGGGGAGGCGCTGGTGGCGCGGGTGACGCCGACGGCCGACGGCTTCGTCTACTGCTACTACCAGGACGCGGCGGGCGCCGTCGCCCGCATCTACCCCAACCGCTTCCAGCCCGACGCCTTCGTCGAGGCCAACCGGCAGGTGGAGATCCCGCCGGGCACGCAGAAGCCCTTCAACCTGCGCATGGACCGCGTGGGCGCGCGCGAGAGCATCGCCTGCGTGGTGACCAAGGACGAAATCGGCGTGCGGATCCCCGAACGCTACAAGACGCAGGACCTCCAGCCCATCCCCGGCGCCACCCTGCCGGAGCTGCTGAACGCCTTCACCTCCGTGCCCGGCGCCAACGCGCGCTCCAAGCAGATGCAGGTGGAGGTGCTGCCGGCCGCGGTGGCGGCGCGGTAGGCCCGATTGGCTTGAAAGCCCCTCTCCCTTGAGGGGAGAGGGGTTGGGGTGAGGGTGGTTACGGCCGGACGGCCGGAGAACAGAGTCTTTCTTCCGCGCTGCCGCGCGTAACGACCCCTCATCCCAACCCTTCTCCCTCAAGGGGAGAAGGGCTCTTGGGGGGTGAAGCCGGCCGGGTTGTGGGCCGGCTCACAGACCGCGGGGCGGCGGTGGGGGTAGGACTGTGATCGACGGGGCGACCTGACGCGCCCCACCCGAACCGTTCAGCCTTTTGGAGGCGACCATGCCGAAGCGCACCGTTACCGTGACCCGTCTCGCCCTGCCGGCGATCGCCCTGCTCTGCGCGCTGCCCGCGCTGGCCCAGACCGTGGAAGGCAAGGGCGACGGCAAGGTCATGATGTTCGACCGCCCGCCCACCGTCGAGGAACTGCGCGACGTGGTGACGCCCGAGCCGCAGCGCCGCACCCGCAGCATCGAGATCATCGGCGGTGCGGCCAACAGCGCCGCACAGCGCCCGCGCCAGACCGAGCGCACCAACTACGGCGGCGTGCCGCAGGCGGCCCAGCCCCAGCAGCAGTACCAGCAGCCGGAATACCAGCAGCCCGCCTACCAGCCGGCACCGGAGCCGCAGTACCAGCCCGCACCCGAGCCGGCGGCCGCCGCGGTGCCGCAGGCGCCGCGCCCGAAGGCCAGCCGCCCGGCGCCGCAGCAGGCGGCAGTGCCGGCCGCCCCGGCCGCGGAGCCCGCCCAGCAGGAGGACGCGGGGGCGAACGCCTTCGGCTTCCGCATCAACTTCGCCTTCAACTCGGCCGAGGTGCCGCGCGAGTTCTATCCCTACATCGACGCCGTCGGCGGGCTGATGAAGGAGGACGGCTCGCTGTCGCTGGTCATCGAGGGGCACACCGACGCGGTGGGCGGCGACGGCTACAACCGCGCGCTGTCCGAACGCCGCGCCGTGTCGGTGGGCGAGTACCTGGTGCGCGTGCACGGCGTGCAGCCGCAGCGCATCACCGTCGCCGGCCGGGGCGAGAGCCAGCCGATCTCCGCCGATCCGAACGACGGCCGCAACCGGCGCGTCGAATTCAAGCCGGCCCGCTGACCGCCCGGGGGAAGGAGACCGCCATGCGCACGCTCAGCCTCCTCGTCGCCGCCGCCGGCTTCCTATGGGCCGGTGCCGCCGATGCCACGCTGGTCAAGAACGGCAACGGCAAGCCGGTCGGCGCCGCCACCGGCGGGGTGGAGGTGGGCGTGCCGCAGGGGCGCGTGCGCGTCCAGTGCTGGCAGGACGGCCGCAAGATCGTCGACGAGTCGGAACTGGCCGTCGTGTCGCTGGGCATCCTCAGCCAGATGAACGCCCTGCGCCTGCGCCGGGCGGGGATAGCCGATCCGACGCTGTCCCTGGTGACGCAGGCGCGCACCACCTGCCTGCTCGCCCCGCAGGACCCACCACCACGTGACCAGATCGGGCATGACTGATCGGCGCTGGATGTGGTCCGGCTCACAGCCGGGTGGGGCGGGGTCCGGTAGGCTCGGGGCGCGACCACAACCCACTTCGAGGATAAGACCATGTCCACACACTCGCGACGACGATCGAGGCACGCCCGCGTGCCGCCCGCCGCCCTGGCCCTGGCGTTCGTGATCGGAAGCACGGCTTCCGCCATGACGACATCCGCCTGGGCCGCCGAGGCGGTGGTGGTGGCCTCCACGGCACCCGGCTACGCGCTGGGGCAGGTGGTGCCGGATGGCGCCATGGTGAAGCTGCCGGACGGGGCGGGTGCCCTGTTCCTGTTCGCCACCGGCCGCACGGTGCGCGTCAAGGGCCCCTACGAGGGGCAGCTGGACAAGATGCCGGAGGCGGCATCGCGCGCCGCCGTGGGCAGCCTGCTGAGCGGCGACCGCTTCATGCAGAGCGAACTCGGCGCCACGCGCGCCGTCGGCAACCCGCTGGAGCGCGGGCTGGAGCAGGCCTTCGCCGTCGATCCCGGCACCGCCGGCACCGTCTGCGCTCGCGCCGACGCGCCGCCCATGCTGAAGCGGCCGCGCGACCCGGCGCTGTCCGCCGTATCGTTGCGCGACCCGGCGCGCGGTGCGGCGGCGACGGTGACCTGGACGGGTGCCGCCGGCACCGCGCCCTGGCCCAAGGACCTGGCGGTGCGCGACGGCGGCGAGGTGGCGGTGTCCGGCCCCGACGGCCGTTCGCTGGGCACGCTGAAGCTGCGCGTCGTCGACGCGGCGACGGACCGCGGGGCTGCCCTGGCCGTCAAGCTGGCCAGCGCCGGCTGCGAGAAGCAGGCGGCGGCGCTGCTGTCGCCGCTGCGCGACGCCATGGCGCCGCTGGACGTCTACCTCTCCACCGACCGCGGGACCAGTGCCGCCTACAAGGCGGGGGAGGCGGTGCGGCTGGTGCTGCAGACGAACCGCGACGCGCACGTCTACTGCTATGTCCGCAACGCGCGCGGCCAGCTGATCCCGATCTTCCCGAGCACCTCCAGCTCCTCGCTGGTGGAGGGCAGCGTGCCGCTGTCGATGCCGGGCGAGCGCATGCCGATGCCGCTGCGCGCCAGCGAACCGGCCGGCGACATGGAGGTGCGCTGCCTCGCCGCCGACCGCGACCTGGGCAGCGACCTGCCCGGCCGCAACGAGGCGTTCCAGCCGCTGAGCGAGGACACGGTGGCGCGGCTCGACCACCGGCTGGGCGCGCTGCGCGACACCGAGATCGTCATGGCGCAGGTGTTCCTGCGCGTGCGGTAAGAAGAAACTGGCTCGTAGGTTGGGTTGAGCGCAGCGAAAACCCAACGTGTTTGCGGCGCGAGGCGTTGGGTTTTCGCCGGTGGCTCAACCCAACCTACGGCTCCGGATCCGAGGGGGCATGGACAAACGGGATGGTGCCCCGGCGGGGCGGCGGGGGACGGAAGCGTGGTTCGTGCCGGTGCTGGCGCTGGGCGTGGCGCTGCTGGCCTTCGGGCTGCCGTGGCTGCTGGCGCCGCTGCGCGCCGCCGACGAGTTCTTCAGCGACCTGATGATCGCCCACTTCGCCCCGGCCGAGCCGCAGCACCCCGGCGTCGTGCTGGTCACCCTGGGCGAGGACAGCTTCGCCGGGCTGGCCTGCCGATCGCCGGTCGACCGCGGCTTCCTGGCCGGGCTGATCGGCGAGCTGGAGGCGGCTGGCGTGCGCGCCGTCGGCATCGACATCCTGTTCGACCAGCCGACCCTGCCGGCCCGCGACGAGGAGCTGCGCCAAGCGCTTCTGAACGCCAGGATTCCCGTCGTGGCGGTCACCGCGCTGGCCGAGACGCCGCTGACGGAGCAGCAGCGGCGCTACCTGGACGGCTTCCTGGGCGGTGTGCGCTCCGGCCACGCCAACCTTGCCAAGGACCCGCTGGACGGCACCGTGCGCTGGCACGTGCCGCGGGGGCCGCGCGGCACGCCCAGCCTGCCGGTGGCGCTGGCGCAGGCGTCCGGCGCCGTGCCGGACGAGGCGCTGCCCGACCGCCCCTTCCGCATCGCGTGGCGCAACGGCCCCGCCCCCGGCACGCCGGCCGTCACCGCCTTCCCGGCGGAGGCGGTGGGCATGCTGCCCAAGGAGTGGCTGGCCGGGCGCATCGCGCTGATCGGCACGGTGCTGGTCGGCGTCGACCGCCACCGCACGCCGCTGGTGGCGGTGCAGGGCGCCACGCCGGGCGTGGAGATCCAGGCGCAGGTGCTGGCCCAGCTGCTGGACGGGCGGGCGAACCCGCGCCTGCCCGCCTGGGGGGAGGCGGCGCTGGTGCTGGCGCTGGGGGCGGCGGGCGTGGCGCTGGCGCTGGCCGGGCTGCCGGTGTGGCTGCTGGCGCTGGCCTGCCTGCTGCTTCTGCTGGGGTACTGGGCGGGGGTGGCGGCGCTGTTCGGGCAGGGCGGGCCGCTGCTGCCGCTGCTCAGCCCGTCCATGGCGTGGCTGGGCGGCATCGCGGTGATGACGGCGCACCTCTCGTTGCGGGAGCGCGCCGACCGCCGCGTGCTGATGCGGCTGTTCGCCAACCACGTGTCGCAGCCGGTGGCGGACGAGATCTGGCGCGAGCGCGACGCCTTCATGGCCGGCGGCCGGCCGCGCCCGCAGCAGCTGACCGCCACCGTCCTGTTCTCCGACATCGAGGGCTTCACCACCGTGTGCGAGGCGCTGGAGCCGGAGCCGCTGATCCGCTGGCTGGAAGGCTACCTGGACGTGATGGTGCGCGTGGTGGCGGCGCACGACGGGGTGGTGCTGCGCTTCATCGGCGACGCCATCCTGGCGGTGTTCGGCGTGCCCGTCGCCCGCACCACCCAGGCGGAGATCGACGCCGACGCCGAGCGCGCGGTGCGCTGCGCCCTGCAGATGGGCCGCGAACTGGCCGAGCTGAACCGCCGCTGGCAGGCCGAGGGGCTGCCGCCCGTCGGCATGCGCGTGGGCATCCACACCGGGCCGCTGGTGGCGGGCAGCCTGGGCGGGTTGCGGCACATGGAGTACTCGCTGCTGGGCGACACCGCCAACACGGCGGCTCGGCTGGAGAGCGTGGCCAAGACGGTGGACGTCATGTCGACCCCGCACTGCCGAATCGTCATCGGCGAGCCGACGTGGCGGGCGCTGCACGACGCCATCGACGGGCTGCCGGTCGGCGAGGTGGCGCTGAAGGGCAAGCGCCGGTCCGTGCGCATCTGGCTGGTGCGCGACCGCGAGCCGGAAGCCGGCACCGTCGACCTCACGCAAGCGCGATAGCGCGCGGGGAGGGCGCGGGCGTTGGGTTTCCGGCTTTGGCCTCAACCCAACCTACGCGGGAAGTTCCCGTGGGTTGGCCCGTAGGTTGGGTTGAATTCTCACCGGCGCTGGCGCGTCGACCCGCAGCGGGATGAAACCGTTTAAATGCCCCTCTCCCTTGAGGGGAGAGGGGTTGGGGTGAGGGTGATTACGGCCGGCAGGCCGGAAAAGAGTCTTTGTCCGCCCTGCCGGGCGTAAGTACCCCTCATCCCAACCCTTCTCCCTCAAGGGGAGAAGGGCACCGTCTTCGGAACTGCCTGCCCCTTGTTTTTTCTTAGCGTCAGCGAAAACCCAACGTCGCGTGTCCGTCATGACGGAGTATCGGGCGCGATAAGCGCCGGTTCGCCTGGAATCAGGCGCAACGCCGCCACCTCCATGGGTGCCTTGCTCAACCTTGGGTGGCGCTCTCGCGGGCCTCCGACGCGATATCCAGCGCCACCAACTTCCCCACGCGCCGCAGCGCGAAGTCGTAGGCGTGGAGCATAGCGCTGGCGGCGTCGTTCATCAGAACCGTGCCGCATCCTTCCGTTGTGATTTTCATGGTGCGAACAGGAGTGGAGTGCCGGAGTGTGGTTAATTTTCAAAAATGACCCAGCGCAAGTTTTAAAATTCCGCCTCCGGAATTGTATGGATTGCTTGCTCTCAAAACAAAATGATATAGACTCTGCATCCGTCAGAGTTTATACCCACTCCAATTTTCCGCTTCTCCAAGCGAACAGGCAAGCGATAACCGGTTGCGCAAAATGCAATACAGACCGTGTTACAGGTCACTCCGGCCGCACCCTTTGCGGTTATCCGGTGTGATACAATACAAGGCAATGAATGCAGGGTGTGAAGTGTTTCGTGATACGGAGCGTGTTACATGACCGGCACGCCAACCATGAGCCTGCGGGTTCCCCAGGACACCGAGATGCGCCGGGCCTTGCGCGAAGCCGCCAAGGCCCTGCGGTTGGGGCAGATCACCGCCACGGCGCTGCTCGACTGGCTGGCCAGCCGGCAGACGGCACAGGATGGGTTCGATCTTCGGTTGCTTGCCACCGAGCAGCGTATCGCATTGCTGGAAGCGGCCGTTGAACGCATCGCCGTCGAGTGCGGGGTGCGCACGCCGCTGCCGATGGCCGGCATCGGCGACCGCGCGGCTTCCCACGATCGTCGCCGGGCCCGCCGTTCCAAATAAAACGGGGTACTTCGCCGGAGGGTTTATTTGCCCCATTCTGGGGAGTAGGCAAATCGCGTGCTTGGCACGCATCGCCGTTTAAAGATAAACTCTCCTCCGTCCAGCCAATGGTCTTCATTTTGCGCCAAATTGCGCGGCCAGGTTTCCGGTTGCTCCGGGGTGGCTGCCTTGGCGCCGGTCGCGCATGCGTCGAATGACGGGTGCGCCGGGTGAAGGGTTCGGCGGGTCTCCTCGGCCAGGAGGACGGCGGCGAAGGAGGCGGCGATGCTGAGAGGGATGCTGCGAGGCTGGCTGGCGCGGGCGGTGGCGGTGCTCGTGCTGCTGGCGGCGGGTGTGGGGCAGGCAGCGGCCCAGGCCGGGCCGGGCGCGTCCCCGGCCACGGCCACCGAGAAACGCATCGCGCTGGTGATCGGCATCAGCGCCTACCGCAACGCGCCGGAACTGGTGAACCCACGCAACGACGCCCGCGCCATCGCCGAGATGCTGCGCAAGCTGCACTTCACCGTGGAGGAGAAGCAGGACTTGGACATCCGCGGATTCGCCGACGCGTTGCGCCAGTTCGGCATCAGCGCCAGCCAGGCGGACGTGGCGGTGCTGTACTACGCCGGACACGGCATCCAGGTGGGCGGCACCAACTATTTGATCCCGTCGGACGCGCGGCTGGAGCGCGAACGCGACCTCGTCTACGAGGCGATGCCCTTGAACCTGCCGATGGGCGAGCTGGCGCAGGCGCGCAAGCTGGGCATCCTCATCCTCGACGCCTGCCGCAACAACCCCTTCGTCGACAAGCTGGCGCGCACCGGCGCCAACCGCCAGCAGACGCACGCCGGCTTCGCCCGCATCGACGACACGCCCAGCGACACGCTGGTCGCCATGGCCACCCGCGCCGACCAGCTGGCCGAGGACGGGCAGGGCGAGCACAGCCCCTACACCCAGGCGCTGCTGAAGCACCTGCAGACGCCGGGCCTGGAGCTGAGCCTGTTCTTCCGCAACGTGCGCGACACGGTCAAGCAGGCCACCGACGGCCGGCAGGAGCCGTATATCTACGGCACGCTGGGCGCCACGCCCTTCTACTTCAACCCGCGTCCGCCGAACCGCCCGCCGCTGCTGGCCGACCTGCGGCCCCTGGAGATCCTGGACCGCGCCGAGCCCGAGCCGCTGCGCATCGGCCAGCCGACCGACCCCGACGACGACCAGCTGTTCGCCCGCGTCACCGGCCTGCCGCGCGGCGGCAACGTGCGCATCGGCGAACGCTCCGTCCTGATCGGCGACTATCTGACGGTGGACCAGCTGGCCGCCACCAGCTTCAAGCCCGACACCAGCTTCCGCGGCGACGCCGGCGGCTTCGAGTTCACCGTGATGGACGGGCGCGGCGGCACCGTGAAGGGCGTGGTGCCGATCACCATCAAGCCCAGCAACCGGGCGCCGCTGGTGGTGTCCGACCGCACGCTGCGCGTCGTCGCCAACCCGCTGGGCATCGAGGCGCCGAGCGACCCGGACGGCGACGCGCTGACCATCACCGTGTCCGGCGTGCCCGAGCGCGGCAAGGTGAAGAGCGGCGCCACCGTGGTGAAGGCGGGCGACCGGCTGAGCGCCGACGCGCTGACCGGCCTGGTCTTCGACCCCGAGCGCGCGCCGGCCGGCCCGGCCGGGGCCTTCGCCATCGTCGTCGAGGACGGCAAGGGCGGCCGCTCCACCGCCACCGTCGCGGTCGAGATCGCCGAGCCCGGCGCGCTGCCGGTGGCGGAGATCGAGCAGACGGTGTGGGAACGCGTGCGCGGCAGCAGCGACGCCGCCGACTATGAGGCGTTCCTGCGCCTGTTCGGGCGCAGCGGCTATGCCCAGATGGCGCGCCAGCAGGTGGAGAAGCTGGCGCCGCCGAAGGGCGAGGAACCGAAGGCCGATCCCAAGGCGGATATGGCGGTGGCCGGGTCGAGCGGCGGCGAGCCCGCCGATGCCGCCGCGGCGGCCGGCACCGAGGTCGCCATGGCCGGCGCGCCGCTGGAACCGGTGGAGGGCGGTGCCTTCACGGTGGTGAGCGATTCCAACCTGCGCTCCGCCCCCAACACCAGTGCGGCCCGCGTGGGCCACGTGACCAGCGGCGCCAGCGTGCGCGTGCTGGGCCGGGTGCCGGGCGCCAACTGGCTGCGCATCGCGCTGGAGGACGGCAGCCAGGGCTTCATCTTCGCGCCGCTGGTGCGGCCGGCACCGGCACAGGCCCCGGCACAGGCCCAGCCGCCGCAGCAGCAGGCGCCGCAGCCGCACACGCAGGCGCCGCCGCAACCCCAGCAGCAGCAGGTCCAGCAGCAGCAGGTCCAGCAGCAGGCCGCCGCACCGCCGCCACCGCCGCCCGCTCCGGCTCCGGCGCCCGCGCCGCAGCAGGTCGCCGCCGCGGCCCCGCCGCCCCCGCCGGGCAACGGCAGCGCCGTGCGCACGCACGGGCGCGGCAACAGCTTCCAGGACTGCCCGGAATGCCCGGTGATGGTGCGCATCCCGCCCGGCTGGTTCATGATGGGCAACGACCGGGGCGATTCCGCCGAGAAGCCGGTGCACCGGGTGACCATCGCCAAGCCGTTCGCGCTGGGCGCCTACGAGGTGACGGTGGGCGAGTGGCGGGCCTGCGTCGAGGGCGGCGGCTGCCCCAACATGCCGCGCATGACCAACCCCACCGACAGCACGCCCGTGTACAACGTGCACTGGGAGGACGCGCAGGCCTATGTGAAGTGGCTGAGCCAGAAGACCGGCCAGCGCTACCGCCTGCCGTCGGAAGCGGAGTGGGAATACACCGCGCGCGCCGGCAGCGTCGGGGCATTCTGGTGGGGCAGCGAGCAGGGCATCTTCGCCAACTGCACCAACTGCGGCGGCCCGCACGAGCGGCTGACCCCCGCCGCCGCCGGCAGCTACAAGCCCAACCCCTTCGGCCTGCACGACATGAACGGCGGCGTGGCGGAATGGGTGGCCGACTGCTGGAACGGCAGCTACCAGGGCGCCCCCGTGGACGGCAGCGCCTGGCAGGAGGGCAACTGCCGCAAGCGGGTTCTGCGCGGCGGTTCCTGGCGCAACGCGCTGCCCGAGATCTCGGCGACCGGGCGCGGCCAGTACGACATCGACGTCCGCTACATCAACAACGGCTTCCGCGTCGCGCGGGAATTGAATTGAGGCGACGCCCCTCCCCCGGTGGGGCCGGAGGAGGGGCTTTGGTCGCTTACGCGTTCAACACCCACGCGGCGTTGAAGGCGGTCGGCGCGATGCCGACCAGCGTCACCGTGCCGCCGCCGGACAGCGCCAGGATGGTCGACCCGTCGCTGGCGGCACCGGTGGTGTAGGTCATGCCGGCGGCCAGCTCGATGCGGTCGCCCTGGTCGGCGTTGAAGCCGCGGATCTGGTCGTTACCCTGGCCGGTGGCGAAGACGAAGCGGTCGGCGCCCAGGTTGCCGGCCAGCACGTCGTTGCCGGCCTCTCCCAGGATGCGGTCGTCGCCCTGGCCGCCGAAGATGGTGTCGTTCCCCTCGGCGCCGGAGATGGTGTCTTCCATCATGTTGCCGTAGATCACGTCGGCGTCGGCGCCGCCGAAGATCAGGTCGCCGCCCTGGCCGCCGAACAGCGTGTCGTTGCCGGCGTCGCCGTACAGGACGTCGCCGCCCTGGTTGCCGTACATCACGTCGGTGCCGCCGCCGCCGTAGGCGGTGTCGTTGCCCAGGTAACCGGCGAAGCGGTCGTTGTAGGAGGCGCCGAAGAACGCGTCGTTGCCCGAGTAGAGGTCCGAGGTCTTCGTGGTCCCGGCAAGCAGGGCGTCCCACGGGAAGTTCAGGCCGCTGATGGTGGCGCCGGTCAGGCCGCCGCCCGCACCTTCGTCGATGCCGGTGATGGTGCCGGAAACCGTGTTCATGCTGGTGCCGGCGCCGGTGAAGGAACCGCGCAGCACAGTCGTGAACGTCTCGGTGCCGTAGGTCTCGCGAATGGTGACGGCGGTCGGCGTGAAGGACGCCAGGGTGATTCCGCCGACGGTAATCTGGTTGTCGTCGGTGTTATAGAAATTGTAGTTTACGGACGGGTTGACGGTAACAACAGCCATTCAATGCGTCTCCGATTTACCTGCGGCGCAGATAGCCGCAGGATTGTGGAGCGCGGATGGTAGACTACTTTTAACAGAAATCAAGCCGCAGACCTCGCTGCGGCCGATCGTCGCGGTTGTGAAAGTGGCGGGAATGGCGCCCTTTGCGCGCGGAACGGGGCCGGCGTTGGCCGGCCCCGCACCGTTATTTCTGCACGGACTTGATGTTCTGCACGGCGACGTTGCCGGTGCCGGCGGCGATGTTGACCGCGCTGTTGACGTTGTTGAAGGTCACGTTGCCGTTCGCCAGCGCCGTCGCCAGACCGTCCAGCGGCACCGGCGGGGTGACGCCCGTGCCCCCGGTTCCGCCGGCCGTGCCGCCGACTGCGGTTCCGTCCGGCGCGGTGCCGCCGCCCCCGTTGCCCACGCCCAGGTCCAGCGTGCCGTTGATGTTGTTGAAGATGAACGGCGCCTCGATGATGGTGAAGGAGGGGACGAACTCCGGCGGCGGCTGGCGGCTGGCGGCCAGGGGCTGGCCCTTGCTGAAGCCGCCCAGGAAGCCGGCGTCGCCGCGGATCTTGGCGATCTGCTGCTGGTGCACCTGCTTGCGGCTGACGGAGGGGTTGGTGACCATGGCGCCCGGCGGCGTGATGCGGCGCGGCGCGGTGAAGACCGGCATGCGCACGGGCTGGGCGAAGGCCTGCGCCATGTTGGCGGCGCTGACGCCGGTGGGAAAGCCGATGCCGCCCGCGTCCTGCGCGGCGGCGCCGCCGGCGGACAGCAGCACCAGGGTGGTGGCGGCGGTGAACAGCGGGCGGATGCGGGTCATCGGAGTGTTCCTTTAACGGAGATCGGTCTGGCTTAGTGGGCGCTGAGCGGTTCCATGTCGTGCTGGCGCAGGGCCGCGAAGGCGATCTCGCGGCTGGGATAGCGCCAGAGGTAGGTGCCGTCGGCCGCGTAGCAGGCGTAGCTGGTCCGGCCGCGGCGGGTGACGCGCTTGACGTAGCAGCGGTCCATCAGGCCGAGGGTGACGAAATCTTCGCCGGACATTGGCTCCTCCCAGAGGTGCGGGTGCTCGTGATGGGAGGAGCATAGGTCCGCGGGCACCGGCGCGCTGTGAGCCGGGCCACACGGGGGCATGAAAATTCAGAGGAAGAGAAATCGGACACGGATGAACACGGATAGGATTTATGCGGTGTTCGGCAGATCCGTGTTCATCCGCGAAACATCCGTGTTCATCCGTGTCTCATGAACACTCCGGTCACGCGCAGGTGTTGCCGATCTCGTCCAGGGCGTCGCGGTCGCGCACGGTGATGTAGCCGGCGTCCATGCCGATCACGCCGCTGCGCTGCCATTCGTTCAGGAGCTTGTTGATGCTCTCGCGCGACACGCCGACGAGGCAGCCCAGCTGCTGCTGCGACAGTTTGATGTCCAGGCGGATGGCGTTCTGCGGCGCGGGCTTGCCGAACACCTCCACCAGCCGCAGCAGGGCGCGGGCGAAGCGGGAGGAGGCTTCCAGGAACAGCGTGTCCTCCAGATGCTCGCTGGTCTGGCGCAGGCGCTTGCACAGCACGCTGATCAGGCGCAGCGACAGGTCCGGCCGGGCGGTGAGGAAGGGCATGAACTGCGCGCGCTCCAGCACCAGGAGGTCCGTCTCCTCCAGCGCTATGGCGTCGGCGGTGCGCGGTTCGCCGTCCAGCAGCGCGATCTCGCCGAACAGGCCGCCCTTGTTGATGATGTTCAGCACCAGCTCCTTCCCGTCGACGGAGTGGGAGCAGATCTTCACCCGGCCGCGGATGATCGCCATCATGCTGTCGCCGGGGTCGCCCTTCTGGAAGATGACGCCGTTCTTCGGGAAGTAGGCGAGGCGCGCGCTGGAGGCGAGCCGGCTCAGCTCCTCGCGCTCCAGGTGCTTGAGAAGGAAGTGCCCGGCGAGCACGAGTTCCTTGTCGAACGCGATCCGTACCCCGGCCATGCGGCGCCTCCCCTAGCTGGGCCGTTTTCAGTGTACACGGCGCCAATGCCCCTGCCGGGGGCGCCAATGGCGGTACTTCGCCGTTCCGGGTGTGCCCCTTCCGTGCAGCCGTGCGATCTGCGCATGCCTGTGGCCCCTGCCACAGCGCTGCCGCATTCCTGCGATTTACGATCCCCCCGCTTTCACAAACCGCGGGGGCACCGATGCGCATCCTGTTGACGGTCCTGATCCTGTTCACCGCCCTGCCTTGCCTGGCCGAGGGGACCGAGGGCATGGTGGCGGCGGCGGACGCCGGGATGGTCGGCACGGTGACCCGGCGCATCGAGGGCGACCGCACGACGCTGCGCGTGGCGGGCGTCATCACCGCCGCCGTGGCCGCCGACTTCATCCACGCGCTGGAGACCGCGCCGGCCGCCCGCCCCGTGCTGGTCGACCTGGACAGCCCCGGCGGCTTCGTGAAGGCTGGCTACGCCATGATCGACGCCATGCTGCGCCAGCGCGCGGCCGGCCGCACGGTGGTCACGCTGGTGCGCGGCAGTGCGGCGTGCGAGAGCATGTGCTTCGGCGTGTTCATGGCCGGCCTGCCGCGCCGGGCCGAGGCCGGCGCCTCCTTCATGGTGCACGCCCCGCGCGACGAGCGCAGCGGCATCATCTCGCTGCGCACCATCAACGAGATGAAGGCGCGGCTGGCCGGGCTGGGCACCTCGCCGGCGTGGCTGCAGACGGTGGCCGACCGCGGCGGCTTCTCCGGCCGGGTGGACGTGCGCGAGCGGGCCGAGGACTTGGCCCACAGCGGCGCCAACGTGGTGACCGAGCTGCTGGTGGCGCGCTGATCCCCCGTCCCCCCGTTCCCTCGTCCCCCGTCCCCTTGTCAACCCCGAATGCCTCTGACGGACGGACAGTACCGTTGGCCGCATTGCGCGGACCGCCGCCCCCGAGTCACCATGGCCGCACAAGAAGAAACGGCCACCATACTCGGGAGGAGTCCATGAAGGCTGATCCGCTCACCGACATCCGATTGGCCAATCCCGGCCTGTTGCGGCAGAAGTACGCGCTGGCCAACTGGATCACGCTGATCGCCGACGACCGCGGCCTGGGGCCGGCCGCCGTCGCCCGCATGACCGGCATCGACACCGAACAGGCGGAAGCCATCCTCGACGGCGTGGTCATCGCCACCCCGCTGCCGACGCTCGACCGCGTCCTGCGGACGCTGGAGCGCTGGCAGCACTGAGGGGGCATTCAGGGCGGCGGCTACTTCTTCGACGGGTCCGCCGGCTGCGCGCCGGTGGCGCTGCCCGTGCCGCCGCCGATGGAGCCGGCGTTGGGCGTGGCGATGCTGCCCGACGTGCCGGAGCCGGCGGCGGCCGCACCACCCTGGCCGGTCTGTCCGCGCTGGTCCCAGGTGGAGCCGGAGGTGCCCGACCCGGCGCTGCCGCCCGTCCCCCAGGTGGAGCCGGACGTGCCCAGCTGGCTGCGGTTGAGGCAGGCGGGGTCGTTGCCGGCGCTGCCGGCCGGGCAGTTCGCCGTGGAGGGGCCGCCGGCGCTGCCGCCGGTGCCGGCCTGCGCCAGCGCGCCGCCGGAGGCCAGGAGGATCACGAAAGCCGAGATGATCGGGGCCGAGATAGTCGGAAGGGTGCGCATGCTGCCTGTCCTTGCACGGGTGTTGCTTCCCGTGAACAGGCGGGCGGGCGTATCGGCGCGCCGTCAATGCACGCCCTTAATGCACGCTTAGGGGCTCCATGTCCTGGAGGCGCAGCGCCGCGAAGGCGGTGTCGCGGTCGTGGAACTGGCCGAGGAAGCTGCCGTCGGCGGCGTGCACTTCGAACAGCTTCTCGCCGTTGCGGACCACGCGCTTGACGTAGGCGCGGTCGAGAATGCCGAGGAGGGCGAAGTCCTGCTCCAGGCCTTCCGGCGCATCGGGCATCTGCATGGCGGACATGGTCACCTCCCGGGGCCGAGGCCCCCTTACGCACCCAGTGTAGACATGAATGTTTAATGGGGAGTAAGGGAGCCCGCCGTGATCCAGGTCATCCTTACGCACCGCCGACCGATACCAAAGTGGCGGGGCGGTGCCACCATGGGCTTGACCGCCGTCAAGGCCGGGGTGCCCGGCGCTGCCGATCCTGCCGACACGGTCCAGTCTTGGTCCAGTCGTGGAGGAGACACGTGTTGCAGCGGGAAGAAGCCATGCCGGACGCCGGGTTCGGCCACAATTCGGGCGGCGTGCGCATCGCCGTGGAGGTGCGGCTCTTCAACAGCCTGACGCGCCACGGCGGCGGCGCGGTGTTCCACCGCCTGTCCCTGCCGGCCGGCAGCACGGTGGGCGACGTGATCCGCCGGTTCGGGATTCCCATGCCGGACGTCTACCTGGCCCTGGTCAACGGCCGCGACATCACGCCGACGCTGGGCGGCGGCATCAACGAGCACCGCATCCTGGACGAAGGCGACGTGCTGGCCCTGTCGGGGCCGGTGCCGTTCTCCTGGGCGTATGGGGCGCCGGTGGTGTGACGGTTTGGTTTCCCTCCCCCGCCCCCGGCGGGGGCGTTGAGCCGGTGCCGAAGGCAACGAGCGCCGAAGGCGATCGTAGGCGAAACGCAGTCGCGAGGCTTGCGAGCGACTGTGGAAGGGGCCCATGCGGAGCATGGGAAGGGTGGGGGCAAGTTGTTCGCGAGGATCAGCGGCCCGACGCCTGCCACAAAGGCCGTTGCCCCCACCCTGCCCGCTACGCGGGCTTCCCTCCCCCGGCGGGGCCGGGGGAGGGGTATATTATCCACCCCCGCGGCGGAACGCGGTGTCGAAGCGGTGCAGGAAGGCGCGCTGTTCCTCGGCCGGCCAGCCGTGGAAGGCCAGGGTGACGCGCAGGCGGGGGAGTGCTATGAGCGCGATGCGGCGGTCGGGCAGGGGCTCCAGGCGGATGTCCACGCCGGCCGCGCCGCCGATGCGGTAGACGCCGTCCTCCACGCGCCAGGGCAGGCCGTGCGCGGCCTCGGGCAGCAGGCGCGCGAAATCCTCGCGCGTCAGCGCCATGTCCTTCTCGACGAGGGTATCGCTGATGGTGTCGCTCATCCGCCGGCGACGGGCGGCCACATGGCGAGCGCGTCGCCGGGCTTCAGCACCTGCCGGTCCAGTTGGCTGGGCTGCACGTAGACGCCGTTGACCAGCACCAGATGGCAGCGCTCGCGCGGCAGGTTCAGGCGCTGGATGACGTGACCGGGGGTCGCATCCTCCGGCACCTGCAATGGGGCCTGGTTGTTCACCGCGCCCGGCGGCAGGAAGCCGGACAGGGTGGCGAACAGCTTGACCGTGATCTCCATGGTGTCTCCGCCTCTCCCGCAGCGATTGGGGGCGCCGCGGCGCCCCCGTTCCTTCTACCTGATCTGGCTACCTGATCTGGGAGTTCGCGACGTAGGCGTCCATGAGGCGGTAGGGGTCCTTCATCAGCCGCTCCTTCCACACGCCCAGCTTCGTTTCGGCCTGGATCAGGCCGCGCAGGCAGCCGACGTGCTGCGTCAGGCCGATGGCGGTGCCGCCGACCAGGACGTCGTCGGCGAACTGCAGGCTGATGTACTTGTAGTTGTCGTGGTCCACCACCTCGACCTTCTCGCCGCCGTCCACGCCGGCCCAGAGGCCGAAGGAGGAGGAGATGAGGCCCAGCGTGTCGAGCACGTTCATCTGCAGGCTGCCGTTGTACTGCACGTTGTGGCCGGCCATGTTCATGGCGGCGATGCGGCCGTGCTCCGACGCGGTCGGCTGGATGGCGTGCACGTCGTGCGCCTTGGTCGAGAAGTCGTAGCCCTGGGCCACGTCGCCTGCCGCGTAGACGTCGTTGACGCTGGTGCGCATGTAGCGGTCGACCAGGATGCCGCGGTCGATCTTCACGCCGCTGTTCTCCAGGAACTCGACGTTCGGGCGCACGCCGGCCGACACCACCACGAGGTGGGCCGCCAGCATCTCGCCGCTGTCCAGCTCGACGTCGATGGTGTCGCTGGCCTCCACCACCGGCTCGCGGCGGAACAGGCGGGCGAAGATGCCGCGCTCCTTCTCGGCGGCGACCGACTGCAGGCTCTTGATCTTGGTGGAGGTGAGGACGCGGATGCCCTTCTTCTCGCACCACGTCTTGATCATGGTGCCGGCGGTCTCGTTCATCATGCGCGGCACCATGCGGTCGCCCATCTCGACGACCGTCAGCCGGACGCCGCGCATGGCCAGCGCCTCCAGCACGATGCAGCCGATGAAGCCGGCGCCCATCAGCACCACGTGGCTGCCGGGCTGGGCGAGGTCGATGATGTTGCGCGCGTCCTCCAGCGTCCAGCAGTGGTGGACGCCCTTGCGGTCCAGGCCGGGGATGGGCGGGCGCACCGGCCGCGCGCCGGTGGCGATCAGCAGCCGGTCGTAGGACAGGTGGCTGCCGTCGGTGAAGTCGATCTTCTTCTCGTCCGGGCGCAGCCGCTGCGCCAGCCCCTGGCGGTAGCCGATGCCCTGGGTGTCGTAGTGGTTGGGCGTCTTGCGCAGGTAGGTCCCCTCGGCCTGGATCTTGCCGGTCAGGAAGTAGGGGATCGCCATGCGGGAATAGGGCGGCTCCGGCTCGCCGCCGACGAGGGTGACTTTGCCGTTGGGATCGGCCTTGCGCAGGGTCTCAGCGGCGACGACGCCGGACGGCCCCGCTCCGAGAACGACGTAATGCATGGAGGATCACCCTCAAGAATTCGTAGGTCAAAGTCCCTCCCCTGCCTCCGGCGGGGGAGGGAAGCCCGCGTGAGCGGGCAGGGTGGGGGCAAGGATTCTCGGGCAGGCCGTTGCCCCCACCCTCCCAAGCGGAGCTTGGGCCCCTCCCTCCCCCGCCGGGGGCGGGGGAGGGGTGGAAGGCCCCCAACCGTTACAGGGCCAGCCGGGCCAGCGTCTCGTTGGTCGGGACGCCGTCGGGCGTCCAGCCGCGGAGCTCGTAGTATTCCGGCAGCATCTTGCCCAGGTCGTTGACGCGGCCGGTGGCCGGGCCGGTCTTCGCCGCTTCCTTCAAGAGGCGCTTGGGCAGCGTGTCGTCCTTCGCCGTCAGGCCGGCGGCGAGGTTGAACTGGCGCTCCAGGTTCCAGATGCGCTCGCCCGTCTCGACCAGACGCTCCACCGACCAGCCGCCGTCGATGGCGGCGTCGACCTGCGGGGCGACGTCGACCAGCGACCAGGCGAAGGAGGTGAAGATGCAGATGCCCGCCGCGTCGAAGGCGGCCGTGGCGTCCTGGAAGGCCTTCACGAGGCCGGCCTTGCCGTCGGTCGCCAGCGGGTCGGTCTTCTCCGGGATGCCCAGGATCTCCGACGCCACGGTGTAGCTGCGCAGGTGGCAGGCGCCGCGGTTGGAGGTGGCATACGTCAGGCCCATGCCCTGGATACCGCGCGAATCATAGGCCGGGAACTCCTGGCCCTTGACCGACATGGACAGGTCCGGGTGGCCGTACTTCTCCGTCAGGCGCTTGGAGCCCAGGCCGATCTCGGCCCCGAAGCCCTCGCCCTTGCCGGTCAGCTCGGCCAGCTTCACCAGCGCCTCGGCCGAACCGAAGCGCAGCTCCAGCCCGCCGGTGTGCTCGGTGGTGATGGCGCCGATCTCGTACAGCTCCATCGCCGCCGACACGGTGGCGCCGAACGAGATCGGGTCCATGCCCTGCTCGTTGCAGATGAAGTTGGCGTAGGTCAGCGCGTCCAGGTCGTCCACGCCGGTGTTGGAGCCCAGCGCCCAGGCCGCCTCGTACTCCAGGCCGCCGGACGCACCCCAGTACTGCGGCTTGTCCTTGACCGAGAAGTGCGTCTTGTCGACGGTCGAGATGCGGCCGCACGCGATGGTGCAGCCGAAGCAGGCGCCGTTGCGGGACAGGTTCGGCTTGCCGTCGCTGGCGCGCGGCACGGCCATCGCCTCGGCCGAGATCTTGTGGGCACCCTCGAACTGGATGTCGCGGTGGTTGCGCGTGGGCATGGCGCCCGACTCGTTGATCACGTTCATCAGCACCTGGGTGCCGTAGGCCGGCAGGCCCTGACCCGTGACCGCGTTGCCGGCGAGCACGGCCTTGGCCGCCTCGGTCGCCTTGAAGAACGCGTCGAAGTCCTTGATCTTCACGCCCAGCGTGCCGCGCACGGCGACCGCCTTCAGGTTCTTCGAACCCATCACCGTGCCCACGCCCGACCGGCCGGCGGCGCGGTGCAGGTAGTTGCA
>Ga0196976_1000092_pt1 | contig 59784 bp, 56 predicted proteins | sample S3v_513CmetaG_FD_148644 | JGI IMG/M metagenome (GOLD analysis project Ga0196976, IMG submission 148644) | Soil microbial communities from Anza Borrego desert, Southern California, United States - S3+v_5-13C | ecosystem: Environmental > Terrestrial > Soil > Desert | place: USA: California...
CACGCCACGTCGGGCGTCCTGCTGGTGCTCGGCGTCTACTGGCTGGCCGAGCGCATCCCCTGGGCCTGAGGGCCGTCCGGCGAGGCGCCGGCCTTCGCCCTTTTCGCCCAAAGGCTGCCGTTCGCACGCAAAGCGGTTGAAGAACCGGCCTGCATTCTCGCAGAATGAACGCGACATCCAGGCAGTGCACGCCGCGATAGGCAGGAGAGTGACGGCATGAGCGTCGACCAGGGCTTAAGGCACCAGATCGCCTTCTATGAGAACAAGCTCGAGTACGAGACGGACTCTTGGGATCTCTACATCGCGCTGCAGGAAGGGACGGACATCGTCGTCGTCGATGCCCGCTCGGCCGAGGCGTACGCGACCGAGCACATCCCCGGCGCCATCAGCTTCCCGCACCGGACTATCACGGTGGAAACCGCGGCCTCGCTGCGCCGGGACTGCCTATACGTGACGTACTGCGACGGCATCGGCTGCAACGCCTCGACCAAGGGCGCGGTGAAGCTCGCCCGCCTCGGCTTCCGGGTGAAGGAGCTGCTGGGCGGGCTCGACTGGTGGAAGCGCGACGGCTACGCGACCGAGGGCAACGAAGCCCGCGACGGCACGCGCGTGGCCTGCGGCTGCGCCGGCTGACCTTATGACCGGTCAGCGCGAACCGCGCCCGCGCACATCCCTGGGCGACAGGCCGAAGCGGCGCTTGAAGGCGGTGGCGAAGTTGGCGGGGTTGCCGTAGCCGGCGATGTAGGCCGCCTCGGTCACGCTGACGTGCTCGCGCTCCAGCAGGGCGCGGGCGCGGTCCATGCGCAGGCCCCGGTAATAGTCGAACACCGAGGTGCCGTGCGCGGCGCGGAACAGGCGCTGGAGGGCGCTGACGCTCATGCCGGCGTGGCGGGCGACGTCCTCCAGCCTGGGGGCGTCGGCGTGCCCATCGGCGGTGTGGGCGTCCAGGTAGTCGCACACCGCCTGGATGCGCGCCCGGTCGCGGCCGGCGGGGGCTGAAGCGGCGAGGGCTGAACCGGCGCCCGGCGCCGCGTGGCCGGCGAGGGCGGACAGCGATTCGGCGACGATCTCCAGCGCGTGGCTTTCCAGGTACAGCCCCTCCAGCGCCGCGGCGTAGGGGGTGGGGCCGATCATGCGCTCGGCCAGCTGGACCTGGCGGGCCGACGCCTCCCACACGGCGCTGGCGCCGTGTGCGCGGGCGAAGGCGCGCAGCCCGTCGTCGCGGCCCAGCCGGTCGTCGTCGAACCAGTCCGGGGGCACGCTGATGGTGGCCTTGCGCACCCAGTTGCCGCGCATGCCACGGCGCACGAACAGGTCCGGTTCCGCCCGCGACAGCACGAAGACCTGGGGCGTCCCGCACGCCGCCACGCGGTAGTCCCGGCCGCCCAGCGACACCTCCGCGCAGCCGCGCAGGAACAGGGCGACGGTCAGGCCGGGGTTTGACACGGCCTGGGAGGTCAGGTCGTGCGCGTCGACGGCGTCGGTGGCGTGCAGCGACAGCCCGCTGCCCAGCCGCAGCAGCCGGAAACGCCCGTACAGCACCGTGTCGTCCGGCCCCAGCGTCGGCGCCAGCATCCGGTGCGGCAGGCCGGCGGCGGCGATGTCGGTGGCCAGCGCGCGGCAGGCGATGGGGGTGCGCGGCGCCTGGAGCGGTGGCTGGACCGGTGGCTGGACCATGGTGCTGCTGACGGGTGAAGGGTCCTGGTTCGTCATGCGCACCGCTCCTCGATTCTGACCGTCCGGCAAAGGCAATCGACCGGGCCGCAAAGGCAATCCCCCAGGGAATGGGGCTATACGACGTCGTATGCCGGGGCGGCTGCCCCTTTGATGTTGCGATTAATTCTCATTCTCGATATCACGGAACCGGGCCGCCGTCCAGGACGGGGCCGCAAAAAAGGGCGAACAGCGATGAGCAGTGCGATCGGAGACAGGACCGGGGCGAAGGCGGGGATCACGGCGGCGCTGCTCGCCACCACCATGCTGGTGTCGGCACCGGCGGCGGCGCAGCAGTCCATGACGCTGGCGCCCGTCCAGGTGGGCGGCGAAGCGGGGCGCGATATCGAGACGACCAGCACCATCCGCCAAGCCGACATCGACCGCGAGCAGCCGCTGACCCTGCGCGAGCTGTTCCGCGACGAGCCCGCCGTCACCGTGCCCAGCGGCAGCACCGCCGCGCAGAAGCTGTACGTCCACGGCATCGACCAGTCCAAGCTGAACGTCACCGTCGACGGCGCGCCCCAGCGCAACAACGTCTGGCACCACAACGGCAACCTGACCCTGGACCCGATCTTCCTGAAGTCGGTGGCGGTGGACGCGGGCGTCGCCCCGGCCGACGCCGGCTTCGGCGCGCTGGGCGGTGCGGTGCGCTTCACCACCAAGGACGCGCGCGACATGCTGCTGCCCGGGCAGAGCGTCGGCGCCACCGCCATCGTCGGCTACGACACCAATTCCCGCACGTGGCGCACCACGGGTGCGGGCTATGCCGCCAAGCACGGGTTCGAGATCCTGGGCATCGGCACCATCGCCCGCGGCAAGGACTATGAGACGGGTGCCGGCAATCGCGAGCTGGGCACCGCCACCGACCTGTTGAGCGGCCTGGGCAAGCTGGCCTACGAGACCGACGGCGGCCACCGCTTCCAGCTGTCCGGCGAGCACGTGAAGGACGAGGGCGTGCGCCGCCTGCGCGCCAACATGGGCGTGGTCAACAACCCCACGGGCCGCCTGCTGAACAGCACGGAGGCCAAGCGGACCACCGTCACCGTCGGCTACAAGACGACGAAGCCGACCGACCTGTTCGACCCCGACGTCAGCCTGTACTTCAACCGCAACACGCTGAAGCGTCCGAACGAGAACCGCCGCACCACACCGCACGGCGCCTTCAACGCCGAGGTGGAGAGCATCGGCGGCACCATCAAGAACAGCTTCGCCATCCCCACCGGCAAGCTGACCGCCGGCATCGACTTCTACCGCGACGAGACGGAGGTGGAGCGCTTCCACTTCACCACGGACGCGGGCGAGCGGATCAGCGGCATCGGCGGCTTCGTCCAGGCCCGCGTGGCGCCCATCGACCGGCTGCGCCTGTCCGGCGGCCTGCGCATCGACCACCAGAGCTACCGCGCGGTGGACGGCCAGACCTTCGACAACACCGGGCTCAGCCCGAACCTGTCGGCTGAGGTGGACATCGTCGGCGGGCTCGCCGCCTTCGCCGGCTACGGCTACAACTGGGGCGGGCTGGAGATGGCGGAGTCGGCGCTGTTCCACGCCGCCAACTACCGCTATGCGCGCGACCTGAAGCCGGCCACGGCGCACAACCTGCGCGGCGGCCTGCGCTATGCCCAGGGCGGGCTGGCGCTGGAAGGTGCGCTGTTCCGCACGCTGATCGACAACCCGATGGCGTGGAACGACACCGCCCGCGTCCGCATCAACGGCCTGGACCTGAAGACGCAGGGCTTCGACCTGTCGGCCGGCTACGACTGGGCCAACGCCTCCATCGGCGCCAAGTACACGCACACCGACGTCACCTACGGCAACCGCATCGCCCTGCCGGGCGACTTCAACACGGCGGTGCCGGTCGGCGACCTGATCACGCTGCGCGGCCACTACACGGTGGAGCCGATCCGCCTGACGCTGGGCGCCTCGTCGGAGTTCGCGCTGAAGCTGGAGGACAGCGCGTTGCGCGCCGCCGGCTTCGGCGACATGAAGGGCTACACGGTGGTGAACCTCTTCACCGAATGGCAGCCGATGCCGTCGGTGGCGAACTGGACGCTGCGCCTGGAGGCCAACAACCTGTTCGACGCCGCCTATTCCAGCCGCTCCACCTACGCCCAGACGGCGGCCATCACGCCGGTCCTGGCCGAGGGCCGGAGCTTCTACCTGTCGTCCACGCTGAAGTTCTGATTTTCCCCTTTCCGAAGCGTCGAAGGAATGGACCCATGCTGCTGCGCCGATTGACCGTTGTCCTGGGATTGCTCCTGGGCGCCATCGTCCCGGCCGCGGCGGCAGAGGTCACCGCGGAGGTCACCGACCTGGCAGGCCGCACGGTCCGGGTGCCCGCGCGCGTCGAGCGGATCGTCCTGGGGGAGGGCCGGTTCCTCGCGGCGCTCGGCATCCTGGACCGGGCGGATCCGGTGCGGCGCGTGGTGGCCATGATGGGCGAATTCCCGCTGCTCGACCCCGCCGGGTACGACCGCTGGCTGGCGCGCTTCCCGGCCCTGGGCGGCGTGCCGCAGGTGGGCAAGGCGTCGGCCGACAGCTTCAGCACCGAACAGGCCATCGCGCTGCGGCCCGACTTGGCGATCTTCGGCCTCGGAGGTCACGGGCCGGGCCCGCAGGCGCGCGAACTGGTGGCGCAGATGGAGGCGGCGGGCGTCACCGTCGTCTTCGTCGACTTCTTCCGCGACCCCATCGCCAACACGCCCAAGAGCATCGCGCTCCTGGGCACCGTGCTGGGCCGCGAGGCGGAGGCGGCGGAGTTCGTCGCCGCCTACCAGGGCGAACTCGCCCGCGTGCGCGAGCGCGTCGCCAGGGCCACCACCCGCCCGCTGGTGTTCCTGGAAAACCGCGTGGGGCTGCAGGAGGACTGCTGCGCCAGCGTCGGCAACGGCGTGCTCGGCCGCCTTGTCGAGGAGGCGGGCGGGCGCAACCTCGGCTCCGCCGTCATCCCCGGCGACGCCGGCACCGTCAGCCTGGAATATCTGCTGACGCACCAGCCCGACATCTACGTCGGCACCGCCATCGGCAACCCGGCCACGGCGGACAAGACGCCGCGCCGCATCGTGCTGGGGCCGGGTGCCCCGGCGGCGCAGGCGCGCGAGACGCTGGCGCGCAGCCTCGGCCGGCCCGGCGTGGCCGACCTGGACGCGGTGCGCGCGGGCCGGGCGCACGCGGTGTGGCATCACTTCTTCCACTCCCCCTTCAACATCGTGGCGGTCCAGGCGATGGCCCGCTGGTTCCAGCCGGAGCTGACCGCCGACCTGGATCCCGCCGCCACGCTGAAATCCTTCTACGAACGCTTCCAGCCCGTGCCGGCCGACGGCGCCTACTGGACCAGCGTGAAGTGAGCGCCATGGCGGAAGACAACTCGCTGGCGCGGCGGTACGCCCGCTTCGTCGTCCGGCGGATCGTGGTGCTGACGGCGCTGGCGGTGGCGCTGGTCCTGTCCTTCCTGGGCGACGCCGCCACCGGTCCCTCCGCCCTGCCGCTGGTGGACGTGCTGAACGGCCTGCTGAACCCCGCGGGCCTGAGCCGCAGCGCGGAGGTCATCCTGTGGAACATCCGCCTGCCCGCCGCCGCCATGGCGGTGGTAGTGGGGGCCGCACTGGGCCTTGCCGGGGCGGAGATGCAGACGGTGCTGAACAACCCGCTGGCCAGCCCCTTCACGCTGGGTATCTCGAACGCCGCCACCTTCGGCGCGTCGCTGGCGATCGTGCTGGAGCTGTCGCTGTTCGGCTTCGACCAGACGGTGATGGTCCCGGCCTGCGCCTTCGTCTTCGCCATGGGGTCGATCCTGGTCATCCAGGCGCTGGCGCGCACGCAGGGCACGACGGCCGACACGGTGGTGCTGTTCGGCATCGCCATGGTGTTCGTCATGAACGCGCTGTTGTGGCTGGTGCAGTTCGTGGCGAGCGCGGACGCGCTGCAGCAGATCGTGTTCTGGACCATGGGCAGCCTCGCCCGCGCCACCTGGGACAAGGTGGCGCTGGTGGCGCTGGTGCTGGCGGTCTGCCTGCCGCTGTCGCTGCGCCACGTCTGGGCCATGACCGCGCTGCGCGGCGGGGAGGAGCACGCGCGCAGCTTCGGCATCCCGGTGGAGCGGCTGCGCATGCTGGTGATGCTGCGCGTCAGCCTGCTGGCCGCCGCCGCCGTGGCCTTCGTCGGCACAGTGGGCTTCATCGGGCTGGTCGGCCCGCACATCGCGCGTTTGGCGCTGGGCGAGGATCACCGCTTCTACCTGCCCGGTGCGGCGCTGGCCGGTGCGCTGGTGCTGTCGCTGGCCTCCATCGCCGCCAAGACGCTGGTGCCGGGGCTGCTGCTGCCGGTGGGCATCGTCACCGCACTGGTCGGCATCCCGCTGTTCATGGCGCTGATCCTGTCGCAACGGAGGAACGCATGACGGGAAACCTCACCATCGCGGACCTCGCCGCCGGCTACGGCCGCCGGCCGACCATCGAGGGGATCGGGCTGCCGCCAATCGCGTCGGGCACGCTGGTGGCGGTCATCGGCTCCAACGGGGCGGGGAAGTCGACGTTCCTGAAGTCGCTGGCCGGGCTGCTTGCCGCCACCGGACGGATCGAGCTGGACGGGGAGGACCTGCTGCGCCTGCCGGCGGCGCAGCGGGTGCGCCACCTGGGCTACCTGCCGCAGTCGCTGCCGCTGGGCAGCGTGCTCATTGCCTACGAGGCGGTGCTGAGTGCGCTCCGCGCCATCCGCCCCGACCTGCCGCGGGCCGAAGCCGATCGGCACATCGACGACGTGTTCGACCGGTTGGAGCTGCGTCCGCTGGCGCTGCGCCGCCTGGGCGAGCTTTCGGGCGGGCAGCGGCAGCTGATCGGGTTGGCGCAGGCCATCGTGCGCCACCCGCGCCTGCTGCTGCTGGACGAGCCGACCAGTGCGCTCGACCTGCGCTGGCAGCTGTCGGTCTTGCAGACCGTGCGCGACCTGGCGGACCGCGAGGGCTGCATCGCGCTGATCGCCATTCACGACATCAATCTGGCATTGCGCTTCTGCGACCGGGTGGTGGTGCTGAACAAGGGGCGCCTCTTGTCCACCGGCACGCCGGACGAGGCGCTGGACAGCGCCCTGCTGCGCCGCGCCTACGGCGTGGAGGGCCGGGTGGAGGCGTGCTCGCGCGGGTTCCGCATCGTGCTGGCGGACCGCGCGCTCAACGACGGTGAAGGGAGGGAGTAGGGAATGAACACGCAACAGGCGCAGGTGACCACCGCGCAGGCCAGCCGCTACCTGCAGCAGCTGTGCAAGCACTTCGCGCACAAGATCCCGGTGGAGTACGACGACCGTCGCGGCCGCGCCGACTTCCCCTGGGGCACCTGCCACATGACGGCGGAGGATGGCGTGCTGACCCTGCGCGCCGAGGCGCCGGGCGAGGACGAGCTGGCCCGCGTGAAGGCCGTGGTGGACGACCACCTCACCCGCTTCGCCTGGCGCGAAACCCTGACCGTGACCTGGGGACCGGCCGCGTAGGCGACCGCCGTCCGGCCGGAACAAAGCCATCCCGCGGGGGTTCCTGGTGGAGCCCCCGCCAGAGGATCGGCGCATGACGCAGGTGTTCCGGCCTCGCGCCACCTTCCTGTTTCGATCGGTGTTCGTCGTCACGGCCCTCGTGCTGGCCGGCGTCGTGCTGGCCGGCATGGGGGCGGTGCGTTCCGACCGGGCGTGGGGCGTGGGCGTGGCGCCGGAGCAGCCGGTGCCCTTCCGCCACGACCTGCACGCCGGCACGCTGGCCATCGACTGCCGCTATTGCCACACGACGGTGGAGCACGCGGCCTACGCCGGGATTCCCACCGCCGACACCTGCATGGGCTGCCACAAGGAGGTGTGGCGGGGCGCGTCCGTCTTCGCCCCCGTGCGCGGCAGCGCCGACACCGGCGAGCCGGTGGTGTGGACGCGCGTGCACGACCTGCCGGCGCACGCCTATTTCCACCACGGCATCCACATGTCCAAGGGTGTGGGCTGCGCCACCTGCCACGGCGCGGTGGACCGCATGGCGGCCGTGGCGAAGGCCGAGACGCTGTCCATGGGCTGGTGCCTGGACTGCCACCGGCAAGCCGCCGCCACCGGCACCACGGCCGGCACCGGCGGCGCGCGGCTGACCGACTGCTCCGTCTGCCACCGCTGAGGACGCCATGAGCGAACCCGACGATCGCCATATCGACGCCGAGTTCCCGGCCCTGGCCGACCTGCTGCGCACCGACCGGCGTAACGTCCTGAAGCTGATGGCGGCGTCCATGGCGCTGGCCGGGCTGCCGGGCTGCGGCCCGGCGCCGGACACGGTGGCGGCGCGCGGGCGCGGCGTGCCGGGGCACACGCCGGGCGAGCCGCTGTTCTTCGCCACCAGCCTGACGCTGGACGGCTACGGCACCGGCGTGCTGGTGCGCAGCGACGAGGGGCACCCGACCAAGATCGAGGGCAACCCCCTGCACCCCGCCAGCCTGGGCGCCACCGACGCCTTCACCCAGGCCGAGGTGCTGACCTTCCACGACCCCGACCGCTCCCGCGCCGCGCGCCTGGACGGCCAGCCGCAACCCGCCCGGCGGCTGGACCGTGCCCTGGCGGAGGTCGCGGCGGAGCTGGCGGCGCGCCGGGGGGAGGGGCTGCGCATCCTCACCGGCCCCACCTCCTCGCCCAGCCTCGCCGGCCTGCTGGCGGAACTGACGGAGCGGCTGCCGGGGGCGCACTGGCATCAGCACGCGCCGCTCGGCCCCGACGCCGTGCGGGACGGCGCGCGGCTGGTCTTCGGCGAACCTTTGGAGACGCGGCACGACCTGGGGAAGGCGCGGGTGATCGTGACGCTGGACGCCGACATCCTGGGTCCGGGGCCGCATCAGGTGGCCTACGCGCGCGGCTTCGCCGCCGGCCGGGGGGAGCCGGAGGCGGGCCGGAAAGCGGAGATGAACCGCCTGTACGCCGTCGAATCCACGCCCGGCGCCACCGGTGCGCGGGCCGACCGCCGCCTTGCCCTGCCGCCCTCCGCCATCGCCGCCTTCGCGCACCGGCTGGCCGTCCGGCTGGGTGTGGCGGAGGGGGAGGCGGAAGGCGACCCGTTGCTTGACGCCATGGCGGCCGACCTGCGCGCCGCCGGGCCGGGGGCGCTGGTGGTGGCCGGGCGGCACCTGCCGGCGGAGACGCACGCGCTGGTGCACGCCGTCAACCACGCGCTGGGGGCGGTCGGCACCACCGTGCACCACACCGCCCCGGTGCTGGCCGGCCCGTGGGACGCGCCGGCGTCGCTGGAGGCGCTGGCCGCCGACATGGCGGCGGGGGCGGTGAGCCATCTGGTGATCCTCGAAGCCAACCCGGCCTACACCGCGCCGGGTGATTTGGGCTTCGCGGACCTGCTGGCCAAGGTGCCGTTCACGCTGCACCTCGGCCTGTGGGCGGACGAGACGGCGGCGCTGTGCCACTGGCACGCGCCGATGGCGCATGCGCTGGAAAGCTGGGGCGACGCCCGCGCCTGGGACGGCACGGTCGGGTTGGTGCAGCCGGTGGCCGTCCCCCAGCACGGCCGGCGCACGCCGCAGGAGGTGGTGGCGGCGCTGGCCGGCCGGCCGGGCGCGGCGCAGGACCTTGTGCGGCAGTCATTCCAAGGCGACGACGCGGCGTGGCGGCAGGCGCTGCACGACGGCGTGGTGCCGGGCACCGCGCTGCCGTCCCGCACCGTGGCCCCCGCGCCGGGCTGGCGACCCTCGCCGCCGCCGGTTGCGGGTGGCGGACTGGAGGTGGTGTTCGCGCCGGACCCGTCGGTGTGGGACGGGCGCTTCGCCAACAACGCGTGGCTGCAGGAACTGCCCAAGCCGTTGAGCAAAATCGTGTGGGACAACGCCATCCTGCTCGCCCCCGCCACCGCCGAACGGCTGGGCCTGGAGAACGGGGACGTGGCGGATCTCACGCTGGGCGGTCGCACGCTGCACGGCCCCGTCTGGACGCTGCCGGGGCACGCGCCGGACACGCTGACGCTGCCGCTGGGCCATGGGCGGTGGAGCGCCGGGCGGGTCGGCACCGCCGTCGGCTTCGACGCCTACCGCGTGCGCCGATCCGCCACGCCCTGGCTGGAGGCCGGCGCCACCCTGCGCGCCACCGGCGAACGCGCCGCGCTGGCGACCACCCAGCGCCACGCCACCATGGCCGGGCGCGACGTCGTGCGCACGGCACCGCCGCCGCCGCAGGAGCCGCCGCCCTCCATCTACCCGGACTACGCCTACGAGGGGCACGCCTGGGGCATGGCGGTGGACCTGAACGCCTGCATCGGCTGCAACGCCTGCGTCACCGCCTGCCAGGCGGAGAACAACGTCCCCGTCGTGGGGCGGGAGGAGGTGGCGCGTGGGCGCGAGATGCACTGGCTGCGCGTCGACCGGTACTTTGAGGGCGACCGGACGCTGTTCCAGCCGATGCTGTGCATGCACTGCGAAAAGGCGCCGTGCGAGGTGGTGTGCCCGGTGAACGCCACGGTGCACGACGGCGAGGGGCTGAACGTCATGGTCTACAACCGCTGCATCGGCACGCGGTATTGCTCCAACAACTGTCCCTACAAGGTGCGGCGCTTCAACTGGTTCGACTACGCGCAGGAGGACGCGGTGCCGGCGGAGGCGGCGAACCCGGGGGTGACCGTCCGCGTGCGCGGCGTGATGGAGAAGTGCACCTACTGCACCCAGCGCATCGCCGCCGCCCGCATCCGCGCCGAGCTGGAGAACCGCCCCATCGCGGACGGGGAGGTGGTCACCGCCTGCCAGCAGGCCTGCCCGTCCGGCGCCATCGTGTTCGGCGACGTGAACGACTCCGGCAGCGCCGTCAGCCGACGCAAGCGCAGCCCGCGCAATTACGCCCTGCTGGGCGAACTGAACACCCGCCCGCGCACCACCTACCTCGCCCGCGTCGACAACCCGCCGGCCGGGGAGGGTGCCTGAGCATGCCGGCCGCACCCCACCACGAAGCCGGCGCCATCGTCCTGGAGCAGCGCTTTGGCTGGCGCTGGGCCGCCGGCTTCGCGGCGGCGCTGGGTGGCGTGCTGGTTCTGGTCATCGCCTGCGCCGGGCTGTTCGTTTGGGGCGTGGGCGTGTGGGGCACAAACGTGCCCTACGTCTGGGCGTTCGACATCATCAACTACGTCTGGTGGATCGGCATCGCCAACGCCGCCAGCCTGCTGGCCGCCACGCTGGTCCTGCGGGGGGCGCGCTGGCGCACCGGGATCAACCGCTTCGCCGAGGCGGCGGCCCTGTTCGCCGTGCTGTGCGCCGGGCTGTTCCCGATCCTGCACCTGGGCCGGCCCTGGCTGTTCCACTGGGTGTTCCCCTACACGGCGACGTTCGCGGTGTGGCCGCAGTTCCGCAGCCCGCTGGTGTGGGACTTCTTCGCCATCCTCACGCACATCGTGGTGACGGCGCTGTTCTGGTACGTGGGCCTGATCCCCGATCTGGCGGCGCTGCGCGACCGGGCGCGCACGCGGTGCGGGCAAGTGGTGTTCGGCGCGCTGGCGCTGGGCTGGCGCGGCTCCGCCCGGCACTGGCTGAACCACCAGAAGGCCTACCGGATCCTGGCGGCGCTGGTGGTGCCGCTGGTGGTGTTCATGCAGAGCACCGTGTCCTTCGAGTTCGCCGTCACCGTGGTGCCGGACTGGCACCGCGCGCGCTTCGCCCCCTACTTCGTGGTCAGCGGGTTGCTGTCCGGCCTTGCCATGGTGCTGGTGGTGGCGCTGCTGGTGCGCACGCTGCTGGGCCTGCACGCGCTGGTGACGCGGCGGCACATCGACATCGTCGCCAAGCTGCTGCTGGCCAACGCCGTGGTGATGGCGTGGTCCTACGGGTTCGAGGGGTTCGTGGCGTGGCAGGCCGGTGACCACGCGTGGCAATCGGCCCTGCGGCGGGCGACCGGCCCCTTCGCGCCGCTGACCTGGGGTGCCATGCTGGGTACGGTGGGGGCGGCGCAGGCGCTGTGGTTCGCGCGGGTGCGGCGCAGCACGGCGGCGCTGATCGTCATCGGCGTGCTGGTCAACGCCGGGGTCTGGCTGGACCGGCTGGTGATCGTCGTCGGCGGCCTCTACCGCGACCACCTGCCGTCCTCCTGGGGCACCTACTGGCCGACATGGTGGGAGGTCGGGCTGCTGGCCGGCACCATCGGGCTGTTCTGCGCGCTGATGCTGCTGTTCGTGCGCTTCGTGCCCGCCATCTCCATGTTCGAGACGCACGCCGAGCATGGTGGGCCCGGAGTGAAGCCGGGAGTGCGGTCATGACCGAACGCCCCAGCGCCTACGGCCTGATCGCCCAGTTCGGCAGCGCCGACCGGCTAGTCATGGCGGCGCGGGCACTGCACCGTGCGGGCTACCGCCGCATCGACGGGTTCAGCCCGGTGCCGGTGGAGGACCTCGCTCCTTACCTCTCGGGGGACTTCGGGCGGCGCTGGCTGCTGCCGCTGGCCGCGCTGGCCGGGGCGCTGGCGCTGGGGGGCGGGGGGTATCTGCTGCAATGGTGGATGTCGGCCGTGGACTACCCGCTGAACGTCGGCGGGCGGCCGCTGCACAGTTGGCCGTCGTTCCTGCCGTCGGCGATCATCCTGGGCATCCTGGGGGCGGCGGGCGCGGCGGTGCTGGCGATGTTCGCGCTGAACCGCCTGCCCGAGCCGTACCACCCCCTGTTCAACGACCCGCAATTCCACCGCGCCTCCGCCGACGCCTTCTTCCTGTGCGTGGAGAGCGCCGACCCGCTGTACGACCCCCGGCGCACGCGGCGCGCGCTGGAGGAGCAGCACCCCGACCGGGTGGCGGAGGTGCCGTGGTGAGGCGCGCCGCCATCCTTACGTCACTCTTGCTGCCGCTGGCCGCCTGCGACGACGGGCTGGCGCAGCGCCAGCCCACGCGGCCGGGCACGGTGGCGGCGGCGCTGGCCGACCCGGTGCCGCCGGGCAGCGTGCCGCGCGGCAGCCTGCCGTCCGCGCCGCCGTCCGCCCCCGACCTGGCGCGCGGGCGGGACCGCTTCGCCATCCACTGCACGCCCTGCCACGGCATCGGCGGCAACGGCGACGGGGCGGTGGTACGGCACGGCTTCCCGGCGCCGCCGTCCTTCCACGCGGCGGACAAGCAGGCCCTGACGCCCGCGCGGATCGTGGACGTGCTGACGCACGGCTCCGGCCCCATGCCGGCCTACGGCGACCGCATCGCCCCGGCCGACCGGTGGGCCATCGCCGCGCACGTCAAGGCGCTGCAAGCCGGCCGGGCGGAGGGACGGCGATGACCCACCGCGCGCTTTGGCCCCTGCTGGCGCTGGTTGCCCTGCTGCTCGCCGCGTTCGGCTGGTGGGCCGATTCGGCGGCGTTCCGGCCGGCGTGGCTGGTGGGGTTCGTCTTGTGGGCGGGCCTGGGGATCGGGTGCCTGACCGTGCTGATGCTGGGCCACCTGCTGGGCGACCCCTGGCTGGCGCCGGTGCGGGGCGAGCTGGAGGCCGGGGCGCTGACCCTGCCGCTGCTGGCGCTGCTGTCGGTGCCGCTGCTTCTGGGGCTGGAAGACATCTATCCCTGGGCGCGGCCGGGCGGCGAGGCGGGGCTGCACGAGGCGCGGGCGCGCTGGCTGGGCGGCACCGCGTTCGTCGTGCGCACCGCCGTTTATCTGGCGGTGTGGAGCGCGCTGGCCTGGGCGATGACGCGGCCGGGGCGGCACCGCCGGCGGGTGGCGGCCGTGGGGCTGATGCTGGTGCTGCCGACGGTGACGCTGGCCGGCATGGACTGGGTCATGGCGCTGGACCCGGCGTGGCTGTCGAGTCTTTATGGGCTGGCCTTCGGCGTGGCGCAGATGGCGGCGGCGCTGGCTGCCGCGATCCTGGCCGCCACGCTGCGCCCCGACCGGGAGCCGCCGGGCCGCGTCGCCAGCCTGGCCGGCGCCCTGCTGGCGCTGGTGCTGGCCTCGGCCTGGCTGTGGTTCGTGCAGTTCCTGGTGGTGTGGTCGGCCGACCTGCCGCACGAGGTGGCGTGGTACCTTGCGCGGCAGGATGGCGTGTGGTGGTGGCTGGTGCCCGGCCTGACGGTGCCTGCGGCCGGGGTGGCGGCGCTGCTGCTGGTGGGCGGGCGTTTGCGGCGGCTGCGCTGGGTGCTGGTGGCGGCGACGCTGCTGCTGCTGGTCCAGCACGCGGCCCACCTCTACTGGCAGGTGCGGCCGGGCATGGCGGACGGCGCGCCGTCCTGGCGCGACGCGCTGGCGGTGGCGGCGGTGGGCCTGTTCTGGCTGGCCGCCTTCGTGCGCACCCTGCCGGGCCGGCCGGTGGCGGCGTGGACGGCGCCTTAACGCCCGCCCCACAGCCCGCCCGGCGGCGGTGCGCCCGGCGGTCCCAGCGTGTAGAGGTAGGCGGCGATGTCGCGCGCCGCGTCGGCGTCGAGGCCGGTGTTGGGCATGGCGGTGCCGGGGGCGAAGGCGGGCGGGTCGCGCAGCCACGCCACGAGGTAGGACGGCGTGTTGGGCAGCACGCCGCCGATGTAGGTGCGCCCCGCGAAGCCGTCCAGCGGCGGCCCGACCATGCCGCGCACCGCCGGGATGCCGGGGATGGCGTGGCAGGTGGCGCAGCCCGCCGCCAGGATCGCCGCCCGGCCGCGTTCCGCGTCGCCGCCGGCCACGCGCAGGTGGGCGGGCGGCGCCGCCTCGCCGCAGGCCGCCAACAGCAGCGGCAGCAGAAACCACAGCCGTCCGGCCATGCCCTTTATCCCCTTCGGCACCTCCACCGTCGGGGGAGGGAACGGTGTTTCCCGCCGATGGTTGCGCCCCTCCCCCACATGGGCATGGGAACACCCACGCTCTGGCTGAGTTGACGTGCGCAGGGGCAACACGGGGCAGCGGAGGGCAGGGGATGCGCGGCGGGCCGCAATCGGCGCTCGACCCGGGGGCGGACCACGCGGCCGCGGTCTATGATCTGACGCTGCTGCTGTTCATCGGCGGCGGCGCCATCTTCGCCGCCGTCATGGCGCTGTCGCTCTACGCCGTGCTGGCCCGGCCGGAGCGGTTTCCGGGTGCCCGCGCCTGGGTGTTCGGCGGCGGCATCCTGTTCCCCGTGGTCGTGCTGACCGCGCTGCAGGTCTACGAATTCGGCATCGCCCGCCGCCTGACGGCGCCGACCGGGCAGGACACGCTGCGCGTCGCGGTGGTGGGGTACATGTGGTGGTGGGAGGTGCGCTATCCGGACGGCGTCGCCACCGCCAACGAGATCGTCATCCCCGCCGGCCGGCCGGTGGAGTTCACCGTCACCACCGCCGACGTCATCCACAGCTTCTGGATCCCCAGCCTCGCCGGCAAGATCGACATGATCCCCGGCCACGTGAACCGGCTGACGCTGACCGCCCACAAGCCGGGCATCTACCGCGGCCAGTGCGCGGAGTACTGCGGCGCCCAGCACACCCGCATGGCCTTCGACGTCACCGTCCTGCCCCCCGACCGCTTCGCCGACTGGCTGGCCGGGCAGGAGCGGCCGGCGGCGGAGCCGGCCGACCCGGTGCTGGCCGCCGGGCGCGACGCCTTTCTGAAGGCCGGCTGCGGCGAATGCCACACGGTGCGCGGCACCCCGGCGGCGGGCAAGCGCGGCCCGGACCTGACCCACGTCGGAAGCCGGCCGACGCTGGCGGCGGGGACCTTTCCCAACGGCGTGGGGTCCCTGGCCGGCTGGATCGCCGGGGCGCAGCATTTGAAGCCGGAGAACCGCATGCCCTCCTTCGGCACCCTGGACGGCGAGACGCTGCGCGCCATGGCCGCGTGGCTGGAGAGCCTGAAATGACCGCCCCGCTCGACGCCGACCAGGGCCTGCCCAGCCCGCTGCCGCGCCCGGGCGACGAGCTGCGCACGCTGGAGCGCGTGTGGGACCCGCCCAAGGGCTGGCGCCTCGTCACGGCGGTGAACAACAACATCGTCGGCATCTTCTACATCGGCACGGCGCTGCTGTTCTTCGTCATCGCCGGCCTGCTGGCGCTGGCCATGCGGGCACAGCTGGCGGTGCCGGAGAACGACCTGCTGGGCCACCGCGCCTACAACCAGTTCTTCACCGTGCACGGCACCGGCATGATGTTCCTGTTCGCCGTGCCGATGGTGGAGGCCATCGCCGTCTACCTGCTGCCGGCCATGCTGGCGGCGCGCGACCTGCCGTTTCCGCGCCTCTCCGCCTTCGCCTTCTGGGCCTATGCCTTCGGCGGCGTGTCCTTCTTCTGCTCGCTCATCTTCGACGCGGCCCCCGACGGCGGCTGGTTCATGTACCCGCCGCTGACCAGCTTCACCTTCTCCCCCGGCATCAACGCCGACTTCTGGCTGCTGGGCATCGGCTTCATCGAGATCTCCGCCATCGCCGGGGCCATAGAGATCGTGGTGGGCATCCTGCGGACCCGGCCGCCGGGGATGTCGCTGGACAAGCTGCCGGTCTACGCCTGGGCCATGCTGGTGATGGCCGGCATGATCATCTTCGCCTTCCCCGCCGTGATCCTGGCGACCGCACTGCTGGAGATCGAGCGCGCGTTCCAATGGCCCTTCTTCATGGCCGAGAAGGGCGGCGACCCGCTGCTGTGGCAGCACCTGTTCTGGTTCTTCGGCCATCCGGAGGTCTACATCATCTTCCTGCCGGCGGCCGGCATGGTGTCGATGATGGTGCCGGCCATCGCGCAGCACCGGCTGGTCGGGCACGACTGGGTGGTGCTGGCGCTGGTGGGCACGGGGTTCTTCAGCTTCGGCCTGTGGGTGCACCACATGTTCACCACCGGCATCCCGCAACTGTCCCTGAGCTTCTTCTCCGCCGCCAGCATGGCGGTGTCGGTGCCGGCCGGCGTGCAGGTGTTCGCCTGGATCGCCACGTTGGGCAAGGGGCGGGTGCAGTGGACGGTGCCCACGTACTTCGTGCTGGGCTTCCTGTTCATCTTCGTGCTGGGCGGGCTGACGGGCGTGATGGTGGCGGTCATCCCCTTCGACTGGCAGGCGCACGACAGCTACTTCGTGGTGGCGCACCTGCACTACGTGCTGATCGGCGGCATGGTGTTCCCGATGTTCGCCGGCCTGTACTACTGGTGGCCCACCTTCAACAACATGCGCCTGTCGGAGCGGCTGGGGCGCTGGGCCTTCTGGCTGATGTTCGGGGGCTTCAACACCGCCTTCTTCCCCATGCACATCAGCGGCCTGTTGGGCATGCCGCGGCGCGTCTACACCTACCCCACCGGGCTGGGGTGGGACTGGCTGAACCTGATCTCCACCGTGGGCGCCTTCGTGCTGGCGCTGGGCGTGCTGGTGGTGCTGGTGGACATGGCGCGCACGGCGCTGGGCCATGGGGAGCGGACATCCGACAACCCGTGGAACGCCGGCACGCTGGAATGGGTGCCGAACGATTGGTACGCCACGCGCTCCATCCCCCGCGTCAACAGCCTCTACCCGCTGTGGGACGACCCGAACCTGTCGCGCGAGGTGGAGGCCGGCGGCCATTTCCTGCCCGGCGCCCCCACCAACCGGCGCGAGACCATCGTCACCAGCCCGATCGACGCCACGCCCCAGTACCTGATGCCCATGCCGGGGCCGCACTGGGGGCCGTTCCTGGCCGGGCTGTTCACGGCCGTACACTTCCTGATGCTGACGGTGCAGCTGTACTGGCCGTCGCTGGTGCCGGCGGCGCTGGCCATCGCCTGCGTCTACTGGTGGCTGTGGGAACTGGACAAGGGCGAGGACCACCCGCCCCAGGACATCGGCGGCGGGATCCGCGTGCCCGTCTACGTGCAGGGGCCGCGCAGCCATTCCTGGTGGGCGGTGGTGGTCCTGCTGCTGGTCGACGGCACCGCCTTCGCCTGCCTGCTGTTCACCTACCTGTTCCTGTGGACGGTCAGCCCGGACGTGTGGCCGGCCGGCCAGAACGGGGACGCCGCCGCGCTGCCGCCGCTGTGGTGGCTGGCGGCGGGCGTGGCGCTGTGGGGCCTCGGCGCGGGCGCCATGGCGTTCGCCGGCCGGGCGCTGTCGCGGGACCGGCCATGGCCGATGCGGCTCGCCCTGCTGGGCGGGCTGGCGCTGCTGATCGCCGCCGCGGTGACCGACGGCATGGCGCAGATCCTGACCGGCCTGAAGGGGGCGGAGAGCGCCTATGGCGCGGTGGTCTACATGCTGGTCGCCTGGCAGGGCTTCCACGTCGGCGTTCTGCTGGTCATGGTGCCGTACACGCTGGCGCGCTCGGCCTTCGGCCTGCTGGGATCGCGGCGGCGGGTGACCTTCGACAACACCATGCTGTTCTGGCACTACACCTGCGCGCAGGGCGTCGTGGCGCTCCTCATGGTGCACCTGTTCCCGAGGCTGGCGGCATGAGTGCGCGCAGCTTCCCCACGGCCTTCGCCGGCGCCATGGCCGCCTTCCTGGTGTGGGCGGCGCACTTCACGGTGGTCTACGGGGTGAACGGCCTGGCCTGTGCCCGCGGGCTGGACCGGTGGGAGGTGCTGGGCTTCCCCTTCGTGCCGTTCGCCGTCGTGGCGGCGACGGCGGTGGCGCTGCTGCTGACGGCGGCGGTGCTGGTGCGCGCCTTGCTGGGCGGCGGCCCGGCGCCGCACGCGCGCGACGACCCGCGCCGCTTCCTGCGCTGGTTCACCGCCGCCGCCGCCGCGTCTTCGCTGCTTGCCATCCTGTGGAACGGCCTGCCGGCGCTGCAGGTGCCGCCCTGCGGGTAGGGGCCGCGCAATCGCCTTTAAGCGCTTGCCCGTTGACCTTCCGGGGGGCATTCCGGAAGATCGCCGCCATGGAGATCGACGACGCCGACATCGACGACGCCCTGCGCGCGGCCGTGGCCCTGCACCAGTCCGGCCGGCTGGCGGAGGCGGAACGGGCGTACGCCGCCATCCTGGCGCAGCACCCGGACCACCCCGACGCGCTGCACCTGACCGGCGTGGCGTGCGCGCAGACCGGTCGCGCCGGGGCGGCGGTGCGCTTCATGGCGCAGGCGGTGGCGCTCAACCCCGGTTCGGCGGCGTACCGCGGCAACCTGCACAAGGCCCTGGCCCGCGCCGCCGATGCCGAACAGGCGGACGCCTTCGCCGCCGCCGCCGACGCGCTCACCGACGGTGGCCGGCCGGCCGAGGCGGCGGCGCTCTACCGCACGGCGCTGGCGCTGCGTCCGGACGCGCTGGCGGGCTGGTTCGACCTGGGGATCGCGCTGCGCGACGCCGGGCGGGGCGAGGCGGCGCTGCCCGCCTTCCGCCGTGCCGGGGTGCTGGCGCCCGGTCTCGCGCGGCCGGACCTGGAGATCGGCCAGATCCGCCACGCCCTGCACGACGCCGCCGGGGCCGCGCGGGCCTTCCGCCGCGCCCTGGCGCGCGAGCCGCTGAACGCCGACGCGTGGTTCGGGCTGGCCAACGCCGTGAAGGCGACGGGCGCCTTCGCGCCGGCCGTGGACCTCTACCGCACCGCGCTCGCGCTGGCCCCGGCGCGGAGGGAGGCGTGGTACAACATGGCGGTGACGCTGGCCGACCAGGACCGCAACGTTGCGGCCATCCACGCCTATCGCCGCGCCCTGGCGGCGGCGCCGGACGACGCCCACACGCACTGCAACCTCGCCCACCAGCTTCTCCTCACCGGCCGGTTCGCCGAGGGGTGGCGGGAGTTCGAGTGGCGCTTCCAGGCCAACGTCGCCTTCCCCGGACGCGGCCGGCCGCGCTGGCGCGGCGAGCCGCCGGAGGGCCGGACGATCCTGCTGTACGGCGAGCAGGGGCACGGCGACACGCTGCAGTTCGTGCGCTACGCCCCCCTGGTGGCGGCGCGCGGCGCGCGGGTGGTGGTGGAGTGTCCGCCGGCCCTGGTCCGGCTGCTGGCGACCGTGCCCGGCGTGGCGGACGTCCACCCGCTGGGCGCGACCCCGGCCTTCGACCTGATCTGCCCGATGATGAGCCTGCCGCTGGTCTTCGGCACGGAGGTGGACACCGTTCCGGCCGCCATCCCCTATATGGCCGACCGGTTTCCCGGCGACGAACGCTTCGACCGGTTCTTCACCGGCGACGGCGTGCGCCGCGTCGGCCTCGTCTGGGCCGGGGAGCCGCGGCCGGAGGACCGCCGCTGGAGCTTCGCCGACCGCCGCCGCAGCCTGCCCCTTCAGGCGTTCGCGCCGCTGCTCGACGTGCCCGGCGTGCGGCTCTACAGCCTGCAGATGGGTGCTGCGGCCGAACAGGCGCGCGAGGCGCCGTTCGACGCGTGCATGGTCGACCCGATGGGGGAGGTGGCGGACTTCGCCGACACGGCGGGGATCGTCCGCCGCCTCGACTTGGTCATCAGCGTCGACACGGCGGTGGCGCATCTGGCGGGGGCGGTCGGGCGGCCGGTGTGGCTGCTGTCGCGCTTCGACGGCTGCTGGCGCTGGCTGGCCGGGCGCGAGGACAGCCCGTGGTATCCGGGCCTGCGCGTGTTCCGTCAGCCGCGCCTGGACGACTGGCGGCCGGTGCTCGACCGCCTCGCCGGGGAATTGCGGGCGTGGGCGGGGGGAGACCCGCTCACCCCCTGACCTTCGCCACGATCGGCAGGGCCACCTTGTGGACCAGCGGGATCAGCGCCGCGCCGACGATCAGGCCGAACACGCCGGACGCGGCGGCCGTGACGAACCATTCGATGAAGCCGCCGGCCGCCGGAACGGCGTGCCCGGCCGCCACCGCCGCGTCGTGGATGCCGTGGCCCAGCGCCGCCATGCCATAGCCCTCCAGCCCGTGGATGATGATGCCGCCGCCGACCCACAGCATCGCCGCCGTGCCAACCACGCTGAGCACCTTGAGGAACACCGGCATGCCGACCACCAGCCCGCGGCCCAGCGCCTGCGTCACCGGCCGCAGCGCCCGGTCGGCCCCGCCCGCCGGCGCCTCGCCCGCCCGGCGCATTCCCAGCAGCGTGGAGGCCGGGCGGTCGTTGCGGGCCAGCGCCACGCCCGCGTCGTCCGCCTTCACCACCAGCGCCACCACGCCGTACACCGCCAGCGTGATGCCGATGCCGACGACCGCGAGGATGAGCGCCTGCGACCAGTAGGACGCGGTCTCGGCCGCCACGGTGGACAGGGTGATCGCCATGATCTCGGCCGACAGGATCAGGTCGGTCTTGATGGCCCCGGCGACCTTCTCGTCCTCCATCGCCTTGGCGTCCGGGGTGGCGGCGGTGGTGACGCCGGGGATCTCGCCGCCGTGGCCGTGGTGCTCGGCGTGCGGCCACAACGCCTCGTAGGCCTTCTCCGCTCCCTCGTAGCACAGGAAGGCGCCGCCGATCATGAGCAGCGGCGTGATCGCCCAGGGTGCCGCGAAGCTGAGCAGCAGCGCCGCCGGCAGCAGGATCACCAGCTTGTTCTTCAGCGAGCCCATGGCGATCTTGCCGATGATCGGCAACTCGCGGTCGGCGGCGAATCCCACCACGTAGCGCGGCGTGACGGCGGCGTCGTCCACCACGATGCCGGCCGCCTTGACGCTGGCGCGGGAGGCCTGCGCGGCGGTGTCGTCCAGCGACGCGGCGGCGACCTTCGCCAAGCTGACGACGTCGTCGAGCAGTGCGATCAATCCGGTGCTCAAGGAACAGGCTCCATCCCGTGGTGGTCGAAAGCGGCAGGCCGCGTGCCGCGGGCCTGCGTTCAACACCGTAATACGGCAATCGTGTTCCGGCCAGGGGGTGGGGGAGGCGCTTGAAAGCCCCTCTCCCTTGAGGGGGCGACGCCGAAGGGCGTCGCGGTTGGGGTGAGGGTGATTACGGCCGGATGGCCGGATAAAGAGTCTTTGTCCCGCCTCCGGCGGTAAATACCCCTCATCCCAACCCTTCTCCCTCAAGGGGAGAAGGGCTTTATGGGCCTTCGACCATTCAAGCGATTGCCCTGCGGCCAGGGGGTGGGGGAGTCGCGAAGGCGGCGTGACGGCGAAGCCCCAAATGCTGAACAGCCGCGCGTCGCCGCGATTGCTGTATAAGGGGCCTCGTACGATCGTGTGCCGGCGGTTGGGGTTGCCCGATGCGTATCCTGAAGTTCCTGCGCGGGCATCTGCTCGACACGTTGCGCGGCAAGCTGCTGCTGATCTCGCTGATCGTCATGGCGGTGCCGATCGCCACCGGCGGCTACCTGCTGGAGCAGGAGGGGCGGCGCACCCTGCTGCGCGAGAAGCAGGAAAAGCTGTTCGGATTGGCGCGGATCCTCGACGCCAACCTGGGCGCCGGATTCGACGTGCTTCTGGCCGGTGAAACGCCGCCGGCCCCGGCGGCGCTGGCGCGCCTCAACGCCGCACTCGCCCCCTTCACCGACACGGTGGCGAACGCCAACCCGGGCGTCGGCGTCGGCTATTACAGCCGGGCGCTGAACGCCATCGTCACCTACGGCCCCAGCCGGCAGTACGGCCACACCGTCGGAACCGCCATCCCGGCCGACCATCCGGGGTGGAAGGTGCTGGCCACCGGCGAGAGCGCGGTGGAGACCGGCCCGCAGGTGCGCGGCCTGATCATGAACGCCATGCTGCCCATCGTGCGCGACGGCTCCGTCATCGGCTACATCTGGGCGAACGAGCTGTCGGACGACATCGACCGGCAGGCCGCCGCCATGGACCGCGCGGTGATCGGCGTCAGCCTCGCCGGCATCGTGCTGGGGCTGGTGCTGACGCAGTTGATGTCGGCGCGCCTGTCGCGCGACGTCGAGCGCATCACCAACGGGCTGAGCCGCCTGCGCTCCGACCTGCGGCAGACGATCCGCCCGCCGCGCGGCGAGATCGGCGAGATCGCCGTGGCCGTCAACGCCATGGCGAAGGCGCTGCTGGACGCGCGCTCGCTGACCGAGAACATCGTGAACAGCATCGCCGACGGCGTCATCGCCATCGACGTGCGCGGGCGCGTCACCTCCATCAACCCGGCGGCCCAGCGCATCGTCGGGGTGGCCGCCGCGGACATCGTCGGGCGCCCCTACCAGTCGCTGTTCCGCCCCGACGCCAACTTCTCCAGCCTGCTGCTGGACACGCTGGAGACCGGGCGCGAGCACATCGGCGTCGGCATCGACTTCCCGCTGCCCGGGCAGGTGCTGCACGTCACCGTCAGCAGCAGCCTGCTGCGCGACAGCCGCGGCGACACCATCGGCGCCGTCGTCGTGCTGAAGGACCAGACCGAGCAGCACCGCCTGAAGACGCAGATCATGCGCGCCGACCGGCTGGCGGCGCTTGGCGAGCTGATGGCCGGCGTGGCGCACGAGATCCGCAACCCGCTGACCGCCATCCGCGGCTTCATGCAACTGCTGGAAACCTGCGACGACATCCGGGAATGGCAGGAATACGGCCCGCTGATCATCCGGCAGGTCGACAGCCTGAACCGCATCATCACGGAATTGCTGGAGTTCGGCCGCACCCGCCCGCCGGTCGTCCGCCCGGTGCAGCTGAACGACCTGATCGCCGAGGTCACCCGGCTGGCCGGCCGCCGCTCCACCGTGGAGGTGGTGCTGGAGCCGGCGCCGGACCTGCCCGTGGTGGAGGCGGACGCCGACGCGCTGAAGCAGGTGGTGCTGAACCTTGTCATCAACGCCACGCAGGCGATGCCCGAGTCCGGCACGATCCGCATCGCCACCGCGGCGGAAGGCGACCGGCACGCCGTGATCACCGTCGCCGACGACGGGGTGGGCATCGCGCCGGAGGACCTGGAGAAGGTGTTCGACCCGTTCTTTTCCACCAAGGCGAGCGGCACCGGCCTGGGGTTGGCCATGGCGCACCGCATCGTTGACGCGCACCACGGAACCATCACCATGGCGAGCGTGCCGGGCGCCGGCACCACCGTCACCCTGCGCCTGCCCTTCGTCCACAACACGGCGGTCCCGTCATGACGAACCGATCCCCGCACGCCCCGACCTCGCATGCCTTGGCCCCGCACGCGCTGGCCCCGCAAGCCCTGATCGTGGACGACGAGGAGGGCATCCGCCAGATGCTGGCGGCGGTGCTGGGCAAGGAGGGGTTCGCGGTGACCACCGCCGCCGACGGGGCCGAGGCGGTGGCCGCCTTCGCCGCGTCGCGCCCGGACGTGGTGCTGATGGACATCCGCATGCCGCGCATGACCGGGCTCCAGGCCCTGTCGGAAATGCGCCGGATCGACCGCTCCACGGCGGTGATCCTGATGACCGCCTTCGCCCAGGTGGAAACGGCGGTGCAGGCCATCAAGGACGGCGCCTTTGACTACATCATCAAGCCCTTCGACATCGCCGAGGTGAAGCTGCTGGTCGGCCGCGCCCTGCAGATGCGGGGCCTGCGCGACGACATCGCGGCCCTGCACCGGGAGCTGTCGGCCAGCTACCGCACCGACCGCATCCTGACCAACAGCCCGAAGATGGCCGACCTGCTGCAGACCATCGCCAAGGTGGCCAAGAGCAACGCCACGGCGCTGATCACCGGGGAGAGCGGCACGGGCAAGGAGCTGGTGGCCGCCGCCATCCACTACAACAGCCCGCGCGGCACCGGCCCCTTCGTGAAGGTGAACTGCGCCGCCGTGCCGGAAGGCCTGCTGGAGAGCGAGTTCTTCGGCCACGAGAAGGGCGCCTTCACCGGCGCCGTCGCGCGCCGCCGCGGCCGGTTCGAACAGGCCGAGCACGGCACCCTGTTCCTGGACGAGATCGGCGACATCTCCCCAGGGCTGCAGGTGAAGCTGCTGCGCGTCCTCCAGGAACGCGAGTTCGAGCGCGTCGGCGGGACCGAGCCGGTGCGCACCGACGTGCGCGTCATCGTCGCCACCAACAAGAACCTGGAGGAGCTGGTGCGCCAGAACCTGTTCCGCCAGGACCTCTACTTCCGCCTGAACGTGGTGACCCTGCGCACGATCCCCTTGCGCGAACGGCCGGAGGACGTGCGCCTGCTGGCCGGCCACTTCCTTCAGCGCTTCGCCGCCGAGAACCAGATCGACGTGACCGGCTTCGACGACCGCGCGGTGGAGTGCCTGCTGCGCTACCCCTGGCCCGGCAACATCCGCGAGCTGTCCAACGCCGTCGAGCGCGCCGTGGTGATGAGCACCGGCAGCCTGATCTTCCCCGAGGACCTGCCCGAACAGATCGGCTGCGCCGCCGCCTGCCGCGAGGAGCCGGACGAGCCGGTCGCCGCCGCCGGGGACGGCCTCACCCTGCGCGCGAAGATCAGCGAGTACGAGGCCCGCGTGATCGCCGAGGCGCTGGCGCGCAACGCCGGCAACCGCGTGAAGACCGCGCAGGAGCTTGGCATCAGCCGCCGCTCGCTGCTGTACAAGCTGCAGGAGTACGGGATCAGTTGAGGCGCGGTCCGTTGGGTTTTCGCTGGCGCTCAACCCAACCTACCAAGGCGTGCGTTCCCCGTAGGTTGGGTTGAGCGCCAGCGAAAACCCGACGTCATTACCCCGCTACACCAACCGCCACCGGTGCAGGCGCTCGTAATACGGCCGCGCCGCCTCGGCGACCCTTGCCAGCTCGCCCGACAGCTCCGGCGCTCGCGGCGGCGGGGCGGCGAAGCCGGTGGAGGCCTCCACCGAGGCGTACCAGTGCGGTGCCCACACGCCGTCAGTCGCGCGCCGGCCCGGCGGCCAGCGCAGCATCGCCTCCGTGAACGGAACACCCAGCGCCGCGCACAGCTTGGCCAGCACGGCCGCCGGGTCGGTCAGCACGTCGCGCGCATCCACCACCGGCGGGGCGCGGCCGGTGCGGTCGGCCTCGCGGTCGAACAGCTCGGCCTGCCGCTCGACGCCGATGTCGGCGAGGTCGACGCTGCCGCGCCGCTGGACGTAGGAAGCCACGACCTCCGCCGGGTCGCGGATCAGGAAGGCGTTGCGCACCCGGCCCGTCCACTCCAGACCCACCGTCGACACCATGTGGTGCGTCATGTGCTTCTGGTAGAAGACCGGCCGGCCGTCGGGAACGGGATCCTCCGCCAGGGCGGCGGCGACGGCGCGCCAGTCGGTCGGCTGGCTGGCCAGCACCGCGTCGCGGCCGGGGTGGTCCAGGCCGGTCTGGGCGAGGTAGACGGCGTAGAACGGCTCGTCCACCACGGCGGTGTCGGGCCGGTTCTCCCACGCCCGCATCATGGCGGTGGAGATGTTGCGCGGCCCCGACCACATCGCGATTCTGATGGGGGCGATTCTGATGGGGGCGATTCTGATGGGGGCGATGCGGATGGGGGCAATGCGGATGGCATCCGTCACGGCGCCGCCTCGCCGGTGATGTAGGCCTCGTAGCGGGCGGCCAGCGCGCGGGTGAAGGCGCCCGGCCGGCCGTCGCCGATGGGGCGGCCGTCGATGCGCGTCACCGGCGTGATGCCGCCCAGCGTGCCGGTCACGAACGCCTCGTCGGCGCTGTAGGTCTCGGCCAGCGTGAAGTCGGTCTCGCGCACCGTGTGGCCGTCCCGGCGCGCCAGCTCCAGCACCTTGCGCCGGGTGATCCCCTTGAAGTTGTAGCGGCCGGTGGAGGTCCACAGTTCGCCGCGCCGGACGATGAAGACATTGGTCGAGTTGCAGCTGGCCACGAAACCGTGCGGGTCGAGCATCAGCGCCTCGTCCGCCCCGGCGTCGATGGCCTGGATCAGCGCCTGGATGAGGTTGAGCCGGCTGTGCGAGTTGAGGCGCAGGTCGAACACGTCCGGCGCGCTGCAGCGGAAGGTGGAGGTGAACAGCGTCAGCCCCTTCTCCTTCACCTCGGGCCGGGGCCGCTTGTACTCCGCCACCACCACGATGGTGGGCTTGCCCAGGACGAAGCGCGGGTCCTGGTTCACCGTCTTCTTGCGGCCGCGGGTGACCATCAGGCGGATGTGGACGCCGTCCTCCATGCCGTTGCGGGCCAGCGTCTCGCGCACGACGCCGGTGAGCGCGGCGCGGTCCAGGCCGATGTCCATGCGGATGGCCCCCGCGCCCTCGTACAGGCGGTCGAGGTGTTCGTCGAGCGCCAGCAGCCTGCCCTTGACCAGCCGCAGCCCTTCCCACACCCCGTCGCCCAGCACGAAGCCGCTGTCGAAGACGGAGACCTTGGCCTCGTCCCGGGGCACGAACTCGCCGTCCACATAGACCAGCACGGATTCGTTCCGCGGGTCGTCCACGTAGCCCTGCGCGCTTTCCTTCGCCATTCTCCGCCTGCCTCCCGGTCATGCCAGGGGGCCAGCTTACGGCAACGGCGGCGGCGCGTCAGCGCCCCCGGAAGGCCGGGGCGCGCTTCTCCATGAAGGCCGTGATGCCCTCGCGGATGTCGGCGGTGGCAGCCATGCGGGCGAACTGGCCGGCCTCCACCGCCAACCCCTCGTCGATGGACAGGTTCAGGCCGCGCGTGGTGGCGGCGAGGCAGGCGGCGACGGCCAGCGGCGACTGCTCGGCGATGCGCCCGGCCAGCGCCAGCGCGGCGTCCATCAGGTGGGCGTGCGGCACCACCTGGTTGACCAGGCCGCAGGCCAGCGCCGCTTGCGCATCGATGCGGTCACCTGTCAGCAGCATGGCCAGCGCCCGCTTGCGGCCGATCAGGCGCGGCAGGCGCTGGGTGCCGCCGTAGGGCGGCGGGAAGCCCAGCCGGATCTCCGACTTGGCGAACTGCGCGCGCTCGCTGGCGACGGCCAGCGGCACGGCCTCCGTCACCTCGCAGCCGCCGCCGAAGGCCAGCCCGTTGACGGCGGCAATGATGGGCTTGGGGAAGGCCTCCAGCCGGCTGGTCAGCCGCTGGCCGCGGCGCACGAACTCGCGCAGCGCCGTCTCCGGCCCGGCGAAGACCTTGGCCGAGAACTCGTGGATGTCGGCGCCTGCGGAAAAGGCGCGGTCGCCGGCCCCGGTCAGGACCACGGCGCGCACCGAATCGTCCGCCTCGATCCCGTCGAGCAGAATGTGCAGCCGCTCGATGGTGGCGAAGTCGATGGCGTTCAGCTTGTGCGGGCGGTTCAGCGTCAGGATGGCGACGGCGCCGGCGGTGGCGGTCAGAATGATGTCGTCCATGATGGGGCTCCCGGCCTGTGCATCGTTGGCGGGACTGTGGCGGCCGGGCGACCGGCGCGGCAAACGACTTCGCCTCACCGCCGGTTGAGCGGACGGCACCCGGCCCGGCGGATGAATTCGGGCTGATGAATTCGGGCTGATGAATTCCGCTCACCTGCCCCCGACGAAATCTCATTTGCGCGGACGGCCGGCGCTTGCTTCGATGAATGCCGCTCACCTGGACGGAGGACCGTGGACGATGCGCCTGATCGGAGTGATGGATTCGCCGTTCACCCGCGAGCCGCCGCCCGGCTTCCTGTCCTGGCCGCTGGACTAGCCGGCATGGGGTACCGGCTGCCGCCGCTGACGACCCTGCGCCTGTTCGAGGCGGCCGGCCGGCTGTCCAGCTTCAAGGCCGCGGCGGAGGAACTGAACGTGACCCCCAGCGCGGTCAGCCACGGCATCCGCACGCTGGAGGACTGGCTGGGCACCCGGCTGTTCACCCGCGGCAGCCGCGGTCTGGCGCTGACCGCGGCCGGGGCGGCGTTCCTGCCGCAGGTGCAGGCGGCGCTGAACCTGCTGGTGCAGGCGGTGGACGGCGTGCCGGGCCGCCGGGTGCCGCGCCGGCTGACCATCAGCTGCGCGCCGACCTTCGCGTCGCGCTGGCTGCTGCCCAACCTGCCGCAGTTCCAGGCCGCCCACCCGGAGATCGAGGTGTCCATCGACACCACCCACCGGCAGGTCGACATGCCGCGCGACAACGTCGACGTGGCGATCCGCATGGGGCAGGGCGACTGGCCCGGCCTGCGCGCGCTGAAGCTGGTCGACGAACGGCTGGTGCCGGTGTGCGCACCGGAGTTGGCCGGGCGAATCCGCACCGTCGACGACCTGTGCGAGGCCGGCATCCTGCGGGTGAGCACCGTCACCGAGGACTGGCCGGCGTGGCTGCAGGCCGTCGGCGCGCGGATCGATCCGCCGCGCGCGCTCAGCTTCGACACCATCCACATGGCGCTGGCCGCCGCCGCGCAGGGCCTGGGCGTGGCGCTGGGCCGGCTGCCGCTGATCGAGCGCGACGTCGAGGCGGGAACGCTGGTCCCCGTGCTCGGCCCGCCGCGGCCCTGCCGGACCGGCTATTGGCTGGTCGCCCCGGCGGACGCCTTCGCCCGCCCGGAACTGGCCGCCTTCCGCGACTGGATCCGTCGCCGGATGGCGGAGCCGCCCACCCTCAATCCTCCATCAGATTGTTCAGCATCTGCTGCAGCGTCGCGTTGAGGCGCTGGATCTGCGTGTCCGAGACGCCGTTGAACAGGCGCTTGAACAGCTTCTGGGTGGTCTCGTTGACCTCCTGGATGTTGCTGTGGCCCTTGTCGGTCAGGCTGACGATGCTGACGCGGCCGTCGGTTGTCGACGGCTTCACCGTGACGATCCCCTCGTCCTGCATGCGGTAGACGATCTTGGTGATCGTCGGCAGCTTGGCGATCGCCTCCTCGGCGATCTGCGAGATGCTCAGCTCCTCGTGGATGCGCAGCAGCATGGCGACGCGCCAGCGCGACACGTCCATGTTCACGGCCTTGAGCTTCTTCTCCATCTCCATCGCGTACTTCGCGTTCAGGCGCGCCACCCAGTAGGGCGGGAAGGCGCTGAGGTCGAAGCTGTCGCTGCCGGGCAGGTACTTGCCGGGCGTCGTTTTCGGCGTGCTCATCGGAAGCGTCGCAATTCCAGGATGGTTGTGCAGATGCGTCTCCGCCGTTCGGCGGGCAAAGTCAAGTCCCGCGCTGGGAAATAGGCCGCTTCCCCGCGCGGTTCCAAGGCGGACCGCCGCATTGCCATACGATTGTGCGCTGCGGCACGAAAATTGTGCACTTGCAGCATAGGAAACGGGCAGCCGCGAGCGGCAAAAAACGGCAGGATACTGCCGTTTTCGCGTCTGAATTTGGTTGACGTTTCAATTGAATGATGAAACAAATGGAGCGCGACCAATTGTCGCTGTCGGAACCGATCGGGGGGTGCTCTTCCTTGTTCACCGGACCCTACCAACCGTGCGCGGCCGACCGGCGCGCCGCACCGCTGCCCAGCCCCGGCGGCCCCGCGTCGCGGAGGCGGGCATGAGTCCCTACATCGCCGGCTACCTGACGCAGGACGGCCTCGCCAACGGTGCGGTATACTGCCTGTTGGCGCTGGCCCTGGTGTTCGTCTTCGCCGTCACGCGAATCATCCTGATCCCGCAAGGGGAGTTCGTCTCCTACGCGGCACTGACCTACATCTTCCTGCGCGAAGGGCGCACGCCCGGCACCGTCGGCCTCGTCGTGCTGCTGGTCGCCGTCACCGTGGGCATGGAGCTGCTGCGCGCACTCCGCCGCGGCGAGCTGCGGGACGCAGTGCCCGACCTTGCGAAGCTCTCATGGCCGCCATTGGCCGCCGCCGCGCTGGCCTATGGTGCGAGCCGGGTGGAGCTGCCGGCGCTGGCGCACGCGGCGGTGACCGTGGCGCTGGTGGCCAGCATGGGGCCGCTGCTCTACCGCCTCGTCTACCGCCCGATCGCGCGCGCCTCGATCCTCGTCCTGCTGGTCGTCTCGGTGGCGCTGCACCTCGTGCTGAACGAGCTGGGCCTGTTCATCTTCGGCCCCGGCGGCGGGCGCACCGCACCGCTGGTCGACGTCAGCTTCACCATCGGCGGCGTGCCGATCCAGGCGCAGTCCATCGTCGTCTACGTGGTCACGGCGCTGCTGGTCGTGGCGCTGTTCGTGGCGTCGGAGCGCACGCTGTACGGCAAGGCGTTGCGCGCCGCCGCCATCAACCCCACGGGTGCTTGGCTGATGGGCATCTCCGCAAACATGGCGGGCAGTGCGGCCTTCCTGGTCGCCGCCTTCATCGGCGCGGTGGCGGGCGTGCTCGTGTCGTCGGTGACGACCATGTACTACGACACCGGGTTCCTGCTGGGCCTCAAGGGCTTCGTCGCCGCCATCATCGGCGGGCTGGCGAGCCACCCGCTGTCGGCCGCCGGTGCCCTGGGCCTGGGCGTGCTGGAGAGCTTCGCCTCCTTCGCCGCCAGCGCCTTCAAGGAGGCCATCGTGTTCGCCCTGATCATTCCCGTGCTGCTGTGGCGCTCCATGGCCACGCGCCGGGTGGAGGACGAGGAATGACCGCCCGCCGGATTCTTCCCCTTCTCGCCGTGGCGCTGATCGCCGCGGCCCCGCTGGTGCTGTCCGACTACGCGCTGGCGATCCTCACCTACATCGGCCTGTCGTCCGTGGTGGCGCTCAGCCTCGTGCTGCTGACCGGCAAGGGCGGCATCCCGTCCTTCGGGCAGGCCGCCTACGTGGGCCTTGGTGCCTACATCACCGCGTGGTTCACGCTGAACTCCGGCTGGTCGCCGTGGGCGACGCTGCCGGTCATCGTGGCGGTCAGCGCCGCCGGCTCCTACGTCGGCGCCACCATCACCGTGCGGCTGTCCGGCCACTACCTGCCGCTGGCGACCATCGCCTTCGGCGTCGCCGTCTACTTCCTGTTCGGCGGGTTGACGGCCACCGGCGGCATGACCGGCCTGTCCGGCCTGCCGCGGCTGTCGCTGGGCGACCACGAGTTCACCAGCCCGGCGGCCAGCTACGCCATCGTGTGGATGGTGCTGCTGGGCTTCATGTGGGGCATCGCCAACCTGCTGGATTCGCGCAAAGGCCGCGCGATGCGCGTGCTGAAGGGCGGCGTGGTGATGGCCGAATCCATGGGCATCGACACGCGCACGGCCAAGGTGCAGCTGTTCGTCATCGCCTGCGTCATGGCCGCCGTCACCGGCTGGCTGTACGCGCACTTCCAGCGCTTCGTGAACCCGACGCCGTTCTCGCTGAACCAGGGCATCGAGTACCTGTTCATGACCGTGGTCGGCGGGGCAGGCAACCTGTGGGGTGCCGTCGTCGGCGCCGGCCTGATCACCTCGCTGAAGCCGTTCCTGCAAGCACACCTGCCGTCGCTGATCGGCCACGCCGGCAACTTCGAGATGGTGATCTTCGGCACCATCATCATCGTCATCTTCCACGTCGCACCCGACGGCCTGCTGGCCGGCGTCCAGCGCCGCCTGGGCTGGTCCGCCGTGCAGCCGCGCGCCGTGCCCGACCAAGCGCCCCTGCCGGTGCGCGAGCGGGTGGCGGGCAACGCGCCCATCCTGACGGTGCGCAACGCGCGCAAGGCCTTCGGCGGCGTGCAGGCCAACAAGGACGTCAGCCTCGACCTGCACGCGGGCGAGGTCCTGGCGCTGATCGGCCCCAACGGGGCGGGGAAGAGCACCTTCTTCGATCTGGTCAGCGGCGTGGGCACGCCGGATGGCGGCACCTTCGAGTTCCGCGGCCGCTCCATCTTCGGCAAGTCGGCGCGGGAGATCTCGCTGCTGGGCCTCAACCGCACCTTCCAGCACGTCCGGCTGCTGCCCGACATGTCGGCCATCGAGAACGTCGCCATCGGCGCGCATCCGCGCGGCCAGAAGGGCCTTTTCTCCGCCGTCCTCCGCATGGACCGGGCGGAGGAAGCGCAGCTGCTGGCCGAAGCCCGGCGGCAGCTGGAGCGGGTCGGCCTGGGCGCCCACCTGTGGACGGAGGCCGGCGCCCTGGCGCTGGGCCAGCAGCGGGTGCTGGAGATCGCCCGCGCGCTGGCCGCCAACCCCTACGTCCTGCTGCTGGACGAGCCGGCCGCCGGCCTGCGCTACAAGGAGAAGCAGGAGCTGGCGGCCCTGCTGCGCCAGCTGCGCGCCGACGGCCTCGCCATCCTGCTGGTCGAGCATGACATGGACTTCGTCATGAACCTCGCCGACCGCGTGGTGGTGATGGAGTTCGGCACCAAGATCGCCGAGGGCCTGCCGAAGGAGATCCAGCAGAACCCGCGCGTCCTCGAAGCCTACCTGGGAGGCGTGCAATGAGCGGCACCGACGCTCCGATCCTTCTGGCCTGCCGCGACCTGTCGGTGTCCTACGGCAAGATCGCCGCGGTGCGCTCGGTCGGCATGGAGATCCGCGAGGGGCAGGTCGTCACCATCGTCGGCCCCAACGGGGCGGGCAAGACGACGCTGCTGTCGTCGCTGATGGGCCTGCTGCCGTTTTCGGGCGAGGTCGCGTACTTCGGCGAGACCACCACCCGCCCGCTGGGCGTGGAGAAGCTGGTCCGCCGCGGCATGGGCCTGATCCCGGAAAAGCGCGAGCTGTTCGGCTCCATGTCGGTGGAGGACAACTTGCTGCTGGGCGGCTTCGACCGCTGGCGGCAGGGGCAGCGCAACCAGCGCGACACGCTGGACGAGGTGTTCGGCATCTTCCCGCGCCTGAAGGAGCGACGCCGGCAGGCCGCCGGCACGCTGTCGGGCGGTGAGCGGCAGATGCTGGCCATGGGCCGCGCGCTGATGGCCAAGCCCAAGCTGCTGCTGCTGGACGAGCCGAGCCTGGGCCTCGCCCCGCTGATCATCGCCGAGATCTTCCGCATCATCGCCGACCTGCGCCAGCGCGGCGTGTCGATCCTGCTGGTCGAGCAGAACGCGCGCGCCGCCATGGCGGTGGCCGACTATGGCTACGTCATGGAGGCGGGCGAGTTCGCCCTCCAGGGGCCGGCGGCGGATCTGGCGAAGAACGACCGCGTGATCGAGACCTACCTGGGCATCGCCGGTGCCCACGCCAGCGCCGACAAGGAGGCGGCGGGCGCCTGAGGACCGGGACCAGTTCGTAAAAGACCAATCAAAACAAGAGATAAGGGGGTTTCCTATGGGTATGAAGAAGCTTCTCGCCGCGGGCGTCGCCGTCGCGGCCCTCACCTTCGCGGGTTCGGCCGCGGCGCAGATGAAGGTGGGCGTGATCGCGTCCGCCACCGGCCCGGTCTCCGTGGTCGGCATCCCGCAGAAGAACACGGTGGCGCTGCTGCCCAAGGAGATTGCAGGCGTCAGCGTCGAGTACGTCCTGCTCGACGACGCCAGCGATCCGACGCTGTCGGTGCAGCACGCCAAGAAGCTGATCGCCGACAAGGTGGATGCCATCATCGGCCCGTCGGGCTCGCCCAACGCGGTGGGCGTCATCGGCTTCGTCGCCGAATCGGGCACGCCGATGCTGGCCCCGGTCGGCACCGCCGCCGTCGTGCTGCCCATGGACGACAAGAAGAAGTGGGTCTTCAAGACCACGCAGAACGATGACCTGATCGCCGGCGCGCTGGTCGGCCATATGACCAAGAACGGCGTGAAGAGCGTCGGTCTGATCGCCACCAACGACCCCTACGGCGAGAACTGGATCAAGACCTTCGGCGCCCAGGCGCAGAAGGCCGGCATCAAGATCGCCGCGGAGGAGCGGTTCCAGCGCACCGACGCCTCGGTCACCGGCCAGTCGCTGAAGCTGCTGGGCGCCAACCCGGACGCCGTGCTGATCGCCACCGCCGGGGCCGCCACGGTGCTGCCGCACACCACGCTGGTCGACCAGGGCTACAAGGGCCGCATCTACCAGACGCACGGCGCGGCCTCGCCCGACTTCCTGAAGCTGGGCGGCAAGAAGGTGGAGGGCGCGGTGCTGGCCGCCAGCCTGATGCTGGTGCTGGACGAGATCGGCGACGACCACCCGTCGAAGAAGGTCGCCGGCGGCTACGTCGACGCCTACAAGGCGGCCTACGGCAGCGTCCCGGCCACCTTCGGCGCCAACGTCTACGACGCCGGTCTGCTGCTGGCCAACGCCGTTCCCGCCGCGCTGAAGGGCGGCAAGCCCGGCACGCCGGAGTTCCGCGCGGCGCTGCGCGACGCGCTGGAGACCAGCAAGGAGCTGGTCGGCACCCAGGGCGTGTTCACCATGACGCCGCAGGACCACTCCGGCTTCGACGAGCGCGGCCGCGTGATGATCACCGTCAAGGACGGTGCCTGGAAGCTGCTGAAGTAGAAATACGAGCCCCTCTCCCCTTGCGGGAGAGGGGTTGGGGAGAGGGGGATAGCCGCCGGACGACGGCGGAAGAGAGTCTTTGTCCCGGCTGCCGCCGGTAATCCCCCTCTCCCCAAACCCCTCCCCCGCGAGGGGGGAGGGGCTTATGCGGCCCCTCAAGAACCCCGCCAGATTCCCGCCTACACCCTGATTTTCTGCCGTTACACTAGTTGACTTTTCAAGTGAATAGTGAAACACTTACAACGCTTCCCGGAATCAATCCAAGTCCGCCCCGGCGCCATGCCGGCGGACGCTGACAGGGGCCTGCCGCCTGTGTTCGACGGCTTCATTCATCGCTGTGTCATCGGTGATCGCGGCCCAACCGTTGCGGTCAAGGACACCATCGACATCGCCGGCCTGCCCACCAAGGCCGGCAGCCGGTCCCTGGAGGCCGCGCCGCCGGCCGCCGCCCACGCCGACGTGGTGCGGGCGGTGCTGGACGCCGGCTGCCGCATCGTCGGCAAGACCGCGCTGCACGAGTTCGCCTACGGCATGACCGGGGTGAACGCGTGGTCCGGCACGCCGGTCAACCCGCGCTTTCCCGCGCTGATCCCCGGCGGCTCGTCCAGCGGGTCGGCGGCGGTGGTGGCGGCCGGGCTGGTCGACTTCGCCATCGGCACCGACACCGGCGGCTCCATCCGCCTGCCGGCCGCCTGCTGCGGCGTCTACGGCCTGAAGCCCACCTTCGGGCGGGTGTCGCGCCGCGGCGTGATGCCGGCGGAGAGCAGCCTGGACTGCGTCGGCCCCATGGGCGCGTCCATGGACGCCCTGGTCGCCGGCATGGCCGCCATGGACCCCACCTTCACACCGGAGGCGCCGCGCACCGGCGCCCCCGTCCTGGGCACGCTGTCCGTCGCCGCCGAACCCGCCGTGCTGAGCGCCGTGGCGCGGGCGGTGGCGGAGTCCGGCGCCGTCGCGCGGCCGGTCGAGCTGCCGTCGCTCGTGGCGGCGTTCAACGCCGGCCTGACGATCATCAACGCCGAGACCTGGGCCGCCTGCGGACGCTACCTGGACACCGGGCTGGTCGGCGCCGACGTCGCCGCGCGGCTGGCGAAGGCGGCGGAGACGACGGCCGAGGATCTGGCCGCGGCGGAAGAGGTCCGCGCCCGCTTCACGGCGGAGGTGGACCGCGCATTGGCCGACGTGGACGCGCTGGCGCTGCCGACGTTGCCCGGTTTCCCCATGGCGCTGGACGAGGCGCTGTCGGGTCGCGTGGACCTGCGCGCCTCGGCCCTGGTGCGGCCCTTCAACCTGTCGGGCCACCCGGCCCTCTCCATTCCCTTGCCGCCGGCCGATGGCCGCCCGGTGAGCCTGCAGCTTGTCGGCCGGAAGGGCGGGGACGCGGCGCTGTGCGCCGTCGGCCAGCAGATCGCCGCCCGTCTGGCCGTCCAATAACCCTCGTTCTTGGGAGACTTCACCACATGCCTCGCCACGAGATCGACAAGGACGCCTGGGGCGGTGCCGCGAAATTCGACGCGCTGCTCGCCGACATCCGCGCCCGCCGCAAGGAATTCGAACAGCAGAAATACATCTCCCAGGACGTCATCGAGCAGTTCAAGGAGATCGGCGTCTACCGCGCCCTGGTGCCCAAGCGCTACGGCGGGGACGAGAAGTCGCCCATCGACTTCCTGCTGATGGTCGAGGCGATCGCCGCGGCCGACGGCTCGGCCGGCTGGGTCGCCAGCTTCGGCATGAACCCCGCCTACCTCTCGGCCCTGCCGCCGCAGACGGTGGAGAAGGTGTGGGCGAACGGCCCCGACGTGGTGTTCGCCGGCGGCATCTTCCCGCCGCAGCCGGCCCAGAAGGTGGACGGCGGCTACCGCGTGAACGGCCGCTGGCAGTTCGGCAGCGGCTGCATGGGCGCCTCGGTCTGCGGCGTGGGCATCATGCCGGACGACGGGCAGGCCCTGCCGCGCATGGCGGTGATCCCGCGCGAATATGTCCACATCGAACCGGCGTGGGACGTCATCGGCCTGATCGGCACCGGCAGCCACGACCTGGTGGTCGAGAACGTCGTGGTGCCGGAGGAATGGACCTTCACCCGCGGTGGCGCGCCCACCGTGGACGCGCCCTTCTTCCGCTACCCCAGCCTCGCCTTCGCGGCACAGGTCCTGTCGGTGGTCACGCTGGGCCTGGCGCGCGAGGCGCTGGACGTGATCCAGGCGACGGCGTCGTCGCGCACCTCGGTCACCGGCGCTCCCAACATCGGCGACCGCCCCTACGTGCAGATCGAGGTGGCGAAGGCGGAGGCCAAGGTCCGCTCGTCCCGCGCCTTCTTCTACGAGGCGACCGAGGACGCCTGGGCCGCCATCCAGGCCGGAGGCCGGCCGACGCCGCACCAGACCAGCATGATCCGCCTCGCCGCCACCAACCTGACGCACGAGTGCGCGGAGGCGGTGCGCATCGCCTACCAGCTGTCGGGCATGACCAGCACCTACAACGATCACCCGCTGTCGCAGCTGTTCCGCGACGCGGCGATGTGCACGCAGCACGCCTTCATGGGGGCGATCACCTACCAGAACGCCGGGGCGATGTTCTTCGGCAAGCAGCCCCTGCCCGGATATCTCTGATCCCAACACCAGAAACACGCCCATTCAGGAGGAACACATGGCCGACAAGACGCCGTTGCGGGTTCTGTTCTGCATTTCCGTCAACCAGAACTTCATGGACGCCACCGCCGAGGAAGCCGGTCAGGTCTGGCAGGCGTTCAGCCGGATGATGAAGGAGATGTCCACGCTGCCGGGGGCGAAGATCATCGGCACGCTGGACGACGACCGCTCCATGGTCGGCCCGTCGAAGGGCTATCCCTTCACCTGCTACTTCATGACGGACATGCCAGACTACGAGACGGTGGTCGCCGCCTGCAACCTGTTCCGCACCATCCCGGTGGGCGACGGCACCTACAAGCTGTGGAAGTACTGCGCGGTGGAGACGCGGATCGGCCGCGAACTCCAGATCCCGACCTGATCCCGGGGCATCGGCGGAATCGCACCATGTCCGAACGGCTGACACTCCGCGCCCTGCTCCGGCGGGTCGAGGACCTGGAGGCGGAGAAGCGGGTCCGCGCCTGCATCAACCGCTACATGGCGCTGTGCGACGACCTGCGCGAGGGCTTCGACCTGGAGCCGCTGATGGCACTGTTCACGCCGGACGCCGTGTGGGAGGGGCGGGGCCGCTACGCCGCCACCTTCGGCCGGCTGGAGGGGGCGGCGGCCATCCGCGCCATGTTCGCCAAGTACACGGTGCCGCCCGCCCACTTCCGCCTGAACGCGCACTTCCTCACCAGCGAGGAGATCGCGGTGGACGGGGACGCGGCCACCGGGCGCTGGCTGATGCTGCAGACCTCGACCTTCGCGTCGGGGGATTCGCAGCTCTCCGCCGCCCGCCTCGACGTCCGCTTCCGGCGGGACGAGGGGGAGTGGCGCATGGCGCACTTCCAGACCGAACGCCTCTTCAGCCGCAAGGTCGACCAGCCGTGGGACGCCGCCGCCGACCTGCCGGTGCCGAAATAAAAAACCCTTCTCTGTGAGAGAGCCATGACCACCATCACCGCATGCCGCAGCAAGAAGGCCCCCGAGGTCGACGTCACCGACCGGGTGCTGGAAGACAAGGTCCACACGTCGCTCTATTCCGATCCGGCCCTGTTCGAGACCGAGATGGACAAGATCTTCAACAACACCTGGGTCTGGGTCGGCCACACCAGCGAGGTGCCGGAATCCGGCTCCTACAAGACCTCCTACATCGGCCGCCAGCCGGTCATCATCAGCCGTGACCGCAAGGGCGAGATCCACGTCCTGCTCAACCGCTGCCGCCACCGCGCCGCCACCGTGTGCGAGGGCAAGCGCGGCAAGGTGAAGAGCTTCACCTGCCCCTACCACGGCTGGGGCTACGCGCTGGACGGCGAACTGCGCGCCCTGCCGAAGCCCGAGGAGTACGAGGGCGTCTTCGACAAGAAGGACTACCCGCTCATCAAGGTCCGGCACGAGACCTACCAGGGCATGATCTTCGCCACGCTGAAGGCGGACATGCAGCCGCTGACCGACTACCTCGGTGGGGCGAAGAAGTGGATCGACCTGTTCATGAAGCAGGGCGGCGGCTATCCGGTGAAGGTGCTGGGTGACCACCGCTTCCGCTTCCCCGGCAACTGGAAGATCCAGCTGGAGAACACCACCGACGCCTACCACTTCCCGATCGTCCACAAGTCGTTCGTCACCTCGCTGGACAACCAGACCAGCCAGGTCTTCGACTTCCTGAACGGTGCGGGCTTCGTGGAGGACCTGGGCAACGGCCACTCGGTCATGGTGATGATCCCCGAGCTGGTCGACCTGGAGGCCAACCTGGACGCCCCGATCCCCGCCCGCTTCGCCGAGTTCGCGGCCGAGCTGGAGCGCGAGGGCTACAACGACCAGGAGGTCCGCCGTCTGGTGCGCGCGGTGGGCGGCTCGGGCTTCAACCTGAACCTGTTCCCCAACGTCGCCTGCTCCATGGCGTTCTTCCGCGTGCTGCGCCCGGTCTCGGTCGAGGAGACGGAGATCCACCACGTCGCCATCGGCGGCGAGGGCGCGCCTGCCGCCTTCAACCAGCTGCGCATGCGCCTGCACGAGCACTTCCAGGGCCCCATGGGCTTCGGCACCCCCGACGACGCCGAGGCGTGGGAGCGCGTGCAGAAGGGCTCCTACGCCGGTGACGACGAATGGATCCTGGTCAACCGCGGCATGTCCAAGCTGAAGACCAGCCCGGACGGCAACGTCGCCGGTGCCGTCTGCTCGGAGACCGGCATGCGGGCCGCGTACCGCAAGTACAAAGAAATGATGACGGCCTGATCGCCAAGACGCTGATCGGCAAGAAGCGAGGATTGCATCCATGAGCACGCAGCTCAACGACGTGGCGGCCTTCATCAACAAGGAAGCCGACATGCTGGACTTCCAGGAATACCGCGAGTGGCTCGACCTCTGGGCGGAGGACGGCATCTACGTGGTGCCGGTCGACCCCAACACCGAGGACTACGCCAACACCCTGAACTTCGCCTACGACAAGGCCGAGATGCGCAAGCTGCGCGTCGAACGCCTGCTGGGCGGCGAGGCGATCTCCACCCAGACCACGCTGAAGACGGTGCGCGCGGTCGGCCGCTTCCGCATCCTGTCGGACGACGGCGCCACGGTGAAGGTGCGCTGCGCCCAGCACATCAGCGAGAACCGGCACGGCAACCTGCGCACCTACCCGGCCGACGTGACCTTCACGCTGCGCCGCCAGGGCGGGGATTTCCGCATCGCCGAGAAGGTGGTCCGGCTGCTGAACGCCGACCATCACCTCTCCAGCATCGGTTACATCCTGTGACGGGGGCGGCGGTGCACCACGGCGCGGTCGTCACCGGCGCCGCGCAGGGCCTCGGCCGCTACATCGCCGAGGCGCTGCACCGGGCCGGCCACGCCGTCGCCGTCACCGACGTGCGGGCGGACGCGGCGGAGCAGGCGGCGCGGGAGATCGCGCCGTCCGGCGAGCGGATCACGGCCTTCGCCCTGGACGTCACCGCCAAGGAGGACTTTACCGCCGGGCTCGCCCGCGCGGTGGAGGCCTTCGGCCGGGTCGACGTGCTGATCAACAACGCGGCGATGACGCCCACCACCCCGGTGATGGACATCACGCCCGAGGAGTTCGACCGCGTCACGGCGGTGAACCAGCGCGGCACCTTCTTCGGCTGCCAGGTGTTCGGCGCGCATTTCGCCGCGCAGGGCTACGGGCGCATCGTCAACATGGCCTCGCTGGCCGGGCAGAACGGCGGCACCGCGTCGGGCGCCCACTACGCCGCCAGCAAGGGCGCCATCCTGACGCTGACCAAGATCTTCGCCCGGCAGCTGGCCGCGCAGGGGGTGACGGTCAACGCCGTGGCGCCGGGTCCGATGGACCTGCCGTCGGTGCGCGCGGCCGTCCCGCCGGACCGGCTGGCGCAGATCATCGAGGGGATGATCCCGGTGAAGGCGCTGGGCGACCCGGCCTTCGTCGCCGACCTCGTCGTCCGTCTGGCCAGCCCCGAGGCGAGCTTCGTGACGGGCGCCGCCTGGGACGTCAACGGCGGCATCTTCATGCGGTGAGGACGGTGGGTCGTTCGTAGGTTGGGTTGAGCGCCAGCGAAAACCCAACGCGGCCGGCGGTGCGGACACGTTGGGTTTTCGGCTTTGGCCTCAACCCAACCTACGGGTGAATGAGGTGTGACAGGGAATGAGCAGCGAACAGAACGACATGGTGATCGAGGCGGTGGTCACCGCCCGCGAGGACCAGGCGGCGGGCATCGCCGTCTTCGAACTGGCCCGCGCGGACGGCGGCCCGCTGCCGCCGTTCGAGGCGGGGGCGCACATCGACGTGCACGTGGCCGACGGCCTCGTGCGCCAGTACTCGCTGTGCAACCCGCCGGGGGAAGCGGAGCGCTACCGCATCGGCGTGCTCGACGATCCGAACTCGCGCGGCGGCTCGCGGGCCATTCACCGCGACTTCGCCGCCGGCACGGCGGTGCGCATCTCCGCTCCGCGCAACCACTTCCCGCTGCACATGGAGGCCGGGACGTCGGTGCTGGTCGGCGGCGGCATCGGCGTCACGCCAATGCTGGCCATGGCCTACGCGCTGCGCGCCGCCGGCAAGCCGTTCGAGCTGCACTACTGCAGCCGCTCGCGCGACCGCGCCGGCTTCCTGGACGAGCTGGCGGCGGCCTTCCCGGAGCAGCTGCGCCTGCACTTCGACGACGAGGACGCGGCACAGCGCTTCGACCCGAAGGCGTGCCTGGGCGCCCAGCCGGCCGGCGCGCACGTCTACGTCTGCGGCCCGTCCGGCTTCATGGACTGGGTGATCGCCGAGGCGAAGGCCGCCGGCTACGACTCCGGCCGCATCCATTACGAATACTTCAACGCCCAGGTCGACACGCACGGCGACGCGTTCGAGGTGGTGGCGGCGCGCAGCGGCGTCACCCTGCAGGTCGGTCCCGACCAGACCATCATAGACGCGCTCACCAAGGCCGGCATCCGGGTGAAGAAGTCGTGCGAGCAGGGGGTGTGCGGCACCTGCATCTGCGACGTCCTGGAAGGCACGCCCGACCACAAGGACAAGTTCCTCAGCGAGGAGGAGCGGGAAGACAACGACCAGATCGTCGTCTGCTGCTCGCGCTCCAAAACCCCCCGCCTCGTCCTCGACATCTGACCTTTCCCACCAGACCGGGAGCACCCGCATGCCCATCGCCCGCATCAGCATGATGGAAGGCCGCACCGACGAGCAGAAGGAGGCGCTGATCCGCGAGGTGACCGACGCCATCCTGCGCACCGTGGCGACCCCGACCAGCACCGTCACCGTGCTGATCGACGAGATCCCCAAGAAGCATTTCGGCATCGGCGGCACGCCGGCCTCGAAGCTGTAAGGACACCGCCGATGACCGCGACCATCGACCCGCGCGATTTCCGCCGCGCGCTCTCCCAGTTCCCCACCGGCGTCACGGTGGTGACCACCCTGGACGACAACGGCGCCCCCATCGGCGTTACGGCCAGCAGCTTCAACTCCGTCTCGCTCGACCCGCCGCTGGTCCTGTGGAGCGTCGACAAGGCCGCCTACAGCGCCGCCATCTTCCGCGACGCCGAGCATTTCGCCGTCAACGTCCTGTCGGCCGACCAGATCGCCATCTCCAACCGCTTCGCCAGCCGCGGCGAGGACAAGTTCAAGGACATCCCCTGGACGCCCGGCCTGGGCGGCTGCCCCATCTTCGACGGGCTGGCGGCGCGGTTCGAGTGCCGGACCTGGAACGTCTACGACGGCGGCGACCACCTGATCGTGGTCGGCCAGGTCATGTCCTACGGCTACCAGACCGAACTGGCGCCCCTGGTCTTCGCCCGGGGCGGCTACGCGGTGTCCGAACGGCACCCGGCGATGGCGGGCTAGGGCGGACTTCACAACACATTCAGAGCCCCTCTCCCCTTGAGGGAGAGGGGTTGGGGTGAGGGGTATTACGGCCGGCAGGCCGGAAGAAATTTTTGTCCCGCCTCCGGCGGTAATGACCCCTCATCCCAACCCTTCTCCCGCTTTCAGCGGATGCCGGAGGCATCCGCCTGTCGCGGCAGCCGGATCGAAGATCCGGCGAGAGCGAGGGGAGAAGGGCTTTGAAAAGCCCATATGGGCTGGCCACGACAACGAACCGGCGGCGCGAACGCCGCCCCTTACAGGAGGGAACACCCATGGCACTGACCGGCGTCCTGCGTCCGGGCTTCATTCAGATCCGCGTGCTCGACAAGCAGGCGGCGCTGACCCACTACGTCGACCGCCTCGGCCTCAACACGGTTTCGGAAGGCTCCGACGGCCGCGTCTACCTGAAGGGCTGGGACGAGTTCGACCGCCACTCCGTCATCCTGCGCCCGACCGACACGGCCGGCATGGACGTGATGGGCTTCAAGGTCGCCTCCGATGCTGATCTGGACATCTTTGAGAAGCGCATCACCGACTGGGGGCTCACCGTCGACCATGTGCCGGAGGGCGAGCAGCCGGGCGTGGGCCGGCGCATCGGCTTCGTGCTGCCGTCCGGGCACCGCATCGAGCTGTACGCGGCGATGGAGCTGTCGGAGAACCATCCGCCCATCGAGAACCCGCACATCTGGCCGGAGGAGCCGCGCGGCATGCGCGCCATCCGCTTCGACCACGCGCTGCTCTACGGCCCGGACATCGAGAAGAACCTCGCCTTCTTCCGCGAGGCGCTGGACTTCTCGCTGGCCGAACAGGTGGACAGCCCGGACGGCGTGATCGGCATCTGGCTGACCTGCTCCAACAAGGCGCACGACATCGCCTTCGTCCGGTATCCGGAGCCCGGCAAGTTCCACCACGCCGCCTTCTTCCTGGAAACGTGGATGGACGTGGGCCACGCCGCCGACATCATGGCGCGCTACGACATCTCCATCGACGTCGGCCCGACGCGGCACGGCATCACGCGCGGCCAGACCATCTATTTCTTCGACCCGTCGGGCAACCGCAACGAGGTGTTCGCCGGCGGCTATACCTACTATCCCGACAACCCCACCCGCACCTGGGGTCCGGAGGAGCTGGGCCGCGGCATCTTCTACTACGAACGCCGCCTCAACGACGCCTTCCTCTCGGTTGTGACTTAAGCATCGAGCGCAGCCCGGGCGGTTTACCGCCCGGGCCAAACATGCGATGATCTTTCCTCGAATGCGCATCGATTGCGGCTGAGGAAAGCGGGACCGTGCGTCGACTGACATCGCTGTTGGCCTGTGCCGGCCTGTCCTTTCTGGCCGCCGCGTGCGCGAGCAACACGCCGCGCTCCATCTCCCAGGCGGAACTCGACACCCACGTGGCCGAGGCGTCCGGCCGCTTCAGCATGCCCGAATCCTGGATCCGCGAGGTGATCCGGCAGGAAAGCGGCGGGCGCACGATGATGAACGGCAAGCCGATCGTCAGCAAGGCCGGCGCCATGGGCCTGATGCAGCTGATGCCCGGCACCTACGAGGAGATGCGGCGCAAGCACGGCCTCGGCTCCGATCCGTTCGAGCCGCGCGACAACATCCTGGCCGGCACCGCCTACCTGCGCGAGATGTACGACCTGTTCGGCTCGCCGGGGTTCCTCGGCGCCTACAACTGCGGGCCGCGGTGCTACGGCGACTATCTGGCCGGCAACCGCAGCCTGCCGTCGGAGACGCGGAACTACATCGCCTCCATCGCCCCGCGCCTGGACAAGGCGCCGGCCGGCGGCGTCATGGTGGCGGCCGCCCCCGTGCCGTCCACCGGCGGCGGGGTCACGCTGGCGCCGCTGCCGTCCGCGTCGGTGCCGAAGGTCACGGTGGCGGAGGCCCTGCCGCCGCCGGTGTCCCCGTCCCCGGCCTATGCGCCGCCAACCTATGCACCGCCGGCACCGGCGCCCGTATCCCGCGCCGTGGGCGGGGAGTGGATGGTGCAGCTCGGCGCCTTCCGTTCGCCCGACGACAGCGCGCGGGTGATCGACCGGGCGCGCCGCTCGGCCCCCGGCGGCCTGCTGGCGCGCGCGCAGCACGTGGTGCTGCCGGTCGACACGCAGTCCGGCCCGCTGTACCGCGCCCGCCTGTCCGGCCTGTCCCAGCAGGACGCGGCGACCGCCTGCGCCAGCCTGTCCGGACAGGGCATGGCCTGCTTCGTCGTGGCGCCGGGGGCGTAGCGGGCGGGCGGTTCTTACCCGCCGCCCAGCACCTCGCCCACGAAATCCAGGAAGGCGCGCGTCTTGGCGTCCAGGTGGCGGCGGGACGGGTAGACGGCGTAGAGCGACGTCTCCACCGCCGCCCAGTCGTCCAGCACCGTGCGCAGGCGGCCCTGCTCCACATCCGCCCGGACGTAGGGCCACGGGATGAGGCTGAGCCCGAAGCCGGCGAGCAGCGCGTCCCGCACGGCAAGGCTGGAGGTGACCTTGTAGCGCCCGTCGATTGGCACGCGGACCGTGCGGTCGCCGTTGCGGAACGTCCATTCGTTTGCGTGGCCCGAGAGGGAGAACTGGATGCAGCCGTGCCGCGCCAGTTCCGGCGGTTCCGCCGGCACGCCGCGGCGTTCGAAATAGGCGGGCGACCCGCACACCACGTTGCGCACGGTCATCAGCTTGCGCGCGATCAGGCTGGAATCCTCCAGGCTGTCGCTGCCACGGATGGCGAGGTCGTAGCCCTCCCGCACGATGTCGACCCGGCGGTCGTCCAGGTTCAAATCCAGCGACAGGCCGGGGTGGCGGTCCAGGAACGCCGGGATCTCCGAGGACAAGAGGGTCAGCGTCATCGTCATCGGCGCCGTGACGCGCAGCAGGCCCGCGGGCACGTGCTGGAGCGGCCCCAGCGACCGGTCGGCCTCCGCGAGGTCGTCCAGGGCGCGGGCGATCTGCTCGTAATAGCGCGCCCCGGCGTCGGTCAGGCTCATGCGCCGCGTGGTGCGGTTGAGCAGCCGGACGTTGAGATGCGCCTCCAGCTCGCCGATGTTCTTGCTGACGGCGGCCGGCGACAGGCGCAGGTGCCGCGACGCCTCGGCGAAGCTGCCCAGCTCGACGACCTTGCGGAAGACGCCCAGCGCGGTGAGGCGGTCCATGATCATCCACCACAGGTGAAGAGTATCGCCATGGAACGATGCATTATCGCGCACTTGGAAAGCAATTAACCTCGGCGGCACCATCCCCTGCGAGGCGACACCATGGCACGCCGCACCGATTTGCTTCTGACCGCGCTGGCCCCGGCGATCTGGGGCAGCACCTACATCGTCACCACGGAACTGCTGCCGCCCGGCTACCCGATGACGGTGGCCATGCTGCGGGCGTTGCCGGCCGGGCTCCTCCTGCTCGTGCTGGTGCGGCAATTGCCGCAGGGGATCTGGTGGGCGCGGGCACTGCTGCTAGGGGCGCTGAACTTCGCCTTCTTCTGGGCGATGCTGTTCGTCGCCGCCTACCGCCTGCCCGGCGGCGTCGCCGCCACGGTGGGATCGGTGCAACCGCTGATCGTCCTGTTCCTGGCAGGCGCCTTGCTGGGTTCGCCGGTGCGCCCGCTGGCCGTCGCGGCGGCCGCGGCGGGGATGGCCGGCGTGGCGCTGCTGGTGCTGAAGCCCAGCGCGGCGCTGGACACGGCCGGCGTCCTGGCGGCGCTGGCCGGGGCGGTGTCCATGGCCTTCGGCACGGTGCTCAGCCGGCGCTGGCAGCCGCCCGTCTCGCCGCTGACCTTCACCGCGTGGCAGTTGACGGCCGGCGGCGTCCTGCTGCTGCCCGTCGCGCTGTGGACGGAACCGGCGCTGCCGGCGCTGACCCAGGGCAACGTCCTCGGCCTGGCCTACCTGGGGCTGGTTGGTGCTGCGCTGACCTACATCCTGTGGTTCCGCGGGGTGGCGCGGATCGAGCCGGGGGCCGTGGCGTCGCTGGGCTTCCTCAGCCCGGTGACGGCGGTGCTGCTGGGCTGGATGCTGCTGGGCCAGACGCTGACGCCCTGGCAGGTCGCCGGCATGGCCGTGGCGCTGGGCAGCGTGTGGCTGAGCCAGCGGGTGCAGGCCGGATGTCAGACCGCGAACCGGTCGGGTTCCAGCAGTGCGCGCAGCCGCGTGACGGCGTAGTCGACGAAGGCCCGGACCTTGGCCGAGGTGCGCCGGCCCTCCCCATGGACGATCTGCACCGGCAGCGGCGGCGGTTCGAAATCGGACAGGACGACGGTGAGGCTCCCAACCCGCACCTCCGCCGCGATCTGGTAGGACAGGACGCGCGTCAGCCCGCGCCCGGCGACCGCCGCGGCGATCGCGGCATCGGCGGTGTTGACGACCAGCCGGGCGGGCGGGGTCACCGTCTCCACCGCGGCGCCGTCGGGGAAGCTCCAGCCCCGTCCGATTCCGGCCGGCGAGAAGTCCACCACGTCGAAGCGGTTGAGGTCCGCCGGCCGTCGCGGCACGCCATGCCGCGCCAGGTAGTCCGGTGCCGCACAGACCACGCGGCGCACCGTGCCGACCCGCACCGCCCGCAACGCCGAGTCCGGCAGCGGACCGATGCGCAGCGCCACGTCCATGCCCTCTTCCATCAGGTCGGCGACGCGGTCGAGCAGCAGCAGCCGCGCCGTCACCCGCGGGTGGTGATCCAGGAAGTCGGCCAGCACCGGGGCCACGTGCAGGCGGCCGAACACCATGGGCGCCGTGACCGTCAGCTCCCCTTGCGGCTCCGCATGGGTGCCGGCGGCCGAAGCCTCCGCCTCGGCGATGTCGTGGAGGATGCGCTTGCAGTCGTCCAGGTAGCGCGCCCCGGCGTCGGTCAGCCGCACGACCCGCGTCGTGCGGTGCAGCAGGCGGGCGCCGATGCGGTCCTCCAGCGCGGCGACGGCGCGCGTGACGCTGGGGGTGGACATGGCCAGCCGCCGGGCGGCGGGCGCAAACCCGCTTTCCTCGGCCACGGCGACGAACACCCGCATGGCGGTCAGATGGTCCATGGGATTATTTCAGCCAGTGGCATGGTGCGTTGTCAACGCTGTGGATTATCGCCCGCCGGTGAAATGAGTAGCGTCTCGTTTACCGACCACCGCCGAGAAGGACACCGGCCATGACCGCTCCCGCCCATCCCATCCGGCTTCACCGCCACCCGCTGTCCGGCCACGCGCACCGGGTGGAACTGATGCTGTCGCTGCTGCGCCTGCCCTGCGAACCGGTCGACGTCGACCTGCGGGCCGGCGCCCACAAGCGGCCGGAGTTCCTGGCGAAGAACCCCTTCGGGCAGGTGCCGGTGATCGAGGACGGTGACGTGACGCTGGCCGACAGCAACGCCATCCTGGTGTATCTGGCGCTGCGCTACGACGGCACGGGCCGCTGACTGCCGCGCGATGCCGTGGCGGTGGCGCAGGTGCAGCGCTGGCTGTCCGTTGCCGCCGGTCCGCTGGCGTCCGGCCCGGCGTCCGCCCGGCTGGTGACGGTGTTCGGCGCCGCCCTCGACCACGAGCGGACCAAGGGCATCGCGCACCAGCTGTTCGCCACGCTGGACCGGCATCTGGCCGGCAGCGCCTTCCTGGTGGGCGATGCCCCGACCATCGCCGACGTGGCGCTGTACAGCTACACGGCGCACGCGCCGGAGGGCGGCGTGCCGCTGGACGGCTATCCGAGCATCTGCGGCTGGCTGGCGCGCATCGAGGCGCTGCCCGGCTTCGTGCCCATGCGGCGCACGCCCGTCCCCGCCGCGGCGTAACGGAGGGTGACATGACCATTCTCCAACCGCCTCCGGGCTGGAGCCGGGAGGAGTCGCCCTTCCACGCCGGGGAGCGCCTGCTTCAGGAGCGGGCCGGCGTGCGCGACCGGATCGAGCGGAGCGGCCGGCGCGGCATCCGCGAGGCGATGCCCGACCAGCACCGCGAGCTGTTCACCAAGCTGCCCTTCCTGATCGTCGGCGCGCTCGACGGCCAGGATTGGCCGCGGGCGTCCATCGTCACCGGGCATCCGGGATTCGTGGCATCGCCGGACCCGCACACGCTGGTGATCGGCGCGCATCCGGTTCCGGGCGACCCGCTGCACGGCCGGCTGACCGCCGGAGCGGAGGCCGGGCTGCTCGGCATCCAGCTGGAGACCCGGCGGCGCAACCGCATGAACGGCCGCATCACCGTGGCCGATAACGGCGGCTTCACCGTCCGCGTCGGGCAGAGCTTCGGCAACTGCCCGCAGTACATCCAGGCGCGCGAGCCGGCGGCAACCGGCGGCACCCCCCAGCCGGTCGCCGTCGGGGAGGGCGCGCTGCTGTCGCCCGCGGCGCGGGCGCTGATCGCCGGGTCCGACACCTTCTTCATCGCGTCCGCCGCGGCCGGGACGGTCGACGTGTCGCATCGTGGCGGCCCGCCGGGCTTCGTCCGGGTGGGGGAGGAGGGCGGCCGCACGGTGCTGACCGTACCGGACTTCCGCGGCAACCTGTTCTTCAACACGTTCGGCAATCTGGCGCTGACTCCGCGGGCCGGGCTGCTGTTCATCGACTTCGCCGAGGGCGGCCTGCTGTCGCTGGCGGGGGAGGCGGAGGTGATCTGGGACGGTCCCGACCTCGCCGCCTTCGCCGGGGCGGAGCGGCTGCTGCGCGTGCGCGTCACCGGCGGCGTCTTCCTGGCCGACGCCGTGCCGTTGCGCTGGTCGGCGCCGCAACCGGCCCCGGAACTGGCGCGCCCCGGCAGCCGGTAGGCGGCGGTCCGCCCGGTTCAGACGGCGCCGGGCGGACCATCCTCCGGCAGGTGGCGCAGCTTGTCGGGGTTGGCGACGTGGTACAGCGCGGCGATGCGGCCGTCGCGGATGTCCAGCGCCATCACCCCGTGGCGCCGGCCGTCGATCAGCAGGGCGAAGCCCGGCTGGCCGTTGACCGTGCCGGGCAGCGGCACCAGTTCGCGGCCGGGCTTGCCCAGCACGCCGACCAGGAAGCGCGCCACGCGATCCGCGCCATGGATGGGGTTGAGGGCGGCGCGCACCTTGCCGCCGCCGTCGCCCACCAGCACCGTTTCGTCGGCCAGCAGCGCCACCAGCTCCTCATAGCGGCCCTGCGCGGTGGCCGCCTGGAAGGCGTGGGCGACGGCCTGGGACCGCGCCCGGTCGGCGTCGTAGCGCGGCGGGCCGCCGATCCGCTCCCGCGCCCGGCGGTAGGCTTGGCGGCAGGCCATGGCCGTCTTCTCCAGGATGGCGCCGATCTCCTCGAAGGGCAGGTCCATGGCCTCGCGCAGGACATAGACGGTGCGTTGGTCCGGCGGCAGCCGCTCCAGCAGCAGCAGGAAGGCCACCGACAGGTCGCCCGCCGCCTCCACCGCCGCGTCCGGCCCGTCCTCCCACGCCTCGACGAACGGTTCGGGCAGCCATTCGCCCACGTAGAACTCCCGCCGCACGCGGGCGGAGCGCAGGTGGTCGATGGCCAGCCGCGAGACCGTGGCCGTCAGGTACTGCTCGGGCGAGCGGACCGTGGCGGGATCGACGCCGTGCCAGCGCAAATAGGCGTCCTGCAGGATGTCGTCGGCGTCGGCGACGCTGCCGACGATGCGGTAGGCGAGCGCGCGCAGTCGCCGCCGGAGGCGCGCGAAGGCTTCCCCGGCGGCGTTCCGGCTGGCGTTCGGCGCGGCGGCGGCGTTCCCGGTCATGCCGGGCAGCGTACCGTGCACGGCGGTGCCGGTCATCCGGCGATTGCCGGCTCGGCCTCGCGGTAGGAGGCGATGCCGATGCGGTTCCAGGCGTTGATGGCGGCCACGCACATGGTGATCTCCGCCACCTGCAGGTCGTCGAAATGGGCGCGCAGCTGGCCGTGCAGCCGGTCGATCGCCGAGGACGGCGCGCCACGGGTCAGCGCCTCGGTCCAGGCCAGCGCCGCGCGTTCGTCGGGGGTGAAGGTGTCGCTGGTGGTCCAGGTCGCCAGCTGCTCCAGCCGGTCGGCCGTCTCGCCGTCGCGCCGGGCCTCGCCGGTGTGGAGGCGGATGCAGTAGTGGCAGCCGTTGATCTGCGAGGCGCGCAGGTCGATCAGGTGCATCAGGCCGGCCGGGACGGTACCGGCCGTCAGCTGGCCGCGCAGCGTCAGCAGGGTGTCGATCAGGGCCGGCGCCTCGGTCTTCGGGTGGAAGCGGGTCTGCATGGAAACTCCGTGTCTTGCAGGGTCGTCGCACCCAAGACGAGGCAGCCCCCCGGCCGTGTGACTCCTGCGGCGAAAAAAATTTGCGCGTTGCCGTCCGGCGGTCCATACAATACCCACATTCGGTGTGGCCCGGAGTGGATCGAGTGAGCAGCGCGAACGATGCCCGGCAAGGCTCCTGGTGCCCCCGGATCGCCAACCGGGACAAGCCGGTCTACCTGGCCATCGCCGACGCCATCGCCGCCGATGTCGGCGCCGGGACGCTGCTGCCCGGCCAGCGGCTGCCGCCGCAGCGCCAGTTGGCCGAGCGCCTGGGAATCGACTTCACCACCGTCAGCCGCGCCTACCTGGAGGCGCGCCGGCGCGGGCTGGTCGACGCGCGGGTGGGGCAGGGCACCTTCGTCCGCGCCCCCGCCTCCGCCGCACCGGCCCCGGCAGAGCGCAGCGCGCCGACGGCGCCGGCCGTGCCGCGCGTCGTCGACATGACGATGAACCAGCCGCCGCTGCCCGACGCGCCGGCCTTGCTGGAGCGCCTGCGCGCGGGCATCGCCGCGGCCGCCGCCGACCTGGGCATGGCCGACGTCCTGCACTACCCCGGCGCCGGCGACGGGATGGAGGACCGCGCCGCGGGTGCCGCCTGGCTGGCGCCGCGCCTGCCCGGCGTGGCGGCCGGGCGGCTGCTGGTCACCCCCGGCACGCAGGGCGCCTTGCTGGCGCTGCTGACCGCGCTGGCCCGGCCGGGCGACACGGTGTGTGTCGAGGCGCTGACCTACCCCGGCTTCAAGGCGGTGGCGGCGCAGCTGGGCCTGCGCATCGCGGGCGTGCCCATGGACGCCGACGGCATCGACCCGGACGCGCTGCGCGCCGCACTGGCCCGGCACCGGCCGAAGGCGCTGTACCTCATCCCGACCCTGCACAACCCGACCACCGCCACCATGCCGCCGGAGCGGCGCCGGGCCGTGGTCGCGGCGGCGCGGGAGCACGGCGTTCCGATCATCGAGGACGACATCTACGGCCCGCTGCCCGCCGACCCGCCGCCGCCCCTTGCGGCGCTGGCGCCGGACATCGTGTTCCACGTCGCCGGGCTGGCGAAGTGCGTGTCGCCGATGCTGCGCATCGCCTATCTGGTGGCGCCCGACGCGCGGCAGGCGCTGCGCGTGGCGGCGGCGCAGCGGGCGACCACGCTGATGGCGTCGCCGCTGACCGCGGCGGTCGCCCGGCGCTGGATCGCCGACGGCACCGCTGCCGCCGTGTTGGGTGCCGTGCGGGCGGAAGCCGCCGCCCGCCGCGCGCTGGCCGAGGCGATCCTGCCGGCCGACGCCGTCGTGACCAAGCCCGAGGCGTTCCATCTTTGGCTGCGCCTGCGCGAGCCCTGGTCGCGCGGCGAGTTCGCCGCCCACCTGCGCACCCGCGGCATCGCCACGGTGGCCAGCGACGCCTTCGCCACGACGCCCGAGGCGCCGGACGCCCTGCGCATCTGCCTGGGCGCCATGGCCGGCCGCGACGAGACCCGGCGGGTGCTGGAGACCATCGCCGACACCCTCGACCAGCTCCCCGCCGCGGGCGGCGTGATCATTTGAACATCGGGGTTTCGTAGGTTGGGTTGAGCGCCAGCGAAAACCCAACACCGCTGGCACTGCGGAGACGTTGGGTTTTCGCTGGCGCTCAACCCAACCTACAAAGCCCGCCACTAGGCTGCGGCATCGCGCCGCAATGCATGCAATTCGCGTTGCTTGCCTCACATTGAATGCATACATTGCCGCCTGCAATCAGCCAGGAAGGCATGCCATGCAGACACTCGCCCGGTCCCCGGCCTCCGCCGCACCCGCCCCGGCCCCGCTCTACGTTTCGCGCCGGAAGATCCACCCCAAGGCCGTGCGCGGCCGGTTCCGGCGGATGAAGTGGCTGATCGCCGCGGTGCTGCTGGCGCTCTACGTGGTGTTGCCGTGGCTGCGCTGGGACCGCGGGCCGGGCGTGCCGGACCAGGCGGTGCTGTTCGACCTGGACGGCCAGCGCTTCTACCTGTTCGGCCTCGCGCTGTGGCCGCAGCACATCTACTACCTGACCGGCGCCATGATCCTGGCGGCACTCGGGCTGTTCCTGGCGACCACGCTGGCGGGGCGCGTGTGGTGCGGCTACGCCTGCCCGCAGACGGTGTGGACCGACCTGTTCGTCCTGGCCGAGGAATGGATCGAGGGCGATCGCGGTGCCCGCATCCGCCTGGACAAGGGGCCGCGCGACGCCGCGTGGTTCCTGAAGAAGGCGGCCAAGCACGCCGTCTGGCTGCTGGTCGCGGCGGTCACCGGCGTCACCGCCATCCTCTACTTCATCGACGCGCCGGGCTTCCTGGCCGATGCCGGGCGGCTGGAGGCGTCGCCGCTGGCGCTGGGCTGGATGCTGTTCATGACGGCCTGCACCTACGCCATGGCCGGCCTGATGCGCGAGCAGATGTGCCTGTACGTCTGCCCCTGGCCGCGCATCCAGGCCGCCATGCTGGACGACGAGAGCCTCGTCGTCACCTACCAGGACTGGCGCGGCGAGGGCCGCGCACCCCTGCGCAAGGACCGAGGCTGGGAACTGCGCAAGGCGGAGGGCCTGGGCGACTGCATCGACTGCGGGGCGTGCGTGCACGTCTGCCCCACTGGGATCGACATCCGCGACGGGCTGCAGATGGACTGCATCAGCTGCGGCCTGTGCATCGACGCCTGCGATGACGTCATGGCCCGGATCGGCCGTCCCGGCGGGCTGATCCGCTATGACACGCAGGCGGCGCAGGCCGCCAAGGCGGCGTCGCGCGCGCCGGCCCCCTACCGGCTGGTGCGTCCGCGCACCATCGTCTACGCGCTGATGCTGGTCACCGTCACCGCCGTGATGGCGGCGGGCCTGCTGCTGCGCCCGGATGTGGACGTTGCCGTGCTGCGCGACCGCGCGCCACTGTTCGTCACCCTGTCCGACGGCAGCGTGCAGAACAGCTACACGGTCAAGATCTCCAACATGGCGCGCCGGGCGGAGACCTACCGCCTGACCGTGGCCGGCATTCCCGGCGCCACCGTGACGGCCGTGGGAGCGGCGGCGCCGGAGGGCGGTGCGCTGGAACTGCCGGCGGCGGCCGACAGCGTGCAGACCTACCGCATCCACGTCCGCGTTCCCGCCGGTGTCATCACTGCCCGCTCCACGCCGCTGGCGGTGACCCTGGCCGGCGCGTCCGACGGTAGCGTGCGTCAGGCGAGCACGGTGTTCCTGGCTCCCTGACACAATCCATACAATCGGCGAGGTCACGCAGGTTGGCGCCAAGCGCCAGCCTGCACCTCCCCAGCTGCGCAAGAATCTGCGCAGCGCGCACAAAGCTGCGCACCCTTCGCCGGACGACATACGCCGAAAGCCCCGCACACCAACGTCCCCGGCGCTGGCACACCCTTTGCTCAACCCCTTGGGAAAGCCGCCGGGGCCATCGCGCCGGCCCCGTCAGGCCCATACCTCCCGCCCCAAAAAGGGGAACGCCATGAGCAAAGTGCGTGAACTCGAAGACGCCGTCGCGTCGATACCCGACGGCGCGGTCCTGATGATCGGCGGCTTCATGGGCGTCGGCACCCCGCCGCGCCTGATCGACGAGCTGGTCCGCCAGGGCAAGCGCGACCTGACAATCATCGCCAACGACACCGCCCGCCCGGGCGTCGGCATCGGCAAGCTGATCGTCAACCGGCAGGTGACGCGCGTCATCGCCAGCCACATCGGCCTCAATCCCGAAACCCAGAAGCAGATGATCGAGGGCGACCTGCAGGTCGAGTTGGTGCCGCAGGGCACCCTGGCCGAGCGGGTGCGCGCCGGTGGCTTCGGCCTGGGCGGCGTGCTGACCCCCACCGGTATCGGCACGGTGGTGGAAGAGGGCAAGCAGACCGTCGAGGTCGACGGGCAGCTCTTCCTCCTGGAAAAGCCGCTGAAGGCCGACTTCGCGCTGATCAAGGCCAAGCGCGCGGACTACTACGGGAACCTGGAGTACGCGCTGACCGCGCGCAACTTCAACCCGCTGATGGCCATGGCCGCCGCGACCGTCATCGCCGAGGCCGAGGACATCGTGCCCGTGGGCGTCATCCCGCCCGATTCCGTCGTCACGCCGAACGTGCTGGTCGACTGCCTGGTCGCCAAGGAGCGCCGCCATGGATGAGAAAACCCTGATCGCCCGGCGCGTGGCGCTGGAACTGCGCGACGGCAACCTCGTCAACCTCGGCATCGGCCTGCCCACCCTGGTGGCGCGCTACCTGCCGGACGGGATCAACGTCTTCTTCCAGTCGGAGAACGGCATCGTCGGCATGCAGGCCCTGCCCGAGGAAGGCTTGGCGGACGACGACCTGACCGACGCTGGCGGCAGCCCGATCGGCGCCGTGCCGGGGGCCGCGTCCTTCGACAGCGCCCTGTCCTTCGGCCTGATCCGCGGCGGCCACCTGGACGTCACCGTCCTGGGCGGCCTGCAGGTGGACCAGGAAGGCCGGCTGGCCAACTGGATGGTTCCCGGCAAGATGGTGCCCGGCATGGGCGGGGCCATGGACCTCGTCTCCGGCGCCAAGCGCGTGATCGTCGCCATGGTCCACGCGGCCAAGGGCGAGTCGAAGATCGTCAAGCGCTGCTCGCTGCCGCTGACCTCGGTCCGCCGCGTGGCGCTGGTGGTCACCGACCTTGCCGTCATCGAGCCGACCGACCAAGGCCTCGTCCTGCGCGAGACCGCGCCCGGCGTCTCCATCGACGACGTGATCAAGGCGACCGAAGCCGAACTCATCATCCCCGCGAACGTCCCGGTCATGCCGCTCGGCCTCTGATACCCCGGACCTTCACCCTGAAAGGGGTTCCAAACCATGGCACACATCACCCACAGCGACCTCGGCGGCCGGAACGCGGCCGCCGACGCGGCCCCGGAGGAACAGGGCCGGCTCGCGCGCTTGGCCATCGGCTTCACCGAATGGGCCGAGAAGTGGTTCCCGGACGCCTTCGTCTTCGTGGTGCTGGCGGTCCTGGCGGTGGCGTTGGGCAACCTGGCGACCGGCGCCACGCCGGTGGCGATCGCCAAGGGCTTCGGCGCCGGCTTCTGGACGCTGATCCCCTTTACCATGCAGATGGCGATGGTGGCGATCACCGGCTACGTCGTCGCCAGCTCGCCCCCCGCCACCCGGCTGATCGAATGGATCGCCCGCTTCCCGCAGACCGGGCGCGGCGCGGTGGCCTTCGTGGCCTTCGTCAGCATGGCGGCGTCCTACTTCAACTGGGCGCTCAGCCTCGTGTTCGGCGCGCTGCTGGTGCGGGCCCTGGCGCGCCGCGTCGACCTGCGCATGGACTACCGCGCCGCCGGTGCCGCCGCGTATCTCGGCCTGGGCGCCACCTGGGCGCTGGGCCTCAGCTCGTCCGCGGCCATGCTGCAGGCGAACCCGGCCAGCCTGCCGAAGTCGATCTCCGACATCACCGGCGTTATCCCGCTCAGCCAGACCATCTTCCTGTGGCAGTCCATCGTCATGGGCGGGCTGATCTTCGCGGCGTCGGTGGCGATCGCCTACTACTCCGCCCCGGCCGACCGCTTCGTGCGCACCGCCGCCGACTTCGGCGTCGACGTCTCGGAAAAGCATGAGGCGGCGCCCAAAATGACCCGCCCCGGCGAGTGGTTCGAGTACAGCCCCGTGCTGCCCATCCTGCTGGTCGTGCTGGCGTCGGGCTTCCTGTACGCGGAATTCAGCAGCAAGGACCCGCTGCTGGTCATCTCGAACCTCAACACCTACAACTTCGTCTTCCTGATGCTGGGCGTGCTGCTGCACTGGAACCTGCGCAGCTTCCTGAACGCGGTCACCAAGGCGGTGCCGACGGCCGGCGGCGTGCTGATCCAGTTCCCGCTGTACGGCGCCATCGCCACCATGCTGACCGCCGTCAACGGGGCCGACGGGATGTCGATCTCCCACCATCTGGCCAGCATCTTCGTGGGCATCGCCAACGTGCACACCTACCCGGTGGTCATCGGCATCTATTCGGCGGTGCTGGGCTTCCTGGTCCCGTCGGGCGGCGGCAAGTGGATCATCGAGGCGCCGTACGTCATGCAGGCCGCCGCCGACCTGAAGGCGCACATGGGCTGGGCGGTGCAGGTCTACAACGCGGCCGAGGCACTGCCGAACCTGATCAACCCGTTCTGGATGCTGCCGCTGCTGGGCGTCCTCAGCCTCAAGGCGCGCGACATCGTGGGCTTCTGCTTCACGCAGCTGATCGTCCACGTGCCGCTGGTGCTCTTCCTCCTGTGGATCCTGGCCTACACGCTCTGATCCGCACGCCAGCGACCGAACGCGAAAGGGGACCGGTGTCCGCACCGGTCCCCGCCGTGCCTCTCCACCCTTTCACCATCACCTTCCTGCACTTCCGTTCCATGGAGGAACGCCATGCGATTGTCCGACCTCCCCCTGCGCTGGCGCATCGGGTTCCTCGCCTCGCTCTCCGTCATCGCCGCCGGGCTCGTGGCGGCGGTGGGCGGGCACTTCGTCAACCGCGCCCTGGTCGAGCAGCGCATGAACAGTGTCCGCTTCATCGCCGAGAGCGCGGGCGCCATCGCCACGCGCTACCACACGCTGGCGCAGGACGGCGCCCTGGCCGAGGATGAGGCGAAGGACCGCGCCAAGACCGCCATCGGCGCCATCCGCTACAACGGCGGCGAGTACCTGTGGATCTGGACCTCCCGGATCATCAACGTCATGCACGCCAACCCCAAGCTGATCGGCAACAGCGGTGCCGAGATCCGCGACCGCAACGGCGTCTACGTGATCCGCGAGGCGGTGCGCGGCGCGCTGGCCCCGGTGCCGGAGTTCGTGCGTTATGAATGGCCGCGCGCCAACGACCCGCAGGGGCCGACCTACGAGAAGCTCAGCTACTCCGTCCACTTCAAGCCGTGGGACTGGGTCATCGGCACCGGCGTCTACACCGACGACCTGCGGTCCGAGTTCACCGAAATGATGACGGTGTTCGGCATGGTGGTGGCCGGCCTGGGCGCCTTCGGCCTGCTGATCGGCTGGGTGGTGGCGCGCGGCATCGCGCTGCCGCTGTCGCACGTGCGCGCCGCCATGGTGCGGCTGGCCGAGGACGACCTGAGCGTCGACGTGCCCGAGTGCCGGCGCCGCGACGAGATCGGCGACATGGCCCGCACCCTCACCACCTTCAAGGAACGCCGGGCCGCGCAGCGCAAGCTTGAAGCCGAAAGCGCGGCGCTGGAAAGCCGCTCCGCCGCGCAGCGCAAGCTTGAAGCCGAAAGCGCGGCGCTGGAAAGCCGCTCCGCCGCGCAGCGGCGGGACGCGCTGGACGGCGTGGCGTGCCGCTTCGAGAACACCATCGACACCGCGCTTGCCGGCGTGTGCGCCATGGCCGACCGGCTGCAGGGCACGGCGCGCGGCCTGCTGGACGGCGCCCATCGCAACATGGACGAGAGCCGTTCGGCCGCCAGCACGTCGCAGTCGGTGTCGAACAACGTGCAGACCGTCGCCGCGGCGGTGGAGCAGCTGGCCGGCTCCGTGCGCGAGATCGCCGGGCAGGTCGGCAACTCCTCCCAGGTGGCCGAGAAGGCCGCCGGCCATGCCGGGGAGGCGGTGGTGAAGGTCAACGGGCTGGTGGAAAGTGCCGACCGCATCGGCAACGTGGTGCGCCTGATCAACGACATCGCCAGCCAGACCAACCTGCTGGCGCTGAACGCCACCATCGAGGCCGCGCGTGCGGGCGAGGCGGGCAAGGGCTTCGCCGTCGTGGCGAGCGAGGTGAAGGTGCTGGCCAACCAGACCGCCAAGGCGACCGAGGAGATCGCCGCCCAGGTGGCCGCCATCCAGTCCTCCACCGGCGTCGCGGCGGCCGACATCAACCGCATCGCCGAGGTGGTGCGCGAGCTGCAGACCATCAGCTCCGCCGTCGCCGCGGCGGTCGAGCAGCAGAACGCCGCGACCGGCGAGATCAGCCGCGCCGTGGTGGCGGCGGCGCAGGGCGTCACCCAACTGGAAGGTGCCGTCGGCTCCGTCGCCAGCGCCGCCGACCGTGCCAGCGCGGGGTCGGAGGAGCTGTACACCGAACTGGGCGCCATGCTGGACCAGATGCACCACGTCACCGACGCGGCGAAGAGCTTCGTCGTCGAGGTTCGCGCGCAGGGGTAAGGGAGAGGGAGCCGTAGGTTGAGTTGAGGCGCAGCCGAAAACCCAACGTGTTCGCAAAGCTGCGATGTTGGGTTTTCGCTGGCGCTCAACCCAACCTACGGGCTTCCCATTGCGTCAGAACTCCTTCCAGTCGTCGTCGCTGCCGTCCGCCGCGCGCTGCAGGACGCTGCCCTGGGCCGCCGGCTTGGGCGTCGCCGGGCGAGCGGCGGGCTTGGGTGCCGGCTTGTGGGCGGCGGTCCGGGTGGTGGTCCGCGCGGCCGGAGCGGGCGCACGGTAGGCGGCCGCCGGCTGTGCCGCCGGGCGCGCGGCGGCGCCGTCCAGGCGGAAGAAGCCGACGAGGCTGCGCAGCTCGTCCGCCTGCCCCGACATCGCCTGGGCGGCGGCGGTGGTCTCCTCCACCAGCGCGGCGTTCTTCTGGGTCATCTCGTCCATCTGCGCCACGGTGGCGTTGATCTCGTCCAGCGCCGAGGCCTGTTCGCCGGACGCCGCCGCCATTTCGGAAATCAGGCTCGCCACCTCGCGCACCGACTGCACGATGCCGCCCAGCGCGTCGCCCGCCTTCTCGACGAGGTCGACGCCCTCCTTCACCTGCCCGTCGCTGTCCATGATCAGCGACTTGATCTCCTTGGAGGCCTGGGCGGAGCGTTGCGCCAGCTGGCGCACCTCCTGGGCCACCACGGCGAAGCCGCGGCCGGCGTCGCCGGCGCGTGCCGCTTCCACCGCCGCGTTGAGGGCCAGCAGGTTGGTCTGGAAGGCGATCTCGTCGATCACCCCGATGATGTCGGTGATCTTGCGGCTGGCGTCCTCGATGCGCTTCATGGCGCCGATGGCGGATTCGGCGACGGCGCCGCCGTTCTCCGCCGCCTTCTGCGCGTCGGTGGCCATGCGGTTGGCGCGCTGGGCGTTGTCGGCGTTGGAGCGGACGGTGGCGCCCAATTCTTCCATGCTGGCCGCCGTCTCTTCCAGGCTGCTGGCCTGCTGCTCCGTGCGGTCGGCGAGGTCGCTGGAGCCCAGCGACACCTCGCTGGCGGCGGACGCGATGGTCTCGGTGGCGCGGGTGATG
>Ga0196976_1000093_pt1 | contig 59483 bp, 52 predicted proteins | sample S3v_513CmetaG_FD_148644 | JGI IMG/M metagenome (GOLD analysis project Ga0196976, IMG submission 148644) | Soil microbial communities from Anza Borrego desert, Southern California, United States - S3+v_5-13C | ecosystem: Environmental > Terrestrial > Soil > Desert | place: USA: California...
ACCGCGACGCAGGCGATCGCGTACGCGTACGAGGACACGCACTGGCCCGACCGCGTCACGCGGACCACCACCGCGAGCGTGCTCGTGCCGGGGCAGTCGCGCCTGGAGAGCGTCACGTTCCATCCGGCGAACGGGGAGGTGCTGACGCGGACGGTGACCGGCTGGACCGGCATCCCCGCACGCCACGAGACGCGCATCACCACCACGCTGTTCTACGACGGGACCGAAGGCGCGGCATTCGCGCCCGGCGGGGCGTTCGCCACGGCCTGGCTGTCGCTGCCGCAGCCCGTCCGGCCGAAAGCAACCGACGGCGCGCGCGCCGACGTCAGCGACGTCGCGACGTTCGTCTACTACCCGATCGACCCCGCCGTCCCCGCGGGGCTGCGCGGTCAGCTCGCCGCCACGCGCAACGCCCACGGCCACATCACGCGCTACGAGGACTACGACGCGTTCGGCAACGCGCGCCGGGTCGTCGATCCGAACGGCGTCGTCACCGAATCGACCTTCGACGCCCTCGGCCGCAGGACCGGATCGACGGTCCGCGCCGTCGCCGGCTGCGACACCACCGCCGATCCGCTCTGCGCGACCGATCTCACGTCGACGTGGACCTACAGCGGTGCCGGTCCGCTCGCGACGCAGCGCAGTCCGGGGGGCGGCGTCACCGCAACTACATATGATGCGCGCGGCCGCGTGGCCACCGTCTCGCGCGGTCCGGCGGCCACCGACCTGCGCGAACGGATCGACACCATGTACGACCCGAACAACGGCAACAAGAGCGCTGAGCGTCATCTCGCGCGTGAGAACGGCGCATGGGTCGAGAAACGCGGCGTCTCGTACGCGTACAACCTGGCCGAGGAGCTCAGCTCCGTCACCTATGCCGGGAATGCGTCTGTCGCGTATCAATACGATCCGGCGGGACGGATCACGTCGCAGCGCGACGAGAACCACGCGGCGCCGAACACGCTGTACGCCTACGACCCGGCAGGGCGCCTGCGCGAAGTGAAGCAGAAGCTCGGCTCCGGATTCGCCATCACGACTTATGGCTATGACCTGCACGGCAACCTCACCGCGGTCACCGATCCCAACGGCAACCTCACCCGCTACGTCTACGACGACTTCGGCCAGTTGCTGCGGCAGGAGAGTCCGGTCAGCGGGGTGACGACGTACACCTACGACGCAACCGGGAACCTGCTGACCACGACGGACGCCCGCGGCGCGCTGACGACGCGCACGTACGACGCGCTGGGGCGCGCCGTCACGAGCACGTCGACCGTGAACGGCACCACGGAGTCGCAGACGTGGGCGTTCGACAGCGGCACGTTCGGCATCGGCCGCCTGGCCACGATGAGCGACCCGACCGGCTCGACCAGCTACAGCTACGACCGCCGCGGCCTGCTGCGGCGGGAAGAGAAGACGATCGGCGGCGCGGTCTACGTGACGGCGTATCGGCACGACGCCGACGGCAACCGCTCGCGCCTCGTCTACCCGAGCGGCCGCATCGTCGATTTCACCCACGACTACGCCGGCAGGCCGGTCGGCGCGAGCAGCGGCACGACCGCGCTCGTCCAGTCGGCGTCGTATCTCCCGTTCGGGCCGATGACGGAGATCGTCTTCGGCAACGGGACGACCCGCCGCATGACCCATGACGCGCGGTATCGCGTCTCCACGAACGCACTGACAGGGCCGTCCGGCACGCTCGCCTCCTACGCCTATGGGTATGACGCGGCCGGCAACGTGACCCGGATCGACGACACGCTCGATCCCCGCTACAACCGCACGTTTGCCTACGACGACCTCCATCGCCTCACCGCGGCGAACAGCGGCAGCGCGCTGTGGGGGAGCGGCACGTACGGCTACGACGCCATGGGCAACCTGACTGCCCTCCAACTGGGGAGCGGCAGGTCCGCGACTTTGGCCTATGACGGCACCACGCCGCGACTCTCGTCCGTCGTCGAGGACGGCATCACCCGCACGGTGCTCTACGACGCGGCGGGGAACGAGCGGCAGGCGGGCGCCGCGGCGTATCTGTATTCGCCGCGCAATCTGCTCGCCGGCGCGGACGAGCTCTCGTTCGCCTACGACGGCCGCGGAATCCGGACCACGACTTTCTTCGATGCCGCGCCGCTGGCGTCACTGGCCGTCACGCCGGTGTCGGCCACCTCGGGCACCTCCCTCCAGGGGACGGTGACGCTCATGGGGCTCGCGCCATCCGGCGGCGCACGCGTGCGGCTGACCGCCTCCGCGGGACCGGTCACGCTCCCGGAGACGGTCACGGTTCCGGCAGGCGCGACGTCGGCAACGTTCACGATCGCGACACAAACGAGCACGGTGGACCGGACCATCGCCGTTCGCGCGGCCTACGGCCGCGAGGAGGTGGCCACGGTTTCGCTCGCGAGCTCCTGCCCGGTGCAGCTCGACCGGCTCGAGCTGACGCCGGCGAGTGTCACCGGCGGCGCCGCGGTCACGGGCACGGTCATCCTCCGCGCGGCTGCACCCGCGGAGCACACGCTGACGCTCGCGAGCAGCGATTCCTCCATCGCCGGCGTCCCTGTATCGGTGCTCGTTCCCGCCGGCGCCATGTCGGTGCCGTTCACGATCGCCACGTCGGCGGTCGCCAACCGGACGGTAGTCACGATCACCGCCGGCTCGTGCGGCCCGGTGAGCGCGGCGCTGGCGGTGACTCCGCCGCTCGACCTCTCGCTTTCTCTCGATCCGGCCGCGATCGTCGGCGGCGGCACGACGTCGGCCACGGTGTCGCTGACGGCTCCCGCCCCGGCCGGAGGGGTTGCCGTGGCGCTGGCGAGCTCCGACGCGTCCATCGCCGCGCTGCCGTCGCAGGTGACGATCGCCGGCGGCACGACCGCCGCGACAGTGCCGGTGACGACGACGATTCGCACGCAGGACTCCTCCGCCGTGCTGACTGCGGCGGTGAACGACACGACCGCCTCGGCAACGCTGAGCGTGCTGCGCTGCGGCGCCGCGCCCGCGCTGCCGTCGTTTGCGTCAGGAGAAGTGATCTGGTGGGACGACGCGCCACCGGCCGGTGCCTCGCTGTTCGGCGACTGGAACTGGGACACTACTCTGTACGCAAGCGGCACGAAGTCGCTCGTGGACCGCACCATCGCTGGCGCGCACGAGCAATGGTTCGACGGGGCGGCCGCGACGATGGCGACGCTCGCCTCCGACCGGTTGTTCGTCTATGCGCTGCTCGACCCCTGCAATCCGCCGCGCGAGGTGATGCTCGGCTGGCACGCCGGGCACTGGCCCCGCGTCTATTGGGGTGAAGATCTTTTCCCGTACTCGCCTCGCGTTCGTGCCGGCGATCTGCCGCCCGTGGGCCGGTGGGTGCGCCTGGAAGTCCCCTCCTATCAGGCGGGGATCGGTGCCCAGACCGTGAACGGCATGGCTCTGTCGGTGCGGGAGGGGCGTGTCTGGTTCGATCGCGCCGGAAAGCGAGCCTGCGCGTTGCCCGATGCCGCGCCGTCGCTGACGTTCCCGGCGGATGAAACGGTCTGGTTCGACGACGCGCCGCCGCCGGGCGCGCAACTGCAGGGCAGCTGGACATGGGACACCGCCGTGAAAGCGAGCGGTACCCGATCGCACGTGGACCCGCCCGCGGTGCAGGGCGCGGGGCACTGGTTTTACGGCGCGACGTCGCAGATCACCACCGGCCCCAACGACTCGCTGTTCGTCTACGCGTACATCGACCCGTGCAACCCGCCGCGCGAGATCATGCTTGGATGGCACGACGGCAGCTGGGACCATCGCGCCTACTGGGGCGAAGATCTCTTTTCGTACTCGGCGGCCCGCGTGCGCATCGGCGATGTGCCACAGGCGGGTGGATGGGTGAAGCTGTCCGTTCCGGCATCGACCGTCCAGCTGTCCGGCCGTACCATTGACGGCATGGCCTTCGACGTTTACGGAGGGCGGGTCTGGTTCGACCGCGCCGGCGTGACCGCCTGCACGTTCCCGCTACCTGCCGCCCCGACCCTCGGCAGTGCGGACTCGATCTGGATCGATGACGCGCCGCCGGCCGGCGCGAGTCTCTACGGCTCCTGGAGCTGGGACACGTCACAGAAGGCGGGCGGCACGCAGTCGATGGCCGGTCCGGCATGGACCGGCACGCGCGAGTTCTATTTCACGGGAGCGTCCGCTCCGCTGCAGCCCGCCACTACCGACACGCTCTTCGTCCATATGCTCATTGACCCCTGCGCGCCGCCACGCCAGATCATGCTCGGCTTCAACAACGGCGGCTGGCCGCGGTTCTATTGGGGCGAGGACCTGTTCCCGTACGGCCCGCGCACGCGCATGGGCGACATCCCCGCGGCCGGTCAATGGGTCCGTCTGGAAGTGCCGGCGAGCCTGCTCGGCGCGACGGGCCAGTCGATCGGCGGCATCGCGTTCTCCGTCCACGGCGGACGCGTATGGTTCGACCTCGCCGGCCTCGAGTCCTCCGGCAGCAGCGCCAACGCCCCGATGACCAGCGCCGTCCCGGCGGCCGATGCCGAGCCCACACTCCGCCGCCACTCGCTCTACACCCCCGAAGCCCACCTCCTCGCCGAAACGGAACTGACGACCGCGCCCCACCCGGCCGTGGCGTACGAATACCTCTGGTTCAACGGCGAGCCCGCCGCCCAGATCGAGACCGCCACCAGCACCATCCACTGGTACTTCAACGACCACCTCGGCACCCCGCTCCTGACCACGAACGCCACCGCCACCATCGACTGGCGCGTCGAACGCGAGCCCTACGGCCCCATCGCCACCACCCGCACCGGCCTCGCCCGCCACCAGCCCCTCTCCTTCCCCGGCCAGGAGCACGACCCCGGCACCGAGGTGGCGTACAACATCTTTCGGTGGTATCGGGCGGGGTGGGGGCGGTACACACAAGCTGATCCGATCGGACTTGTTGGCCGAGAGTACCCCTACGCTTCGAACAATCCGATTCTTCACACCGACATGCTCGGACTGCGTGATACCGGCGTCGCATTACGTCGGCCGGTATTTCGAGATGTGTGTACTAGAGGCGCGAGGGGAATCGCAGGTGCCGCAGGCCGTGCGTTGGGATTGATCACAATGATCTTCGCTGCAAGCGACGCAAATCCGGTCGAATTCGAGGAAGGCCGAGGGGAATGCGTCGTTTGCGATGACGAGCCTCGTAAGTGCAGGCCGTGCATTCCTCCCGTCGGAACCATTGCATATCGCGAGGACACAAATCCCCGTTCGCGTCCGCATCGGGGTGTTCCGCCGCCTCACTGGAAGCTGTACAAAATGAGCCAGAATCCGCTCAATTGTCAGTGCTTCTGGGATGACATTCCTGATAACCGCGGCGGCTTCGGCCCGAGTCCGCCGCCGCCCGGCACCGTTCCAATTACGCCCGCCGCTGGAGGAGGGTTCTGGTGAGCCCGCTCAGATACTTGTCCGGCGACGAAGTACGGGCCGGCGATCGAATACGGTTCCACGGTGAAGATGGAACGGTCGAATTCGTCGTTCTGGAAAGGGTTGGTGACCCGACCTTGGACTGGCATCTTGAACAGCATCCTGAAGGTGGCCTGATGATCATTGCGAACAGCTTCGGCCGTGTATTCTTGACACCAGTGTCAATCGATGAACGTCTGGAGTTGGTCACACATCAGGAAGCTTGAACCTTCCATTCCGAATGGGCCGACGATCTGCTTCAACATGCCGCCGTGGTCGGCGTGGTCACCGCCGTTGATCAAACCATGACGAGAGTCGAGTTGTCGCAACACACGATTACGCTCGAACCGCCACAGCGTCTGCTGATGCTGGAGGTGACGAGCGAAGATCACGGCTTGTGCCTGCGGATGTTCCCGGCCGGCGGCGTCGAGGTGAACGACATGAAGCTCGTCAGCAAGACGCGGGTTCCCGCTTCTGCGGCGGGAGCCGGTGACGGAGCGAGCTTCGCTGCGTTTGATTCGATGGCGATGATGCGTCGTCTCAGCGAATCGTTCCCGCAGCTCGGCGAGATCGACGTGAGGAAGGTTCCGGCGGAGTACGACATCACGTTCGGCCGAGTGGAATCGCCGTTCCGCTTCGAGTCAGGTGAGCGTTATCGGATCAGCGGAGTCGGTGAGCATGTCTGGGAGACGACCGCAGTGGCGAAGTAGCGCGCCCGTCTCGTGAAAGCGACGCGCGATCACTTTTATCCGACCGGCGATCGAATGAATCTCGCCTGGAGGACAGTGGAAATGACCAGCGATCGAAAAAAACGATGGGGGGATCCCGATGACATGCTGCCGGATCCGAGCCCGCCACGGCATCCGCTTCCCGCCGTTCTTCATCAACCCTTGCTGGCTGAATTCGAGCCTCTGTGGCGGCGGGACGGGACGCCTGATGACGATGCGCTTTGAAGCACGAGAGCTGAAGACGTATGCGAAGCCGATCTCCGCGGGCGAGTTGAAGGAGGGGGTGATCTACTTCTTCGTCAACTTCGTGGATGAGGAGATGTTGATCCCCACAATGGATACCGTGGTGTACATCGGAGAAAACCTCGAACCGGGTGATGAGGATCGGGTCTACTTTCAAGACATCGACTCGTTCAATCGAGGTGTGCGCTACGACGGTGAAGGCGACGGAGAGCCCGCCCTTTTTCAGACTGGCTCGAAGCACGAGACCGGGCACGTGTTCATGTTCGAGCATGCGCTGGACGTGCTGTTGCAGTGCTCGCTGCGTCGGCAGAAAGTGATGCAACAGCAAATTCCCGAGAGAGAGAAGAAGCCGCGATGATCAGCACGTCGATGAAGAAAATCGTGAATACGCGCGGACGTGCTCCCGGTTGGCCACGATCGCACCCGAGTAGGGCCGTGGTTCGTCAATGACGGCCTTCGCGTGTCGATAGCCGAAGCGCAGGCAAACGCCGTCGCTGCTTCCGCGTATGAGCTGGCCGCGCTGGGAGCTGGCCCTCTGCTATCTCGGCGTGGTGGTGCTGGCGCGAGCAAATCGCGCCGCGAATTGGCTATGCTCCGGTCCATGAACCGTCTTCTCCCGATCCTGCTCCTCCTTGCCGCATGCACCACCGCCCGGATCGACCTTCCCGATGATGCCTACGCCGTCGAAGGGGCCAATCCGCGGCGCTGGAATCAGCCGCTCGCCTTCGGGCCGTATCGAACGGCGGCCGTGAACGAGGGGACGACGCGATCGTGGCTGGCGGACCTCGAGGTCGTGCAGGTCGGCAAGGCCGATCAGGGTTATCGCCTCACCTTGAACGGCGTGGCGGTCGAGTGCCATACGCGCGAGCTGGTCATCGGACGCGCGGGCTTCTTCGTCGATGCCTCGCTGGGGCGCGAGCCGCTGCTCGTCTGCGGCTACGACCGCGGAGGCGCGCGATCGGTGCTCGCGCTCTCGCGCACCGGCGGTGCGGAGCCGTCACTGCGCGGCGAACTGCGGGAGGCGAACGGCGCCGCGGCGTACGAAGTGCGCTCCGTGCATCGCAACGCCGGCGGCTCGCTGCCGTCGTCCGAACCGTTCGGGTACGAGATTCTGCGCGACGGCCGGCGCGTGGCCGCCGTCGAGACCATCAACCGCGGGCGGGTCTGGATCGATCCGGATGCCGCCGACCGCGACACCCTCGCTGCCGCCGCGGCGTCGCTGCTGCTCTTCCGCGATCCCGATGCTTCCTGACGCCTACCTCGCCCGCATCGCCTATGACGGCCCGCGCGCGCCGAGCGCGGAGGTGCTCCGCGCGCTGCAGGAGCGGCACCTGCTCTCCGTCCCGTTCGAGAACCTGGACATTCACTGGAAGCGGCCGATCGTGGTCGACACGGAGCGCTTCCTCCACAAGATCGTCCACGAGCGGCGGGGCGGCTTCTGCTACGAGCTGAACGGGGCATTCGCGTGGCTGCTGCGGGAGCTCGGCTTCGACGTGCAGTACCTGTCGGGGCGCGTGCCGACGGCGGACGGGGGGCTGGGGCCGCCGTTCGATCACATGGCGCTGCTGGTCACGATCGAAGGGGTGCGCTGGCTGGCCGACGTCGGGTTCGGAGACTTTGCGCTGCATCCGCTGAACCTGGACGGCGACAACGGCGCGTTCGAGATCGTGAAGGGCGATGAGTGGGAAGTGCGGCGCAACGGGGAGACCGAGTACCGCTTCACGCTCGAGCCGCACGAGTTGCACGAGTTCGCGCCGATGTGTGATTACCAGCAGTACGACCCGCGCTCGCATTTCACGAAGAGGCGGATCTGCAGCATCGCCACACCCGTGGGGAGAGTCTCGCTGACTGACGCGAAACTGATCGTCACGCGGCACGGCGTGCGGACGGAGACGCCCGTGGCGGCGGAGGAGTGGGAGCGCGTCCTGCGAGAAACGTTCGGGATCGCCCCGTGTTGAAGAGGCATGCGCCGGCGCTCCTCATCGGCGCGGCGCTGGTGGCCATGCTGGCGTTCACCTGGCGCACCTGGCCGGACCCGCTCATCGATACCGGCCGCGAGCTGTACACGGCCTGGCGCCTGATGGAGGGCGACGCTCTCTATCGTGACGTCGCCTGGTTCAACGGGCCGCTGTCGCCGTACGTCAATGCCGCCGCCATGCTGGTGCTCGGCCCGTCTCTCGACGCCATCATGCTCACCAACGGGCTGATTCTCGTCGCGATCGTCCTGGTGCTGTATCGCCTGCTGCGCATGCTCTCCGACCGTTTGGCCGCGACCTCGGCCACAGTGGTGTTCGTCGTCGGCTTTGCCATGCTCCGGCTCCTCGGGATCGGCAATTACACGTTCGTCACCCCCTACGCACACGAGCTGACGCACGGCACGCTGCTGCTGCTGTCGATGCTGCTCGGGCTCACGAGATACCTCCTGAGCGGCTCGCGCACCGCCCTCATCGCGGCGAGCGTCTGCGCGGGCCTGGCCTGCCTGACGAAGCCGGAAGTGGCGGCGGCGGCACTGGCTGGTTTGCTGATCCCGCTGGCCCTCGCGCGGCTTCGCGACGTCCTTCTGGCCCTCGCCGTCACGTCGATCCCGGTGGCGCTGGCATTCGCGGCGTTGCTCAGCAAACTCTCCGCCGCGGAGGCCTTGGCCGGAGTCACCGCGCCATTCCGCTATGCCCTTTCCGCCTCCGTACGGGACCAGCCGTTCTACCGCCAGGTCATGCTCGGCAGCGACGTACGGGAGTCCATCGCCATCGCGGTGACCGTGACGCTGGTCGAGCTGGCGTTGCTCGCCATCGGAATCGCCGCGGGCCGCGTGCGGCGCCGGAGCGTCACCGCCGTCATGGTGGGGATCGCGGTCGCGGCGGGGCTGCTCCTGCTCGTTCCGTCCCCCTTCCTCTTCCTGTTCGTCGTGCGCGGTGCGCCGTTGCTCCTGCCCGTGGCCGTGGGCGTGCTGGGATGGCGGTGGTGGCGGGCGCACGAGGCCATCACGCTGGCACGTCTCGCGCTCGCCATCGTCGCGTCGGTGTTGCTGGTGAAAATCGCCCTGACTGCCGGGCCGCAGCATTACGGGTTCGCGCTGGCCATGCCCGGCGCGATGGTGCTGACGCTGGCAGGCTTGGCATGGCTGCCGGAGGGGCTGGAGGCACGCGGCACCTCTGGCTGGCCGTTGCGCGCGGTGGTCCTCGGCGTCTGGGCCGCAACCCTGCCGATGCTGCTCCTCGTGCACGCGCACCGCACCGCGGAGCTCACGCAACTGGTGAACGCCGGCACGGCGGACAGTTACCGGGCCCGCTCCCGCACGCTGGACGAGGCCATGTCCCTGCTGGCCGGGTACCTCAGCGCGCGGACGCCACCAGATTCGACGGTGGCCGTCCTCGAACAGGGCGCGTGGCTGAACTTTTTGATCCAGCGCCGCAACAGCACGCCTTACGTCACCGTCCTGCCACCCGAGGTGGCGATGTTCGGCGAACGCGCCATCGTCGACGCGTTCGCGCGGAGGCCGCCCGAGTACATCGTGCGCATCCCCTTCACGGGGCGGTACGACTATCAGGTCGACGGGCTGCACGACTACGCGCCGCAGCTCGACAGGTTCGTGCGCGACCGCTACGTCAACGCCATGCCGCAGCAGCTCGAGCAGTTGCCGGTCGCGCTGCTGCGACGGCGCTGATCAGAGCCGCCGCCGCGTCGTGGACGGCTTCTTCTCCATCTCCTCCCACGCCTCCACGCCGGCCACGGCGCAGCGGGGGATCTTCTCGCCGAGCGTCTCCTCGATCTTGCGCACCATCGGCAGGTCCTGCCAGGTCACGATCGTCGAGACGATGCCCACCGCCTCGCCGCGGGCGGTGCGGCCGGCGCGGTGGATGTAGTCCTCCACGTTCTCGGGGATGTCGAAGTTGATGATGTGCTCGATACCGGGGATGTCGATGCCGCGGCCGGCGATGTCGGTGGCCACGAGGATACGGTGCTGCCCCTCGCGGAACGTCTTCAGCGCGCTGACGCGCTTGTTCTGCGACTGGTCGGCGTGGATGCGCGCCACCGGGTGTCCCTGCCGCTCCAGCACGGAGTAGAGCCACTCCGCGTCGATCTTGCGGCGCGTGAAGACGAGCGTCGAGCCGAGCTCCTGCCCCAGCAGCGCCACCAGGGCGGCGCGCTTGTCCTCCAGCTTCACCACGTAGACGCGGTGGGTGATCCCCTCCGCGGCCCCGACCGGGGTGATGTCGGTGCGCACCGGCTCGCGCATGAAGTCGCGGGCGATCATCTCGATCGAGTCGGGCATGGTCGCCGAGAACATCATGGTCTGGCGGTCGCGCGGGAGGCGCTTGAGGATGTCGCGCATCTGCGGCAGGAAGCCGAGGTCGAGCATGTGGTCGGCCTCGTCGAGGACCAGCATCTCGATCTTGTCGAGCGACGTGCTGCGCCGCTTCACGTGATCGAGCAGGCGGCCGGGCGTGGCCACGATGATGTCCGGCTGCTCGCGCAGGGCGTCGAGCTGCGGCTTCATCTTCACGCCGCCGATCAGGCAGGCCGTGGCCAGCTCGTGGTGCTTGCCGAAGAGGTCGAGGAAGGCCTTGGTCTGCAGGGCGATCTCGCGCGTCGGCGAGAGGATCAGGCCGCGCACGCCGCGGCCGTGGACGAGCCTCTCGGCCATCGGCAGGACGAAGGCCGCGGTCTTGCCGGAGCCGGTCTGGGCCAGGCCGATTACGTCCTTCCCCGTCAGCGCGGTCGGGATGACCGCGGCCTGGATGGGCGTCGGATGCACGAAACCGATCTTGTCGATCGTGCTCCTGATCTCCGGGCTGAGGCCGAGCTCGGAGAACGATTTGTCGATGGTAGGGACGGGATGCTGCGGAATGGCTCCTGAGTACATCTATCGAAAGACTTTCATATAAACACTCACGTTGATGATCAGCACGAGGATGCCGATCGCGATCTCCATGCCCCGGGTCAGTCCGGCAGGATAAATGATCGGCATGATGTAGTGGGCGACGAATCCGCCGTCGTACCCGGCGCGCCCGGCCAGCCGGAGGAAGTGGTTCTCCCACTTCGTGAGAGGGCACCACCAGCCGAAGAACTCGATCAGCACGCCCCACACCGCCGCCGGCAGATGCAGCCAGGCCACCTTCGGCCACCGCAGCACCAGCAGGCCGCCGAGGAGGACGAAGACGATGAAGGCGAGGTGGAGGAGCGCGATCGCGGTCGCGGCGGCTTGGTAGAGCATGCGCGTTTTCACGGTTTGTTGCTGGTTGCTGTGTTGCTGGTTCGTGGTGCAGTGTCGCCCAGGCGATCCGTCACGAGCAACCAGCAACCAGTAACACAGCAACACGGATGCGGCGCGGCCGCGTCCGTATAATGCGCTGCCAATGAAACGGTCTTTCCCCCTGGTTCTCTTCCTGCTGGCCTCGGCCTGCGCATCGGCGCCGCCGAAACCGGCCGGGCCGGAGCACGTGGTGCTGGTCGGGACGACTGACGTCCACGGCTGGTTCGCGGGGCACGTGGAGACGCCGCCGGGCGGCGGCGAGGGGGTGGTCTGGGGCGGGCTGCCGGCGCTGGCGTCGTACGTCGAGACGCTGCGCGCGGCCAACCCGGGGCGGGTGGTGGTGGTCGACGCGGGCGACATGTGGCAGGGCACCCTCGAGTCGAACATGTTCGAGGGGGAGGCCATGGTGCGCGGCTACAACGTCATCGGCTACGCCGCGGCCGCCGTCGGGAACCACGAGTTCGACTTCGGCCCGGCCGGCCCGGACGCCATTGCCCGCACGGCCGGCCAGGACGCCCTCGGCGCGGTGAAGCGCAACGCCTCGATCGCGTCCTTCCCGTTCCTCTCGGCGAACATGGTCGAGAAGTCGTCCGGGCAGACGCCCGCCTGGGCGAAGCGCTACACCATCGTCCGCGCGGGCAACGCGCGGATCGGCATCATCGGCCTCTCCACGCCCGACACGCCGAAGGTGACCATGGCCGCGAACGTGGTCAGCCTCTCCTTCACCGACCCGGTGGCGGCCACCGTCGCCGCCGCGCGCGAGCTGCGGGCGCAGCGCGTCGACGCGATCGTGGTCGTGGCGCACATGGGCGGCCGCTGCACGAGCACGCATGACCCGAACGACGCCTCGGCCTGCGACGCGAGCCAGGAAGCCTGGCAGCTCCTCGAGAAGCTGCCGGCCGGCACGGTCGACGCGTACTTTGCGGGACACACGCACGCGCAGATGCGCCACTACGTGAACGGCGTGCCGGCGGCGCAGAGCGGGCCGTACAGCCGCGAGTTCTCGACCATCGACCTCTGGATCGATACCGAGGCCAGGCGCGTCACGAAGAGCGACATCCGTCCGCCCACGGCGATCTGCACGTTCGTGTACGAAGGGACCGAGCGTTGCGACCCGAGCAACGCCCCGGCGGGGGCGAAGCTCGTCCCGCGCGTGTACGGCGGCTCGACCATCACCCCGGACGCGCGGGTGGGGCGCACCATCGACCCGTTCCTGCGCCGCGTGGCGGCCAAGCGCGAGGAGGACGTGCACATCCGCGTGGCCAAACCGTTCCGGCGCTCCTTCGGCGAGACGGCCCTCGGCGACATGATCGCGGACGCGCTGCGCGAATACGCGGCCACCGACTTCGCGATCGTGAACTCGGGCGGCATCCGTGCCGACCTGCCGGCCAAGAACCTCACCTACGCGGACATCTTCGCCGTCAGCCCGTTCGACAACTACCCGACCATCGTGACCATGACCGGCGCGCAGGTCGTGGAGACGCTGCGGCTGACCTCGACCGGCGTGCGCGGGATCATGCAGGTGAGCGGGCTGCGCTACACGGTCGACGCGGCCAGGGACAACGACAAGCCGGCCGGGGAGCGCAACCGCATCGTCAGCGTGACCCGCACCGACGGTACGCCGCTCGACCCGGACGCGCTCTATACCGTGGCCATGCCCGACTTCGTCGCCGCCGGCGGCGATAACACGGAGTCGGTGATGAGCGCCATTCCCCGCGACCGCATCAACATCTCCTACGCCCGTCCGATCCGCGACGTGCTGGTGGAGGTGTGGGCGAAGAAGCCGCAGCCGCTGGAGCCTCGGGTGGAAGGGCGAATCACGATCCTGAACGCGCCATGATGTAGGTCGGGCTTCAGCCCCGACCACCCCGCCCGAGAGGCGGGCTGAAGCCCGCCCTACGTTTGGGGGGCTGGAGCGGTCCGCTGTCGGATACGCTTCATCACCCGCCACAGCACGAGCACGAGCAGCGCGAGTGCGATGGGCACGAGGATGGGGATGAAGATCGCGAGCACCGAGAGCGCGAACGAGAGGATATCCTCGACGATCGAGATGACCGGGTTCGCGCAGCCGAAGGTGGCGGCCGAGGAGGCGATGCGCGTCCCCGCCTTCAGCGTGTGCATGCCGAGGGACGTCGGCGCGCCGACGATGATGCCGAGCAGCGCGGCCACCATCGGGTCGATGCCGGTGAGCACGGAGGCGCTGGCCACCGCGCCGGCGACGGGGCGGATGAACGTCCCCGCGCTGTCGAGGAAATGGTCGACGGCCGGGACTTTGTCGGCGATGAGCTCGACGACGCAGGCGATGATGAGCGTGATCATCGCGGCGTCGGAGGTCAGCCACTCGAACTTCGAGCCGAGCTCGATCCCGGCGATGTGCCAGCGCGCCGCCGCGGAGAGCAGCAGCAGCGGCAGGAAGGTGTTGAGCCCCGTCGAGGCCGAAAGGCCGAGGCCGAGGAGCAGGCCCAGGAAGATTTCCGTCGCGCTCATCGGCTGATGGTAAGCCTGCTCACGGCAAGCTCCAACTGCCGCTCCAGAAATTCACGGAACGAGATCCCCACCGCGGCCAGCTCCTGCGGCACGAGCGAGCTGGTGGTCAGCCCCGGCAGGGTGTTCGTCTCGAGGAAGTAGATGCCGTCCCGCGCGGCGATGAGGTCGGTGCGCGAATACCCCTCGCAGCCGAGGGCCTCGTGCGCGGCCAGCGCGGTGGCCTGCGCGGCGTGGGCCATCTCCTCGGGGATGTTGGCCGGGCAGATCTCGCGCGTGCCGGCGCCGAGGTACTTGCCCGCGTAGTCGAAGGTGCGGTTCTGCTCGACCTCGATCTCGATCACCGGCAGCGCGTACGGACGGCCGTCGCGGTCGAACACGCCGCAGGTGAGCTCGCGGCCGGAGACGAACTGCTCGAGGATGTAGGGAAGGCGCAGATCATCGGGCAGCTCGTCGTCGCGCCCGAGGAAGTAGAGGCCGCGGCTGGAGCCGCCGGCCAGCGGCTTGAGGACGATGCGCTCGTGGCGCGAGAGCAGGTCGTCGACGGTGCCGCGCAACTCGGACTGCGTGCGCACGACGCGCGACTCGGCGGTGAGCACGCGCTCGCGCACGAGCTCTTTGGCCCGCTCCTTGTCGAATGCCGCGGCGCTGGCCTCGGCGTTCGAGCCGGTGAAGGGGATGCCGCGCTCCTCGAACAGGCGTTGCACGGTGCCGTCCTCGCCGGGGCCGCCGTGGAGGGCCAGGAAGAAGAGGGGATCGTCGACCGGAAGCGTGTCCAGGGCCTGCTCGAGTGTCGGGAAAATCGCAGGGCGCGCCGGGACGAAGTCGAGCTCGAACGGACGCTGGTGCGCGAGCAGGTCGGCGGGCGCGACGTCGTGAATGGCACCTTCCGGGGTCCAGAACCACGCCAGCGTCTGCCGCAGCGTGCGCACGACGTTCTGCGCCGAGGCGACGGAGACATGGCGCTCGTCCGAGGGGCCGCCGAAGAGGACAATGATGGTCACGTTTTCGGCGTGGGTGCAAGGGCGTTGCCGGGGTGTTGCGTATGGCGGTAGCGTCCAGCCTACACTCGGCGCCATGGTTGCGCGACTGCTCCTCGTCCTCCTCGCCGCTCTCCCGCTCGCCGCGGAGGCCCCTTTCCTGAACATCAATCCCTCGTGGTCGCCGGACGGCCGCCGGCTCGTGTTCCAGAGCGACCGCAACGGCGTGAACACCCAGCTCTACCTCATCGGCGCGGACGGCACGAACGAGCGGCGCCTGACGACGCACGGCGCCAGCGACACGCATCCGGTCTGGTCGCCCGACGGGCAGTGGATCCTCTTCGACTCCGACCGCGACGGCACCTGGAATCTGTATGTCATCCGTCCGGACGGCACCGGCGAGCGGAGGCTCACGCGGCGCGGCGCGAGCAACGCCGCGGCGTTCGCGCGGCATCCGGCCTGGTGCGCCGGCGGCACGAAGATCGTGTTCGATTCGGACCGCGACGGCAACGAGGAGATCTACATCATGAACGCCGACGGGACGGAGCAGCGGCGGCTGACGAACAACGAAGGCCGCGACAGCCACGCGTCGTGCGCGCCGGACGGCAAGGTGCTGTGGGGGTCGCGGACCGGCGGCATGCAGAGCATGGATCTCGACGGCACGAATGTGCGGCAGATCGCCGCGCGCGGCGGCGCGCCGAAGGTCTCGGCGGACGGGCGTCGCATCGCGTACTCGGCGTCGCAGGAGGGCGGCAAGCCCGATCTCTGGGTGATGCATCGCGACGGCTCGTCGCCGCGCAATCTCACCGGCGATGCGTTCACGAGCTACGAGCACGCCTGGTCGCCGGACGGCGCGCGGCTGGCGTACTACAGCGACGACAGCGGACGGTTCGAGCTGTACGTGATGAACGCGGACGGCACGGGCCGCCGCCGGCTGACGGACGGCGGCTATCAGAACGCGGCGCCGCGCTGGTCGCCGGACGGCAGGAGCATCGTCTTCGCATCCGACCGCGACGGCGACTGGGAGATCTACCGCATGAGCGCGGACGGCTCCGCCCCCGCGCGGCTGACGTGGAGCCCCGGCCGCGACGCGAATCCGGCGTTCACGGCCGACGGCGCGCGGATCACGTTCGAGTCGTCGCGCGATTACGCGTCCGCCGAGGAGAGCGACCCGTACGTCATGCGCGCGGATGGGCAGGAACCGGTGCGGATGGTGCCGGCGCCTTCATCGGAGGGGAAGGAGACCGCGTACTCCCCCGACCGAAAGTCGATGGCGTTCGTCTCGCCGAGCGGCGATCTTCATCGCCGCGACGTCGCCTCCCGCGCCGTCACGCAACTGACGACCGGCATCGCCGTCCGGTCGCAGCCCCACTGGTCGCCCGACGGGCAGCGCATCCTCTTCTCCGGCGCGGAAGCCGCGCACGAGGAGATCTACGCCATCGACTCCGCCGGCGGCACGCCGCAACGCCTGACGCGGGGCGCCCTCGGCTACCGTTAAACGAAACGTAGGGCGGGCTTCAGCCCGCCTCCCCCGGGGGGACGGGCTGAAGCCCGTCCTACGTTTGTCAGTACTTCTGCCCGCACTCGGGGCAGAACTTCGGGCTCCCCTCCGCCTCGTGGCCGCACTGCTGGCAGCCGCGTTTGGCGTTGAGGGGCTCGCCGCAGTCGTGACAGAACTTGCCGCCCTGCGTCTTGGCGCCGCACTTTTTGCAGACCGCGCCGGCGACGTTGCGGATGTCGCGCTGCTTGGTCCAGTCGACGGTGCGCGCCTTTTCGTGAATCTGCTCGCGCGCGGCCTCGGCCTGCGCGGCGGCCATCTCCTCGTCGAGGTCGGGCGCGCAGTTCTCGCAGAGGCCGGCCTTCCTGTTCCAGCAGATCGGCTCGCAGACCCAGTTGCCGCAGCGGTTGCACTGCTTGAAGGTCGGGGAGATCTCCTGCACCGCGTCCTTCAGCGCCGAGTCGTGGGCTGGCCCGCCGACCGCGCGCTGCACCTCGTACGCGCTGTCGGCCACGCGCCCGAAGACGCCGCCGAAGAGCCCACCGGCCACGCGCGCCGCCGATCCGAGCATCCCCATCTTCGAGGTCTGGAAGGACGACATGTAGCCGTTGTGGCACTTCTCGCAATAGAACTTGAACTGGTAGCCGCGGTCGGTGGAGAGGTCTTCGTAATTGCCGGTAAACGGAATCGAGGGCATGGGCCGAATTATCATCGGCCGCTGATGCGGAGGCAACATTTCGGTGCGGCGATCGTGTTCGCCATCCTTTCGATCGCCTTCACCTGGCCGCTGGCGCCGAACCTCGACCGGGCCGTGGCCGATCCCGGCGACCCGCTGATCAACATCTGGATCCTCGACTGGGACTGGTGGGCGACGCTCCATCAGCCGCTGTCGCTCTTCCACGCGAACGTGTTTCATCCCGCGCGCTATACGCTGGCGCTGAGCGAGAACCTGTACGGCGTGGCGGTGCTGCTCTTCCCCCTGCGCGCCCTCGGCGTGGGGCCGGTGGCGGCGTACAACGCGGCCATGCTGGCGGGGTTCGCGTTCTGCGGCTTCGCGGCGTACCTGCTCGGCTTCCGGCTGACGCGCTCGTTCGCGGCGGGGATGGCGGCGGGGGTGTTCTACGCCTTCGTGCCGTTCCGCTTCGTGCACCTCTCCCACGTGCAGCACGTGTGGGGCGGCTGGCTGCCGCTGCTGCTCGTGGCGCTGCTGGCGTATCACGAGCGGCCGTCGTGGAAGCGCGGCTGGCTGCTGGCGGCGGTGTTCGTGATGAACGGGCTGACGAACATCCACTATCTCCTCTTCGGCGCGCTGGCCCTCGCCGTCACCGCGGCGCTGCTGATCCCGCGCGCGCACTGGCGGCCGCTGATGGTGACGATGTTCGTGGCGGTGCTGGCGCTGCTGCCGTTTCTCTATCCGTACACGCAGGTGGGGATGCAGCGCACGGCGGAGGAGGTGCTGCGCTACTCGGCCATGCCCGCGGATTGGCTGCCCGACGTAGGGCGGGCTTCAGCCCGCCTCTCCGGTGGGCGGGCTGAAGCCCGCCCTACGTCGAGCACCGACCCGGAGAGGCGGCTCGATCCGGGGTTGCTGGCGTATCTCGTCTGTGCGCTGGCGCTATTCGTTCGCTCCCGGGCCAGGGTGGGGCTGGGGCTGCTCTGGATCGCCATCGGCTTCATGGGATCGCTGGGGCTGCACTTCGTCTTCCACGAGTTTCTCTTCGGCGCGGTGCCGGGATTCCGGGCCATCCGCGCGCCGTCGCGCTGGGCGGTGATCGCCTACATCGGCATGGCCATCCTGATCGCACTTTTCACGGCCACGCTGCGCCGGTTCGGCTGGCTCGTGCCGGCCGCGTTCGCGGTGGCGCTCTGGAGCGCGCCGGTGCGCTGGTTTCTCCTCGATCCGCAGACGCCGCCCGTGTACGAGTGGCTGGCGAAGCAGAAGGTTTCCGCCATCGTGGAGCTGCCGATGGACACGCTCTCCAGCGAGTACGAGTACATGCTCCACGCGACGGCGCACCACCAGCGCATGGTCAATGGCGTCTCCGGCTTCTCGCCGCCGCTGCGCGACGAGCTGTCGCGGCTGCAGCACACGGATGCGTTCCTCGACAAGGCCCCGGTCGAGCTGGTGATCGTCCACTCCGACCGCTACGGCGGCGAGCCGGCGGTGCAGATGCGCGACTGGGTGCACCGGGAGTTGGAGCGCGGACGCCTGCGCTACGTGGCGCGCTTCGACGCGAAGACGGGCGCGGACTGGGTCTTCTCGACGCGCGGCGGGAAGGGGCCGCGGCCGCACGACCTGAACGTCTTCCTCTACGGCGGCCCGACCTGCATCCAGTCGGTGGCCGGCGCGCTGCTCTTCCCGCCGGGCGGGCATCCATACCGCGGGCGGGCGGAGCTCTACGGCTGGGCCTTCTCGCCGCACGGGATCGCCAGGGTCGACTTCTGGTTCGAGAACCGCCGCGTGCGCTATCCGGCGCGGCTGACCCCGCTCAATGACCGGCGCTGCCCGGGACCGCCGGCGGTGCGCTTTGAGCGCGTTTTCCCGTCGCGGCCGGGGGACGTGCGCGAGACGACGGACGTGCAGGTGGAGGTCACCGACCGCCGCGGCCAGACGGCGGTCTTCGAGAGCCGGTGGATTTCGTGGGAGTGAGTTGGATAGGATCGCCCCACTATGCGAAAAACATCGATGATTGCAGCGATTCTCCTGGCGGCGACGGCCGCTTACGGGCAGGTGCGGACGCCGCGTCCCAGCCCGAAGTCGAGCCTCATGCAGAGCGTCGGCCTGACCGACATCACCATCAACTACAACCGCCCCGGCGTGAAGGGGCGTCAGATCTGGGGCGCGCTCGTGCCGTACGACAAGGTCTGGCGCACCGGCGCGAACGAGGCCACCACGATCCAGTTCAGCGACGACGTCTGGATCAACGGCCAGAAGCTGGCCAAGGGGCTCTACAGCCTGCACACCATCCCCACGACGGGCGACTGGACGGTCATCTTCAACAGCGTGGCCGAGCAGTGGGGGAGCTACAGCTACACCGAGGCGAAGGACGCGCTGCGCGTGAAAGTCACGCCGCAGACGGCCGAGCACCGGGAGTGGATGACGTTCGAGATCCCGGAGATGACCACGGACACGGCCAAGATCGTCCTGCGCTGGGAGAAGATCGCCGTGCCGTTCACGGTGGACACGAAGTCGACCGAGCGGACCATGACCGCCCTCCGCAACGCCATGAATCCCGACTGGCGCACGCCGTACATGGCCGCCGACTTTGCGTTCAACAACAAGGGCGCGGCCACGGACGCGGAGATGACCGCGTGGGTGGACCAGTCGCTGAAGGTGAACCAGAACATCGCCAACCTCTGGCTGCGGGCCCGCATGGCCGAGCGCGCCGGCAACCGCGCCGACGCGATCCGCTACGGCGAGCAGGCCATCGCCGCCGCCACGCCGCAGCAGGCGGACTTTGCGTCCGAGGTGCGGCGCACGGTGGATAGCTGGAAGAAGTAGCCGAACGCAGGGCGGGCTTCAGCCCGCCCAAACGTGCGACCTCAGGGGCGGGCTGAAGCCCGCCCTGCGTTTGCCAGCGGGTCGAGCGCCCGCGCGGCCGCGCGCAGTTGCTCGTCCGTCAGCGTGTCCAGTTGCGTGAGGTCCTTCAGTCCCGTCACCTTCTGGATCCCCTCCAGCACGCGCTGGTTCGCCTTCCCGTGCGGTGTGTCGCCGAGGGAGAGAATGCCGCCCGCGAACGGCATGCGCGGCGACGCGGCGAAGGCGATCTCCGACAGCTTGGCCCGGTACTCCAGCTCCTCGGCGTCGTCGATCCCGAATTGCGTGTGGTCGATGGCGTGGCGCCCCTCGTGGGCCCAGATGGAGTGGTCGAATTCCTCGCGGCGATAGCGCTCGATGAAGGCCTCGCGCTCGCGCGGCAGCGTCTCGAGGTACTGCCGCTCCATGCGCAGCTCGACGCCGCGGAGCGACCTGTGCCGCGTCTCGTCGGCGATCTCGCGGTCGTCCTTGGCGCGGCGCTCCGGGTCGGTGAGTCGCAGCCAGGCGCTGACCGGGCCGTTGGCGTACATCGGCCGCACCTGGTAGATCACGTCCTTCTCGTTCCAGCCACCCGCGCCGCTCCGGTTCTCGCGGATCCAGGCCATGAAGCCGTTGGCGACCATGTTGTCGAGGAGGACGAACCGCACGCTTCCCTTGCGGCCGTACTGCTCGACGGTGCGGCGCTCGTCGAGCACGCGATGGCCGTAGTGCATGCCTGGGATGTCGTCCGTCTCGCCGAGCGTGTAGACGACGCCGCAGCGGCGCTCAGCGTCCTTCGGGACCGCGGCGCGCACGGCTTTGTGGAAGGCGCGCACGCTCTCGTCGCCGGTGGCGGCTTTGCGGAAGTGGTCGTCGGCGATCTCACGGAGGCGCTTGATGGCGCCGGCGCAGGCGGCGACGTCGGCATCGCCTTTCAGGAGGAGCGCTGCCTCTTCGTACAGCCGCCCCTTCGCCAGCGCCGGGCCGAGGTCTTTGGGGTCCGCGGGGACGAGCGAGGGGAGGTCGGCGTAGTACCAGCGGAACGCGCGCAACGCGGTGGCGTGGTCGCCGGCGAGGAGGGCCGCGTTCAGGAGCAGCCGGGAGGTCTCGACGCGCGGCCCGGCCTCGGCGATGACGGCTTCCAGCAGCGCGATGGCCCGCGGCAGCTCGCGGCGCTGCTCGACGGCCAACTTGGCGAAGCCGACGTGCGCGTTGCGGCGGTCCTCGTTCGTCTTTGCGGCGGCGAGCGCCTTCTGCACGGAGGCGAAATCGCGGTCCATGCGCGCGCGCTGGAGCCAGGCGTCGGTCGTGTCGAGCGTGCCGAGGAGCTCGCGCGCGGCGGCGGCGTTCCGGAAGACGCGCCACTCCAGGTCCGCGGCGCGGAGCGCGGCCTTCTCGCGGCGCAGCGGGTCGGGATCGCTCTTCGCCGCGGCGCGGTAGAGATCGCGCACGCGGTCCTGCTGCTGGCCGTTCTGGAGCGCTTCGGCCTCGTCGAACGGCGGCTTCGCCGCCGCGCAGGCGAAGACGAGGAGGAGGGGGAGAAGGAGCTTCATGCTCCTCACGTTACGTTTCAGGCGCAAGCGCGTCTTGAACGCACGTGATGTTTTGGAGTGCGCGAGCGCCAGCTCGCGCTCTCCATGCGGCAGCGCCAGCTGCCGCGCGGGCGGGCGGAGGCTGGCGCCTCCGCAATTAGAGCGGCAGCTGGCGCTGCCGCACTCCAGAGCGTTGGAACGCAGCGGGGGTCATGCCCGTGGCCTTGCGGAACGTCCTCGTGAAGTGGCTCTGGTCGGCGAAGCCGGCGTCGAGCGCGATCTGTGCGAGCGGGTCGCGCAAGGCCAGGCGCTGCTTTGCGTACGCGACGCGCAGCTCGCGCAGCAGCTCGCCGACGGTCGTGCCGTAGTGGCGGCGGAAGGTGCGCGCGAGGTGCGCCGGCTGCACGTCGGCTTCCTCGGCCAGCGCGGAGAGCAGCAGCGGCTCGCGGAAGCGCTCCTCGAGCGTGGCCCGGACGTGGCGCAGCCAGAGCGGCGCCGTGGAGCCGGAGCGCTGGCGCGCGCTGGCCACGAACAACTCCAGCATCAGCGCCTCGACCACCATCGGCGAGAAGGCGTCGGGCGCGCGGAACTCGCTCCGCAGCTTCACGGCGATGGCCGCGGTGGCGGGAGTGGCCAGGTGCGCGCTGCGCTCGAAGGCCGCGCCGTGCACGCTCAGGCAGGTCGTGCGGCGGGCGAAGGCGTCGGCGTGGCGCTCGCCGGGAGCGTGCACGACGATCGAGTGCGGCCCGCAGTCGCGCGTCTCGTGCTGCACCGTCTCGCGGTAGCCGCCGTCCAGGACCACCGTCGCGAACGCGGCGTCGTGCACGTGCGGGGCGATGTCCGAGCCGCGCTCGTAGCGCGACAGGGAGAGCGTGTAGATCCCCAGCGTGCGCGCGCCTAGAGAGCGTCCGAACAGGTCATTCCGCATGCACCGGTGTACGCGCCGGCGGCAGGAATGTTTGCAGCAGCAGCGCCGCGGCCACGCCCACGGTGCAGCCGATCACGTTCCACCAGAGCCAGGCCACGTTCAGCGTCGCGGCGCAGACGAACACGGTGGCCTGCGAGATCAGGGCGGCCGTGAACATCGCCTTGCCGCCGACGTGCTTGAAGTAGAAGGCGATCAGGAAGGTGGCCAGCATCGTCCCGTAGAAAAGCGAGCCGACCTGGTTCACCACCACGATCAGCGACCCGAGGCGGTTGGCGAAGAGCGCGAAAACGATGCAGAAGACGCCCCAGAAGATGGTCATCCCCTTGGAGATGCGCACGTAGGTGTGATCGTCGAGGTCGCGCTGGATGAGGCGCTTCCAGACGTCGATCACGCTCGTCGAGGCCAGCGCATTCAGACCCGAGGCCGTGGCCGACATGGCCGCGCAGAAGATCGCCGCCAGGAGCAGCCCCACCAGCCCCGTGGGGAGGTTCTGCATGATGAAGGTGAGGAAGACGTAGTCGGTGTCGGTCTTGTCGGCGCGCGGGTCGTTCTTCCGGATGAGCGCCGAGGCGGCCTTGCGCGTCTCGGCGTCGCGCTGCTGCAGCTCCTGCAGCTCGCGCTTCTTCTGCGCCGCGGCCGCGCCGTCGCCCGACTCCATGGCCGCCACGAGCTGCGACGCGGCGGCGCGCTTGGCCGCGAACGTGGCCTCGTGCGTCGTCTCCAGCTGGCGGTACTCGCCGGCCAGGGCGCCGGCGCGCACGCTCTTGCTCTGCACGGGATTGAAGAAGAGCGGCGGGGCGACGAACTGGTAGAAGACGAACACCATCGCGCCGACGAAGAGGATGAAGAACTGCATCGGCACCTTGACCAGCCCGTTGAAGAGCAGGCCGAGGCGGCTCTGCGTGACCGTCTCGCCGGTGAGGTAGCGCTGCACCTGCGACTGGTCGGTCCCGAAGTACGCCAGCGCGACGAAGAGCCCTCCGAACAGTCCCGACCAGAAGTTGAATGGGGTTGAGAAGTCGAACTTGAAGTCGATGACGTTCATCCGGTTCATGTGACCGGCCACGCGCACGGCGTCGGTGAAGCCGACCCCTTCCGGGAGCGAGCGCACGGCCACGACCATGGCCACTGCCATCCCGCCGAGGGCGATCAGGAGCTGGTGCGTCTGCGTCCACGACACCGCCTTCGTGCCGCCCGACGAGGTGTAGATGATGACCAGCACGCCGATGACCAGCGTGGTGATGTGGATGTTCCAGCCGAGGACCAGGGAGACGATGAGCGCCGGCGCGTAGAGGGTCATGGCCGTGCCCAGTCCGCGCTGCAGGAGGAAGATGCCCGCCAGGAGCGCGCGCGTCGGCAGGCCGAAGCGCGTCTCCAGATACTCGTAGGCGGTGAAGACCTTCAGGCGGTGATAAATCGGGACAGCGGTGATGGCCAGGATCACCATCGCGATCGGCAGGCCGAGGTAGAACTGCACGAAGCGCATGCCGTCGGTGTAGGCCTGCCCGGGAGTGGAGAGAAAGGTGATGGCGCTGGCCTGCGTGGCCATGACCGACAGCGCGACCGTGTACCACTGCAGTTGCCGGTCGGCGAGGAGGTACTGCGCGAGCCGCTTCTGCCGCCGCCCCTTCCAGACGCCGTAGATGACGATCGCCGCCAGCGTGGCCACGAGGACGGCCCAGTCGGCCGGCCTCAATGGAACGACCTCGTGAGGAGGTAGAAGAGGACCGTCTCCACGACCAGCGCGAGGAGGACGGCGCCGTAGAGACGCGGCCAGGTCTTGAGGATGGGCGGCGGATCGATCATGGCTTCAGTGCCCGGTAGTTGGGCATTGATGCCCAGAAGTTGGGGAGTCGTGTCCAGAAGTTGGGGATCGATCCCCTCATTTCGCGGACACCAGGTTCACGAACGCCTTGATTGCGCCCGGCACACCCGCCGGCAACTGCCGCCACCAGGCGTAGCTGGTATAGATGAACGTCCCCTTCCCATGCTTGGCCACGAGCTGGCCGCCCGGCTTTTCCGGCTCGCCGGGGTCGTTCGAGGAGAGCACCGCGGTGTAGCGCGGGTCCCATTCGCTGGTGAAGTAGAGGCCGCGCTCCTGGATCCACCCTTTGAAGTCGGCCTCGGTGATCTTGTTCGGGGTGGTCAGCACGGGATGCGTCGCGGCGAGGAGTTTCACCGGCGCCTCCTCGACCGTGACCCGGTCGCGGGAGATCTTGAACGGATACGGTCCCGGCGCGGGCACGGCCAGGTCGTCGCCGCTGGTGTTGTACTGCACGACCATCGTGCCGCCGTTCTCGACGTACTGCATCAGCTTCTCGTGGGCGAGGCGCAGGCGCTTCCGTGTGTTGTAGGCGCGGATGCCGGTGACGATGGCGTCATACGCGGAGAAATCGCCGCGATCGAGGTCGGCATCCGTCAATGGCGTGACCTCGTAGCCGACCTGACGGAGGATGTTCGGGACGTCGTCGCCCGAGCCCATGATGTAGCCGACGCGCGTGCCGCGCTTCTTGATGTCGGCGCGGACCACTTTCGCCGCCGCCGGCCCGAGGACGCGCTGGGCGGGGATGTGCGGATAGTCGATGTCGACGATGCCCGTCAGCACCCCCCAGCCGCCCTGGTCGCCGCCGGTGGCGAACTCCGCGCGGATCGCCGCCGTGCTCTCTCCCGCGGGGGGAGTGACCATGAACGTGGCCCGCGTCTCGTCGCCCTTGCCGGCCAGCTTCACCTGCGCCAGCGGCGGCTCGCTCTTCCACCCCTCGGGCAGCAGCAGCCACACCTTCCCGTCCTTCGCGCCGTAGCTGCGCATCCAGACCGTGACCGGCTTCGGCTTGGCGTCGGGGAAGACGTAGACGTTCGAGCTGAGCTTCACCGAGACCGGCGGCACGACGTCGACGTCGCGGATCTGCTCCCCCTTCACCGGATCGGTCCAGCGGAAGACCGCGGGGACGGTAAAGACGAGCGTGTTGGTCTTCGGGTCGTCGAGCGTGACCTTGATGGGGAGCTGCGCCTCGTTGTCGGGACGGCCGATCAGGGCCGGGTCGGCGACGTGGAAGAGTCCCTGACTCTGCGGATCGCGCGTGAGCCAGTACGGCTGCGAGTACTCGAACTTCGGCGGGATCTTCAGCACGAGGTCGGTCTTGACCGGCTTGTTGTTCTCCAGCGGGACGCCCGGCGCCTTGCTCGGACTGGCGAAGAGCGAGCCGACCATGGAGAGGCGGAAGGGGTAGTCGCTGCGGTTGACGACGGTCACGCTCACCGGCAGCTCCCCCTCGGGGGTGACGGTGGAGTCGGTGGCGGCGACGTCGATGGCGATGCCGGCCGCGTCGCGGATGGCGTTCAGGATGTCCTGTTCCTTCGTCTCCAGCCACGGCTTGGCCTGGTCCGACCACTCCGGCGTGGCCCGCAGCCGCGCCAGCGCGTTCAGCGCGTCGATCAGCAGCGGCACCGTGTTGGCGGGCTTGTTCGGATCGAAGGTGTCGACGGCCCGTTTCAGGATGTCGCCCACGATGGCGCCGCCGGGATAGCGCGACCAGCTCGTGTCGACGCCTTCGAAGAGGTCCGCCGTGGCGGGGTCGCCGCCGCGCGGCTCGTAGAAGTTGAGGATCGAGCCGCGGCGCTCGGCCGAGCCGAAGCCCTGGCTCTTGTGCTGGCTGCGGCTCTCGGCGGCGATCTCGGTGTAGGCGCGGCCGAGGAGCGGGTTGTAGGTGCCGAGGTCGACGCGCAGCGACTTCGCCAGCGCGGGGTCGTTCGGGTCGAGCTGGCGGCCGAAGGAGAAGCGGTTCCAGAAGATGCGCCTCGGCTTCCAGATGCTGACGTACCTGAGCTGTTCGGGATACTTCGCCGGGTCGCCGGCGGCGGCGAAGGCTTCCTCGGCCAGGATGGCCGAGGCGGTGTGGTGTCCGTGGCCCCCTTCGCCGGTGGTGGGGAAGCGGGTGACGATGACGTCGGGCTGGAATCTGCGGATGGCCCACACGACGTCGCCGAGGACCGCCTCGCGGCCCCAGATGCGCAGCGTCTCCTCGGGGTTCTTGGAGTAGCCGAAGTCGATGGCACGGGTGAACATCTGCTCCGCGCCGTCGATGCGCCGCGCCTGCAGCAGCTCGTGCGTGCGGATCACGCCGAGGAGCGCGCCCGTCTCCTCGCCGATCAGGTTCTGCCCGCCGTCGCCGCGGGTGACGGAGAGATAGGCCGTGCGCAGCAGCCGCTCGCTGGCCAGCCACGAGAGCATGGCCGTGTTCTCGTCGTCCGGATGGGCCGCGACGTAGAGCGCCCCGCCGACCACGCCGAGGCGGCGGAGGGCGAGGCGGAGCTGGGCGGCGTCCCTGGCGGCGGCGGAGCAGGCGAGGGCGAGCGTGAGCAGGAGGACGGACAGGCGACGCATGCGGCGCGAATAGTCTCATAGGCACAGAGGCTCATAGGCTCATAGGCTCACAGCCTTGTTACGGATCTGCTATGAGCCTGTGAGCCTATGTGCCTGTGAGCCTCTCCGGAATTCACCCCCCGCCCTGCCCGGTTCACCGCCTCCATGAAGATCACCCGCTCGCTGCTCGTTCTCGCCCTGACAGCTCTCCCCCTCTTCGCCCAGGACGCCGCGCCCGAGGCGTGGACCGTGGACAAGGGTCACTCCACCGCCACGTTCAAGATCCGCCACTTCACGGCCAACACCGTCGGACAGTTCCGCGACTTCGAGGGCTCGATCAACATCGACCGCGCCAACCCCGCGAAGTCGAGCGTCGAGTTCACCATCCAGGCGAAGAGCATCGACACGGGCAGCGAGCGCCGCGACAACCACCTCCGCGGGGCCGACTTCTTCGACGTCGAGAAGTTCCCGACCATCACCTTCAAGAGCACCGCGGTGGCCCCGAAGTCGAAGGACGTCTTCGACGTGACCGGCGACCTGACCATGCACGGCGTGACCAAGCGCGTGACGCTCCCCGTCACGTTCCTCGGCTTCATGAAGCACCCGCGCGGCGAGAAGGCGGGCTTCGAGATCGAGACCACCCTGAACCGCAAGGACTACGGCATCACCTGGAACCGCGCCCTCGACGAGGGTGGCTTCATGCTCAGCGAGGACGTGAAGGTCACCATCAACCTCGAGGTGGACAAGAAGGTTCCGGCCCCCGCGGCGGCCGCCGCCCCGGCCACGAAGTAAACCCGCCCCCACTGTCATCCTGAGCCCCGCAGAGGGCGAAGGACCCCCCGCTGGAACCCAGTACTCGTTCCATCGCAGGGGATCCTTCGTCCTCTACGGGGCTCAGGATGACACGTACACTAGTCGCGCATGCGACATGCGCTGACTCTTCTCTCCCTCCTCCTGACGGTCGCTCTCTCCGCGCAATCGCCCGTCGAAGGCACCTGGCTGGGGACGCTCGACGCCGGCGCGCAGAAGCTGCGCCTCTCCGTGACGCTGACGCGCAGCGGGATGGCGCTGGCGGGCACGCTGAACAGCCTCGACCAGGGCAGCGGCGAGCTGCCGCTCCAGAACGTGGCGTTCCGCGACGGGAAGCTCACCTTCACCCTGCCCGCCCTCGGCGTCTCCTACTCGGGGACGCTCGCCGGCGACGCGATCGCCGGCACGTTCTCGCAGGGAGGGATGGCGCTGCCGCTCACGCTCGCGCGCGTCGCGGCGGTGCCGGCCGCGCGCCGGCCGCAGGAGCCGAAGAAGCCGTATCCGTACGCCGAGGAGGAAGTGGTCGTCACGAACGGCGACGTGAAGCTGGCCGGGACGCTGACGCTGCCGCGCGGCGAGCCGCCGTTCCACGCGGTCGTGCTGATCTCCGGCTCCGGCGCCCAGGACCGCGACGAGACGGTCTTCGGGCACAAGCCGTTCCTCGTGCTCGCCGACCACCTCACGCGGCGCGGGCTCGCCGTGCTGCGCCTCGACGACCGCGGCACCGGGAAGTCGACCGGCAGCCTCGCCTCCGTGACCACCGAGGACCTCGCGGGCGACACGCTCGCGGCCGTGAAGCTCCTCCGCGCGCGCAAGGACGTCGGGCAGATCGGGCTGATCGGCCACAGTGAAGGAGGCCTCATCGCCCCGATGGTGGCGAAGCTCTCCAAGGACGTCGCCTTCCTGGTCCTCATCGCCGCCCCCGGGCTGCCGGGCGATGAGATCATCGTGCGGCAGGTGGAGAGGGGAGCCGCGGCGGCCGGCGCCAGCCGCGAGCACGCCGCGCTTGCCGCGGGGCTGCAGCGGCAGATCGTCAACGCCGTCAAGGAGACCCCCGGCGAGGCGGCCCTGCGCGCGAAGCTGCAGGCACTCCTGCCGACGCCCCTGCCGGACGCGCAGCTGAAGCAGCTCCACTCGCCGTGGTACCGCTGGATGCTCGCCTACGATCCGCGCCCGGTGCTGCGCGAGGTGGCCGTGCCGATCCTGGCTGTCAACGGCGGCAAGGACGTGCAGGTCGGGGCGAAGGAGAACCTGGCCGCGATCGCGGAAGCGGCGCAGCGCGTCCGCACCGTGGAGCTGCCGGAGCTCAATCATCTGCTGCAGAGGGCCACGACGGGAGCGGTGAGCGAATACGCTACGATCGAGGAGACGGTGGCACCGGTCGCGCTGGAGACGATCGCGGAGTGGATCAGCAGAGTTACGACATCGCGGTCGTCGGCGCCGGCGCGGCCGGACTGACGGCGGCGATCTTCGCGCGGCGGGCGGCGCCCGAGGCGCGCATCGTCGCCCTCGACGGCGCGCCGAAGATCGGCGCCAAGATCCTCATCTCCGGCGGCGGCCGCTGCAACGTGACGCACGATGTCGTCACGCCGGACGACTTCAACGGCAACCGCAACGCGGTGGCCCGGGTGCTGCGCACGTTCACGGTCGAGCAGACGGCGGCCTGGTTCGCGGAGATGGGGGTGACGCTCAAGCGCGAGGAGACGGGGAAGCTCTTCCCCACCACTGACCGCGCGCGCACGGTGGTCGACGCGCTGCTGCGGGCGTGCGAAAGGGTGGAGATCCGCACCGGCACGCGCGTGACGGCGATCGAATGTGGCGCGGGCTTCAGCCCGCGATTCACGATTCAGACGACGCGGGCTGAAGCCCGCGCCACATGTGTCATCCTCGCCACCGGCGGCCGCAGCGTCCCGAAGACGGGCAGCGACGGCGGCGGCTACGCCCTCGCCCGCGCCCTCGGACACACGGTCACGGAGACCTTCCCCGCGCTCGTGCCGCTGATCCTCGAGCCGGGCCACTGGATGACCTCCCTCAGCGGCACGAGCGCCGAGGTCGAGCTGACCGTGAAGGGGGAGAGGGGCAAGGTCCTGGCGCGCCATCGCGGCTCGATGCTCTTCACCCACTTCGGCATCAGCGGCCCCGTGACGCTCGACATCTCCCGCCACTGGATCGCCGCGAAAGGAGAGCTCTTCGTCAACTTCCTCCCCGGCGAGACCTTCGAGTCGCTCGACCGGCAGCTCACGCAGGTGCGCGGCAACCTCCTCCGCGGGCGGCTGCCGCAGCGATTGCTGGACGTGCTGCTCGGCGAGGCGAAGATGCACCAGCTCACCAAAGAAGAGCGGCGGCGCATCGTCCGGGCGCTGGTCGAGACGCCGGTCCCGGTCGTGCGCGACCGCGGGTTCGACTACGCCGAGGTCACGGCGGGAGGGGTGCCGCTGAGCGAGGTCGACCTCTCCACCATGCACTCGCGGAAATGCGACGGGCTCTACCTCTGCGGCGAGATCCTCGACGTCGACGGACGCATCGGCGGCTACAACTTCCAGTGGGCGTGGGCCAGCGGGAAGCTCGCCGGCGAACATGCTGCGCGGTCGTTGCACAGGTAACAGTTCGATGCGCTCCGACCGGGCCCGTTTCGACAACGCCGTGCACACCACGCGCGACGGTGGCCAGGGCGGCGACGCGGGTGAGGGCCTGACTTTTGGTGGACCGCCGGCTGTCTGTGGCGGCGTCCCGCCGCCACTGTGCGGGGCGGGCGGGACGCCCGCCCAGACAGCCGGCGAGGACGCCGGCGGTCCGCTGGCGGCGTGTCAGGATTTTGGCCACGCCGTGTCAGTCTTTGTCCCGGTCACGTCGGCGCTCCTTCCGTTGACCGGTCATCCATTCGCACGTACATTCACCGGGTGTCACCGCACAGGAGGCCCATGAGATACGTCCGTAATCTGCTGTTCGCCGTGGCCGTCGCCGCACCGCTGCTGGCGCAGGCCCCGCCGCCGCCCGCGCGCGAGACCTGGGTCGTCGACAAGGTGCACTCGCGGGCGGAGTTCAAGATCCGCCACCTCATGTCGCCCATGTCCGGCCGCTTCCGCGACTTCGACGCCACGGTGATGATCGACCGCGCCACCCCCGCCAACTCGTCCGTCGAGTTCACCATCCAGGCGGCCAGCATCGACACGGGCGAGGCCAGCCGCGACGAGCACCTCCGCAGCCCCGACTTTTTCGAGGCCTCGAAGTACCCGACCATCTCGTTCAAGAGCGAGAAGGTGGTGGCGAAGTCGCCGACGAAGTTCGACGTCACGGGCAACCTCACCATGCACGGCGTCACCAAGCGCGTCACGCTCCCCGTCGAGTTCCGCGGCTTCATGAATGACGGCCGCAACGACCGCGCCGGCTTCGGGATCGAGACCACCCTCGACCGTAAGGACTACGGCATCACCTGGAACCGCATCCTCGACGAGGGCGGCGTCCTCCTCGGCGACGAGGTAAAGGTGGACATCGAGCTGCAGCTGACCAAGAAGAAATAGTGACTGGGTTGCTGGTTGCTGGTTCGTTGTGCTGCATGGCCTGAAACCCAGGCAGCGCAACGAACCAGCAACACAGCAACCAGCAACCTACTTCACCACCCCCAGCGCCCTCTCCGTCGCATGCAACAGCGCGCTCGCGCCCACCGGCGCGCCCGTGGCGTGCTTCATCCACTGATCCGGGGGCAGCGAGCCGTAGCGCGCCATGCGCTCGAACTCTTTCCCCACGTCGCCCGCCTTCTCCATCTGCTCCTCGATCTGGAACGCGATCAGGTGCCCGATCGGGTAGTTCGGCAGGTAGAGGAAGTTGTTGACCATGTGCGCGTAGACGCCGAGGAGCGACACGTCCTTCTTCCCGAACACCGGCGCGTAGTAGCGGTTCCAGATGTCTTTCGAGATCTGCACCGTGGCCTTCTTCAGTTCCTCGGGAGTGGCGTTCGGGTGGTCGTACATCCAGTGCCACATGGCCATGTCCACCAGCGCCACACCGGCGATCTCGTACGTTCCCCAGAAATCGTTGAGGGTCTGCAGCGCGCGCGACTCGGCGCTCGGTGAGGCCAGCCCGAGGAGCTCCAGGTCGCGGGCCTGGAACACGAACGCCAGCGCCTCCGTGAAGGCGGTGTTCGGCACGCCCTGCAGCGTGTAGTAATCGATGTCCTTCAGCGAGAAGACCTGCTCCACGTTGTGGCCCATCTCGTGGACGGCGATGTTGAAGCCCTTGTAGTCCATCCCCTCCTTGCCGACGCGCGTGCGCAGGCGGGGGTTGTCGCCGCGGCGGCCCGCGCCGAGGGCGTGGCCGGAGCCGCGGGCCGGATCGACCTCGATGTTCGCCGCCAGGTACTCCGCGCGCTCCTTCGCGAAGCCGAGCTTCACCAGGAGGTTGGCCATGTCCTTCTTGTAGGCCTCGGCGGTCGGATAGCGCTTGCGCGTGATGGCGTCGAGCTCGGCCTCGCTGTACGCCCCGCTCCTGCGGAAGCCGTTGTACCAGAGGTCGAACGGCTCCAGCTTGCGGCCCAGGCGCTTCTCGATCACCTTCGCCACGCGCGGCACCAGCGGCGACGTGACGACGTCCTTGAGCATCCCTTCGACGCGCGACTCCAGCATCTGCCGCCATTCCTCGAAGCTGCGCTGGATGTGCGTCGGCGCGGTGGGGGAGTAGGGATCGACCAGCTTCGCCGCCTTGAACGTGCCGAGGATCTTCGCGTAGCGCGTGTCCGGCTCGCGCGCGTTGGTCAGCTTCGCCGGCGCCGGACGCCCTTCCCCCTCGTCCGCGTCCTCGACCGCCGCGGCCTTGACCTCGTTCGTGTACGGGTTCCAGTCGACGTTCGGATTGTCGACCACGACCTCGGGGATGGTCTGGTCGACGATGCGCTCCATGACCCGCTGGATCATGCGCTGCTTGGGCAGCCCGACTTTGGGATCGAGCGAGTAGCTGGCCTTGATCTCGTCGCGCAGGTTCCAGTGCTCGAGCAGGCGCATCTTCGCGGGGAAGAGGCGGTTGCCCTTGTCGTCGAGCAGGTGGTGCATCCAGATGTTGTACGTGGCCACGTACTGCGAGGCGTCCGCGGTGGCGCGCCCCACGGCCAGGTTGACCTCGGACGGCACGCGCTTGGAGAAGTTGAGCGCCAGGGCCGCCTCCGCCCACTCGCGCCGCGACCACTTCTCTCCCTCGGTCAGCCGCTGCTCGAGGGTGGTGATGGGGAAGTTCAGCAGCACCACGAAGGCGATCTTGTTCTTGAAGAAGTCGTCCGTGATGTGCGCGCCGGGGGAGTAGCCGGCCAGGATCTCGTCGAAGGGATAGACCGTGCCGAGGTCGAGGTCCGACTGCCACTGCAGGTCGCGCCCGATCTCGGTCATGTGTCCGTAGACCGACTCCAGGATGAACTGCATGCGGTTGAAGAGGGCATCGCGCATGGCCGGGTCGCCGGCGTAGTGCGTGCGCACCAGCTCTTCGAACGCCGCCCGGTCGCCGTCCTCGGCGCGCCAGAAGTCGGCCACCTGCCGCATGCCGCGCTGCAGCCGCGCGCGCTGGCTCTCTCCGTACTTCGCGACGAGCTCCGTCTCCAGCTTCTGCATCGAGTCTTTCATCCAGTCGGGTTGCTGTGCGAGCGCCGGCGCGGCGAGAGTGAAAGCCAGTGCGACGGCGGCGAAGGTTCGGGACACAGGCGGCTCCTTTCGACGGCGCATTCTATCCGCCGCCAAACGTAGGGCGGGCTTCAGCCCGCCTCCTCCGTGGGCGGCGGGACGGACTGAAGTCCGTCCTACGTTTTCCGCCTCGTCGTGCGATGCGTCGCTTCCGCCGTCCACGGATCCTCCGGCCACGGATGCCTCGGATAGCGCGCCCGCAGCTCTTTGCGCACCTCTTTGTACGCGCCGTTCCAGAACGAGCGCAGGTCGCGCGTGACCTGCACGGGACGCCCCGCCGGCGAGAGCAGCGCGAAGGTGACCGGCACGTTCTTCGGACCGATCTTCGGCGTGTCGGCGAGACCGAAGAGCTCCTGCAGTTTCACGCTGGCCACGACCGAGCCGTCGTCCTGATACTCGAGCTTCGCCGTGCGGCCGCTGGGGAGGTCGAGGCGCTCCGGCGCGAGCCGGTCGAGCCGCTTGTCCGGCTCCTCCATCCCGGCGAAGGCGAGGCGCCGCTGCAGCTCCGGCGCATGCTGCTTTTTCGGCGTGAGCCGCGCCGCTTCCTCCGGGTCGGGCGCGACGCCGTACTCCTTGAGCAGCAGCTTGTCGTACCAGACTCGCTTCGTGGCGCGCACGGTGCCGTCGTCCCGCAGGGTGTGCACGACGTCTTCGTGCGTCGGCACGAGCCACTCTTTCTCGACGACGGAGGCGATGCGCACGAGCGACTCGCTGCCGCCGCTGACGTCCAGCGCGACGAGAAACTCACCGCCGTGCATCCCGCTCTCCTTCGCCAGCACCGCGCCGGTGCCGCTGGAGAGGAGCAGCCGCAACGAGCCGGGCTCGCGGCGCATGGCCACGCGATCGGGATAGCCCGCCAGGAGCGCCTTGCGCACGTCGCCGGAGCCTTTCGCGTAGCGCGAGAGCTCGCGCGCCGCCTGGTCGAGTCGCGGCGAGTCGGCCAGCGCCAGGGCGTCGCCGCTGCCGATGTTGCGGATGTCCTCGGACAGGAGGGCGCAGACGCGCACCGCCGCCGCGCCGCCGTCCAGCAGCACGCGCGCGAGGCGCGGGTGCAGTGGCATTGCGCGCAGCCGCTCCGCCACCCGCGGATCGTGCGCGCCGAGGCGGCGCAGCAGCTCCAGCGCGGCCTCGATGCGATGCTCCGGCGGCCGCTCGAACCAGTCGAACGTGCGCGGGTCTCCGCCCCAGGCCAGGATGTCCAGGACGGGAGAGGCGAGGTCGACCCGCCGCACCTCCGGCTCCCGCTGCGGGCGGAGGAGCATCCGCTCGTCCCAGAGCCGCGTGGCCCGTCCCGGCGCGGTGCGCCCCGCGCGGCCGGCCCGCTGGTCGGCGGAGTCTTTCGAGATCTGCTCCAGGACGAGGTGATCGACCGCCGTCTCCGGGTCGAAGCGCAGCACTTTCTGCGTACCGGAGTCGATGACGTCCGTGACTCCCTCGACGGTGAGCGAGGTCTCCGCGACGTTGGTGGCCAGGATGATCTTCCGCTGGCTGGATGACGCGAGAGCCCGCTCCTGCTGCTCGACGGGCAGCGAGCCGTGGAGCAGATGTGGGGTGGCCTTCAGGCCGCCGTCGCGGGCTAAAGCCCGCGCCACATCTTCGATCTCCCGCGCGCCGGGGAGGAAGCAGAGGATGTGGCCTCTGGCGTCCTTTTCCACGTCGCGGATGGCCTCGGCCATCGACGCCCGCGAATGGCGTACGTCGACGGGGAACGTGCGCGCCTGCACCTCCACCACCGGCGCGCCGCCGAGGAAGCGCGCCACCGGCTCGGGATCCATCGTCGCCGACATGACCACGACCGCGAGGTCGTCGCGGGAGTCGGCGGCCTGCTTCACCAGCGCCAGGGCCAGGTCGGCGTGCACGCTGCGCTCGTGGAATTCGTCGAGGATGACGACGGCGAAATCACTCAGCAGCGGATCGGCCTGCAGCCGCGCGGTGAGGATGCCCTCGGTGGCCACGAGGAGCCGGGTGCGCGCCGAGAAGCGGCGCTCGAAGCGGATCTGCCAGCCGATCTCCTCGCCGAGGGTCCAGTTGCGCTCGGCGGCGATGCGGCGGGCCAGCGTGCGCGCGGCCACGCGCCGCGGCTGCAGCAGGATCGTGCGCCCGAGGGCGGTCAGGGCGGGCGGGACGCGGGTCGTCTTCCCCGCGCCGGGCGGGGCCAGGATCACCGCGCGGCGTTGCGCGCGGACGAGCGAGACGATGGCGTCGACGTGCGCGTCGACCGGGAGCGGGGCTTGCACTGAACCCGGCATTATGGCCACTCCGAAAGACGACGAGATGAACTACGACGCCGAAGGCTCCACCCCTCCGCGCGAGAAGGACGACCCCACCAACGAAGGCTACGACGAGGCCGCCCGCACCGGCCCGGGCGTCTACGGCGTCCCCGAGGGCGAAGGCGGCGTCTTCGGCACCAGCGGCGGCGGCACCTACGACGGCGGCTTCCACGAAGTCGAGCGCCCCGTGATCGAGCGGACCGAGAAGGGCGAGGACGAGCCGAATCGGTAGCCCCCCCCCCCGCCTTCCCAGGTACGAGTGACGAGGTACGAGGTACGAGTCGCTCGCGCGTTCGGCGCGCTCAGCGCCTGAGCCTCGTGCGTCGAGCGCGCCCCAGCAGAGCACTCGTACCTCGTCACTCGTACCTCGTCATTCCTGACAACTGACAACGGATTCCATCAACCGCCAGCCGGGCCTTGACAAGTGCGTCCCATAGATCTATTGTACTAGTCGTATATGACAAGCGTACGATGCCGGATCGTTCCTTACGCTCTCCTGGTCCTCGTGGCCGTGGCGGGGGCGGTGAGTTTCGTCCTCGCCAACCGCTCCATGGTGGTGGAGCGGCCGTCGCTCGGCGGGCCGCTTCCGCAGCCGCGCCGCCAGGTGAACCTGGTTGGCCGGACCGCTCCCGCGTTCACCGCGGTGGATCTGCAGGGCCGGGCCGCGGGCACGGCCGCGCTGCGCGGACGGGTGGTCGTGCTCAGCGTCTGGGCCACCTGGTGTCCGCCGTGCGTGGAAGAGCTGCCTCGCGTGGAGCGCGAGATCTGGCAGCGATTCCGGCCGGATGTGGCGGTGGTGGCCGTGGCACGGAAAGAAGACGCGGCGAAGGTCCGCGCCTTCAACCAGCGCGCGAAGCTGACCTTTGCTCTGGTGGAAGATCCGCGCGGCTCCATCTCGCGGCGCTTCGGCGGTGATGACTCGATCCCCCGTACCTACGTCATCGATCGCTCCGGCGTGATCGTTCATCAGACTATCGGCTACGGCGACCAATCCTTCGCGGACCTCGTTGCCGCGGTCGATCGGGCGGTTGCACAGCGGCGGTGACTCATGACCACGGCCCAGAAAATTTTCCGCCTCGACTCCTCGACGGGCGTGCCGTTCTACCGGCAGATCATCGATCAGGTCCTGCTCGCCGTCGCGGACGGGCGCCTGAAACCGGGGACGCAGTTGCCCACGGTTCGCCAGCTCGCGGTCGACCTCTCGGTGAATCTCAACACCGTGGCCAAGGCCTATCGCGAGATGGAGATCCGGGGCATCGTCCAGACCCAGCAGGGCACCGGCACGTTCATCGCCGCCCGCCAGGGCGCGCGGACGCGCGAGAGGCGCAAGGCGCTGCAGGATCTCGTCGACCGCACGATCGCCAACGGTGAGGCGCTGGGGATCCCCATCGAGGACCTCGTGGAAGCGTTTGTAGAGAGGGCCGAGCAGGCCCGAGGGAGGGAAGCATGATCATTCCGATTTCCAGTGTGGTGAAACGCGACGCCGCGCCGTCGGCCGATGCCGAGGTGCGCGGAGGGGCACGGCGGTACGTCAACGGCGTCAGCGCGGCCGTCTTCACGATCCTGGTGCTGGCGGGCATCGGCTTGTGGGTGGCCCTCATGCCGCTCGCCGCCATCACCCTGTGGGTGCTGGCCGTGATGGCGCTCTTCGGCATCAAGGTCGCGGACCAGTGGGAGAAGGCGGTGGTGCTGCGCTTCGGCAAGTTCCAGGCGCTGCGCGGGCCGGGGCTCTTCTTCGTCATCCCCATCGTCGACGAGATCACGCATCTCATCGACCAGCGCGTGCGCGTCACCGACGTCACCGCGGAATCGACCCTCACGCGCGACACCGTCCCCGTCGACGTCGACGCCATCGTCTTCTGGACGGTCTGGGACGCGCAGAAGTCGGTGCTCGAGGTCTCCGATTACTTCGTGGCCATCGCCCTTTCCGCGCAGACGGCGCTGCGGGAGGCCATCGGCCGCGCGGAGCTCGCGCAGATGATCACCGAGCGGGAGCGGCTGGGCGACTCGCTGCGCCGCATCCTCGACGAGAAGACGAATCCGTGGGGCATCACCGTGCACTCGGTCGAGATCCGCGACGTGAAGATCCCGCAGGCGCTCGAGGATGCGATGAGCCGCCAGGCGCAGGCCGAGCGCGAGCGCCAGGCGCGCATCATCCTCGGCACCGCCGAGACCGAGATTGCCTCGCGCTTCGTGGCCGCGGCGGCGGAGTACGAGAGCCATCCCGCCGCGCTGCATCTGCGCGCGATGAACATGCTGTACGAGGCGCTGAAGGAGAAGGGCTCAATGGTCATCGTGCCGTCGAGTGCCGTCGAGACCATGGGGCTTGGCGGATTGGCAGGACTGACGTCGTTAGCGAAACCGCAGGGAGGAGCAACATCATGAAGAGCGCAATCACGTTGATCTCGGCCGCGCACGCGGCCATCGCACTGGCATCGTTCCTGGCCGTGCGCGGTCTGAGCCGCGCCCTCGACGACATAGTCCGGGTGGGTGGCGGCATCGACACCTGGTCGGAGGGCGTTTCGGCCGCGGCGCGCTGGCCGCTCGTGGCCGCGTGGGTCGCGGTGGCCGCCAGCCTCCTGGCGCTGCTGCTGGCGCGCCGCGATGTGCCGAAGGACCGCCCGATGCGCAGCGCCGTGCTGGCGGCGGTCGCCATCGGCGCCGGCATCGCCGCCGTGTTCGTGTTCCGCGAGGCCGTGACGTTCATCACCCAGGGGATGCTCCCGCCCGGCACGCGCCCGGAGATCATCTTCGGGCATCTGACGTCGGCCAGTGCCATCACCGCCGTCTGCTTCGCCGCGGCGATCCTGGTCGCGCTGCTGGCGCTCCGCATGCGCGCGACGATGCACTTGGCCGTGCTCGCGGTCGTGGTGAGCCTCGGCGTGTCGGCGACGATGATCGTGACGCTGCGCGATCTCAGCGCGTCGTACGACGGGGTAGCGATGGGACGGGTGACGCGTCTCCGCTAAACAGAACGCAGTGGTTCCGCCCACGGTCCCCTCTCCCCGCGCGCGGGGAGAGGGCCAGGGTGAGGGGCGGTTCCTCGCAGCGGGGCACGTCCCCCTCACCCTGACCCTCTCCCCACGCGGTGGGGAGAGGGGACTGTGGGTCGAATGGGTGCGTTCTGCTTAGCCGAGCGACTCCAGGATCTCCTCCATCGTCGACCGCCGGCAGGTGTACATCGGCGTGTCGCGCACCGTGTACTTCGACGACTCGGTCTCGCGCAGCTCCTGCACGAGATCGAGGAACTCGTCCGCGGTGTCGGACTCGAAGGCCACCACGAAGTCCTGGTCGTCCAGGCCGAACGAGTACGTGGTGTTGATCTTCACCCGCGGGTACTTGTGGCCGATGGCGATGTGCTCGTTCATGATGCGCTGCCGCTCGGACATCGGCAGCAGGTACCAGTCGCGCGTCTTCACGAACGGATAGACGAACAGGTAGGGACGCTTGCCCGGCACGATGCGCAGGCGGCGTCCTTCCTGTCCCTCGTGCACGTGCTCCTCGACGTACTGCGAGTGCTTGGTCATGGCCAGGAACGACTGCGGCACGTCGAGATAGCGGCCGAGGGTGGAGCGGTTGATGTCCGCGGCCATGCGCTGGAACGGCTCGATGTCGAAGCCGATGCGCCAGAGCATGAAATCGACGCCGGCCTTGAGGCCGACCGTCGAGTAGGGGAGGACGAACATCGGCCCCTGATACTTCGTCACGATGTCCGCGAATTCGCGCCGCGCCTGCGCCTTCACGTCCTCGGGCAGCGCCCGAAAGGCGCGGTCGACGCTGAAGAACATGAAGTTGACGAACTGCCGGGCGTTCGCGCCGCGGGCTTCGGAGGCAGGCTGGGTCTCGGGTGCGGTGACGGTGGTCATGATGGACGATTCTATATCGCGTACAATCCACGCGGTCAGCGAGATCTTCGTGGCCACGACCGACGCGAAGATCCAGATGCTCAACGGTGCCTCGAACTTCGTGCAGGCCTCGCCGCGTCGAGGTCGGAATCGAGGACCTGCCCGTCGGCGTCGCCGCGCGGGGTGCTGCTGAACGAGACCAGGTCGACCTCGGCCGAGAACTGAGCCGCTCCCTCTGTGGCGACGGCGCGCCGACCGCCGGCGACGAGAGCACCGACCCGCTGCCGTTCACCAACGGTCCGTTCCAGGATCTCATCGGCTACCTCTCCGTCACCATCGCCCCGGGCTTCACCACGCCGGCGGTGATCATGGCGGCGCCCGACGCGACGTTCACCGCGCTCTCGAATCAGGCCGGCACGATCACGGAGACGTTCGCCAATCAGGGACTGAACGTCGAAGCGGGGTCATCCACGTGAGCGGGGAGACCTGTCCGGAGCTCGAGTCGCAACGGTCGCGATCACCGGCCGCGCCGGTGCGTGCACCGCGGGCACGGGCGGCACGGCGCGCGTCTCGTTCGCGGGTGGCGACGCGAACATGATCATCCACGGCTCCAGCTTCGGCGGCGGCACCGGCACGCGCTGGCTCGTGGCCATGGGTATGACGCAACTGCTCGACGATCACCTCCGCGCCGGTGCCGGTGACCATCACCGACATGCCGGAGGTGTTCATCAACGCCGGCGTCGGCGTTTATGCGAATTCCACCGAGAACTTCGCCTCGGCCGGACCGGACGGATCTTCGGGTACGACTGGACGATCACCAACGGCACTATCCTCTCGGGACAGGAACGCGCACGATCCGCTACAGCGCCGGTGCGAGCGGCACCGTCGGGCTCGGCGTCACCGTCAATGGGAACGGCTGCAGCGGCCCGAGCTCCGCGCACGCCGAGCCGGCGATCCTCACGCCGGCTCCCGGCGCATCGATGCTCTACCTCCTCACGCCCTGCCGCGCGATCGACACGCGCGATTCGTCGCCGATCGCCAATGGGCAGGACCCCATCGTCCCCGTGGGCGGCCTCTGCGGCGTCCCCGCGGGCGCGAAGGCCGTCGCGGCGAACCTCACCATCATCGCGCCGCCCACCGACGGCTGGATGGGCGCGTTCCCGAGCGACCTCCCGTGGCCGGGCACGAGCACGATCAACTACCGCGCGAATCGCACGCGCGCGAACAACGCGGTCATCCCGCTCTCCGGCGACGGACGGATCACGATGAAGAATTCCGGCTCGGAGCTGCACTTCATCATCGACGTCACGGGCTACTTCAAGTAAGCGTTGGCGGTTGTCCGTTGTCTGCGAGGCATGGCTTGCAACCCAGGCATCGCAGACAACCGACAACCAGCAACTGACAACAACACAATTGGGCTACGATGCGGACGTGGCCCCGCGCGCACCACAGCCTCACCCGGCGTCGCCTCCGCAGGCACGCTCGTACCAGCAGCTGCTGACCAAGCTGCTGCGGCACGGCGCGTATCCGCAGCTCCGCAAGATCATCGACAAGACCCTGCCGGCGGACCTCTCGCCGGTGCTGCCGCTGCTGCTCGAAGAGGACCGCAAGCGCATCCTCTCGCTGCTCATCGAGGCGGGCAAGGCGGCGCGCGCGCTGTTCGAGCTCGACGACCGCGACCTCGAGGAGATCCTCGAGTCGACCGACGACGCCACGCTGGCGTCCATCTGCAGCTCCTCCGCCCCCGACGACGCGGCCGACCTGCTCGACGTGCTCGACGAGGAGCGCCGCACGCGCATCCTGGAGATCCTCGGCGCGACCCAGGGCGCGAAGCTCGAGTCGCTGCTCGAGGGGGAAGAGGAGACCGCCGGCTCGCTGATGAACACCGAGTTCCTCGCCCTCGACGAGGAGCTCACCGTGGCCCAGGCCATCGAGGCCATCCGCCAGTACCCGCGCAAGGAATCGTTCTTCTACGTCTATTGCGTGGACGCCGACCAGCACCTCGTCGGCGTGCTCTCGCTGCGCAGCCTGATCCTGGCCAACGCCGCGATGCAGCTCAAGGCCCTCATGGTCCAGAGCGTGGTGCGCACCCAGATCGACTCCAGCCCCGAGGAAGTCGCGCAACTGGTCTCGAAATACGACCTCCTCTCCGTGCCGGTCGTCGACATGCAGAACACGCTCGTCGGCGTGGTCACGGTCGACGACGTGCTGGACGTGATCCAGGAACAGGCCGAGGAAGACCTGCTGCACCTCGCCGGCGTCGACATCAGCGAGCGCGTGACCACCCCCGCGCGCGAGTCGTGGCGTACGCGCTTCCCCTGGCTGGCGGTGAATCTCGTCACCGCGTTCGCCGCGGCCTCGGTGGTGCGCTACTTCGAGGGGACGATCGAGCGCTGGACGGCCCTGGCCGCCTTCATGCCGATCGTGGCAGGGATGGGCGGCAACGCGGGGACGCAGACGCTCACGGTCTTCGTGCGCGCCCTGGCCCTCGGCGAGGTCGACTGGCGCAGCGGCCTCCGGCCGATCTGGAAGGAGCTGCTGGTCGGCCTCGGCAACGGTGTGGCCATCGGCACGATCACCGCGGCCATCGTCGGACTCTGGACGGGGCAGTGGGTCCTGGCCGGGATCCTCCTCGCGGCCATGACGGTGAACCTCGTCATCGCCGGTGTCGCCGGCGGCTTCGTCCCCCTGATCCTCGAACGCTTCGGCTTCGACCCTGCCGTGGCGTCGTCCATCTTCGTCACGACCTGCACTGACGTGGGGGGCTTTTTTTCCTTCCTCGGACTGGCCACCCTCGCGTTGAACTTCTGGCTGTGATCGGTCAACAGCGCGTAAAAGGCGGGTAAACCGCTGGTTGCTGGAAACAATTTGTTCACGAGCGTACGCAGAGAGATCGGCGCGCGCTTGTCAAGAGCGAAAAACGTCTTTTTACGGACGAGGCTTGTTTGAGGCTAAGTGACGTGGAATCAGTGGTTTGATTCTCTTCGCCCACGGATGTGTGCAAAGCGCTCAGAAGCCGCGGTTTTTTGCGGCTTCCCGCGTTTTTCACAGCGATTTCCGCAGCGTTTTCCACACTTTCTGTGTAAAGAAACGGTCGCGCTCCCTGATGAATCGCGGTTCATCGGAGGTAAGGTCCAGAATCGCTGAAGGTTCGCCGCCGCGGATGCCGCCGTCGACGATGTCGAGGGCATCGTGCAAGTCTCGTGCGAGTGCAGAGGGGCGGTCGACGGTCGGCTCGCCGCTGCGGTTCGCGCTGGTCGAGACGAGCGGTCCGGTGCGCTCGATCAGCGCCCGCAGCCAGTCGACGTCGGGGATGCGTACCGCCAGCGTGGAGCCGCCCCGCGGCAGGACGGCGGTGAGCGGCGCCGGCCAGAGCTCCGCCAGCGCGGCGAGCGTCTCTGCATTCGCGGTGATCCCGAGCTCCGGCAACTGCTGGGGGGAGGAGGCCAGGACGATGAACGGCTTCTGCTGCTCGTCCCGCCCCTTCAGTTCGGCGATGCGCGCTACCGCCTCCTCGTTCGACGCCACGGCGTGCAGGCCGTAGATCGTGTCCGTCGGCATGAGCACGACCGCACCGCCGAGGAGCGCGCTGGCGATCTCGTTCAACTGGAGCGTCGTCGGCGCGTCGTCGATGTGCCAGCGGCGGGTCATGTAGGGCGGGCTTCAGCCCGCCGCTCCCGGGGGCGGGCTGAAGCCCGCCCTACGTCCAGCAACTCCTGCGCGTGCCGCAACGCCGACTCGCTGATCTTCTCTCCCCCGAGCATGCGCGCGATCTCCCGCACGCGCTCCTCGGCGTCGTCGAGCCTGCGGATGCGGGCGCGGGTGTGGCCGCCGGCGTCTTCTTTCCAGACGTAAAAGTGCGTGCTGCCGAAGCCGGCGATCTGCGGGAGGTGCGTGACGCAGATGACCTGGTTGCGCGCGCTGAGCTCCTGCAGCTTGCGGCCGACCACTTCCGCCACGCGGCCGCCGATGCCGGCGTCGATCTCGTCGAAGACGAGCGTGGCCGCGGCGGCGTGCTGCGAGGCCTTGAACAGCGCCGCGGCGATGGCCAGCTGGATGCGCGAGAGCTCGCCGCCCGAGGCGATGCGCTGCATCGCCTTCGGCTCCTCCCCCCGGTTCGGCGCGATGAGGATGTCGATCCGGTCGAGGCCGTGCTCGCGGGCCGTCTCCTCCCGCTCCCCCTGTTTTTCAATGACCACACGCACCGTGGTCCGCTCCATGGCCAGGTCGTTCAGCTCCTGCTGGATGGCCTGCTCGAACGCGCGGCCCGCTTTCTTCCGCGCGGTGGAGAGCTTGTCGGCGTACTTGCGGTAGGCCGCCAGGCGCGTCTGTTCGGCCTTCTCCAGTTTCTCGACCGACGACTCGTAGTCGACGAGGCTCTCGTATTCGTCCTGGATGCGCCCGAGGTGCTCGAGCACGGCCTCGATCGAGCCGCCGTACTTTTTCTCCAGGCGCTCGATGGTGACCAGGCGGTCTTCGACCTGGTCGAGGCGCGCAGGGTCGTGGCGCGTGCTCTCGCTGAGGTTGCCGAGCGTGCGGCCGAGGTCCTGCACGCGATAGAGGGCGTCCTGCAGCTCGTCGGAGATGCGGCGCACCTCCTCGATCTGCCGCGACAGCGGCTGCAGCAGGTGCAGCGCGCGGCCGAGCTGGGCGATGACGGAGCTCTCGTCTTCGTCGATGAGCTGATACGCCCCCGCGGTCGCCTCGATCAGCTCGCGGGCGTGGCTGAGCACTGCTTTCTCCTCGCGCAGCGTCTCTTTCTCCGTGGGATCGAGCTTCGCCGCGGAGATCTCGTCGAGCTGGTATTTGAGGAGATCGAGACGTAGCGTGCGGTCCCGCTGCGCGTCGCTCATCTCCCGGAGCTGGTCCGCGGCGACTTTCCACTCGCGGTAGGCCTCGCGCGTGTCCCGCAGCAGCGCCTCGTGGCCGCCGTATTCGTCGACCAGCTCGCGGTAGCCCTGCCCCGCGACGCGCTGGTGGGACTCGTGCTGGCCGTGGATCTCGAGCACGGCGTCCATGGCCTCGGCCAGCTCGCGCACGGCCAGCGGCGAGCCGTTGATGAGCACGCGGCTGCGCCCGGCGGCGGCGATCTCGCGCCGCACGATGAGCTCGACCGCATCTTCGTCGCCGCACTCGATGCCGAGCTCGTCGAGCTGCTCCCGCGCGCTCTTCGGCAGATGGAACACGGCCTCGGCCGTCATTTTGTCGCTGCCGCTGCGGATCATCTCTGTCGAGCCGCGTGCGCCGCGCAGGAACTCCAGCGAGTCGATCAGCAGCGATTTGCCCGCGCCGGTCTCGCCGGTCAGGACGTTGAGCCCGGGGCCGGGCTCGATGGCGAGCTCTTCGACGATGGCGAGGTTCCGAACTTTGAGATAAGTGATCACGCAGGACGGGCTTCAGCCCGCCGAAAAGTGTACCTCGGCACGTCCCTCGCTACGTATCAGCCTCATGAAGAGAATGACGGTGGTGCTCGCCGCGGTCTTCGCTCTCGCGACCGCGTGTTCGAAACAGGAAGCAAATCAAGTCAAAGAAAATGCGCAGCAGACGGCATCGAACGTGGCCGAGAAGGTGGAGGAGGCGATCGACGTAGCAGTCCCCCTCGGCGGCAAGGACGATCCGGCCGCGCGGGAGAAGGAGCGCTTCGACGAGTCGTGGCGCGAGGTCTTCCGCACCGCGAACGTGCAGACCGCGCCGCAAGGCCCGAAGGCGCCCGAGGTGAAGGTCACCTTCATTCCGAACGGCAAGGAGCAGTTCGCGAAGCCGATCGACCCGAACGCGATCAACAACGCGCCGGTGGTCGTCCCGGTGAAGGGCGACATGTCCGGCCCCTCGGTGCTGAAAACACAGGTGTATCTCGACCGCCTGAGCTTCTCGGTCGGCGCGCTCGACGGCCGCTGGGGACGGAACTCGGGGATCGCGCTCTGGTGGTACCAGCGCTCGCGCGGCATCCAGGCCGCCGATCCGGGAGCGCTCGACGAGGCCACTTTCCGCTCGCTGGCCGCGGCCGCGGGCGGCGTGCCGGCGCTGAAGCAGTACACGGTCACCGAGGAGGACCTCAAGGGGCCGTTCGTCAGCGTCCCGGATGAGATGTACGACAAGGCGGAGCTGGACTGCCTCTGCTACGAGTCGGTGAAGGAGAAGCTCGCGGAGCGTTTCCACACGACCATGGACTTCCTCGATCAGCTGAACGCGGAGGTGAAGTTCGGGGAGCTGAAGGCCGGCGATTCGATCTGGGTGCCGAATGTGCGCGAGCCGCTGAACCAGGACCGCCCCGACATCGCCCGCGTGGTGGTGTCGATCCGCGGCAATACGTTCAATGCGTTCGACGCGAGCGGCAACCTGATCTTCCACGCCCCGACGACCCTCGGCTCGAAGTACGACCCATCGCCGAACGAGACGGTGGAGGTGAAGAAGATCGTCCACGACCCGCACTTCCACTACCAGCCCAAGCTCTTCCACGAAGTGCCGGACCACGAGCCGGAAGCGAACCTCAACCCCGGTCCAAACTCGCCCGTGGGGGTGGTCTGGGTGGCCCTGAGCAAGCCACACTTCGGCGTCCACGGCACGTCGGACCCCGACTCGATCGGCTACGCGTCGTCCCACGGCTGCGTGCGCCTGACGAACTGGGACGCCAAGGAAGTCGCGCACCGCTTGCAGCCGGGGATCAAGATCGAGTTCCTCGATACGCGCGGCACGCCCACGCAAACCGCGTCACGATAGTCTGGAGTGCGCGAGCGCCAGCTCGCGCTCTCCATGCGGAGGCGCCAGCCTCCGCCCGCCGCAGCTGGCGCTGCGGCAATGGAGAGCGGCAGCTGGCGCTGCCGCACTCCAGAAACAGCGGACCGCCGGCGTCCCGCCGGCTGTCTGCGGCGGCGTCCCGCCGCCGCTCTCGTGGATCTTCATGCGTACCCCTTACGCCACCGCGTCGCGCAGGTACTCCCTCGTGATCCCCGGGTCCTTCACGTTGCCGAGCATGGTCAGGGAGAGGGACTCGGGGTCGACGACGGTCTGGGCGACGCGCTGGAGGTCGTCCAGGGTCACGGCGTCGATGTGCTCGATGATGTCGTCGGGGGTGTACTGGCGGCCGAAATAATACTCCTGGCGGGCGATGCCGCTCATGCGGCTGGTGGTCGATTCGAGCGACAGGAGGATGGAGCCTTTGAGGTGCAGTTTGGCGTCGGCGAGCTCCTCGGCGGTCACCCCCTCGTTGCGGATCTTGCGCATCTCGGCGAGGGTGCTCTCCAGCACGCGGCGCACGTTCTTCGGCGCGCAGGCGGCGTAGACGGCCTCGTAGCCCCCGTGCAGGTAGGCGTTGTGGTACGAGGCGATGGCGTAGACGAGGCCTTCCTGTTCGCGGACGCGCTGGAAGAGGCGTGAGGACATGCCGCCGCCGAGGACGGTGTTCAGCAGCGCGGCGGCGTAGCGCTCCTCGACCTGCTGCGGATAGCCGCGCGCGCCGAGGCAGAGGTGGACCTGCTCGAGCTCCCTCTTCTCGCGGATGATCACGTGCTGGCTCGGCGTCGGCGCATCCCATTCGCGGCGGAACGGCGCGCGCGTCGAGGGGGTGAAGTGCTTCTCGAGGAACGGCAGCAGCTCCTCCGGCTTGACGTTCCCCGAGGCGGCGAAGATCACGTTCGAGGGCTGGAAGGTCTCCTCATAGTGCTCGACGATCTTCGCGCGCTGCAGCCGCACGATGGTCTCCTCGGTGCCGAGGATGGGGCGGCCGAGCGGGTGGTCGGGCCAGAACGCGGTGACGAAGATCTCGTGGACGAGATCGTCAGGCGTGTCCTCGACCATCTTGATCTCTTCGAGGATCACGCCCCGCTCCATCTCCACGTCGTCCTCGCTGAAGTTCGGCGAGGTGACGATGTCGGTGAGGAGCTCCAGCGCGGTCGGCACCTGCTCGTCGAGCACGTGGGCGTAGAAGGAGGTGTACTCCTTCCCGGTGAAGGCATCGACGTCGCCGCCGAGGATGTCGATGACCTTGGCGATGTCGGCGGTGGAGCGGTGCTTCGTCCCCTTGAAGACGAGGTGCTCGAGAAAGTGGGACGCGCCGCCGTGCTCCTCCGACTCCACCGCCGAGCCGCTGCGGAGGTAATACCCGAGAGCCACGGAGCGGACGTAGGGGAGGGTTTCGACGAGGACCGTCAGCCCCGAGGGAAGGACGGTCTTGTGGATCTGAACGGTCGGGCGCTTCATGCGCCGCGGATTCTACTTCGGCAGGCTGAGCGCCAACTGCTGCATCTGGATCTCGGTCTGGAGGTCCTGCAGCGTATAGACCCACTGGCTGTAGTCTTCCGCCCCCTTGAAGGCGATGATGCTCGGTCCCTTGGCGTTCGGGCGCACGGCCACGAACGGGCCGACGTAGTCCTTCGGCGAGGCCTCGGGATTGAGCTTGCTCGGCGTGCGGGCGCCGGCCTGCTGCTGTTGCTGCGGCTGTTGCGCGCCGCGTCCGACGCCGACGCCGCCCTGCGGCGGGATCGCGGCGCCGCCGGGCTGCGCCTCGATGGCGTTCGGCGGGACCATGATCCAGTCGTCCTCGCGTCCGGTGAGCGGGCAGACCAGCTTCTCCGCGGCGCCGCGAAGCATGCGCGGCTCGCGCGCCTTCTGGAGCTGCTCGATGCTGACGGGGAGGCCCTGATGCTTGCGCTGCCAGTTCTGGATGCCGCGCGCGAACTGCTTCATCAGGAAGATGGTCTGCTTCTCCCGCTCGCGCCGCATGATCATCGACCACTGCGGCGGCACCGTGTAGGCCACGACCAGGCTGATGATGGTGAGGACGACCAGCAGGGCGGCGAGGGTGTAGCCGGCCTGCCTGTCATCCTGAGCCGCGCAGACGGCGCAGGATCCCCCGCCTACGGAGCGGGCGTGGGATTCCAGCAGGGGGTCCCTCGCTGCGCTCAGGATGACAGCGTTAGAGCTCTGAATAGGGCACATTGTCCAGAGTCTGTCCTTCAGCGCGGCTCTTCACGTCGATGACGCCGGGCTGGGTCATGGCATTGGGATCGGTGTCGGCGGACATCTCGCCGTCGAGGCTGAGGGGGTCGTCCATGACCGTCTCCCAGTCCGTCTGCATGGTGATCGGGTCCGCGGGGATCTTGCGGATGTAGTTCGGCACGAGCTCTTCCAGGGAGGCCGGATAGCGCTGCTTGTCGGCGTAGAAGTTGTCGATGGCCTTGCGCATCTGGAAGAGGTTGTCCTTCAGCGCCGCCTCGCGGGCCTTCGTCTGCGCCGTACGGACGTTGATCAGGGCGATGCCGGCCAGGATGCCGATGATGGTGACGACCACGATCAGCTCGATGAGGGAGAAGCCGCGCTGGTTGCGGAGACGACGGGTGATGTTCATGACAGGACCTACCATTCGTTGTACCGCGTCTTCCCATCGAGGGAGAGTGCCGTCGAGGTGGAGTGCACCTCGAAGAGGTTTTCGGCCGTACAGGAGCCGCCGACCTCGCATTTGTTCTCGAATGCGCCGTCCGGGTCGTCCTTGGTGGAGAGGACGATCCACTCCTTGCGGCCGGTCATCGGATCGATGAGGTCGCGCTCGCGGATGAGCCGCACCTTGTTGCCGTCCGACATCTTCACGCCCTCGAGCAGCTCGTCGAAGTTCTTCGGGTAGCCGTCCGAGCCGAGGGCCTGCATCTGCGCGGCGCGGACCATCGGCAGCTGGCCGGGCTGCTGTTGCTGCTGCTGGCCGGGGTTCTGCTGTCCCATCAGCATCAGGTCGTGGTAGCGGTCGATGGCCTCGGTGATCTTGCGCAGCCGGTCGCGCAGCTCCATCTCCTTATGGCGGCGGATGCCGAAGCGTGCCACCGGCATGGCGATGCCCGCCAGGATGGCGATGATCGCGCAGACCGTGATCAGCTCGGCGATCGTGAAGCCTGCGCTTCGCTTTCGATGGAACGCGCCGATCATTTACTGCACCTTCGCCCGTCCACCCGCCACCGCGGCCACCACGGTCTCGCCGCCGGCGGTCCGGAGCTCGGGGTTCTGCACGACCAGGAACGTGTCGCCGGTGGTGCCGCCGTGCACGCGGAGGAGGAGCACGTCGCCGCCGCCGATGAACTGCAGCGGCTGGCCGTTGGACGACTTCACGCGGATCGTGCCGCTGGTGCTGTCCACCGTGACGACCGGCGGCAGGGCCGGGTCGACGACGATGGAGCTGCCGAGGGAGACATCGGTGACGTTCATCGCGCGCGGGTTGAAGTGCAGCACGAGCTCCTGCGTGTTCAGGCCGTCGAGATCCATCCCCACCACGTTCCACAGCTTCGACTGGCCCGGCTTAAGGGAGATCGTCGACGGCTGCGGTCCCATACGCGGCGCGAGGCGGAGCGCCGCGGTCTCGGGCTCGGCCTGCGCGCTGATGCTGGTCGTGCTGCTGGCGCTGTCCTGCGGCGGATTCTGCTGCGGCTGGACGTCCGGCGGGTTGTTCGGCGGCTGCGGCGGATTCGGCTGCGGCGTCGGGCGGCGGAACGGATCGTTCGGACCGGTGCCCTGCGTCGGCGGCGGGACCGGCGTGCTCATGGCCTCGGGGATGATGTAGTTGCCCGGCTCCCCATCCTCGGCGAGCTGGCGTCCGGCGTTCGGGTTGCCGGCGAAGGGATCGGCGCCCGCCTGCGACTCGATGCGCGGCGACACGCCGCGGAAGGTCAGGTTGTTGCCCGTGCCCACCCACATCGGGGCCACGTCTTCCTCGGTGATGTCCGGGATGCGCACGATGTGCGGCGTCATGGTCAGCACCAGGTCCGTGCGCGTCTCCTCGCGGCTCTCGTTCGTGAACAGGCGGCCGATGAGCGGGATGTCGCCGAGGATCGGCGTCTTGGTCGCGCTCTTGACCTTGTTCGACTGAATGAGGCCGGCCAGGAAGTTCGTCTCGCCGTCCTGCAGGCGGATGGTCGACTCGATCGTGCGCGTGGAGAACGTCGGCTGCTCCTGTCCGGCGAAGTTCACCGGCGTGCCCTGGTTCGACACTTCGACCGTGAGCTTGAGCGTGACCTCGCGGTTGTGGTGCACGCGCGGCTCCATGGCCACCTTGATGCCGACGTCCTGATACTGGAACGACGTGTACGGCGCGGTGAGGCTGGGGTTCTGGCCCGGCTGGTTCGTGCCCGGCGTGTAGCCCTGGATCGTGGTCACGGGGACCGGGATGCGCTGGCCGATGTGCAGCGTGGCTTTCTCCCCTTCGCTGATGCGCAGCTCCGGATTGGCCAGCAGCTCGCTGTTGCCGTACGTCTTGAGGAGCGAGTACGTGGCGGTGGGGATGGTGAAGTTCAGGTTGTTGCGCAGCTGGCCGAGGCTGCCCACGACCTGCTGGATCTGCGCGAGCGTGCCGCCGGTGAAGGCCTTGCCGTCCGGACCGGTCGGCGTGATCACGGCCGTGGAGCTGGGGGCGCCGTTCTCGCCGGTGGGGAAGCTGGAGATGGCCATGCCGATCTCGCGGATGCGGTTCAGGTCGAGCTGCACGAGCTCCACCTGCACCACCACTTCGGCCTTGGCCTTGTCGTTGGCCTGGATGATCTTCTCGGCGATGCGGACCTTGTCGGCCGTGTCGCGGATGGTGATGGCGTTGAGCGCCTTCAGCGGGAAGACGTTGCGCGCCTCGATCATGGTGCGCACGACGTTGGTGACCTGCTCGGCGTCGCCGTTCGATAAATAGAACGTCCGGATGACCAGGTCCTCGTAATCGCGGCGCGCCTGCGGGTTGTCGGGGACGACGATGATGGTCTTCTCGTCGAGGATCTTGTAGAAGTGATTGCCGGCCTGCATGACGCGCTCGAGCGCGGCCTGGGCGGTGACGTCGCGGAGCTCGATGGTGATGCGGTCGTCCTTGACGGCCTGATCGAACAGGACGTTGATGCCGAACGCATTGCCGAGGGCGCGGTAGATGTCCTTGATGGGCGTGTCGCGCGAGAAGTTCAGCGAGATCGGCTCGTCCGAGGCGGGATTGAGCTCGGGTGGCTGGGCCTTGGTCATGCTGGCGCTGGCGCGGCGCTTGATCTCGTCGACCGAGACCGATTCGGCGGCGGCGCGCTGCACGTCCTGGATGATCTGGAAGGCCTTGGTCAGCTCCACGGCGGCGTACTGGTTGGTCGGATCGAGCTTGACGGTGAGCTGCAGCTCGGTGGCCGCCATCTGCGCCAGGCGGACCTGCTCGTTCACGGTGCGGGTACGCTTGGCCTCTTCGAGGAAGATCTTTCCCTTCTCGAAGTGCGCGCGGGAGGCCTCGCGGCGGGCGCGGTCGTAGGCGAGCTTGTACTCACGATTGTCGGCGTCGATCTCGAGCGCCTTCTCGTACTGCGCAACGGCGACGTCCCAATCCTTCGAACGCTCCGCTTTCTGTGCGGCGTGGTACGCGTGATAGCTCGCGCAGGACGCCAGGGTGAGCGAGATCAGAAGTGCGGCGAAGATGGTCTTGAGTCGATTCATTGATCAAAATGTCCTGACTGCGATGTGACGGCCCGGCTGGTGAAACGTCACTGCCCCAGCGGTACCCGCTGTGTTTGGTCGGGCGGGAAACCGACGAAGCCGATCTCGGCCGATTCGATCCCGATGCGGCGAAGAATGAACTTCCCCTCGATGACGTCACCGGCACGCGCGTTGACGATCTCACCCTCGCGGGCGAATGTGGCGATCGGGCTCTGCGGACGTCCGAACGTTCCGATGAATTTCCAGGTGAACTGCGGCGGCGTCGGCGGCGGGGGAGGCGGAGGAGTCTCCGGCTCGTCGCACGTGGAGCCGATGCCGTCGCCGTCGACGTCGCGCTGGTCCGGATTGGCGACGCTGACGCAGTTGTCGCGGAAGTCCGGCACGCCGTCCTTGTCCTGGTCGGGGGGCGGCGCGGCGGGCGGCGGCGGGGGTGGCGGAGGAAGAGGCGGCGGTTCCTTGTACGCGAACAGGTTGCGGTCGCTCTTGTAGCTGCCGCTCTCCGCGTCGAGCAGGTCGATGCGCACGGGCTCGACGCCCGGGGGGGCGAGCGGCGCGCGCGCCGCCGCGGTGGTGGCCGGCGTGGCACTGCCGGTGGTCTCGCCGCCCTGCTGCCCATCCGGTGCCGCGAAGGTGTAGATCGCGAACACGGCGAGGAGGACGAGGCCCGCGGCGGTCCAGGTTTTCCAGTTCATCGAATTCATCACAGCCGGTTCCCGCCGCCGGGCGCCGCGACGGTCTCGTCGCGGAAGAGAGTCTTGATGCGCAGGTTCAACGTCAACAGGTTTCCCTCGCCCTGCGCCAGCGCGATCTGGTCGATGATCACGAACTGGTTGGACAGCTCCAGCAGGTTGATCATGCGCCGGACCTGCTCGTAGGTCGCGGTCACGGAGAAGCCGATGGTCATCTCCCGCGCGCCGACGGATTTCGAACGGCGCGTGTTGCTCTTGTCCTCCGCCTCCTGGCGGCCGAACGAGAGGGTCTTGGGGACGGCGTTGCTGGCCACGGCCAGGCGCTTGACCTCGGCGATGAGGGCGGTGAGGCGCTTCGGCTGCGTGGACCACGTCTCGTCGTACACGAGCTGCACGTCGCGCTCGACTTTGCGGTAGCCCTGCAGCGACCGCTCGGCCTCGGCACGTGCGCGCTTGGTCTTGTCGAGCTGCCCCTTGGCCTCCGCCAGGCGCTCGGACATCTCGTCCAGACGGCTCTGGTACTGCACGCGATAGGTGAGGAAGAAGACCACGTTGCCGAGGAGCAGCAGGGCCAGGATCAGGAGGAGCGTTCGCTTCTCGCGCCAGATCATCGGGTCACCCCCGCCGTCTGCTGCGCGCCGCTCTGGCCCGTCTGCGGCTGGTACAGCGCCGAGAGGATGAACGTGTAGGTACCGGTGTCGTCCTGCGTCTCCGACGTCGGGAAGACGTCGCTGAACTGCGGGTCGAGGTTCATGTGGTTGATGGTGGTGATCATGCCGTCGGCCGACTTGGCCTGGAAGTGCAGGGCCAGATGCACGGTACGGCTCTCTTCGTCGAAGCCCGGCGTGATGGAGATCAGGCGGACGTCGTCGGCAAGGATCGACTCCAGCTCGTCCAGCAGGCGGCTCCAGGAGAACGCGCGCTCGGCCAGCTTGGCGTTGATGAAGCGGGTCTGGTCGTCCAGGCGGGCCAGGTCGAGCCCCTGCAGCCGTCCCCGCGCCGACTCATGCTTCTGCTTCTCGAGCCGGGTCTGCTCCTCCACCCGCGCGATCTCTGCGCGCGTGGACTTGGTTTCGTGGACGTAGCGGTAGTACGTCTCGATGTTGTTCAGCATCAGGAATGCCGTGAGGAGCGACAGCAGGACCACCACCGCGTAGACGGGACGGTAATCGCGATACGGCCGCGCGGCGAGGTTGAGATGGATCGGCTTCACCCGGTGAACACTCCTGTGCAGGCGGTCAGCTCGGCCTCGTAATCGGCGACGCCGGAGGGGGCGTCGGCGACGTAATCGCGCAGAGAAACGTTGCGTACCTGCGTATTGAACTCTTCGGCCAGCGTGGCCTGCACGTCCGCGCCGCGCTCGCCCGCCACCCAGCAGCTCGAGAACTTCTCGACGTTCAGCGTGTCGCGGAGATAGCTCGCCGAGAGGCGGATCTCCTGGTCGAGCGTCCGGTCCGCGCTGAGGTTGCGCGAGCGGAGGAACAGCGGCTGCGAGCCGCGGAAGACCGCGGTCGTGAAGTCGGTGTCGCGCAGGTAGAAGAAGATGCGGTCGCCCGCCCCCTCCCCCTCGCGCACCGCGATGGCGTTCCAGATGTTGAGCCCCACCGGCTCGATGAGCACGATCTCCAGGCCGGCGGCGGTGAAGATCCGCTCGATCGCGGTCAGGGTGGCCTCGAGCGCGCTGAGCACCAGCACCTTCGCGCCGCCCGCCTCGCGGGAAAGCACGGAGTAGGCGACGCGGAGCTGCTCGGGCGGAATGGGGAGCGTGCGCTTGAGGCTCCAGCGCACCACGTCCAGCGCGTCGGCGTCCTTTTCGGGGAGCGACGGCAGCTCGACGATGTTCATGCGGAACCAGGAGTCGGGGAGGAGCAGCGAGACCTTGTCCCACTTGCCCGTCTCCATCTTCATGCGCCGCAGCGCCTCGGCGAGGCTGCCCTCGTTGGCGATGGCCGGCGTCACCGGCGCGGGGGTGAAGGTCCCCTCGGCCAGGCGGAAGCTTTTCGCCGCGTTGATGCGGAGGCTCGATTTCCCGCGCCCGAGGCGCGCGTGGACGAGCGAGTCGTGGTCGAGGACGATGACGTCCGGCGGAAAGGATCTAGCCATGATTACGCCCCTCTGTCATCCTGCGCCGCGTAGACGGCGAAGGATCCCCTGCCGAAGCACGAGCACGTTGCAGCCGCAGGGGGTCCTTCGCTGCGCTCAGGATGACAGGTGGGTTACTCAACGAACGTCACCTTGTTGATCTCGCGCAGCGTGGTCTGTCCTTCCATCACCTTGAGAAGGGCCGACTCGCGCAGGAAGGTCATCCCTTCCTCGTGCGCGGCCTTCTTGATTTCGGAGGCGGGACGCCGGTCGAGGATCATGGTTCGAATACGATCCGAGAGGTCGAGAAGTTCCGAGATCGCCGCACGGCCGTGGAAACCGGTGCCGTTGCACTCCAGGCAGCCCGCCCCCTCGTAGAACGTGCGGCCACGGAAGTCCGCCGGATCGAGTCCGGAGTCGACCAGCAGCTTCTCGTTGTACGACGTCTCGCGCCTGCAGTGCGCGCAGATCTTGCGCACCAGGCGCTGGGCCAGCACGCAGTTCAGCGCGGAGACGAAGTTGTAGAGGTCGACCTTCATGTTCAGGAAGCGGCCCAGTACGTCGACGACGTTGTTCGCGTGGACGGTGGTGAAGACGAGGTGGCCGGTGAGCGCGGACTGTACCGCGATCTGCGCCGTTTCCTCGTCGCGGATCTCGCCGACCATGATCTTGTCGGGGTCGTGGCGGAGGATGGAGCGCAGGCCGCGCGCGAAGGTGAGGCCCTTCTTCTCGTTGACCGGGATCTGGGTGATGCCGCGAAGCTGGTACTCGACCGGGTCCTCGATGGTGATGATCTTGTCTTCCGGCGACTGGATCTCGGAGAGCGCGGCGTAGAGCGTGGTGGTCTTGCCCGAGCCGGTGGGGCCGGTGACCAGCACCATGCCGTACGGTTCCTTGATGAACTTGCGGAACCGGGCCAGCATGGCGTTGTCGAAGCCGAGGATGTCCAGGCGAAGGTTCTTGAACTCCTTCGACATCGACTCCTTGTCGAGGATACGGATGACCGAGTCCTCGCCGTGCGCGGTGGGGACGATGGAGACGCGGAAGTCGATGGTGCGGCCGGTGATGCGGAGCTTGAAGCGGCCGTCCTGCGGCACGCGCTTCTCGGCGATGTCGAGCTCCGACATGATCTTGATGCGGCTGATGATCGTGGAGTGATGGCGCTTGTCGATCGGGTCGAGGGCCTCGTAGAGGACGCCGTCGATGCGGTACTTGACCACCACCTCGTTGTCGCGGGTCTCGATGTGAATGTCCGAGGCGCGGCGCTGGATGGCGTTGAAGACGATCGAGTCGACCAGCTTGATGATCGGCGACGAGTCCTGCTGCGTGATCGAGTCGATGGTCAGCGTTTCTTCGCCTTCCTCGTTCTCGGCCACGAGCTGCATGCGGAAGCCTTCGGTGGCTTCGTCGAGGACGCGCTGCGTCGACTCGGACTTCTGCAGCTTGTCGCGGATCGAGGCGGGGGAGGCCACCTTGACCTTCAGCGGCGCGCCGAGGAGGAGCTCCAGCTCGTCGAGCTTGAGCACGTCCGTCGGATCGCCCACCACGATGGCGATGTGCCCGTCCTCCCGGTGCTCGGGGAGGAACTGGTAGCGGATCATCAGGTCCAGCGGGATGTCGCGGAAGAGCCCGTGGTCGATCTGGAAGTGCTCCAGGTCGACGAAGGGAAAGCCATACTGCTCCGCCAGACGGCGGGCCCGGGTGGCCTCTCCGCTCGGGTCGGCATTCTTCAGGAAAGTGAGTTTCGGATCAGCGACCATGTGTTTTTACATTCCGACCTGAGAGAGGCGGAAGAGCGGGAGATAGAAGGCATACAGGAGCACGGCGATGACCAGGCCCATGAATACGAGGATGATGGGCTCGATCGCCGCGACCAGCCGGGACAGTCTGGCTTCGATTTCCTCGTCGTAAAACTCGCTCACGTTGGCGAGCATTTCCGTGAGGGCGCCGGTCGATTCCCCGACCTTGATCATCTCCACGGCCAGGTCGCTCATGACTTTCGTGTTGTCCAGCGAGCGCCACAGCGGCTCTCCCTCGCGCACGTTCTGCACGATGCCGGAGATCCGGGTGGAGACGAGCTGGTTGGTGACGGACTGCGAGGCGATCTCGATGGAGGGCACCATCGGCGTGCCGCCGGACAGCAGCGTTCCCAGCGACTGGGTGAACTGCATGATGGCGAAGCGGTGCAGGACGCCGCCCACGAGCGGGATGCGCAGCTTGAAGCGGTCCCACACCAGCCGCCCGCTGGTCTTGACCCAGCGCTGCAGGAGGAAGGCGCCCAGGACGGTGGCCCCGAGCATGAGCAGCACGTTCTGGCGCATGAACCCGGCCACGTTGATCATGAGCTGCGTGAACCACGGCAGCTCCGCGCCGAAGCCCTCGAAGAACTCGGAGAACTTCGGGATGACGTAGGTCATCATCACGAAGATCATGCCGCCGGACATGCTCATGAGGATGGCCGGATAGACCATGGCCCCGACGACCTTCTTGCGCAGGCTGACGATCATCTTCTGGTAGCGGAGGAAGCGCTTGATCACCCCTTCCAGGTCGCCCGAGCGCTCGCCGGCGCGGATCGAGGTCGAGTAGATGGGGGGGAAGAGGTTGCCGTAGCTGGCGAAGGCGTCCGAGAGCGCGATGCCGGAGGTGAGCTTCTCGCGGATGTCGGCCAGGATCTCGCGGAAGCGCGGGTTCTTCTGGCGCTCGAGGAGGATGTCGAAGGACTGCACGATGGGCAGGCCGGCGCGGACGAGCGCGAGCATTTCCTGGTTGAAGAGGAGGAACTGCTCGGTGCTGACGGCGCGGCCGAACCGCGGCAGGAGGTCGCGGACGCGGAAGCTGCCGCGGCGGGCGTTGAAGACGTGCAGGCCCTGGCGGCGCATCTCGTCCTGGGCGGCGCGCAGCGATGCGGCCACGACCTGACGCTCGACGACTTCGCCGTCCGCGGTTCCGACTCTGAGGATGAATTCCGGCATTCGAACGCTTTCCCTTGCCCCGACTTGGACGCCTCGTTTTCCCAAACGTTACGGTCGAGGCGGTGGTTCAATAACCATTCGCGGGCGGGTTCGCTTCCAGCGGGCGCGGCGGGTACTGATTTCGTTGTTGGGTTGCTGGTTGCTGGTTCGTGGCGGTGCATGGGCTTCGAGCCATGTCCCGCAAGGAACCAGCAACCAGCAACCCAACAACCGCTTCATCGGAACATGAAGAACACCGCCCCCACCAGACACAGCCCGGCCCACAGGAAGTTCCAGCTCAGCGGCTGGCGCATGTAGAAGACGGCGAAGGGGATGAAGACCGCCAGGGTGACTACTTCCTGGATGATCTTGAGCTGCGCCAGCGAGAGCTTCTGAAAGCCGATCCGGTTGGCCGGCACCTGCACCAGGTACTCGAACAGCGCCACCCCCCAGCTCACCAGCGCCGCCACGATCCACGGCTTCGCGGCCAGGTTCTTCAGGTGCGCGTACCAGGCGAAGGTCATGAAGATGTTGGAGACGATGAGCAGGGCCACGGTGATGACGATGGTGCGCATGGGGGCGTACGGTACAACGCGCCGCCATCCCATGTCTGAATCGCCGCTGCAGGCGGCGGCTCATCCTCATGATGAAAAGCTGCGCACCGGGGTTGTATGCCGGACATGAACCGGCCGGGGTCCGTCAAATCTTCGCCGGGATGGTGGGCGATCTGTACGCCGGCACGGCGATCCTCGATCTCGGCAGCGCAGGGTTCATGCCGGTGCGTGAGCACAAGTTCCACGTCGATCTCAGCCGGGCTACATCGGCCCACGGTCCACCCGCGGACGCGGTAGCCTCGACGGAAGGGTGTCTGCTGATGATTACGCTGAGTGCAGTGAGCGGCGGCCTGACGGCCGCCGCTCACGCTCACTTCTCCGACTGGGGCTCCTCGGCCTCACCATTCACGACAACATGGTCCTGCCACCAGCGCAGGTATGCGCGGTGACTGGTGAACTGCCCGCCAGCAGGTGTCACTATCGCCAAGAGGGCGCCAAGACCCCATCGTGCCGCCATCGGAACGTTCGGCACGAACGCAATGAGCAGCGCAAGCACCACCCACACGATGGTGTAGACCCAGTAATACGCCAGGAACCGGCGGTATTCGCCCTGGGTCATGGGTCTCTTCAGCGGCCGCAGAAAAAATGGACGCATATGTCAGTAACATCCATCAGTCAGCGCCGCGTTGATGGCAGATTCCTGAACTCACGCACTAGGGTAGAGTTCTCAAGCTCTCCCGTGACATTGAACCACCCTTCCGCATCGCCGACATGCCCGGCACCCGGCAGCCCCTCTTTCGCCCGAACGGTGATGGTCATGCCCAACTCCCCGCTGGGGTCGGTCGCATTGACGGGGGTATCGGTAACGTATGTATAGCGATTCCACGTCTGTGGAGTGAATCAGGTTCTCATCGTGGACGATGCCGATGCGCTCCTCGTCCGGACCGTAGAGCATGCGGCGCGTGGAGCCGAATGCAACCTCCACCTCGTCCATCATGTTCAATGAGTCGAAGCTGAAGCGGTCCGCGCCCTTGTGCGTGGTCGCGTTGCCGGCCGCGTCGTAGGTCTCCCCCCGCAGCCGGTTGCTGCTGGAGTCGACGAGGACCTGTCCGGCGGCGCTGCCGGTGGTCTTCCCCGTGAGGTTGCCGAACGAGTCGTAGGTGTACGTCTCGGTCGTGCCGTTCACGACGGACTTGATCAGGCGGCCGGCGGAGTCGTACGAGTACGTATCGTTGCCGACCTTCTTGA